>Ga0210400_10000461_pt1 | contig 45592 bp, 44 predicted proteins | sample IncBWH26MmetaG_FD_155456 | JGI IMG/M metagenome (GOLD analysis project Ga0210400, IMG submission 155456) | Forest soil microbial communities from Barre Woods Harvard Forest LTER site, Petersham, Massachusetts, United States - Inc-BW-H-26-M | ecosystem: Environmental > Terrestrial > Soil >... | reverse complement strand
ACGTTGGACTGGGCTTCCTTCAGCAGGCGGTCGCGGATCACCCGGCTCTGCACCTTGTCGCCCTCGCGACCGGCGAGCGGGCTGTCGTTGACGCTGACGGTCATGGAGATAGTCGGCGGGTCGATGGGCTGGGCCGGCAGGGCCTCGGTCACGTCCATGGCGCACAGGGTGTCGGCCACCGTCGCCTTGGAGAGGCCCGCGATGGCCACGATGTCGCCGGCCTCGGCGTCGTCGATCGGCTGGCGCTTCAGGCCGCGGAAGGCCAGAACCTTGGTGATCCGGCCGCGCTCGACTTCCTTGCCGTCGATGCCCAGGGCGTGGATGGCCAGGCCCGGCGTCGCCTTGCCGCTCTCGATGCGGCCGGTCAGCAGGCGGCCCAGGAAGGGGTCGTTCTCGATCAGCACCGAGAGGATCTGGAAGGGTCCGTCCTTCTGGGCGATGGCCTTGGGCTCGGGCACGTGGCGCACGATCAGGTCGAACAGCGGCGCCAGGGTCTCCGACGGCTTCGCCATGTCCAGCGTCGCCCAGCCCTGCTTGCCCGAGGCGTAGAGGTGCGGGAAGTCGAGCTGGTCGTCGGTGGCGCCCATGGCCGCGAACAGGTCGAAGGCGTCGTTCAGCACCCGGTCCGGGTCGGCGTGCGGGCGGTCGACCTTGTTCAGGCAGACGATGGGGCGCAGGCCCATCTTCAGCGCCTTGCCGAGCACGAACTTGGTTTGCGGCATGACGCCTTCCTCGGCGTCGACCAGCAGGACGCAGCCGTCCACCATGCCCAGGATCCGCTCCACCTCGCCGCCGAAGTCGGCGTGGCCGGGGGTGTCGATGATGTTGATCCGCGTGTCGCCGGCCTCGCCGTGCCAGAGCACGCTGGTGCACTTGGCCAGGATGGTGATGCCGCGCTCCCGCTCCTGGTCGTTGGAGTCCATGGCCCGCTCGGCATGGGCCTCGTTGGCTCGGAAGACGCCCGACTGGGCGAGGAGCTGATCGACGAGCGTGGTCTTGCCGTGGTCGACGTGGGCGATGATGGCGATGTTGCGGAGCGACATGGGATTCTAAGGAGGTGTCTCGGGGGCGAGGAAGGCGCGCTTGTAGGGGAGAGAAGGCGCAACCGCCAGCTTGGAGTTGGATCCTGCGACCCTGCGGCAGGCCGCCAATGGTCAGGCTGTTGTGCGGTGCAAACTAAATGGGGTTTCCGCCAGCGTCCGCAAGGCCTGGAAAAGCCTAGGCTTTTCTACGTCACCCTCATGAAAACGCAGGTTTTTTGTCGCAGCCGCTTGCGTCGTTGTGCATCGCACCGTACATTCAATTCGTGAGGCGGCCTTGCCGCCTCTGCCCTTCCTGGGCGTTTCCTCCCTATGAACTGCCGCGCCTTCGGGCGCGGCTTTTTTTTGGCCCGGCCTCCGCCGCCAGCGCGTCGCGACGAGGGAGGTTATGCTCTCAGCGAGCTCCAGTCCGCCGCCGCCAGCGCGCCGGTCAGGCGCTCCAGGTGCCCCTTCAGCCGCTCGAAGCCGGCCGTGGGCGTGAGCGTCGCCTCGTCCAGGTAGAGGCCCCGGTTGATCTCGATCTGCAGGGCGTGGGTGCGGCGCCCCGGGCGGCCGTAGTGCTCGGTGGTGTAGCCGCCGGCGTAGGGCGTGTTGCGCGCCACCCGGTAGCCCAGCGCCTCCAGCTCGCGCTCCACGCGGGCGGTGAGCAGGCCCGCGCAGGCCGCGCCGAAGCGGTCGCCCAGCACGAAGTCGCAGGGCCGGTCGCGCCCGCCGGACCGCGCCGCGGCGGCCGGCATGGAGTGCCAGTCGATCAGGATCGCGAAGCCGTGGGCCCGGTGCGCCTCGCCGATCAGCCGCTCCAGGGCCGCGTGATAGGGCCGGTGCGCGCCCTCGATGCGGGCGCGGGCCTCGGAGAAGGTGAGCTTCCGGGCGTAGATCTCCTGGCCCTCGGAGACCACCCGGGCGATGGCGCCCAGGCCCGCGGCGACCCGGGCGGTGCGGGCGCGGGCGAACTCGGGCAACTCGTCCTCGAACATGCCGGGGTCGAGCTCGAAGGCCTCGCGGTTGAGGTCGATGTAGGCGCGCGCGAAGCGGGCGGTCAGGGTCGCCGCGCCCAGGCCCGGCCCGCCGGCCACCAGGTCGTCGACGAAGGCGTCCTCCGACCGGCGGATCGCCTGGGCGTCCAGGGTGGTGGCCGCCATCATGTCGTCAGGGTAGTCGCGGCCCGAGTGGGGCGAGGCGAAGACCAGCGGCGTGGGCGGCGCCTGGCCGTCGGCGGCGGCCCTGCGCAGGCCAAACGCCCCGGCCGCGGGCGTGTCCTCGACGGCGATGGGCTCCCAGGCGTTCATTACCCGACATAGAACGCTGAGCCTCGGGTCGGGTCAAAGGCTTCATCGCGCCTTTACCGATCCGAAGCTATGTTGGGTGTTTCCTGACGATCCCTTCAAGCCCGCCGCCGCAAGAGTCCCAATGCCCCGCATCCTCCTGGCCGAAGACGACGACAGCCTCCGCGGCTTCCTGGCGCGCGCGCTGGAACGGGCCGGCTATGAGGTCGTGGCCTGCGCCGACGGCGACGAGGCGGCGGCCATCCTGGACCAGGAGTGGGACCTGCTGCTGACCGACATCGTCATGCCCGGCATGGACGGCATCGAGGTGGCGCGCCAGGCCGCCGCCCTGCACCCGGACCTGCGGATCATGTTCATCACCGGCTTCGCCGCCGTGGCGCTGGCCGCCGGCAGCCAGGCCCCGGCCGGCGCCAAGGTGCTGTCCAAGCCGATCCACCTGCGCGAGATCGTCTCCGAGGTGGAACGGATGATCGCCGCCTAGGCCCGGGCGATGGGCGCCTTGCGCAGCGGAGGCCCCGCCGGTATATCCGCGCGTTCCCGAGACCACCGGATACGGACGCGTAGCTCAGCGGGAGAGCACCTCGTTGACATCGAGGGGGTCACAGGTTCGATCCCTGTCGCGTCCACCATCCCCCTTCAGACATCTGGTCAAGGCCGTACGCCATCGCGGACGACGAGCCGGGCCGCCGCCGGCGCGGGGGCGTAGGCCGGTGCTGCAGGCGCCCCTCGTGATCCTCGTCCTTCTGGCCCTGACCCTCCTGGAGGGCCGCTTCCCGGCGCGCCGGGATCCGGGGCAGCGCCTGCTCAATTTGGGGATCATGATCGCCCGGATGATCCCGGCGGTCCTGCTCGCCCCTCTGGTCTCGGCGGGCGTCGTCGAGGCCGCCCGCCGGGCGGGCCTTCCCGCGGTGACCAGCGCGGCCTGGCCGCCGGCGGCCGCGACGGTGGCCTACATCCTGGCGATCGACTTCGGCGAGTGCATGTTCCACCGCACCCAGCACGCGGTCCCGTTCCTGTGGCGGATGCACTCGCTCCACCACTCGGACCCCTGCATGAACGCCACCACGGCGGAGCGGCACTGGTGGGGCGACAGCGTGATCAAGGCGCTGACCATCTGGCCGGCCGCGGCGATCCTGTTCCGGCCGTCGGCCGCGACGCTGACCATCTATGCGCTGCTCAGCTTCTATCACTACTTCAGCCACGCGAACCTGCGCGTGAGCTTCGGGCGGCTGAGCTGGCTGCTGAACTCGCCGGCCTATCACCGCATCCACCACTCCAGCGATCCGGCGCACCACGGGGCGAACTTCGCCGGCCTGTTCCCGATCTTCGACGTGATCCTCGGCAGCTACCGGCCGGGCGCGATGTTCCCCCCGACCGGCCTCGACCGCAGGCCGGAAACCCTGATCCACGCCCTCGTCTGGCCCATGACGGACGAACCGGGCGCCCCTTCCGAGCCGGAGGCCCGCCCGGCCTGACGGCCCCTTAGGGCTTGGCCCCCTTTGGCAGGGCGGCGATCTCTTCCGGGGTCAGCTTGCGCATGTGGCTGATCGGGCAGCGCTGCCGGCCGAGCCCCTGCGCACGGGTGATGATCTCGGCGTCCATGCCGCTGCAGATGCTGTCGCTGGTGGACTTGAGCGCCAGCCGCTGGTTCCAGTCGATGTCCGGGCAGGAGACCAGCAGGTCGAACTTGTAGACGTCGCGCATGTTCACCCGGACGTAGACCGTGTGGTCGTCCGGCGCGGCGAAGCTGGTGACGTTGCGCGCCCAGAAGCATTCGTTCTTGGCGGCGGGCTTGTCGGCGGCGTGCGCGGCGGCGGCGCTGAGGCTCAGCAGGGCGGCGGCGGCCAGGGCGGTGGCGGTCTTCATCTCTCGGATCCTCGCAGTAGGGCCGTCCCCCTGCGCCATTCTATAGGCCAAGCTGGGACGGCTAGGAACCGCGCCGCGCCTGCCGGCGGGCGAAGCGCCCCGGTTCGACGAAGGCCGCCAGCGGGACCGGGAGCGGCGAGGGCGCCTGCATCGCCAGAGCCGCCACATGCTCGGCCAGCAGGGGGGCCAGCGTGAAGCCCCGCGCCCCGAAGCCCGTCAGCACGAAGAGCCCGGCGGGTCCCCCCGGAGCGGCGCCCGCGACCGGGAGGTAGTCCGGCGTCGAGACGCGGATCGAGGCGCGGCCCTCCAGCGTCGCGCCCGCGAGCCGCCCGGCGAGTTCCGGCAGGCCCTCGGCCAGGGCGGCCAGGTTGCGCCGATGATCCTGCGGCCGCACATCGCGGGCGGTGTCGTCGCGGTCGTTGGTGGCGCCGAACAGCACGCCCTGGCGCGTCGGGATCGCATAGCCGCCGAAGGCCGCGGCCGGCGGCGGCGCGGCGAGGGCGGCGAAGCTCGCCTGGCCGCGCACCGCGCTGAGCGGCAGGCCGGGCGCCAGGTCGCCGGTGGCCAGCCCCGCGGCCACGATCACCGCGTCGGCGACGGCCAGCACCGCGCCCTTCGCGTCCAGCAACCGCCAGCCCGCGCCGTCGGGCTCGATCCGGGCGACGGCGGCCTTGTCGGCCTGCGGCGCCCAGGCCGCCAGCAGGACGGAGGGCTCGATCACCAGCCCGTCGTGAAGCTCCAGCGCCTGCGGCGCGCTTTCGCCGACGCGGGCGGAGGCCTGGGCCGGCGTCAGCATCTCAAGGGCGCCGGGCTCGAACAGGTCGGACCGGGCGATCTTGGCGAAGCGCCCGGCGTCCTGCGACCCGACCGCGAACTGCAGGGCGCCGCGGGCGACGATCAGCCCGGGGACGTCCGCATAGAGCGCCGTGGCGCGGCGGAACGCCTGGGCGAACAGCCGGGCGGGCTCGGCGAGGCCGGCGTCCAGGCGGGGCGTCACCAGGGCCGCCGGATTGCCAGAGGCGCCCGCGCCGCGCCCTTCCGAATCGAAGACCAGGGCCTCGCCGCCCAGGGCCCGCACGGCGCGCGCGGCCGCCGCGCCGCCGACGCCCGCGCCGACGATGGCCACCTGTCGAGTCGCAGCGGCTGCGGGCGCCGGGCCCGGCAGGGCCGCGGTCAGCCGCTCGCGCTTGCGCCCGAAGCCGGGCGCCCTGGCGACCTCGAAGCCGGCGGCCGCCAGCCCGCGGCGCACCTGGCCCGCGACCGTGAAGGTGGCCGCCACGGCGCCGGGCGCCGAGCGGGCGGCGACCAGGGCCAGCACCTCGTCGGACCACATGGCGGGATTGCGGGCCGGGGCGAAGCCGTCGAGGAACCAGGCGTCCACAGCGCCGGACCAGCCCGCCAGGGCCTCGGCGACGTCGGCGACCACCACGTCGAGGATCACGCCGAGGTCTTCGAACTCCAGCCGATGCGGCCCGCGCGCCCGGCCAGGCCACCCGGCGGTCAGCCGGGCGGCCAGGTCACCCAGCTCCGGCCAGTGCGCCAGCGCGCGCCTCGCCTCGCCGGCGCCGATCGGGTGCGCCTCTACGGAAAAGATGTGCAGGCGCCCGCCCGCCGGCCGCGTGCGGCTCCAGAGCTCGATCAGGGCCAGGACGTTCAACCCGGTCCCGAACCCCAGCTCGCCGACCACGAACCGCCCGCGCCCCGCCCAGGCTTGCGGCAGGCCGCAGCCCTCCAGGAACACGGCGCGGGCCTCGGCCAGGCCGTCCTCGGCGGAGAAGTAGACGTCGTCGTAGAGCCGCGAGCGCGGCTGGCCGTCGTCGCTCCAGTCGAGCGGGCTGTTCGCGGGGGTATCGGCCATGGCGGGCACGATATAGCGCGGCCACGAAAAAGGGCCGCCCCATGGACGGCCCGCGTTCGGCCGGGCGCCCGGCGGGCGCTACTTCTTGGGCGGCGTGGCAGCCGTGGCGTCGGCGGCCGGCGGCGTGGCGGAAGGCGGCGTGGCGGCGCCGTCGGCCTTGTTGGCGTCGGCGGCGGCGTCGGCGGCGGCGGCCGCTGCGGTCTGGGCCGCTTCGGCCGCGGTGGCGGCGGAAGAGCCGGCGGCCGGGGTGGCGGTGGCGGCGGCCTTGTCGGCCTTGGGCGCGCAGGCGGCGGCCGAGAGGGCCGCGACAGCCGCGCCGGCGACCAGGAGCTTGCTGAGCAGGGGTGTGTTCATGGGCCTCGTCCTCGAAGGCGATGTGTCGGTGTGGCCTCCCTCAGGAGGAGGCCGGGCCGACTATGCGCCGGTTCGCGGACCTGGCGACAGCCAACCTCACGTTTTCGTGATCGCAAATCGGTGCAGGCTGCGGTCTTGGCGGGCCTGCGCCGAAAGCGGCCCTAGGCCGCGCCTTCGGCCGGGATGGCGGAGAGCGCCTCTTCCAGCTCCAGGAAGCTCGGCTGGTTGCCGCTGGGGACGTTGCCGCGGCCGATCTCGACGGAGATCTGGGCGGCGTTGCCGTGCAGGTGGGCCACCAGCACCGACTGGATGATCTTGTAGAACGAGCCGTCCTCGTCGATCACCGCGGCCATGCGGTTGGCCATCGGGCCGACCAGGCCGTAGGCCAGGAACACGCCCAGGAAGGTGCCGACCAGGGCCGAGCCGATCATCTCGCCCAGCACGGCGGGCGGCTCGGTGATGGCGCCCATGGTCTTGATGACCCCCAGCACGGCGGCCACGATGCCCAGGGCGGGCAGGGCGTCGGCGAGGTTGGTCAGCGCGTGGGGCGCGGTCAGCGCCTCGTGGTGATGCTTCTCGAGCTGGGCCTCCATCGCGTCCTCGACCTGGTGCGGGTCTTCCAGGTTCATGGTCATCATCCGCAGGGTGTCGCAGATGAAGTCGATGGCGAAGTGGTCCTTCATGATCCGCGGATAGCGCGAGAAGATCGAGCTCTCCTTGGGCGTCTCGATGTGGCTTTCGAGCGCGATGACGCCCTTGGACTTCATGGTCTTGGTGAGCAGGAACAGCAGGCTCAGGAGGTCGCGGTAGTCCGAGGCCTTCCAGGTCGGCCCCTTGAAGACCTTGCCGAAGCCACCGGCGATCCGCTTCAGCACCGGCACCGAGTTGGAGATCAGCACCGCGGCCGTTCCGGCGCCGCCGATGGTCATCAGCTCCGAAGGCAGGGCGCCCAGGATGACGCCGATGTTGCCGCCGGTCATGACGAAGCTGCCAAACACCAGGCCGAACAGCAGCACGATGCCGATAATCTGAAACATAGGGTCTCCCGCGACTCAGGCTCGAACATCGCTGTTATTGCTTAATGGGCGGTGAGCGGCTGGGTTTGCGCTGCGGCGCACCCATGCTTAAGCCCGGTCCATGGCCGACGCCGTCGCGAGTCCCGCCCAGAGCACCCTGCCCAAGCGGGCCTTCGCGATCATCTTCTGTTCGTCGGTGGCGACGGCCATCGGCAACACCGGCCTGATCTCGGTCCTGCCGCTGATCGGCCGCTCCCTGGCCATTCCCGACGAGATGGTGGTGGCGATCTTCTCGCTGTCGGCGATCCTGTGGGCCTGCTCCTCGCCGTTCTGGGCGCGGGCCTCGGACCGCTACGGCCGCAAGCCCCTGATGATGGTGGGCCTGTCGGGCTTCATGATCTCCATGACCGTCTGCGGGGCGGTGGTCAGCGCCGGCCTGCGCCAGATGGCCGCGCCCATGGTGATCTTCGGCCTGCTGCTGTTGGGCCGCTCGCTGTTCGGCCTGTTCGGGGCCGCGTCCAATCCGGCCAACCAGGCCTATGTGGCCGACCACACGCCGCGCGAGCAGCGCACCCAGGCCATGGCCAGCCTGGCCGGCGCCTTTGGCCTGGGCACGGTGTTCGGGCCGTGGCTGGCGCCCTATTTCATCTATCCGGTGGTGGGCCTGGCCGGGCCGCTCTTCACCTTCGCCGCCATCGCCGCGGCCATGCTGTTCGTGGTCTGGCGCTTCCTGCCGGAAAGCCCCCGCCGCGCCGAGACGCCGGAAGAGGCCGCGGAGGCGGCCGCCGAGCAGACGGTGGAGAAGGCGCGGCCCATGTGGCGCGACCCGCGCGTCATGCCCTTCGCGCTCTACGGCTTCGTGGTCGCGACCTGCCAGACGGCCCAGCAGCAGACCATCGGCTTCCTGGTCATCGACAAGCTCGGCGTCTCGCCCCTGGCGGCCAAGGAATCCATCGCCACCGCCATGGCCTTCGGCGCGCTCGCGGGCCTGCTCGCCCAATGGGGCCTGATCCGCATGTTCGAGATGACGCCCAAGCAGTTGCTGCGATGGGGCGTGGTCTGCGGGGCGGTGGGCAACCTCCTGGTGGCGATCGCGCCGGACTACCACACGGTGGTGGCCGGCTACGCCCTGGCGAGCCTCGGCTTCGGTTTCGCGCGGCCGGGCTTCACGGCCGGCTCATCCCTGGCGGTCGGCTGGAAGGACCAGGCGCGGGTGGCCGGCGCCATCGCGGCGGTGAACGGCATCAACGCGGTCTTCGCCCCGGCCTTCATGGCCCTCTACCGGGCGAACCACGCCGCGCCCTTCTTGCTGAACATGGTGCTGATGCTGGGCCTGCTGGTCTACGCCTTCGCCAGCCGGGCCCTGCGCAACGCCGACCCGGCCGCCGTCACCCGCGAGGAGACCACCATGGCCACCATCGAGCGCAGCGACGAAGGCGGAGTCTAGACCGCCCCTGGCTAGGTCGGGGGCGCCTGAGCCGTCTGGGCCGGCGCCGCGGGAGCCTCGGCGGCGCCGGTTTCCGCCTTCAGGCGCAGCACCATGGCCGGCGACAGATAGCCGTCCGCCGTCAGGCCGCGGGCCTTCTGCCAGGCGCGCAGCGCCGTGCGGGTGCCCGCGCCCACGATCCCGTCCGGCGTCCCGGCGTCGAAGCCCAGCGCCGCCAGCGCGCGCTGGGCGGTCATCCGGTCGGCCAGGGACAGCGGCGTCTCCGCCGGCCAGGGCTTCACCAGCGGCGATCCGCCGGCGATCCGGTCGGCCAGCAGCCCCACCGCCAGGGCGTAGGCCACCGAGTTGTTGTACTTGCGGATCACGAAGTGGTTGGGGAACAGCAGGAAGAGCGGCCCGGTCGCCCCGGCGGGCGCGATCAACTGGGCCTCGACGGCGCGGTCCGCGTCGGTCCACGGCAGGCCGTCGGCGCGCAGGACGCCCAGCGTGGCCCAGGCGTCGGGCGTCAGCTTCGGGCCTTCGGTCATGCTGAAGTCGAAGCCGTCGGGCGCGGTGACCTCCCGCGCCCAGCTCTGGCCGCGGGCCCAGCCGCCCTTGGCCAGCAGGTTCGCCGCCGAGGCCAGGGAATCGGCCGCAGAGTTCCAGATATCGCGCCGCCCGTCGCCGTCGCCGTCCACGGCGGTGGAGAGATAGGCCGAGGGGATGAACTGGGTCTGGCCCATGGCGCCCGCCCAGGAACCCTTGAGCTGGCTACGGCTGGCCTGTCCGGTGGCGATGATCCGGAGCGCGGCGATCAGCTCGCCCTCCGCCCAGTCGCGCCGGCGGCCCTGGGCGGCCAGGGAGGCCATGGAGCGGACCACGTCGAAATCGCCCTGGATGGCCCCGAAGGCGCTCTCCCGCGCCCAGATGGCGATCAGGATCTCGCGCGGCACGCCATAGCGCTGCTCGATGTCGGGAAGCTGGGGCACCTCGGCCCGCTCGCGCTCGCCCTTGACGATCGGCCCCTCGGTGACCGCGCCCTTGATGTAGGTGGAGATCGGCTGGGAGAACTCCGGCTGGCGGCTGTCGCGCTGGGTCACCCGCGGATCGGGGGTCAGGCCCGCCATCTCGCGGTCCAGCACGTCGCGCGGGATGCCCGCCTTCACCGCCTTGCCGTAGAATTCCGCCGCCCAGGCGTCGAAGACCATGTCGCCGGAAACCGCGGGCGGGGTCACCGGTGTGACCGCCGGCGCCCCGTGCGCGGCAGGGGGCGGCGTGGCCGGCGCCGGCGGCGGCGCGACCGGGCCCGGCGCGGGCGGCGGGGGCCTGGCGGCCGGGCTCGCGCAGGCGGCCAGCAGGGCCAGGGCGACGAGCGTTAGGTGGCTGGCGCGCATCGTTGGGAGTCTATCGAGCGTCGCAAGCCGGCTCAATCGGAACCCGTCCCGTGCGACATTGACTTGCACCACCCCTTTCCGTATATCCGCGCGCTCTTGTGAAACCCCCCCGGACGCCAACGTCCGCGCCCGAGATAGGTCCCCGAGAAGTCCGATGAAGGTCAGAAGCTCGCTCAAGTCGCTCAAGACGCGTCACCGCGACTGCAAGCTCGTGCGCCGCAAGGGCCGGGTCTACATCATCAACAAGACCAACCCGCGCTTCAAAGCCAAGCAGGGCTGACGCTCCGCCGATGCAGGCGCCGCACGCGGTCGTCTGGCCCAGGGTTGTCATCTGGGACGTCGGCAACGTCATCGTGCGCTGGGATCCGCGCACCCTCTATTCCAAGATCTTCCCCGATCCGGCCGAGCGCGACCGGTTCCTGAACGACGTCTGCACCATGGCCTGGCACGGCCCGACGGACTGCGGCGTCACCTTCGAGGCCAATTGCGCGGCGCTGAGCGCCCGCCATCCCCGGCACGAAGCCGCCATCTGGGCCTGGAAGCACCGCTGGCCGGAGATGTTCTCGGGCCCGATCCCCGAGACCGAAGCCGCGATCGAGGCGCTGCGGGCCCGCGGCGTGCGGCAATACGCGCTCACCAACATGAGCCACGAGACCGAAGACGCGACCTTCGCCATGAGCCCCGCCTTCGACCGCCTGGACGGCCGCATCGTCTCCGGGCGCGAGGGGGTGATGAAACCCGACGCGGCGATCTACCGGCTGACCTGCGACCGCTTCGGCTTCGCGCCCGCCGACGCCCTCTTCGTCGACGACAGCGCGACCAATATCGCGGCGGCTGAGGCCCTGGGCTTCCACACCCACCACTTCACCGACCCGGCGGCCCTGCGGCCCGCCCTGGAGGCCGCGGGGCTGCTCTGACCCCGGCGATCCGGGCGAAAACCGGGATCGCGCGGCCGGCTCGAACGTCCGCAATCCGTCCGGCGCCGGCGCCCCCATCAACAGATGACCCCCGGCGAGGTGGTTGCTGGCCGGGGGTCGGAGGCGTCTAGCCCCCAGGTGACGGCCTCGGGGGGGTGGCCGTCCGCACCACTATTGGCCCGCAGCCCCCATTGCGCATTACAATGTTCGGTGAGATTCGCGCTGTGATGCGGGCGCTCTCGCATAGGTGGCGCAGAGCCGTGCTGACGCCAGGCCGGCCCCGGCTTGTCCGCGGCTCCCGACCTCCCGTCCAGGCGCCCCGTCCGCTCGTCATCGTCCGGTCCCCGGATCAGCTTTCATCCGCCCCGGCGGATGATGGGGGCGGGGCTGGACCCCCAGCGGTATCCGCGGCCGGCGCCTCAGCCGCGCCAACTGCCGTTTCAGCCGCCCGACGGCGCGCGCCTTCTCCCGGATCGACCCCGGCGCATCCCGTTCGGAGGCCATCAGGATCTGGTCGTAGTACCAGTCCTCGCGATCTTCGCAGGCCCTCGCCACCGCCGCGGCGAAGTTCGGATCGCGCATCCAGCGCCGCAGCGTCCCATAGGATGGCGCGCCGGGCAGGCGGGTGAAGCTCAGGAACGTGCCGCCCAGAAGGATGTGCTCCGTCACCTCCTCGACCACCGGCTCGGGCACGGGTTTCACCGCCCGCCGCCGCGCCGCCATGATCCTCCGCAGCACCCGGTCGAATTCCGGCCGCTCGCGCCGCCAGCGCATCATTGTCTCCCAGCAGGGCAGTTCGGGATCGGCCAGCAGGATGTCCTCCAGCCGCATCCCCGTGTTCAGTCGCACGATGATCCGGTCGGCCAGCGCCTGGTCGAACGCCCGGCGCCCCGCCAGGCCCCTCTCGCGAAGTTGCGCGTTCCGCCGCTGCAGCAGCGCGAACGCCGCCTCCGCGAACGGCGCCTGGGCGGTCCGCCACCGGTCATAGGTCCCGCGCGACGGCATGCCCGGCGCACGCAGCAGGTCGTGGATCCGCTCCCCGGCCCGCGCCCGCGCCAGGAACGCCGCCGCCTTGGCCTCGTCGAACCCCCACAGCCGCCGCCACGTCCCCCGCCGCCGCGCCGCCGCCAGCGCCTCGGAGAACAGGGGATCGCCTTTGGCCCAGTTCCAGACCGTCGTTTCGGCGGGCATGCCGGGCGAGGCGCAGATCGCCCGCACAAACTCGCCCGCGTCCACGCGCGCCACGATCTCCGCCTTCAGGCGAGGGGCGTCATGGCGGTAGCGGCTCGGCATGGCGGGAGGATAGCAGAGGAGGGGCGAGAAGGAGAACAAAAAGAGAACAATTTGGGTGCCGGGCGGCGGACATTTCGCGAGTCCGGTTTGGGCCGGCCCACGTTTGCTCGGCGGCCCTGCAATGACCGCCCATGACTCTTTGCTGACCTTTGGAACGTCGGCGCTCCGGCCGTACGCGAAGCGTTGCGCAACCTTTGCACCAGCTGAGGCTTGCTGACATGGGAAGCTCTGCAGCGAGCCTCCTCTAGGCGGCCGCCCTCACGAGGCCTAGGCTTTGAATTTCGTCCATGATGACCTGACTTAACCGTAGCGGAGCGACGTCCAAATCGCGAAGCCACGCCCTTGCTTCCGCCACGCCAAGTTCAGAATTCGGAAAATGGGGCTCAAGCGCAGCGGCCGCGATCCGCGACAGGCCTAGTTCCATAAAGGACCAGCCTGAGCGCGTGGAGACCCCCAATTCCAGGGCTAGTGGGAAGTCAAAGATTTCTTTTACCCGCTCGTCACGCCCGCAGTGACGCAACGCGTGGCTAAGCACGTCCACGTATGCCTTCCCCAACTGAACGTATTGGAAGCGGATCACATCCTCAATCAAATCGAACTCTTTTCGAATGACATCGTTGATGTCGATCGTTCTTGGCGATCGCTTCCTCGTTTTCCCCCAGCTCGCTAGCGCGTGATGGATACGACTTGTTGAAGGTAATGAAGGCGTCCCGCACAGCTTGGTGAATTCGCGCTGTGACCGCGAAATCCTCCTGGATCGCGGCCGTCAACTCCAGGCGACGCTTCCGAGGCAGCGCGTAGTACATGCACTGCCCCCACAAAAACTCTCCCAGTGCAGCCACTTGAGGCTCGTCTTCCTGGAAGCGTACGTGGAGTAGCCCCGTGCGTGGCCCGTCACCCTCACAAGGGGCGTCGTGAGCCACAGCGCAACCAAGCAGCTGATCGATCTTGGAAGGATTGAGGAGGGTGGTGATCGCCTCCTCAATGTTGGTTTCGACCTCGTCTTGCACAAACGCTCCGCCCACGAACCCAAGGCGCAGCTTAGCGCAATGCGAGTACTTGGCGAGTCAACCACCAGAAGCGGCACCGCGGCGCATTCACGCGTGTATTGAGTAGCCCAGATTCTCATCCTGCGTAGGCGGCACGGGCGCCCAGGCGCGGTGTTTCTTTGCACAACGAAGTGGTGACCAGAATGTCACCCTGGAGGGCGTTGCCGAATGTCCGCTCCTGGCGCGTCGCGGACTCCAGGTTCCGACGTCGCCCAACGTCGGACAGCGGGCGAACCCGGTCCTCGCCCTGATGCCCCAAAACGGACCGCCACCCCCCGTCGCGAAGCGAGCCCTAAGCCGCCACCTTCGCTCGCGCCTTCGCCGGATTGCTGAACTCCAGCGTCCCGTCCGCCAGCCTGGCGTACCGCAAGCTCATCAGGTCCATGGCGTAGTTCTGGTGCAGCCGCCAGGGCGCCTTGGACCCCTGCTTGGGGAACGAGGCCATCGCCCGCTGGACGTAGCCGGACGAGAAATCCAGCCACGGCTGGCGCTCGATGTTGGGATCGTCGTTGCGCGGCGTGACCTGGCGCTGGCCGGTCGCCTTCATGTGGTTCAGCACCCGGCAGATATATTCGCAGGTCAGGTCCGCCTTCAGGGTCCACGAGGCGTTGGTGTAGCCGAACACGGTCGCCAGGTTCGGGATATCCTCGTACATCATGCCCTTGTAGGCGAGCGTCTGGCTCGGATCGACGGCGCGGCCGTCGACGCTGAGCGCCAGGCCGTTCAGCACCTGCAGCCGCAGGCCCGTGGCGCTGACGATGATGTCGGCGGGCAGGTCGGCGCCGGACGCAAGCTTGATGCCGGTCTCGGTGAAGGTCTCGATCCGGTCGGTGACCACGCTCGCCCGGTCGGCCTTGATCGCCTCGAACAGGTCGGCGTCGGGGACCAGGCACAGCCGCTGGTCCCAGGGGTTGTAGCTGGGCGTGAAGTGGCGATCGACGTCGTAGTCGGGGCCGAGCTGGGCGCGGACCATGTCGATGATGTTCTTCTTCACCGCGGCCGGCTTGTTGCGGGCGAGGCGGAAGAACCACATGCCGAACAGCACATTGCGCCAGCGGATCAGCTGGTAGGCCAGCATCCCCGGCAGCCACTTTCGCAGCCGGTTGGCCATCTCGTCCTCGGCGGGCCGGGAGACCACATAGGTGGGCGAGCGCTGCAGCATGGTGACGTGCTTGGCCGTCTCGGCCATCGCCGGGACCAGGGTCACCGCCGTGGCGCCGGACCCGATCACCACCACCCGCTTGCCGGCGTAGTCGAGCCCTTCCGGCCAGTGCTGCGGATGGACGAAGGCGCCCCTGAACCGCGCGCGGCCGGGGAAGTCCGGCGTGTAGCCGGCCTCGTACTTGTAGTAGCCGCCGCAGAGCAGCAGGAAGCCGGCGGTCAGCCTGACCGTCTGGCCGTCCTTCACCTCGGCGGTGATCGTCCACCGCGCGTCCTCGCTCGACCAGGCCGCGCCCGTGACCTGATGGCTGTAGCGGATGCGCCGGTCGATGCCGAAGTCGCGGGCGGTCTCGCGCACGTATTTCAGGATCGAGGGGCCGTCGGCGATGGCCTTGGCCTCGGTCCACGGCTTGAAGGAATAGCCCAGGGTGTACATGTCGCTGTCGGAGCGGACGCCCGGATAGCGGAACAGGTCCCAGGTGCCGCCGATCGCCTCGCGGCCCTCCAGGATCACATAGCTGCGGTCCGGCGCCTTGTCCTGCAGGTGCCAGCCGGCGCCGATCCCCGACAGCCCCGCCCCCACGATCAGCACGTCGAAATGCTCGACCGCCTCGCCGCCCAGCTTGCCCGCCGCCGTTCCGTCCGCCATCTGAGCGCTCACCGTGTGCGTTGAGTGAACACCGATCACATATTTCGGGCCGCGACTCCAGTTTCCTTCGCCGGCCCGCGCCTGCGCCCGCTCAGTGGTTGTGATCCTCGCCCTGGACGAAGGGCGTCCCGTCCGACCACTTGGTCGCCGTCATCATGAAGATGCTCTCCGATTCCGGCATCTCGGTGTGGTCGGTGTCCAGCATGATCGGCGAGGCGGGCAGGTTCGCGCCCCAGGCCGCCGCGCCCGTTCTCGGGACATAGAACATCAGGTGCGGCGCCCACGATCCGGCCCCGTCGTTCAGATACTGCTGATGCGACATCATGTAGGACATCGCGCCGATCTGCGGCGTCGGCAGCGCCTTGCGGGCGACCGCGGCCTTGATGGCCTTCAGCATCGCGGGCTTGGACCGGCCAGCCAGGGCGAGGGACGTCCGCTTGACCGTATCCGGCAGGATGGATCGGACAGCCGCCGGATTGTAGCAGACCGGGCCGCGCATCTTCGGATTCCAGAACTCCGGGAAGTCGAAGGGCGCCGTCCACGCGCGTTCCACCAGGCAGACGAAACCGTTCTTGCCCTTCGCCGCGACCTCGTAGCCGCCGCGTCCGAGCACCATGATCGTGGCGTCGTCCGAGATCGCCGGCGGCGCGGCGCTGCGGGCCAGGGCGATCTCGGCGCCGCGGTCGGCCATCAGGTATTCCCCCAGGGGCGCCATGGTTGCGTAGGGCGCCGCGCCGCCCTGGGCCCAGACCGGGGCCGCGGCGCCCAGCGACAGCACTATCGCCAGGGCAAGCCGCCTTGCCGCTTCTCTCCCAATCCCGATCATCGTGTCCTCCCGACCTGGAATCGCCCGGCCCGAAGGGCGGGCCAACGGTCATAGGACGAACGGAGATACGCAACGCCGACAGGCGCGCGAAAATTGGCGTCGGCGGCTTCGCCGCACCCGCGTTAATTCCTTCGACTTGCCGTTGCGCCGCGTCGGATACTCACCGAAGTGATTCGGATGGCGGGACCATGCGTCGGCTGACCCTCGGCCTTCTCTGCGCGACCTACCTGTGCCTGTCGCTGATCGTCTCGCTGACCCTGTGGCGGAACGGCGGCGGCTGGGGCGCGGGCGTGGCGGCCCTGGTGGGGGCGCTTGGCCTCTGCTTCGCCTTCCACGGCCTGATCGAGCGCGCGCTCGAGACCGGCCAGATCAAGGGCGACGTGGCCACCATCCGCGAGGCCCACCGCATCCTGCTCACCCAGGTCGAGGCGCTCGACGCCCGCGTCACCGAGATCTTCGAGGCCGTCGCCGACGACGCCCAGCGCTCCGACGACCTGCTGGACGAGGTGCACATGCTGGAGACCCTGGTCGAGCGCATGCAGCGCCGGCTGGACGAGCAGGGCGACGCGCCGGCCTTCCCGACCCGCCTGGGCGGCGACGCGCGCCAGGCGCCGGCCCTGCTGGAAACCGTCCGCGAGGCCCTGACCGAGAACCGCGTCGACCTCTACCTGCAGCCCATCGTGGCCCTGCCGCAGCGGCGCACCCGGTTCTACGAAAGCTTCTCGCGCCTGCGCGACGAGGGCGGCCGGGTGATGATGCCGGCCGAGTACCTGAGCGTCGCCGAGCCCGGCGGCCTGGTCACCGCCATCGACAACCTGCTCTTGTTCCGCTGCGTGCAGATCGTCCGGCGCCTCGCCAAGCAGGACCGCAAGATCGGCATCTTCTGCAACGTCTCCATGGCCAGCCTGGGCGACGAGAGCTTCTTCCCGCAGTTCCTGGACCTGCTCACCGCCAACCGCGACCTGGCGGGCGCGCTGATCTTCGAACTCGGCCAGGCGGCGTTCGACGCCCGCGGCTCGGTGGAGGCGCGCAACATGGGCAAGCTCGCCGACCTCGGCTTCCGCTTCAGCCTGGACAAGGTCACCGACCTCGACCTCGACTGGCAGGACCTGGCCCGCTCGGACGTGAAGTTCATCAAGGTCGGCGCCCAGCTCCTGCTCGACGAGATGACCGAGGTCGACGGCCGCCTGATCCTGCGCTCCCTGCCCGACCTGGCGGCCGAGGACTTCACGCAACTCACGCGCCGCTACGGCGTCGAGGTGATCGCCGAGAAGATCGAGGCCGAGCGGCAGGTCGTCGACCTGCTGGACCTCAACCTCGACTACGGCCAGGGCCACCTGTTCGGCGAGCCCCGCGCCATCAAGGAAGCCGTGCTCAGCGAAGCCGGCCCGCCGCCCAACCTGATCCGGCCGCAGTTCGTGCGGCGGCAGGCGTTCGGCTAGAATTAGGCAAGGAAAGATGGCGGAAGCTTGCAGCGGTGGCCTCGACACCGGGTTCGTCGCCCTTGGCTACGCCAAGGTGGCGTTCCTGGGGGTGATCCAGGGGATCACCGAGCTGCTGCCCATCTCCTCCACCGCCCACATGCGGATCGTTCCGGCCCTGCTCGGCTGGCCGGACCCGGGCGCGGCCTTTTCCGCCGCCATGCAGCTCGCCGCCCTGCTGGCGGTGGTCAGCTATTTCTGGGCGGACGTGAGCGGCCTGGCCCGCGGCTCGCTGGGCGCCCTGGCGCGCGGCCGGTTCGGCGATCGCGACCTGCGGCTGGTGCTGTGGATCGCCGTCGCGACCCTCCCCATCGGGGTCGCCGGCCTTCTCCTGGCCCCGGTGCTCAACGCCTGCAACTCGCCCCTGCGCACCATCCCGGCCATCGGCGTGGCCTGCCTCGTTATGGGCGTGCTGCTGGCCGCCGCCGAGATCTGGGCGCGCCACAAGCGGACCATGGACCAGGCGACGGGGCGGGACGCCATCCTGGTCGGCCTGGCGCAGATCGGCGCCCTGATCCCCGGGGTGTCGCGGTCCGGCTCGACCCTGACCGCGGCGCTCGGCCTCGGCCTCAAGCGTGAGGACGCGGCGCGGTTCTCGTTCCTGCTCGGCGTTCCGGCCATCGCGCTCGCCGGCCTCAAGGAGCTGTGGGAGCTGCACAAGGCGCACCTGGACGCCCACGGCTGGAGCGTCCTGGGGGTCGGGATCGTGGTCGGCGCCATCTCCGCCCTGGCGGCGATCTGGGGCCTGATGCGGTTCCTGGAACGGTTCTCCACCTGGCCCTTCGTGATCTACCGGATCGCGCTGGGCGTCCTGCTGCTGGGCGCCGCCGCGGCCGGTTGGATCAGCTAGGGTCCTTGCCGCTCCGATTGGATCGAGGGGCTTCGGGATCTGTCCGGCCATTGACCGCGAAGGGCCGGGCCGCTACCCGCCCGCGATGACCGCTCCCCAGTCCGTCCCCAGCCTCTCCCAGCTCGCCCCCCGCTACGACGCCCTGCTCTGCGACGTCTGGGGCGTGATCCACAACGGCCGCGAGAGCTTCCCCGCCGCCTGCGCGGCGCTGGCGCGGTTCCGCGCCGAACGCGGGCCGGTGGTCCTGATCTCCAATGCCGCGCGCCCGCACGCGCCGGTGATCGAACAGCTCGACGCCCTGGGCGTGCCCCGCGAGGCCTGGAGCCACATCGTCACCTCCGGCGACGCCACCCGCGTCCTGCTCGCCGAGCGCGCGCCCGGTCCCGCCTGGCTGATCGGCGTCGACCGCGACGCGCCGCTCTACGAGGGCCTGGGCCTGGAAACCTCCGACCTGGCGGGCGCGAAGTTCGTCTCGGTCACCGGCCCCTACGACGACGAGAACGACGAGCCCGGCGACTACCGCGACCGCTTCCTCGAAGCGGTCGGCCGCGATCTCGAAATGGTCTGTGCGAACCCGGACCTAGTTGTCCAGCGGGGTGACCGGCTCATCTACTGTGGCGGGGCGCTCGCCCAACTGTACGAGAGCCTGGGCGGGCGCGTGGCCATGGCCGGCAAGCCCTATGCGGCGATCTATGAGCTATCGCTGGCCAAGGCGGCGGAGGCCCTGGGCCGGCCGGTCGATCCGGCGCGTGTGCTCTGCATCGGCGACGGCCTGCCCACCGACGTCCGCGGCGCCAACGCCCGCGGCCTCGACGTGCTGTTCGTCGCCAGCGGCATCCATGGGGCCGAAACCATCGGGCCGGACGGCCTCAACGCGGCCGCCGTCGCCGACCTCCTACGCCAGGACGGCCTCAGCGCGACCTACGCCGTCGCCGACCTGGTCTGGTGAGCCTAGCGAGCGGGTCCGTTCGCCGCTAAGTGAGACCGCAAGGCCGAAGGAGTTACGGGTGCAAGGGCTCTATTTCGACGAACTCAGCGTGGGGCAGAGCGCCGAGCGGGCGCACACCGTCGGCGCCGCCGACATAGAGGCCTTCGCCGCGGTCTCCGGCGACGTCAATCCGGTGCACATGGACGACGCCTACGCCAAGACCACCGCCTTCGGCGGGCGCATCGCCCACGGCATGTTGAGCGCGGCCTATATCTCGGCGGTGCTGGGCAACGACCTGCCGGGGCCGGGCGCGATCTACCTGTCGCAGTCGTTGCGCTTCCGCCGCCCGGTCAGGATCGGCGATCCGGTCGTGGCCCGCGTGACCGTCAAGGCGCTGGACGCCGCCAAGGGCCACGCCACCTTCGAGACCGCCTGCCTGGTGAACGGCAAGACCGTGGTCGACGGCGAAGCCCTGATCATGGTCCCGCGCCGCGACACGAAGCCCGCCCGCTGATGCGGCGGCTTCGGGTCATCAAGGGCTGGAAGGACCTGCCGCAAGGCGACCGCGGGGCGGCCGTCGCCATGGGCAGCTTCGACGGCGTCCACCGCGGCCACCAGCAGGTGATCGCGCTGGCCGCCAAGGCCGCCGGCGAGCTGGGCTGCCCGCTGGGCGTGATCACGTTCGATCCGCACCCGCGGGTCTATTTCCGACCCGAGGAGCCGGCCTTCCACCTGATGAAGCCCGACCAGCAGGCCCGCGCCCTGGAGGCGCTGGGCGTCGACGTGCTCTACGTCCTGCCGTTCAGCCCCGAGTTCGCCCACCTGACCGATCGGGAGTTCGCCGCGGAGGTGCTGCACAAGGGCCTGGGCGCGCGCCACGTGGCGGTGGGCTTCGACATCACCTTCGGCTGGGGACGCACGGGCAGTCCGGCCACCATGCAGGCCTATGGAGAGGAGATGGGCTTCGGCGTTTCGGTGGCCGAGGCGGTGGCCGACGGCGGCGGCGAGAAGTACTCCTCCACCGCGGTGCGCGAGGCTTTGCGTGGCGGCCGCCCGGCCGACGCCGCCGCCATCCTCGGTCGTCCCTTCGCCATCGAGGGCGCGGTGCAGCGCGGCCGCCAGCTCGGCCGCAAGCTCGGCTTCCCGACCGCCAATGTGGCGCTCGGCCACTATGTGATCCCCAGGTTCGGGGTCTACGCCACCCGCACCCGCCTGCCCGACGGGCGCGAGGTCCCCGGCGTCGCCAACATCGGCATCAACCCCACCATCGAGGGGACCCGCGCGCCCCTACTCGAGGTCTGGCTCTTCGACTTCGACGAAGACATCTACGACCAGGTCATCGAGACCGACCTCGTCGCCTTCCTGCGCCCCGAGGCCAAGTTCGACAGCGTCGAGATCATGACCGAACAGGTCATGAAGGACGCCAAGGCCGCGCGGGCGCTGCTGCTGCCGGAGCTGGAGTAGGGCCCAGTCACCGCGAATCTCCTCTCCCCCGACGCGCAGCGCGAGGGGAGAGGGTAGGGAGAGGGGCGGCTGGGATCTGTCCGTCTCTCCCGTTGGTGAAGCGAGGATCAGCAGCGGCGCCGTTCATGGGTCATGGCCGAACCAACGGCGGATCACGCCTCTCCGCGCCGCCCCTCTCCACATCCTCTCCCTCCGGACTTCGTCTCGGGGGCAAGGGGAGGCCGCCCCTACCGCTTCGCCGTGCCGGTGAGCGTCCTAAGGTCGAAGCCGTCCCCTGCGCCCAGCAGGTAGTAGTGCCCGCCGTTCGGCTGCTCGGTCCCGTCGTGGATGAAGACGTGGCCGACGCCCAGCACCTTGAAGTCGTCGCGCTTCACCTCGATGGCGGTGGACTGGTCGATGCCGATGCCGAGTACGTCGGGATGCTTGGCCACCACCAGGTCCAGGTCGCCCTCGCGGTGGCGGGCCGTGACGTGCTGGTCGACCGCCGCGCCGGTGATCAGGCCGAAGCCCTGCTCGTAGCCGGGGGCTATCATCACGTCGTTCCCCGACTTGGCGCCGCGCACCATGTAGGAGGCCTGGATCGAGGCGCCCGCCGAGGTGCCGCCCGCCACGCCGCCGCGCGCCAGGAGGTTCTTGATCTCCGCCTCGGTGCGGGTGCCCAGGTACGAATCGACCAGATGCCATTGCCGGCCGCCCACGAACCACACCGCCTTGGCCCGCTTCAGCGGCGCGACGAAGGCCTCGCTGTCGGCCTCCTTGCGGTCGGTGGTGTGCAGGACGGTGAGGTGGGTGGCGCCGAGCTTCCTGAAGATGTTCAGGCAATCGCAGTCCGGGCCGTACTTGGCCGCCCCGCCGGCGGTGGGGATCACCACGATCTCCGCGGACGGCCCGCCGGCGAGCGTGATGAACCGGCCGACGATCTCAGGCCCCAGGGCGCCGCCGCCGGCGATGATCAGGGTCCCGTGCTCGGGCCCGCGCACCACCGGCGCGGCCTGGGCCACGGAGGCGGCCAGCAGCAGGGCCGTGGCGGCCGGGCCAAGGATACGAAGATTGAAGCGCATGGAATGTCCCCGAAAGCGTTACGTCTAGATTGGAGCCTAGCCGCGCTTTGTCGTTCCGATATTTCCTTCGCGAGCGAAGACGCCTCGGGAGAACGCGCGGCGGCGGCCGCGGCCTCTTGGGTTCGGCGCTCCCGTCTGTTAGAGCCTCGCCCCATGACTTCGGTCCGGAAGAGCGTGCGAATTATCCGCCCGGCGTGACGCCGCCGGACGAGCCCCGTCTGCGCGCGCGCCGGGATTTCCCCGCAGCTCAATTCCCTCCGGACCCCGTTGGAAAGTTCCATGGCCGACGACGCCACGCCCTCGCGCGACTATCGCGAAACCGTCTTCCTCCCCGAAACGCCCTTCCCCATGCGCGCGGGCCTGCCGCAGAAGGAGCCGCAGATCCTGGAGGCCTGGGCCAAGGCCGACCTCTACAACGCCATGAGGAAGGCCCGCCAGCACGCCGGCGCGCCCCTCTATGTGCTGCACGACGGCCCGCCCTACGCCAACGGCGCGATCCATATCGGCCACGCCCTGCAGAAGACGCTGAAGGATTTCGTGGTCCGCTCGCGGTTCCTGCTGGGCTACGACGTCGACTACGTGCCCGGCTGGGACTGCCACGGCCTGCCGATCGAGTGGAAGATCGAGGAGGAGCTGCGCGCCCAGGGCCGCCGCAAGGACGAGGTCTCCAAGGCCGAGTTCCGCACCCGCTGCCGCGACTACGCCGCCAGGTGGATCGGCGTCCAGATGGACGGCTTCAAACGCCTGGGGGTGATCGGCGACTGGGAACACCGCTACGCGACCATGGACTATCCGAGCGAGGCGGCCATCGTCGCCGAGTTCCATAAGTTCGTGATGTCCGGCCAGCTCTACCGCGGCTCCAAGCCGGTGATGTGGAGCCCGGTGGAGCGCACGGCGCTGGCCGACGCCGAGGTCGAGTACCACAACCACGTTTCCCCCACGATCTGGGTGAAGTTCCCGGTGGTCGAGGGCTCCAACGCCGCGGCCAACGCCTCGGTCGTGATCTGGACCACCACGCCCTGGACGATCCCGGCCAACCGCGCGGTCAGCTACAATCCCGACATCGCCTATGCGGTCTTCCAGGTGGACGCCATGGAAGAGGGCCTGGAGTTCGAACCCTGGGCCAAGGCCGGCGACCGGCTGATCGTCGCCGAGAAGCTGGCCGCCGAGGTCATGGCCGCCGCCAAGGTCGCGAAGTTCCGCAGGATAGAGAAGGTCGAGCCGGAGGGCATGGTGCTGAGCCATCCCCTGGCGGCGCTCGACGGCGGCTACGGCTTCCAGGTCCCGATGCTGGCCGGCGACCACGTGACCGACGATGCGGGCACGGGCTTCGTCCACACCGCGCCGGGCCACGGCGCAGACGACTACGCCGTCTGGCTGGCCCACGGCCACCGCGAGATCCCCGAGACCGTCGATCCGGACGGCGCCTACTATCCGACCGTGCCGCTGTTCGCGGGGCTGAAGGTGCTGGAGACCGAGGGCAAGAAGGCCGGCAAGTTCGGCCCGGCCAACGGCGCGGTGATGGAAAAGCTGATCGAGGCCGGCGGCCTCCTGGCGCGCGGCCGGGTGGAGCATTCCTATCCGCATTCATGGCGGTCCAAGGCGCCGGTGATCTTCCGCAACACCCCGCAGTGGTTCATCCGCATGGACGAGCCGCTGGAGGACGCCGCCCACGGCGGGCGCACCCTGCGCGAGACCGCCCTGGAATCCATCGACGCCACCGCCTTCTATCCGGCCGCCGGCAGGAACCGCATCCGCGCCATGGTCGAGAGCCGCCCCGACTGGCTGATCAGCCGCCAGCGCGCCTGGGGCTCGCCGCTCGCCATGTTCGTCGACAAGGAGACCGGCCAGCCGCTGCACGACCCCGCCGTCAACGCCCGCATCGTCGAGCTGATCCGCGCGGAGGGGGCCGACGCCTGGTTCACCCGGCCGGTGTCCGACTTCCTGGGGCCGCACGATCCCGAGCGGTTCGAGAAGGTCGAGGACATCCTCGACGTCTGGTTCGACTCAGGCTCGACCCACGCCTTCACGCTCGAGAACCGCCCGCACACCCACTGGCCGGCCGACCTCTACCTGGAAGGCTCCGACCAGCACCGCGGCTGGTTCCAGTCGTCGCTGCTGGAAAGCTCCGGCACCCGCGGCCGCGCGCCCTACGACGCGATCCTCACCCATGGCTTCACCATGGACGAGAACGGCGAGAAGATGTCGAAGTCCAAGGGCAACGTGGTCGACCCGGATCAGGTCATTCGCGAGTCCGGGGCGGAAATCATCCGGCTCTGGGCGGCGATGATCGACTATTCGGACGATTCCCGTATCGGGAAGACCGTCCTGCAGACCACGTCGGACGCCTACCGGAAGCTGCGCAACACCATCCGGTACCTGCTGGGCGCGCTGGCCGACTATTCTCCTGACGAGGCGGTGGAACTGGAGGAGATGCCGCCGCTGGAGCGGTTCATCCTGCATCGGCTGTGGGAGCTGGATGGCCGGGTCCGCGCGGCCTACGAGGGCTACCTGTTCCAGGACGTGATCCGGCCGATCACCGAATTCTGCCAGACCGAGCTCTCGGCCCTGTTCTTCGACATCCGCCGCGACGCCTTGTATTGCGACCGCCCGGACTCGTTGCGCCGGCGCGCGGCGCGCACGGTGATGCAGGCGGCGTTCTCGCGGCTGACGGCGTGGCTGAGCCCGCTGATCCCCTTCACCATGGAGGAGGCCTGGACCACGCGGTATCCGGACGCCGGCTCCAACTGCCTGCGCACCCTGCCGGACACGCCGGCCGACTGGAAGAACGAGGCCGAGGCGGCGCGCTGGGCCCGGGTGCAGGCGGTGACCTCGGCGGTCACCGGCGCCCTGGAGGTCGAGCGGCGCGAGAAGCGCCTCGGCGCCGCGCTCGAGGCCGCGCCGAAGGTCCATATCGCCGACGCCGACCTGTTGGCCGCCTTCCAGGGCCTGGATGCCGCCGAGGTGTTCCGCACCAGCCAGGCCACCCTGGTCGCGGGCGAGGGGCCTGCGGGCGCCTTCCGCCTGCCGGAGGTTCCCGGCGTGGCCGTGGAACCCCTGCGCGCAGAGGGCCGCAAATGCGCCCGATCCTGGCGTATCCTGCCGGAAGTGGGCTCCGACCCGCGCTACCCGGACCTTTCCCTGCGCGACGCCGACGCCGTGGCCGCGTGGGACGCAACCCACGGCGGGGCCTGACATGCGGCAGATCTCCAAGCTCGGTTGGATCGCTTTCCTGATGGCCGGCGCCGTCGTCGTCGCCGACCAGGCGGTGAAGTACTGGATCCTCGACATCCTGCATCTGGCCGAGGGGCAGAGCGTGCCGTTCCTGGGCCCGATCGCGCTCACGCATATCTGGAACCCGGGGGTCAGCTTCGGCTTCCTGCAGTCGAGCCATGACCTGGCGCGATGGTTGCTCACCCTGTTCTCCGTCGTGGTCGCGATCTTCCTGGCGGGCTGGGTGCGCAGGACCGAGCGCCCGCTGTTCGCCGTGGCCGTGGGCCTGGTGATGGGCGGGGCCGTCGGCAACGCCATCGACCGGGTGCGCCTGGGCCAGGTCGCCGACTTCATCGACGCCACCCGCCTCTACTTCCCCTGGATCTTCAACGTGGCCGACTCGGCGATCAGCGTGGGCATCTGCCTGCTGCTGATCGACATGCTGCGCCAGGACAGCCGCGAGCGCGCCGCACGCGCGCCGATGGGGTCCGGCGGGGATGCGGCCTGATGCGCCGTTGGCGGAACACTGCGTTTGCGCTATCCACTCTCCCTTCGAGGCCGGGGGCGGCTCTAGGAGTGGGTATTTCATGAGCGTCAACCGAGTGATCGTTGCGACGGCCCTGATCGCGGCGACCGGACTGGCGGGCTGCGTGTCGACGCGCAATGCGCTCGGCATGAACAAGGTCACCCCCGACGAGTTCCGGGTCGTCACCAAGGCGCCCCTGGTGGTGCCGCCCGACTTCGCCCTGCGTCCGCCGGCGCCCGGCAAGCCGCGGCCGCAGGAGCTGCAGCCGGAAAGCGCCGCGCGCACCGCGCTGCTGGGCGCCCGCGAGGGCGAGGCCCGCTCCGAGGGCGAGAAGATGCTGGTGGCCAAGGCCGGCGCCGACAAGGCCGATCCGCTCATCCGCTATGTGGTCGACGACGAGTTCGGCGACGTGGCGCACAAGGAAAAGAGCTTCGCCGACAAGGTGATGTTCTGGCGCGCCGACAAGGCCCCGGCGACGACGCCCCAACCGGTCGGCGACGGCGCGGCGCCGATCGACCCGGCCGCCGAGGCCGAACGCATCTCCAAGCTGACCGGCGGCAAGACGGTGATCATCGCCCGCGAAGGCGAGAAGAAGCTGAAGCTGCCGGGGCTGTAAGAAGCATCCCTCCTCTTTAGGGGAGGGACAGGCCGCCCCCGGGTCCGGCGAATGCCGGCCCGAGGACAGGCTCCGCGGCCAGGGTGGGGAAGTCGCGTTCAAGCGGCGGACTCTCAATCTGGCCCACAGACCCCCACCCGTCCGAGGCTTCGCCTCGTCCACCCTCCCCTAAAGAGGAGGGATCGAAATCCACTGGAACACCTCGTCCAGGCCCACGCCGAAGACGTGGGCGATGCGGAACGCCGCCTCCAGCGAGGGCGAGTACTTGCCCGCCTCGATGGCCGCGACGGTCTGGCGGGTCATGCCGATCTTCTCGGCCAGGTCCGACTGGGTCATCTCGCCGTGCTCGAAGCGCAGGCGGCGGATCTGGTTGGCGATGGGAAGGCCTGAGGCCACGCTCAGACCCCGCGCCGGAACATGACGATCTCCGCCCCGGCCACGGCCAGGGTGGTGAGCACGACGCCCAGCAGGGCGAAGTTGGCGATCTGGATCGCGCTGTGCCCGAAATGCACGGGCAGGAACAGCGTCAGCGAAAAGCCCATCAGGACATAGAAGCCCAGGCTCCGCGCCCGATACTGGATCAGGGTCTCGCGCTCGTCGGCCGGCGCGCGGCCGTCCCGCGGCGTTGTGGCCGCCGCGATGGCGTTGAGGGCGATCTGCAGCACGACCAGGACCGCCACGCAGGCGAGCAGCAGGTGCATGGCCGGGAAGCCCTCGCCGCTCACCCGCCCGGTGACGATCGCGCCGAAATAGGCCCCGAAGCACAGCAGCACCGTCACCAGGGTGATCCAGGCGGACTTCTCGCGGAAGGACATCGTCGAGCCTCGTGCAAAAGATCCTGGACGAGATGTATAATATCTTTTACATCATGTCAGAGTTTCTTGGCATGACCTAGCAGTCCCGCGGCGCGGCGCCAACCGCTTCGCGGACCGGCGACGCATGCCTCAACCTGGAGGACATCCCAAATGACCCATCGCCGCCTTCCCAGCCTCGCCATCGCCGCCGGCCTTACTGCGCTTGCGCTCGCGGGCCCCGCCCTGGCGCAGCATCCCGGCAGCGCCGCCGCCCCGGAGGGAACCACCGCCCACATGCAGGGGAACGACGAGGCTTCCTGGATCGCCGACCCGCACTTCCATGCCTTCTACGAGATCACCCGCGCGGCCTTCGCCCAGGGCCCCGGCAAGGTCGACGTGAGCGCCTACGAACAGAAGTCCTTCGCCATCTTCCGCGATTTCGGCGTCGCCAAGGGCGTCGGCGCCGACCACATGCAGGATCACCTGAAGCTGATCCCGCGGCAGGTGGTGCAGATCGTCAAGGAGGACCCCAAGGTGCTCGACAGCTACGACAACTTCGTCGCCGCCACCTTCGGCCCTCGCTAGTCCGCCTCTTCGCCCGGCGTGGTGACGGTGAAGCCCTTGGCGCGCAACTGGTCGAGTACGCCGCCCTGCGCCAACAGGGGCCGGAGAGGCACCACGGCGATGGCGTGGCCCGGCTTCCTCAGCGCCTGTTCGATGGCCGCGACCTGGTCGGCCTTGACCTTGGCGTCGAAGGCCTGGGCGCCGGGCACCAGGGCGATGCAGCGCTCATAGGTGCGCTCGTTGCCCAGCGCGCCGCGCACGTCGCCCTGGGCCCAGGCGCGGGCGGCGGCGAGGGTGATTCCCGGCCCGGCTTCCGCCTGGGCCAGCACCTCGTCGAAGCAGGCCAGGCCCGCGGCCTGGGGCGTGCGGATGATCGCCCCCATCAGCGGGCCCAGGTCGTAGCTCCTCTGCGAGATCGGCAGGCGCGCGCGCTGCGCCAGAAGCTTGATCAGCTTGGTGGGGTCGGTGGTGGTGAGGCCGGTCTTGTCCCGATAGTCGGTGGCCAGGATCAGTCCGGCGGCCAGCGGGTTGCGGGTCGCGTAGCGGTCCGGCGGCGCGCCCAGGCGTGCGCGGACGGCGGCGAAGCGGGCGCGCCGCTCGGGGTCCAGGGTCGCCTCGAAAGGCCCGCCGCCGCGCAGGCGCATGAAGTTGAACGCCGCACCGATCACCCCGGTGAAGCTCACCTTCACGTCCTGGAAGGGCAGGATCACCAGGTTGGCGCCGGCCAGCCGCCGCTCGAAGACGCCGCGGTCCCAGGCCATCCGCTTGGGCGCCAGCGACGGGGCGCCCAGGACATAGACGGTCGTGGCGCCGTTGGAGACCGTCCACCAGGCGGGCCCCGGCAGGCGCGCGGTGACCACCAGCTCCTCGACCAGCACCGCATCGGGATCGGTGGGGTCGGGGCGCGAGGGCGTTTGCGGCGCCTGGGCCCAGGCGGGCGCGGCGGCCAGGACGAGCGCGGCCAGCACGCCGCCCAGGCCCAATCGCGCCCGCGCCCGGCGCGGCGGAATCGCCCTATATTGGGGACCTGTCGAAAGCCTCGTCATGCCGATCCGTCGCCTGCCGCCTGAAACCGTCAACCGCATCGCCGCCGGCGAGGTGGTGGAGCGCCCGGCGAGCGCGGTCAAGGAGCTGGTGGAAAACGCCCTCGACGCCGGCGCCGCGCGGGTCGAGGTCCAGGCCGATGGCGGCGGCCTGACCCGCATTCTGGTGGCCGATGACGGGCAGGGCCTGACGGCCGCCGAACTGCCGCTGGCCATCGAGCGCCACGCCACGTCCAAGCTCGTCCCCGACGACGCCGGCGACTACGACCTGTTGCATATCGCGACCCTGGGCTTCCGCGGCGAGGCGCTGCCGTCGATCGGCTCGGTGGCGCGGCTGGCGATTTCCAGCCGCGCCCGTGGCCAGGCCGAGGCGCATGCGATCCTGGTGGAGGCCGGCGCCGTGGGCCCGGTCTCGCCCGCCGCCTTCCCCGATCCGCACGGGGCGCGGGTCGAGGTGCGCGACCTGTTCTACGCCACGCCGGCGCGACTGAAGTTCATGAAGTCGGAGCGCTCCGAGGCCATGGCCATCGCCGAGGAGATCAAGCGCCAGGCCATGGCGCACGAGGCCGTCAGCTTCGCCCTCGACCTGGACGGCCGCCGCACGATCCGCCTGCCGGCCGAGGCCAAGGGGCCGGAGGGGCGCCTGGCGCGCCTGTCGGCGATCATGGGCCGCGAGTTCTCCGACAATGCCCTAGCGCTGGACCACGAGCGGGAGGGCGTGCGCCTGTCGGGCTTTGCCGGCCTGCCCACCTACAACCGCGGCAACGCCGCCCACCAGTACCTGTTCGTCAACGGCCGCCCCGTGCGCGACCGACTGCTGCAGGGGGCGTTGCGCGCCGCCTACGCCGACTTCCTGGCCCGCGACCGCCATCCGCTGGCGGCGCTCTACGTAGAGCTGGACACGGCCTACGTCGACGTGAACGTCCATCCTGCCAAGGCCGAGGTGCGGTTCCGCGATCCCGGCCTGGTGCGCGGCCTGATCATCGGCGGCCTGCGCCATGCGCTCGCCGCCGCCGGGCACCGCGCCTCGACAACCGTCGCCAGTGCGGCGCTGGGCGGCTTCCGGCCCGGCGGCTATGCGCCGCCGCCCCCGGCGGCGGGCTATTCCGCCTGGCGCCAGGGGGGCTGGCAGCCGCAGGCCGCCGGCGCCATGGCCGCCGCCGTCCAGTCGATCCCGGGCCTGACCGAGGTCTCTGCCCGCGCCGAGCCCCAATGGGAGCCGGGCGTCGCCGAGGAGGCCGGCCCGGCCCCGGTGTTCGATCCGGTCGACTTTCCGCTGGGGGCGGCCCGGGCCCAGGTGCATGAGACCTACATCGTCGCCCAGACCCGCGACGGGGTGGTGATCGTCGACCAGCACGCCGCCCACGAACGGCTGGTCTACGAGCGGATGAAGACCGAGATGGCCGACGGCGGCGTGGCCCGCCAGGTGCTGCTGCTGCCCGAGGTGGTCGAGCTCGATCCCGCCGAGGCCGATCGCGTCGCCGCCAAGGCCGAGGAACTGGCGGCGCTCGGCCTCGTGCTGGAACCCTTCGGCCCCGGCGCGGTGCTGGTGCGCGAGGTCCCGGCCCTGCTGGGCGAGACCGACGTCCCGGGCCTGGTGCGCGACATCGCCGACGACCTGGCGGAGAACGGGGCGGCCCTGGCGCTCAAGGAGCGGCTGGCGGACGTCTGCTCGACCATGGCCTGCCACGGCTCGGTCCGGGCCGGCCGCCGGCTCACCGCGCCGGAGATGAACGCCCTGCTCCGCCAGATGGAAGCCACGCCCCATTCCGGCCAGTGCAACCACGGCCGGCCCACCTACGTCGAACTCAAGCTCGCCGACATCGAGCGCCTGTTCGGGCGGCGCTAAATCGCTCCTCCCACGTCGCGAAGACAACGGGGGAGGTGGATCGGCGCGGCACGCGACGAGACGGAGGGGGCGCAAAGCCGCAGACTCTGAGCTCGTGGCCTTGCGCCCCCTCCACCGCTTCGCGGTTCCCCTCCCCCGAAGTGTTCCCTTCGGGGGAGGAGTGGGTCAGAGCCCGCGTTCCGCGAAGCTCTTCATCGCTGCGGCCATGTATTCCGCGAGGCCCGCCTGGCGGCCGTCGTAGCGTTCGCGAAACCGGGGATCGTCGACGTACATCTGGCCGAGCCCGACGAAGGCCACCGCCGGAGCGTCGCGGTTCCAGCTCTTCACGATCCAGGCATGCTGGCGGCGCATCAGGGCCGTCACCGCGGCGGAGTCCGCCGGCAGGCCGTCGACCAGGGCCTTGGCCATGCCCGCCTCGATCGCCTCCGCCTCGGCCTGCATGGCGTCGAAGTCGGCCTGTTTCCAGCCCGCCATCCCGGCCTTGGCCCGGTCGATATGGCCCTGCATGGCCGGGCCGTGCGTCTCGACCAGCTCCTTCTCGTAACCGGCCTGCTTTTCGGGGTCGAAGCCCCGGTACATCGCCTTGTCTGCCATCTTCGCGTCTCCTTCGAGGGCGGCGAGGGTGGAGTCGATCGTGCGCATCAGGCGCCGATAGCGCCGGGCCTCGGCTTCCAGCTTGACGCGGTGCGCCTTGAGGGCCGCCACCCTGTCGAAGCCTTCGGCGTCCAGCGTCCGCCCGATCTCCTCCAGGGAGAAGCCGAGTTCGCGGTGGAACAGGATCTGCTGCAGGCGCAACAGTTCCTCGCGGCCATAGTAGCGGTAGCCGTTCGCGCCGACGCTGGCGGGCTTCAGGAGCCCGATCTCGTCGTAGTGATGCAGGGCGCGGACCGAGACGCCCGACAACCTCGCCACCTGCTTGACCGTATGACCGCCCACAATCGATCTTCCTCGTCGATGGCGGCGGTATCAGGCCTCACGGGACGTGAGGGTCAAGCGACCTCGGAAATGGCCTGGGCGGCCTGCGGCGCCACGGCGGCGCCCACCACCGCGCTCATCGCCTCCAGCAGCCGCTCGGGCTTGATCGGCTTTTCGACGACGCCGTTCATCCCGCACTGCCGGTAGAAGGCCGCGTCGGCCGGATCGGCGTTCGCCGTCAGCGCCAGGATCGGGGTCAAGCTGCCCTCGGTGCGGCCGGAGCGAATCCGCTGGGTCGCCTCCACCCCGTCCATGCCGGGCATCTTGATGTCCATCAGCACCAGGCCGAAGCGGCCGGTGGCGGTCGCGGCCACCGCCGCGGCGCCGTCCTCCAGGCACTCGCAGGTGCAGCCGAACATCTCCACCAGGGTCTGGGCCACCATGCGGTTGGTGGCGTTGTCGTCGACCACCAGCACATGCAGGGCGCCGCCGGCGGCCTCCACCGGGCTGATCGCGGGCGCGGCGGCCTGCGGCTCCGGCAGCCAATGCAGCGGCGCCTCGAAGCGGAAGAGGGCGCCGCCGCCCGGGTTGGCCATGGCCTCGATCCGGCCGTCCATGCGGGCCATGATCTGGCGGCAGACGGCCAGGCCCAGGCCCGCGCCGCCGAGGCGCACTCCGTCCTCAGTCTGCCGGAACGGGTCGAAGATCGACTCCAGCCGGTCGGCCGGGACGCCCGGACCGGTGTCGGCGACCTCGCCGGTGAGGGTCACATAATCGCCGTCGCGCCGCACGCCCAGGCGGACCTCCACCGCGCCGTCGGCGGCGAACTTCATGGCGTTGGAGACCAGGTTGTTGATCACCTGCTGGATGCGCACCCGGTCGGCCAGGACCCACAGGTCGGCCGGGCCGGAATAGACGGCGGTCAGGCTCACGCCCTTCAGCTCGGCCTGCGACGACCACAGCGACATCACGTCGTCGACCACCTTGGACGCCAGCACCGGCTCCTCGTGCAGCTCCAGCCCGGAGGCCTCGGCGCGCGACAGGTCCAGCGCGTCGTTGAGCAGGCGCAGCAGCGTGCCGCCCGACTGGACGATGGTGTCGACCAGCGGGGCCAGGTCGGCCTGCCGGGACTTGCGCCGGATGATCTCGGCCACCGCCAGGACGCCGTTCAGGGGCGTGCGGATCTCGTGGCTCATCACCGCCAGGAAGCGGCCCTTGGCGGCCAGGGCGTCCTGGGCGTGCTCGGCCAGGCGTTTCATCTCCTGGGCGTGGGTGGCGGTGGCCGCGGCGGTCACCTGCAGCAGGGACAGCGCCGTTCCGACCCCGGCGTAGCGGCCCGCACAGGTGACGATGAACCCCTGCAGCAGCTCCGAAGGGCGCTCCTCCAGCACCCGGCCGCAGAATTCCTCGACGGTCATGTCCCCGTCGGCGATCAGCGGGTCGGTCTTCATCCAGTGGGAGATCGGCCGCCGCGACCAGAGCTCGTAGCCGTATTGCGCCGCCATCCGCACGAGGAAGGCGTTGCGCTCCACCAGCCCGACCGGCCGGCCGTCGTCGTCCACCACGGCGATGACCATCAGGTCGGGGTCGTCCTCGAACTGGCGATAGATGTCGCGCCCGGTGTTGCGCGGCGTCGCCGGCGGCGAGAACGGCGCGATATCGAGCAGCAGCGTCATCGGTGACTCCCCCACGAGTACGCGGGGTCATCGCAGGAGGCTCTCTAACGAGGCGTTAGGGCTCACGGCCCAGGTAGTTAAGGTCGTGCGAACTCTTCGTGACAGGGTTAGCCAGAGGTTTCCGGCGCCCGCAGGAAATGCACCCGCGCCGCGCCGTAGTCGCGCACGTCCAGCGCCTCGAAGCCGTCGACCTTGAAGTCCGGTTCGCCGGCCCCGCGCTCGAAGACGACGGTCGCGCCGGGCGCCAGCCAGCCGCCGTCCGCCAGCTTCGCCAGCGCGATCTCGCCCAGGCCCCTGGCGTAGGGCGGGTCGAGGAACGCGAGGTCGAAAGCCGGGCCATCGGCGCCCGGGCGCACGCCCAGGTCGGTGGCGTCCCGGCGGTGGACGCGGGTCACGCCGAACAGGCTCAGGCCGTCGACGTTCTCGCGGATCGCGCCGCGCGCGGCCTCGTCGGTCTCCACGAACAGGCAGAAGGCCGCGCCGCGCGACAGGGCCTCGAAGCCCAGGGCGCCGGAACCGGCGAACAGGTCGATCACGCGGGCGCCGCGCACCCCCTTCGACCAGGCGGCGTGCTCCAGGATGTTGAAGATCGCCTGGCGGGCGCGGTCGGAGGTCGGGCGCGTCGAGTCGCCCCTGGGCGCGGCCAGGGTCTTGCCGCGGAAGCTGCCGGAGACGATGCGCATGGATCAGCCGCGCTTGGGCCCACCGGGCCGCGGCGTCCTGCGGGCGGCGCCGGAGCGGCGCTTCGGGCCCGCGGTCTTGGCGATCGCCGCCTTGGGCTTGGGCTTGGCCCAGCCGGCCTTGTATTCCTTCTTCTTCGGCGCCTCGCCGCCCGCCGCGGCGCCCCGCGCAGGACGGTGCGGCTTGCCCGGCCGGCCCGCCTGCCCCGGGCGGCCGATCTCCACGGCGCCGCGCCGCGGGCCGGCGGCTGCCGCGGCCGGCTTCTTCCACAGCGGCCGGTCGCCCTTGGGCAGGTTCTGCGGGGCGATGTGTTCGGCCATCTGCTCGCGGATCACGCGCGGGCCCACCTCCTCGACCTCGCCGGGCAAGAGGGTCCCGAGCGCGAAGGGGCCGTAGGAAAGGCGGATCAGCCGGTTCACCTTCAGGCCCAGCGCCTCCAGCACCCGGCGAACCTCGCGGTTCTTGCCCTCGGCCAGGACGACGGTGATCCAGAGGTTCGCGCCCTGCGGCCCCTCCTTGGCCTTGTCCAGGGTGGCCTCGATGGCCCCGTAGTGGACGCCCTCGACGGTGATGCCCTTCTTCAGGGTGTCGAGCCGCTCCTGGGTCACGCGGCCCCGCGCCCGGGCGCGGTAGCGGCGCACGATCCCGGTCTGCGGCATCTCCAGGGCGCGGGCGAGGCCCCCGTCGTTGGTGAGCAGCAGCAGGCCCTCGGAATTGATATCCAGGCGGCCCACGGAGATCAGCCGCGGCAGGCCGGGCGGAAGGGCCTCGAAGACCGTCGGCCGCCCCTGCGGGTCCTTGTGGCTGGTCACCAGGTCGATGGGCTTGTGGTAGCGGAAGAGGCGTGCGGGCTCGGCCTCGGTCACCACCGCGCCGTCCACCGTCAGGATATCACCGGGCTCGACCTTGACGGCGGGCGTGGTCAGCACCTGGCCGTTCAGCGCCACGCGCCCCGCCTCGATCAGCCGCTCCACCTCGCGGCGCGAGGCCACACCGGCGCGGGCCAGCATCTTCGCCACCCGGTCGCCGGGGTTTTCCTGAGGCGACCCATCGGGCGCGCGGGCTTGACCGGAGGGGCGGGCGCCGGTTCGGTGCGGATCGTGGATCATGACCATCGCACCATGCGCATCGCGCTCGACGCCGCGCAAGCCGCCGCCGAGGCCGGCGAGACCCCGGTGGGCGCGGTGGTCGTCGACCCGGCCTCCGGCGAGGTGATCGCGGTGGGCGCCAACCAGCCGATCGGCGCCCACGATCCCACGGCCCACGCCGAGATCGTGGCCATCCGCGCGGCGGCGGCCAGGCTCGGCAACTACCGCCTGACGGACCTGACCCTGGTGGTCACGCTGGAGCCCTGCGCCATGTGCGCCGGCGCGATCAGTCACGCGCGCATCGGCCGGTTGGTGTTCGGCGCGCAGGACGAGAAGGGCGGCGCGGTGGTCAACGGCCCCCGGTTCTTCGACCAGCCCACCTGCCACTGGCGCCCGCAGGTCGAGGGCGGCGTCCTGGCCGACGAGAGCTCGGCGATGCTGAAGGCCTTCTTCCGGGCGCGGCGCGGCTAGGCCACGCCGCGGTGCGTAGCGCCAACCGGCGATATATATATGTATTATCACACTTGAAGTTCACATATTATATGTTACATAACCGATGGAGTGGCGACCGGAGATCAGCCGATGAGCAAGTACGATCCGTTGAAGGACTTCCTCAAATCGCGCCCAGGAACCGAGACACCCATGAGCTTCCCGGAGGTCGAGGAGGTGCTCGGTTTTGAATTGCCCCCGTCCGCCCGCCAATATCCCGCCTGGTGGTCCAATAACGTCGGCACCCACGTCGGCGCGCGTGCGTGGCGCGAGGCGGGTTGGAAGACCAGCCGGGTCGATGTCGGCGGCGAGCGCGTGACCTTTGTCCGCGAAGAATCGCGGCCTTTTACGGTTGATGCCGCGCCTGGAGCGTCGACCGGGGACGCGATCCTCCTGTCCATCTCCCGCCTCTCGATCTCCGCCCTTCGAATGATCGATGATTGGGCGGAAGAGGCTGGCCTGGACCGGAGTGGGGCGATCGTGGCCATTCTGGAGGCTTCGGCGGCAGGCCGCCGGCGTCGGATGTTGGAGACCCTTTCGGTGGGCGACATGCCGGCCGGCCACGACAGTACAGCTATGATCCGACAAGACCGCGACGAGCGCTGACTTGGGCGTTCTCGATGCTTCGGTCGCTGTAAAGTGTCTTGTCGAGGAGGCTGGCTCTGATCTGGCGCGCGCCGCGATCGCGCAGCGTAGCGATTGGACCGCGCCAGACCTGATCTTCCTGGAGGTCGCCAGCGTCGCGCTGAAGTCGCTGCGTCGGGGCTGGCTTGCTAGAGATCAGGCCGAGGCGATGGTCCGAAATCTGCCCGAGCTTTTGGCGGACGTTGCGCCGGCGCGGACCCTTGCCGATGCGGCGTTCACGCTGGCGGCCGACCATGGCTTCTCGGCCTACGACGCGGCCTATCTGGCGCTGGCGGAAGCCACGGACAGTTGGGTGCTGACGGCGGATATTAAACTGGCGCTTCGGGCAAGGAGCGCCGGTCTGGCCAAGCTCGTGCGGACGCTCGACGGGAATTGATCCCCTTGCCAACCGCTTGGGCCCGGTCGGAAGATGCCGTCCATAAAACCAAAACACATTGGGAGGTTCGGTTATGGCGGGTCTGCTCGACGGGAAGGTGGCGATCATCACGGGGGCCGGCGGCGGCCTGGGCGAGGCCTACGCCAAGCTGTTCGCCAAGGAAGGCGCCGCGGTGGTGGTCAACGATCTGGGCGGTTCGCGCGACGGCTCCGGGACCGGAACCAGCGCCGCCTCCGAGAAGGTGGTGGCCGAGATCAAGGCGGCCGGCGGCAAGGCGGTGGCCAACGGCGACGACGTCTCCACCCTGCAAGGCGGCGAGAACATCCTGAAGACGGCGCTCGACAGCTTCGGCAAGGTCGACATCCTGGTCTGCAACGCGGGCATCCTGCGCGACAAGACCTTCGCCAACACCTCCGAGGAGGACTGGGACAAGGTCATCAAGGTGCACCTGAAAGGGACCTACTGCACCGCGCTGCCGGTCTGGAAGTACATGAAGGACCACGGAGGCGGGTCGATGGTGCTGACCTCGTCGACCTCCGGCCTCTACGGCAATTTCGGCCAGACCAACTACGGGGCGGCCAAGGCCGGCATCTACGGAATGGTCCGGGTGATGTCGATCGAGGGACGCAAGTACAACATCCGGGTCATGGGCCTGGCGCCCGGCGCCTACACCCGCATGACGTCCGACCTGCCGGGGCGTCAGGGCAAGGAGCCCGATCCCATGAGCCTGCCGGAGAACGTGGCCCCGGGCGTGCTGTTCATGGTCTCGGACCTGGCGGCCGACCACTCGGGCAAGATCCTCGGGGTCTCCAGCCGCGGCGTGCGCGAGATCAAGATGCTGCAGACCGGAGGCTTCAATCCAGGCCGCCCCTACACCGCCCAGGAGGTGGCCGAGCACGCCGCGGACGTGTTCTTCCCCCACGCCGAGGAGCGGACGGCGCAGACGGCATAGGCCGCCGCCCGCCCTCCCCGGAGCGGGGCGGCAAGGCGCTCTGCATCCAACGCCGCCCGCCGTGGCGACTAGGTATGAAAGCGGGGGCGGTCCATGGCGAAAGACGGCGGACAGACCATCGGGGATGCGTTGGCGCGGCTCACCGGCGTCCGGAAGCGCTACGGCGACACGATCGCCCTGGACGGCCTGGACCTGGAGGTGCGGCCCGGCGAGCTGCTGGCGGTTCTGGGCCCCAACGGCGCGGGCAAGACCACCGCCATCGCCGTGATGCTGGGCCTGCAGATTCCCGACGCGGGCGAGGCGGCCCTGTTCGGCCGTTCGCCGCACGATCTGGTCGCCCGCCGCAACGTCGGCGTGATGATGCAGGAGGTCGCGTTGCCGGACGCGCTCACTGTGCGCGACCTGATCGGCCAGACCTCCGCCTACTATCCCGCGCCGCTGAGCCTGGCCGAGACGATCGCCCTGGCCGGCGTCGAGAAGATCGCCGCGCGCCCCTACATCAAGCTCTCCGGCGGCCAGAAGCGGCAGGCCCAGTTCGCACTGGCCGTCTGCGGCCGCCCACGGCTGCTGTTCCTCGACGAGCCCACGACGGGGCTCGACATCAATGCGCGCGCGACCATGTGGGCGGCGGTGCGCCGCCTGGTGGCGGGCGGCGCCTCGGTGGTGCTCACCACCCACTACATCGAGGAAGCCGAGGCGCTGGCCGACCGTGTCGTCGTCATGGCCAAGGGCCGCGAGGTCGCCCAGGGCACCGTTGACGAGATGCGGGCCCTGGTGGCGCGGAAACGGATCGACTGCGTCACCTCGCTCGGCCTCGCCCAGGCGCAGGCCTGGCCCGAGGTCAACGCCGCAACTCTAAGCGAAAACGGCCAGCTCTCGATCACCACCGCCGACGCCGAGGCGGTGGTGCGCAAGCTGTTGGCCGCCGACCCGACGCTGAAGGACCTGGAGGTGCGCCGCGCCGGCCTTTCCGAAGCCTTCGCCGAACTCACCCAGGAGCCCGTCGAATGACCGCGATCCTCGACTCCGGTCCCAAGATGTCCGTCGCGCGCCTGTTGGGCGCCTATCTCAGCGACGCCAAGTACGAATCGCTGCGGCTGCTGCGGACGCCGGCCTTTTCGGTGCCGATCCTGGCCATGCCGATCCTGTTCTACAGCTTCTTCGGCGTGGTGCTGAACGGCGGCGGCCACCGCCCGCCGGGCTTTGCGGACATGATGTTCGTGGGCTGGACCGTCTATGGCGTCATGGGGCCGGGCCTGTTCGGCTTCGGCATCCTGGTGGCGGTGGAGCGGAACATGGGCCTGCTCACCTTCAAGCGCGCCCTTCCCATGCCCACCGGCTCCTACCTCGCGGCCAAGCTGATGATGGCCTACGTCTTCGCCATCGTGGTGATGGCCATGCTGGTGACGGCCGGCCTGACCATGGGGCACGTGACCCTGGCCCCGGCCAAGCTGATCACCGTGGCGGCGGTGATGTCGCTGGGGGTGATCCCGGCCTGCGCCATCGGCCTGTTCATCGGCGCCTGGGCGCCGGCCTCCAGCGCCGGCGCCATCGCCAACATCGCCTACCTGGGCATGGCCTTCCTGTCGGGGCTGTTCTTCCCCCTAAGCGGCTTCCTGCACGACATTCGGACCATCTGGCCGACCTATCACCTGGCCCAGCTCGCCCACGCCGCGGCGGGCATGCCGACGGAAGGCTCGCTGGTCGGCCACGCCGGCGTGCTGGCGGCGATGAGCGGGGTGCTGATCCTGCTGGCGTCGCGGAAGCTGGCGCGGCGGGGGTAGCCGGCGCCCCTAACGCCCCGCCGGCCCCTTCGCGTCGCCGGGCGCGGCGGGCGCGGGTTTCGCGAGGTATTTGGCCAGATAGGCTGTGATGGCGGCCTGCTCTTCCGCGGTCATCTCGGCGCCCGCGCCTTGCATCTTGGTGACCTCGTCGTCCCATTCGTCGGGCGTGTGGCGCGCGTAGGCGAACTGCGTCGCCTCATGGCACGCCGTACAGACGCGCACGACGACGTCCTTGCCGGCGCCGGCCGGAAGCGGGTCGTCGGGCGCCTGAGCCAGGACGGGGCCGACCACGCCCAGGCAGAGCGCTGTCGCAGCCGCAGCGGCCATGGGGATCCGAAAGCTCATGCCGCAGGGCCTTAACCCATACGGCGGCAGACCGGAACCTGCGAGCGGACTTGAGCAGGGCCGCCCGGCGCAACCTTGGTCGCGCGGACGCCGCCCTAGCCGAACCTCGCCAGCCGCGCGTCCAACCCCTCGCGCACCGTCGGCCACTCATCGGCCAGCACCGAGAACACCACCGTGTCGCGCACACGCCCGGTCCAGACCACGCGGTCCTGGCGCAGGATCCCTTCCTGGGTCGCGCCCAGCTTCAACACCGCGGCGCGGGATCGCGCGTTGATGGCGTCGACCCGGAGGACCAGCCGCCGGGCGCCACTGTCGAAAGCGTGCTCCAGCATCAGGCGTTTGGCGGCCGGGTTCACCGGCCCGCCCCGCTGGTCGGGGTGGTAGTAGGTGCCGCCCACCTCGACGACCCCGTTGGCCGCGTCGATCGCGGAATAGCAGGTGATCCCCTGGCAACGGCCGCCGACGACCACGGCGAAGGCGATGGTCCGGCCGGCCGCCACGTCGTTGACCATCTGCGCCCACCGCGGGTCGAAATGCTTGCCTTCCATGGAGTAGGGATAGAGCTCCTTCCAGGTGGCGGGGTCGGCGTTGCAGGCCGCCCTCAGGTCCTCGCGATGCGCGTCGGTCATCGGCTCCAGCCGGACGTGGCGATCTTCCAGCACAATCGGCAGCAACTGCATTTTTCGTGGTCCGTCGCCAAAAAAGTTCGTCGGGCGCCTTGCAACGCCGGATTGAGCACATACTTCAGCCATGCCCATTCCTGGGCGTTTCCTCCCTAGACTTCAAAAGCCGGGCCCAAAAGGCCCGGCTCTTTTTTTGGCTCCTAGCCGAGGTAGAGGCGCGCGGCCTGCGCCAGATAGACCGCACCGATCACCGTCAGGATCAGGCGCAGGTAGCGCTTGAAGTCCACATCGCTCAACCGGTTCAACAGAAGCCCGCCGGCCGCCGTGCCCAGCATCGACAGCGGGACGGCGAGCGCGAAGACCCACCAGGGCGGAATGCCCTTGCCGCCGGTCGCGATCAGTGGGGCGCCGTAGACCACGATCTTCATCAGGTGGCTGAACACCTGGGTCGCGGCCTTGGTGGCGACGATCTGGTGGCGGGTGAGCGCGGTGCGCACGAAGAAGACGTCGAGCAGGGGGCCTGCGACGCCGGCGCTCAGGTTCATGCCGGTGACCGAAAGGCCGCAGACATAGGCCTGGCTGGGCCGCGAGGCGTCGACCTTCACCCAGCCCTGCGGCAGCCAGACCAGGGCGGGCGTCAGGCCCATCAGCAGGTAGAGCGTGGCCCGCGTCGGCTCATAGGCCACCAGGCCGATCAGGCCCCCGGCGGTGAAGGCTCCCAGCGCATAGACGGCCACGATCCGCCAGCTCACATGCCGGCGATGCAGGATCGCGCGCCAGCCGTTGGCCACCAGTTGCAGGAGGCCGTGGACCACAAAGGTGGCCGAGACCGGCAACACCAGGGCGAGCGCGCCTTTGAGCATCAGGCCGCCGGCCATGCCGAAGACGCCGGAGATCGCCGCCGTCAGGAACGACATGGCGACGACGAACGCGCCGATCGAGAGGGCCATGGATGTCTTCCTTCGGAGTTGCGACCCGCCTCGCGAAGGGGGCACAGGCCCCTTCGTCCGCGGATCCGCGGCGCGACGTGCGCCAGGAGGGGCCGGCCGTCCGGCTGGGGCTCGACGTCCTCACGGACGGAGCGCCTTGTAGAAGACCGTGGTCGCGGAGAGCGCGCCATCGGGCATCAGGGCGAAGTCGGGGATCACGCCCACCCGGGTCCAGCCGAGCTTGCCATAGAGGCGATCGGCGGCTCCGCCGGTCACCGTGTCGAGGGTCATCAAGGGCCGTCCCATGGCCCGCGCCGCGTCCTCGGCGGCGCGCATCAAGGCCTCGGCCGCGCCGCGCCGGCGGCCGCGCCGATGGACCAGAAGCTTGGAGATATCGGACCGGTGCGGCTGGTTGGGCGGCCAGGCGGGAATGACTTGAACGACGCCGAAGACGCCCTCGTCATCCTCGGCGGCCAGGATGGCGCGGCCGTCGCCGGCGGTCGCCTGCCGGCGCCAGAACGCCTCGGCCTCGTCCAGGGTCAGGTCGGCCATGAAGCTGACCGAGGCGCCGCCCCAGACGCAGTCGGCCAGGACCGCGGCGAGGGCGGGCGCCGCGGCCTGCGCCTCCTCGGGGGACAGGCTGCGTATGCGGAAGGCCTTGGTCATCTGAACGGCGTTCGCTTACCCCCGCGAACGCCGCTTCGCCAGCCCAAAAGCAGAGCTTGCCGCTCAGCCCTTCGTCTTGCCCATCGAACAGGCCCAGCCGTCGCCGGCCTTCCGGGCCACGCCCGGATAGGGGCAGAGAAGCTGGCTGGCCCCGCCGGCGCCGGTGGCGGTCACCTCGTTCGGCGCGGCCTTGGCCTCCACCCAGCGGTCGAGGATGGACAGCCAGTCGACGGTTCCGGGCCCCGCGCCGCCCTGGCAGTGCAGCATGCCGGGGATCATGTAGAGCCGGTAGAAGCCCGTGGTGTCGCCCATTCTGGCGTTCACCGCGTCGTGGTACTTGATGCTGCCCAGCGGCGGGATCGCGGGGTCGTTCCAGCCATGGTACTGGATCAGCTTGCCGCCATGGCTCTTGAAGGGTGTCAGGTCGGCGTTCGTCGCGTCGAGGATCGCGGCGGTCTTCTTCCGGTCGCGGTCGTACCTGGGGCCCAGGTCCATCTTCAGGAAGTCGAACGACGGGTCGTCGTAGACGAAGTACTTCAGGAACTGCGACGAGATCGCGTGGCCGGCGGATTCCGTCCAGGCCGCCTGCGAGGTCCCGGTGTTCCAGGCCTGCCAGCCGCCCCGCATCGCCTCGGCGCCCGGCATATAGCCGGGGAAGGTCGACTTGCCCCCGACCACGCGTCCGCCGTAGATCGCCTTGGCCGACGCGATCTGCGGGGCCGTCAGGCAACCCTCCGCCTGACCCGGCTTGCACTTCAGCGCCGCCGGATCGAAGTGGCAGGCCATCGGGTCGCGGATGAAGGGCCCGCCGTCGGCGCACTGCTTCAGCGCGGCGTCCTGCAGGAGCTGCAATTGCGGCAGGCCGAGGTAGCCGCCGGGCTTGGCGAGCGCCTGCTGCATGTAGGCGCGCCCGCCGGTGGAGAGGGTGTTGTAGTTGGCCGTGGCGCCGGCGACGATGCCGTCGAAGTCGTCGGGGAAGCGCTGGGCCTCCATCAGGGCCTCGCGCCCGCCGGCCGAGCAGCCGACGAAATAGCTGCGCTTGGGCGCCTCGCCCTTCTGGGCCTTGACCAGAAGTTTGGCGGCTTCGGTGGTCTCCTTCAGCGAGCGGGTGGCGAAGTCCTTGATCTTCTCCGGGTGGCCCAGGGCCCAGGTGGCCGTGCGGCCATTGCCGCCGTGGCCGTCGTCGGTGCCGGCCGCCGCATAGCCCTCCTCGGCGCGCTGCCGGACCTGGGCGGCGGGGATCGACCCCGCCAGGCCGCCGTTGCCGACCTGGACGAACTTGCCGTTCCAGGCCGAGCCCACCGGGATCATCACCTCGATCTTGATCTCACTGTCGGCGGTCGGGCGGCTGGTGACGGAGAGGTCGCAGGCCTGGCCGGCCTTGATCGCCACCGTCTTGGCGGCGGTCACCTCGGCGTGCGGCAGGCTCGCGCGGGCCAGGTCGGCGCAGGAGGTCTCGGCGTGCGCGGCCAGCGGCGCGGCCAGCGCCAGGGCGGCGCCCGCGGCGAACAGATACAGCTTCATGGTCAGCCCTTCGTCTTGGGAGTGGCGCAGGCCCAGGTTTCGCCGGTCTTCCTGGCGACGCCCGGATAGGGGCAGAGCACCTGGCTGGGCGGCCCGCCGGGGGCCTGGCCCTGGCCGGCGACGGCGGTGAGGTCCGCGGGCGCCTTGCCGGCGGTGACCCAGGCGTCGAGCGCGCCCACCCAGTCGACGTTGGACGGGCCGACCCCGCCGCCGCAGTGGAGCATGCCCGGCACCAGGTACATCCGGTAGAAATCCGAGGTGTCGCCCATCGTCTTGCGGACGTCCTCGTAATAGACGACCGACGACCGGGGCGGGATCGCAGGGTCGTTCCAGCCGTGGTACTGGATCAGCTTGCCGCCATGCTTCTTGAAGGCCGCGAGGTTGGGGTCGGGCGCGTCCAGCACCGCGGCCATCTTCTTGCGCGCACCCTCGAACTGGGCGCCCATGTCCATCTTCAGATAGTCGAAGTTGGGATCCGAAAAGCCGAAGTACTTGAAGGCGTTGGACGAGAAGGACGGCCCCGCGGCCCTCTGGTTGGTCTCCGAGGTCGGGCCGGTGATCCAGGCGTTCCAACTGCCGTTCAACGCCTCGGCGCCGGGGCTGTAGCCGGGGAAGACGACCTTGCCCGACCGGTCCCTGCGCCCGTCGTAGAAGGCCCTGGCCGAGGCCACCTGCGGTGCGGTGAGGCAGCCGCCCCCGTCAGCATTTGGGGTCTGGCCGGCCTTGCAGGCGAGCTTGCCCGGATCGAAGTGGCAGCTCATCGGGTCGCGGATGAAGGCCTCGCCGCCGCATTCGGCGAGCACGGTCTTCTGCAGCAGCTCGCGCTGCGGCGCGGCCAGATAGCCGCCGGGCCTGGCCATGGTCTGCTGCTGGATCGCCGACAGCCCGAACAGTTGGCTCATGTAGTTGGCGGGCGCGCCGGCGACGATGCCGTCGAAATCGGTGGGATAGCGCTGCGCCTCCATCAACGCCTCGCGGCCGCCGTCCGAGCAGCCGAAGAAGTAGGACTTGGCGATCCGGCCGCCCTTGTTGGCGACGATCAGCGCCTTGGAGAGGTCGGTGGTCTCCTTTAGCGCGCGCCAGCCGAAGTCGATGACCTTCTCAGGGTGGCCCAGCGCCCAGGAGGCGTTGGTGGCGACCGGATCCTGGTGGCCGTCGTCGGTGCCCGACACCGCATAGCCGGCCCGCACCAGCCGGCCGAACTGGATGACGGGAATCGAGCCCGCGAAGCCGCCGTTGCCGAGCTGCAGGTACTTGCCGTTCCAGGCGCCGCCCTGGGGGATCCAGAGCTCCAGGCGGATGTCGCTGTCGGCGGTGGGCCTGGCCGTCACCGACAGTTTGCACACCGGCTTGTCGCCGACGGTTTCCTCCACCGCCTTGGTCACGGTCGCGTGGGGCAGGGCGGTCCTGGCCAGGTCCGCACAGGCGGTCTCGGCATGCGCCATCGCCGGCGCGGCCAAGCCTGCGAGCGTCAGCGCGAACACCGATAGCCCCAAGGTCGCGGGTTTCATCTTAAGCAGCCCTCCCAAGCCTATGTTTGGCCCGAGTGTAGGCACGACTGACTGCGGGCGCCACCTCCTCTCCCCCGACGCGTAGCGCGAGGGGAGAGGGTAGGGTGAGGGCCGCCAACGGGAGAGAAGGCGGCGGCGACAGGCTTTCAGCTAGTTCCGGAACACCGCCGCGGAGGACGGGTCCTGGGGCATTTCGCGGTATTGGCGCAGCTCGTTGCGGCCGACCACCATGTGATGGACCTCGTCCGGGCCATCGGCGATCCGCAGGGTGCGGGTCGAGGTGTACATGCGGGCCAGCGGGGTCTTTTGGCTGACGCCGGTCGCGCCGTGCATCTGGATCGCCTGGTCGATGATCTGGCAGACGCGCTCCGGCACCATGGCCTTGACCATGTGGATCCAGACGCGGGCTTCCTGGTTGCCCAGGACGTCCATCGCCTTGGCGGCCTTCAGCACCATCAGGCGCATGGCCTCGATCTCGATGCGCGCGCGGCTGACGATCTCGATATTGCCGCCGAGCTGGATGATCGGCTTGCCGAAGGCCTCGCGGGTCAGGCCGCGGGTGACCATCAGGTCCAGCGCCTTCTCCGCCGAGCCGATGGCGCGCATGCAGTGGTGGATGCGGCCCGGGCCCAGACGAAGCTGGCTGATCTCGAAGCCGCGGCCCTCGCCCAGCAACATGTTCTCCTTCGGCACGCGGACGTTGTCGAAGATGATGTGCATATGGCCGTGCGGCGCGTCGGGATCGCCGAACACGCACATGGGGCCGACGATCTTCACGCCGGGCGCGTCGGTGGGCACCAGGATCTGCGATTGGCGCAGGTGCGGCGGGCCGTCGGGGCTGGTCTGGACCATGGTGATCATGAT
>Ga0210400_10000460_pt1 | contig 45602 bp, 70 predicted proteins | sample IncBWH26MmetaG_FD_155456 | JGI IMG/M metagenome (GOLD analysis project Ga0210400, IMG submission 155456) | Forest soil microbial communities from Barre Woods Harvard Forest LTER site, Petersham, Massachusetts, United States - Inc-BW-H-26-M | ecosystem: Environmental > Terrestrial > Soil >... | reverse complement strand
GATGCAGACCGCAGGCGGTCCTGGCGGTGAACTCGGCGGGTTGCTGAGCCCACAGGCGGCGCAAGGCGCGGCAGCGTTACTCGGTCGCGGACCAGCGGCGCCGGCCGGGCCAGCGACAGCGGCAGCCGGCCCGGTGCGGATGGCAGACGCCAGTGGTGCGGTCCCCCCGCCGGCGGCGCCCGGTCCCAATCTGGTGCCGGGTGGTGGTGCGAACGTGGCGCCGCAAGCGCCCCCGAGCTTGGTGCCGCCACCTCCTGGCCCGTCAGGTCCACCTCCTGTGCCGCCGGTGGCTGCTGCTCAGCCCGCGCCTGCGCCTGCTGCAGGACCGCCGACAGGCCCGCCCGCGGCGCCAACGTTGACCCTGCCGCCGATCCCCTCAACCCTGCCGCCCATGCCGGGTGGAATGTCGACGGTGTCGCCGACGCCGCAGCAACAGATCGCTCAGGGAATTGCCGGCATCTCGTCGCTGCTCGGCAAGCCCGCGCCCGACTTCATCCAAGATCTCGCCAAGATGCCGACCCAAATGGCGATGGAGAAGTACAAGGCCTTTGTCGGCGCTCAAGCCAACATGATGACCGAGCAGTACAAGAAGCAGATCGAGGTCGCGGCCGCGGGCACGATCTCCTACCTGCAGTCGCAAGGCGCGTTGCCGGCCGACATCACCAAGTTGACCACCGAGCAGGATCTCAGGTTGCGCAACGAGATGTTAAACGACCACGGGCTCGTGCGTACCGCTGATGGCAAGGGCTGGCAGTTCGATCCGCAGTGGCTCGCCTCGAAAGGACAGGAAGCGGCGGCGCAACAGAACGCAATCCTCGCTCGCGAGAAGGCCAGCGAGCAATATAAGGCGGGGCTCGACATGATCGACGTGACGATCAACGGGAAGGACATGAAGATCCCCCGCGCCACCTACGCCGACATGCTGGCAAAAAATCCAGGCTTGATCGGCGGCTACACGCCGCCTCCCGGCTCGGCCGGCGCACCCGGTACGGGCCTGCCCGGCGCTGGCGCGGTGCCGGCGCCAGCTCCCCCCGCCGGCGGTGCTGGCCCAGCCGCGCCGCCGCCAATCGCAAGCGTCGGCAAGCCCTACTTCACGCCGCAGCAAACAAAGGAGCAGGAAGGGGTCGGCAGCGCACTCGCCGACGAGTTCAAGGAGGTGAACGACGACGCCACGCACTCGATGGCTGCCAAAAATTACCTCGTGTCGATCCAGCAGGCGATGCAGACATTCGACAACCCAGGCGCGGGCGCCACTGATCGGCTCACCGCTCTGAAGGGCATTCAGGGCGCGCTCGGCAGCATTGGCCTGCCGGTCAGCCCCGAATTGCAAAAGTGGATCGCTAACGGCGAGGTGATGGGGAAGAGCGGCGCGCAACTTGGCTACGAGCTGGCGCGGACGCTGGGTCCGCGAGAAAGCCAGAACATCATCCAACAGGCGATAGCGAATAACCCGGGGTTGCAGACCAGCCCGCAGGGCAACAAGCAACTGATCGGCCTTATGGGTGCAATCATCCAGCGAAATCAAGACAAGCTGGACTTCTATAACAATTACTACAAGAACAACAACAACAGTTTTATGGGCGCGAATACCGCATTTAACGCCTGGAACCCTGTAGAGAAGATGGTCAGCGCAGTGCCGGGCTTTGAATACCAGAGCCAGAAGGTGCCAAAGGCTCAATACGACAAGCTTCCCTACGGCGTTACTTTCAAAAACCCCGACGGGTCGACTTGGACCAAGGCTGAAGCGCCGACGGGGGCACGTTAAATGGGCGCGCCCGCGGCCGACGGCAGCAGCCCCGGCGGCATGTGGTGGGACATGGTCCCCAAAGACAATGTGACCCCGCCCACGCTGGTGCCGGGTGGCGCGGCGACGGCACCGGCGCCCGCTGCGACGGACGATAACTGGTGGTCGGCGGTCCCCAAAGACAATGTGACGCCGCCCGCGCCCGATGACAGGCTGTTGCCCAATGCGGACTACGGCTTTACCGACATGGGGGTGCACGGGCTGACTGCCGGGGCGAGCGACCCCATCCGAGCAGCCATGCACGCGGTGACCGACTGGGGTGCGACGCAGCTCGGGCTCAATGAGCCTGGGACGCAGACCCCGACCGACCGCGGGTTTGATTTTATGCGGCGCTGGGAGGAGATCGCCCGCGGGCGTCGCCAGTATGAAAGCGAATACCCTGAGCTGTCGACTGTCGCGAACATCGCCGGCGGGCTGGCCTCGGGCGGTGCCATCGCCGAAGCGGCCAAGCCTATAGCGGGGCTGATCAGCAAGGGGTTCGACAGCCTGCCCTCTGCGGTGCAAACGGTGGGCAGCGCGATAGCGGACAAGACGCCTAACTTGATCAAGCAGACGCTCGCGAGCATGGGTGTCGGCGGCGGGTTTGGCGCCGCCACCGGCGCCCTCGACAACCCGGAGAACCCCCTTGCGGGCGCCGAGCGCGGCGGCGTCGGCGGCGCCCTGACGGCGCCCGCCGTATCGAGCACTCTACGGCTCGGGGGTGCCATTGGGACCGGAATGAGCAATACCTTTTGGCCGGCAGCCAATGCGCCGGGGAATGCCGCCGACAGGTTGGCGGGCATCGTTGGGAAAGAGGCAAAGGTCGGCCTTCCCGACCTCAATGCACTCGACCAGCGCATCGCCGACAGCAACTCACCGCTCTCGCTGGCCGACGTGTCGCTGGGCGTCCGCAATTATGTCGGCACCCTATTTGACGGCAACACTGCGGCAGCGCCGCTGATCGAGAAGCAGTTGCAGGACCGCCACGACGCCGCCGCCGGGCGCCTGACCAGCATGCTCGATCAGACCGCGATCACCGGCCCCGAAAATTGGCAAGCCGATGAAATCCTCCGCCAGGGACAAAAGAGCAAGGCGGCGCCGCTCTATGCCGACGCCTACATGCAGCCGCCACTCAACCCCGATCACCTTGAGCCCGGCGGCGCGCTTACCACCCTGATGCAGCGCCCGTCGATGAAGACCGCAATGGGTAAGGCGTTGGAGCTTGCCGCTGAAGAGGGGCGTAATCCGAATAGTCTGGGGATCACCTTCGACGCCTCGGGCGCTCCGGTCTTCCAGGGCGTGCCGTCATGGGAGACGCTCGACACCGTCAAGCGCGGCCTCGACAGCGTCCTCAGCGACCCCGCCAAATACCCGCGCAACCCATTCACCGGGGTGCGTGACTTTGACGACACGGGCCGCGCGGTCGTCGGCACCCTCAGTGACTTTCGCACCTTCCTGCGAACCGAGAACCCCAAGTATGGCGCCGCCTTGGACGCCTTCTCGGGCGATCAGGCGACGCGCAACGCCCTCGCTGAGGGCGGCGCCGCGCTGGCCCCCCAGCGCACGGCTTCGCAGAACGAGGCGGCCTTCAACCTGCTGGCGCCAGGAGATCAAGACTTCTACCGCCTCGGCGCCACCAATTCCCTGCGAGGCAAGATCCTCAACTCAAAGGACGCCGCCGACACCACCAACCAGATCGCCAATAGCCAGGGCATGCGCGACCGGCTGCGCGTGCTGTTTGACAGCGACGACGACTACAACAAGTTCCTCGCCGCCAACGCCGACGAGCACACGATCTTCCAGACCAATCAGGCGATCCGAGGCGGCACGGCAACCGCCCGGCGCTCCGGGGCGATGCAAGCTGCGACCCCCTCGTCGTCGTTTGGCGCGGCGCTCCCGGTGGCTCTTAGCACCACCTTTACCACCGGCAACCCCTGGACGGGGGCGAAGGCAGGCGCCGCCATGCTGGCAGGGGGGGCCGCCAAAAAGATTGCCGACCGCTACGTCCCGTTATGGGCAGGCCGGTCGCCGGAAGCCGGGACGGTTGCTGCCAACCTTGCCCTCGAGACCGGGGATCGTGCGCGAAGCGTGATCGGGCTGCTTGGACAGCAACCGACGCCGGGACCGTCAGGCTTGCCGACGCTCGGGTCGGTCTCTGGCGGATTGCAGACGACGTTGCCCTACGCGCTCACCCCAAGTTGGCTCTACCGATAAGGCCCCCCGACAAAGCAGCTTACGGGAGTTCGCTCCCGCTTCACCCCTCGCTTCGCCCAATACGCGTCCTTGGCGGCGAGGAATGCAAAGGGGGCAGCAGCCATCGCGGCGACCAAGGCACCCTCGGCTGTCAGGTTCATTATGACGTAAAGAACCGTCCCGCCGATCAGCACGACCCAGAACCCGTAAAAGAGGGCGTAGGTGATGCCGAACAGCATCGCATTGCTCACGGCGTTAAGCAGCCCCGGAGCGACGAGCGCCACCAAGATCAAAAACAGTAGGAAATTCGTCATCACCACCATCCCGTCAGCTTGCCGAATATCGGGTAGCTCCAGAGGATCGAGAGCACTAGCCACAACACCGACAGCATCGCCCACAGCCAGCCCACCTTGACCAGCGCCTTGGCGAGCTGCGCCTGCCCGTGCGACAGGCTGACGATCATCGCAAAGAGGTCGAGCGCTGGGGTCGTCGGCACCCAGCCGCTGAGCACGTTGTCGGCGTCAGGGAATGCGTCGACCGGCTTGGCGCGGAGCAGCCGCCACACGGTCACCTTCATCAAAATCGTCCTTGTTGCGTTGCCCAACATAGGTGCGCCATGGCTGATGATCAACCCTCTACCATGACTGGGCTGGCCGGCGATCTGGGCCGCTCGCTGATCGCCGCGCTGCCGCCCGCGTTCCTGATGTTGTGCGTGGTCAACCTCGCCTTCCTTGCCGTCGTGCTGTGGTTCCTCGACCATCTGCAGGAGCAGCGCACCGCAATGGTCGGCAAGCTTGTCGACCGCTGCATGGAGATCGCCCTCGAACATCCGCCGCCTAGCGCTCGCCCAAATCCCTGAGCTGCACCACCTTGGCGCTCGACATGTTTAGCGAGCCGGCGAGCTTTGTGCCGAGCCCATGAAGAGTGCTTTCCGGCATCCGGTGCAGCCGCAGCAGGGCGTCGATGTCGAGCGGCTTGGCAGCCAAGGCATCCATGCCGAGCTGGAGCAGGCTCATCAGCGTCGCCGCCTCGTCGGGCTCGAGGTCGAGGTGCAGCGGCTCGAACCCCTGGCGGGTCAGCGCGTCGCGTAGGTCTGACATTTACACTCTCCCTATTGAGCGCCATTGCGCCGCCAGATGCCGATTTGTAAAAGGAAGTGCTAACCACTTGAAAAGCCCACATAGGACAACGCCATGCTGGCCTTGCGGACCTAAGGCAAATCAAGCGGTTAGACACCTTTTTTACGGCGTTTACAGTTACGCGGTTTCGCGTGTTTTCGTTTCGTCCCACAACGCCATCGCGTCGGCCTTTTCGAAGTAGCGAGCCGCCGTCGCCGGCTTCTTCCAGCCACCCGCGCGCATCACCGTCGGCAGCGATCTGCCCTGCTCGACGAGGTCGGTTGCGTAGCGCTTGCGCAGCCCGTGCGCGCTGTAGCCAGTCGGTACGCCGGCCTTGATGCACTGGTCGCGGAACCACCGGCTGAAGGCGATATTGCCGCTTTTGGTGCGATGGCCCCGCAGGGGGATAACGTTGCCCATCTCGGGGTTCCATGGGTTCTCGGCGCCGGCGAGCAGGAACGGACCCTCCCAATCGGGGGGGTAAGCGCGGTCGAGGTAGGCCTCCAGCTCGGGCCACAGCGGGTTGGTCGCCGTGGTGCCGGTCTTCTGGCGCTTGTAGACGAGGAACTTCCGACCAAAGCGATCCGGCTTGATATTGGCCCGACCCAGCCGGATGACATCGGCGCACGCCGCGCCGCTGTAGATCATCAGCTCCATCGCGTTGCGCGGCATGCTGCCCAACGGCCAGCGATCACGGAACCACTCGACGTGCTCGGGGAGCCAGCACTTGAACCCCTCGTCATCGTCGGCCCGGTCGATCTTGGGGACGGTCACGCCGATGGTCGGGTCGCTGTCCTCGCTGATCAGCTCGAGGTCGATGGCGCAGAAGCGCATCAGCGCGCGCAGGCACCCCAGGAAGTTCTTGTTGCTGGGAGCCGGGACGACCTTGCCCAGCATGCCCCTTACCACCTTGCGCGTCATCTCGGTGACCAGCTCGGTGCCAAACCGGCCGTCGCCCATGTCGTAGTTGCAGAGCGAGCGGAGGTTGCGCTCGTAATGCAGCTTGGTGGCAGGCTTCATCGCCTTAAAGGCGCCGCTGTTGAGGAACTGCCGCACCACCGCATCGATGGTGCCCTCCTCGTCCTCGCCCTTTGTTTTGAGCGCACGCTTCTCCGCGTGCTTGGCATCGGCCCGAGCGACCGCGCCCTTGGCCTCGCCGAGCAACCGCTCATAATTGGCGAGATATTCGGCGCTGCCGGGCGCCCCCGTGATCGTGACGCGCTGGGCATTGCCGTAGCGCAGATAGTGGTATTCGCCGCGTTGATTTTTGACGACTTGAACGTAGCGCAGGTTGGTCATCGAAGTTTGTCCATCGGCCTGTTGCGTTTTGGCGGCGAGGGTTCGCAGCCAAGGATGTTGGTATCCGCAACATCTATGACGATGCTACCATCCTTTTCGATTTTTACCCGTGTGACATTTTCTCCTGCTTTTTTAATGGCGTTTACAGCCGCCTTGAGATCGCGCTCCTTAAAGGTCAGGGGTCCGCGTGCCATTATCATTACCCTCTGGGTCCAAACGTTTACGTAGGCGCTCGCGTCTTTCGGCAATGTTCGTCACCACCCGCACGCGCAGATTTTCCGCGTCCTGCACCTCCTTCATGGTGCGGTGCCCGCGGAACGGCAGGCCCCCGGTCGCCGCTCGCGCGGGCGGTCCTTCCCAGTAGCGCATCACGCTGTCTCCGCTACGAGCTGGTCGAGGATGCGCGAGCCGGTGATCGTCGGCACGCTCTCGCTCGGCCCCGAGATCGTGAATTTCTTTTCGCCGGTGACCGAGGGCGGGAAGATGGCAAACCCCTCGGTTTGGTTGCGCCGGATCAGCGCCGGCTGACCGCTGGCGTCGATAAAAGCAAGGAGCGCGGGGTCGTGCCACGCCTCGGGGAAGCCGGGGTCGACCCAGACCTGCAGACACGCCAGCTCCTGCCCCTCGCCGGTCGCGTCGTTGCGCACCCTGATCATGTCGGGCTGCGCGTCGATCACGTAATGGCTGCGGTCAGGGCGCTTGAGCGCCTCTGTGGTCGGCCGGGTCAGCCATTGGCACGACCACAGCCCGCACGACATCGGGAAGCCTCTATCGTACTTGCGGTAGACGCGGCAGCCGGTGTTCCGCTGAAACTGACAGCGCGTGTTGGCCGGTTTGTCCAGCTCGCGCACCGGCAGCAGCCGGCAGCACAGCGTGCAGGCGCCGCACTTGCGCTTCACGCCATCTCTCCCTCTGCTTCGAGCACCGATTTGGGCACGCCGACAGCGTTGGCGACCCAGCCGAGCACATCGTCCATCGAGCGGTTAAAATCGTCGCGGCCCATCGCCTTGTAGCTCTGGCTCTGCGCTGTCCATACGCGCACGACGTGTTGGTCGAGGCTGATGATGGCGTAGCTGTCAAACGGCTCGATAAAGGCAGCCAGCCGCTCGGCTTCTTTGGTGCTGCCGGCGACATAGGTGCGCTCGTCATGCCAGCCAGTGCGGATCAGCCCAAACTTGCGCAGATGCTCGGGGCTCGGGTAGGTCGTCATCAGCGTCTCGGGCAGCGAATGCCACGCCGCATTCAGTGCCGCGAAATAGGCGCGGTGGCGCGCGTGGCTGCGCTCGTGGTGCGCCTCCAGCAGGTAGCGCCCGTCGACAAAGAATTGCGCGCTCGCGGCGTCGGGGCGCATCGGCACCATCACAGCGCCGTTCCAGCGGTACCACAGGGGGTCTGACATCAGGAGAGCCTATCGATGCGGTTGCGGGTCTCCTCGTCGCCCAGCCACCTCCACGGGCGGTCCTGATGGGCGTGGATGTAGAACGCTGCCCGGGCGTGATCGAGGCTGGCGCCGTTCTCGGCCGCCGCCTTCTTGCACGCCGGCCACAGGATGCGGACGTCGAGCCAGCGCAAGTAGGCGAAGTGGAAGCTGTAGAGCGCGTGCAGGAGCTTCATGCCACCAGCCCCACGGTAGTGACGATGTCAGCCAGATCGGCGTTAAACGCCTCGACCTCGGCCGCCAGCCGGCGAATATAATCCTCGTCGCGCTCGACCCGGCGCACGCAGAGCGGCAGACCGGGCCAGTAGCACACGACATCGGCCCAGGCGCGCCGCGTCACCCAGAGCCCGCCCTGCACCTGCGCCATGTGCTCGGGCAGCACGTCGCCCCTCAAAAGCGCCTCGACGAGCAGCGCCGGCAACTTCGTTTTAATCTCGAGCAGCCCGTCGTCGCTCAGCAGCGCGTCTGGGCTGCAGCCGACGCCACCGGCGAGCCCCAGGTCGCGACAGAACCCGACCAGCTCGGGCTCGATGTCGTGCAAGAACGCGTAGGCCTCGCGCGCTTCGGCCTCCAGCGCCTTGCCGCGCTCCATGTGCCGGTTGTTGTAGGTCTCGGCCGGCTCGCCCGTCAGGCGCTCGCCGGCTAGCCGCAGCATGTAAGCGCGGCGCACCTTCCCCTGTCCTTTTGCCAGCACCGCGGCGAACTCGCTCGCCGTGACCAGCCCGCAGCGGCATTCGTGCCACTCGCGGGAGCCCTGAACTATGTCTGACAGGATCTCGAGCGTGTCAGCCTGGGGGTTCTGACGCTCCTTTGCCATGGGTCGCCTCCCCATCTCGGATGATCTTTTGCTGCAGCAGCCGCTCGGCCGCGCGGAACCGGCGCGCCGGGAGCTGGTTGAGGCTGACGATCTTGAGATGCTGACAGAAGCGCGACACATCGGCGCCCGAGCGGTCGATCAGCGCGTTGAGCGCCTCGAGCTGCCCGTCGCTGACATAGGCGCTGCCACCGGCTTGCCCGTCGTCGTCGCTGCCGCGGCTGGTCAGGTTTAGCAACGCTCGCGCCGTGTAGCGCTGACCGTAGCTGACGCTCGAACCATAGGCCTGCACGGTGTTCTTGTTGCCGGTAGTGTCGAGCGGCAGCGCGAGCGTCGTCTCTTCGACGTGCCCAGCGCGGTGCGACAGCTTGCCGGTGACGGCGATCTGCCCCGGCTCCTGCCTGATGCTGAACGACAGCGCAAACCCGTACTCGGCCAGCACCGGCTTGATCGCCTCGGTGACGTCTTCCCACTTCGCGTATTTGCTCTGCACCTCGCCGGCCTTGTCGAGGATGCCACCGTGCTCCTCGATCTCGGGCAAATGCGGCTGCATCTCGGCGAGCGCCTTGGTGTAGGCGACGCGCGCCTCCTCGCCCTTCACACGTTCGTAAAGGCCGATCAGCCGTTCGAGCTTGCCAACGTCGGCTGTGGGGTCGGCGCTGACGCTCGCGATAATGCCCAGCAACGTAGGCTCGCCGGGCGCCGCGACGGCAACCTGCTTTGTCGCCTCGACGATCTGCTGATCGCTCATGACGCGATCCACGCGATGACGAGCATCAGCGCCAACACGGCGCCCCAGATGCACAGCACGCCTAGCGCAGGGCGGTGCCGGCGCCCGGTGCTGTGGATGTTTTGCAGTAGATTAGCATGTCCGGCAATTCGCGACATTGGCGATCTCCCGGCTGGGGAACGCTATGTTGCGACCCCCCACCGGGCCGGTCAAGCACCGTTTTTACGAACGTGCGGCAAACCGTGAGCGCGCCAGATCTAAAATTTGCGCCAAGACCTCTTGCTGTTGTTCGCGCACGAGGCAACGCCACGCCGCAAGCAGCAAACGTTCGTTCAGATCCATGGCGGTATCTTCGACCTTTACCCGCGCTATCGGCGCCACCGCGGGCTGCTCGGGCATCTCCTTGACCTCGTCCGCGAGGCGGGCGATGTCCTTCCTGTATTGCTCCGCCACGCGCCGCAAATGGTTCCACCCGGTGCGCGACCGGCCCAGCTCGACATTGCTGAGGTGAGGCCGCGACATGCCTACGGCGGCTGCCACTGTCTCTTGTGACATCTTGAGTTCGCGTCGGATCTGGCCGAGGCGCTGACCCACCTTTTTCCGGAGGTCGGCGTTGTCCTCAAGTTCCAGATCGAAGGTCGATGTCTCGAGTAACTGCTGGTTGATCATAGCCCCGCTCATCTCCCTATTTTTGACAATGTGCTCCGCACCCCTTGACCGCCCCAAACGTTTGGACGAACAATGTTGGCATGACAATCGACGAAATTGCCGCAGTGGCTGCCGTCTACTTGTCCACTGAGGAAAAAACCTTCGGAGCGATCAACGCCCTGGCAGAAGTAGCCGGGGTGCATCACAGCACGGTGTGCGGCTGGAAGCGGACCAAGGAGCAGCGCATCCCGACGTGGCACGCGCGCAAAATTGCCAAAGTGCTGCGCATCCCGCTCCACCTCATCCGCCCCGACGTTTGGGCACCACCGGCTCCTCGTCGCAGTCACGCTGTCGTGAAGCGTGAACTAATTAGCGCAGATTGACAAGACTTTTGGTTGTGTTCGCCAACATACACAGCTCGCTTTAGTAATCTATCGGTAATAAACGCAACCTGGGAGGGGGGCATGGCACGAGCGTTCGCTGACGTGTTGCGCGAGTTGAGCGGCGGTGAGTTTTACGAACAAGCGACGAACAAGCTGGCCGAAGTGGTTGAAGGCGTTACTCTTCACCGTAAGCCGGGCGAATTTTCGATCACTCTGAAGATCGCCCCCAACGGGGACGCGGTGATCGTCTCCGAGACGATCAAAGCGAAGGTTCCGGAAGCGGCGCGTGGTTCGACCGTCTTCTTCGTGACAAGCGGTGGCGCGCTCGTGCGTCAAGACCCGCGGCAGCAGGATCTGCCGCTCAGAACCGTTGCTGCAGCCACCCCTTCCAGCGGGGAGGCAAGCAATGGCTGACCCACGCAGCAGCATTGCCGATGCGCTCGAAGCCGGCATGGTGGCTGGCGAAGCCAAGAGCACGGGCGGTCTCGGCGATATCCCTTACGCCATCGTTCCGGAGGGTGCCCAGCTTCAGAGCCTTGAGCACCTATTGCCGGTTCCGGCACGCACCCGGGCCGAGCCGGTCTTCCATACCGTCGAGGCGTTCATTGCTTACGTCAACCGCTTCAAAGTCGACGCCGACGACGAGACCGCAACGACGGCGATCTTTGGCGATCCCGAGCGCCTGACGCTGCACGCGGTGCTTGACTATCACGCGCCCGGTGCACCGGCATGGCGTGGTCACCATGCCCGCTATACCGCTCCAAAGTCGGTCGAGTGGACGTTGTGGCGCTCGCACAGCGGCAAGGTGCACCAGCAAGTCGATTTCGCCCAGCTCCTCGAGGACAATCTGGTGGACATCGTCAATCCGCCGGGCGCCGACATCTTGGAGTGCTGCCGCAACCTGCGGGCGCACAAAGACGTCCAGTTTGTCAGTGCGATTGACACCACGACCGGGTCGCGCCAATTCACCTACAACCAAGAGATCACCGGGCAAGCGTCACGGCGCGAAAACCTCAGCATGCCCAAAGAGTTCAACCTCGGCATTCCGGTGTTGCTCGGTGGTGACGCTTACGCCGTCGTGGCGCGGCTGCGCTTCCGCATCAAAGAGGGTCAACTGGTTCTTTGGTACGATTTATATCGGCCGGAATATATCGAGCGCGACGCCTTTAAGGACGTGTGTGAGCGCATCAAAACCGAGACTGAGATCGAGGTCTGGCTCGGAGCAGACTAGTGGAAGCGAAGCGGCGCAATCGCCAAATCGAGCGGGCCTTACAGCGTGAGGTGATGCTGCGGTTGAGGCATGCGCCGCTCGACGCCATGGTCATCGGCTCGGCGAACGGAATTTATATCCCGGCGCGCACCCCAGCCGAGCGCGAAATGGCCCGGCGGATCGTCTACCAGCTCAAATTGGACGGTGCCATAAACCCCGGCGCTGCCGACCTGACGGTGCTGTGGGGTGACGGTTGCGGCTGCATCGAACTGAAGCGGCCCGAAACCAAAGATTTGCTCAGCAAGGCGCGCCGCGGCGAGCTGTCGGACGCGCAACGCGAGTGGCGCATGCGGTGCTTTGAACACCGCATCAGACACGCGGTCTGCGAGAACTGGGCCGACGTGCGCGACACGCTCATCGCCTGGGGTCGCTTGCCGGCCGGGTGGCGTGAGCCCGAAGCGCGGATGTCGGGACGGGCAGCGTGAGATGGCGGACGATGACACCTTCCTGTGTGCCATCGAGCAGTACCTGTACTGGCGGGAGATCGGCCTAAGCCATAGCGAGATGCTGGTTGCGGTCGGGCTCGTCTACGGCGCCACGCTGATGCATTCCCCGCAAGAGGTCGTCGCCATGCTTGGCGAGACGTTGCTGCTCGCCCGACGCGAGCAGCCGCGTCGGAGGGCGGCATGACCCCGCACGAGGCGGGTCGGATTGGCTTGTGGTCGGTGGCCGGCCTGCGCGCTGCTGAGGCCGGCCTGCTCAGCACGGCGCTGGCGCTCATGGTCAAGCACGACGGGCCGATTTCGCGCGAGGAACTGCGCGAGTGGGCGCACCCCTCCGACCGGGCAGCATTCCCGCGCCGCCTGCGCAGTCTGGTCCGCAAAGGGAAATTGCAAGTCAGCGATGACGGCCTGCTGACCGCCAACCCGATGGTCATCGAGGCGTTTGCCATCGTCATGTTGGGGGCGCCCTTTGATGACGCCCCTTAAGCCGCCCGTCCCGCCCGACACCGACGTGCGGCGGTTCCCCGCCATGATGCTGGAAATCGAGCGGCTGCAGGACAGTGCGCTGATCGACACGACCACCGGCGACGAGTTTAAAGCAGCGGTGTTGCTGTGGTGTAAGGCATGGCGACAGGTACCTGCCGGATCGCTACCCAATGACGACCGGCAGCTCTCGCGCTGGAGCGGCTACGGCGAGCGCTGGGGCGAAATTCGCACAGGTGCATTACACGGCTTTGTCCTGTGCGACGACGGGCGATTTTACCACCCGGTGATCTGTGAAAAAGCGTTGGAGGCACTGGCCTGGAGCGCCGAGCGGTCTGCGCGCGCTCGGGCAGCGGCCGCTAAGCGTTGGGAACATAAGCAAAAATTGAATAATGCCCGAGCAATGCCCGAGCAATGCCCGAGCAATGCCAATGCAATGCAATGCTATGCAGAACAAGAAAGAGAAAGAGAAATAGAAGGTAATATCGTAGGAACTAAAGTTCCTACTCCCTCAAGCCGCGCCTTGAGGACCAAAGAACTCAATCAGGATTTTGCCGAGGTCTGGCTGCTCTACCCGCGTCATGTCGGCAAGGGAGCGGCGCAGAAGGCCTACCACAAAGCTCGCCAGTCAACCGACGCCGAGACGCTGCGCGAGGCTGTCGAGCAGTTCGCGCTCGCTCGGGCTGGCGAGGATCAACAGTTCACGCCGCACATGAGCACTTGGCTCAACGCACAACGCTGGCTCGACGACGACAAGGGAGGAGTAATCGATCATGGCTACCCCGGTCCCATTGGTCCCAAGCCCACCATCGAGGAAGTATTCGGACAACGACCCTAGGTCGATTGCTTGGGGTGAGATCAAAACCGAAGCAGATCGCTGGCTGTGGCATGCCGAAGACTATGCGTTTAGGCGCTGCATGATTGGCGATTACACCACGGTCTCGCCGTGCGATCCCGAAGGCAGGTTTTTTGACCAGGGGATGGTCGATGTTGCGGTGAAACGCTACCGCCGCTGGCAAGCCCGCCGGCGGATTTTAGGCCCGATTGGCTAGGAGGCAAACCATGGCTAAGACGACCGCATACAACGCCCGCAAAGCGCTGGATCGCTGGGCCGTCACGCGCGGCCATTGCGCCAATTTCGATACCTACCTCGCCACCGGCGGGAGCTTCCTGGCGGCGCTCGACGATCTCGTGGCGCAACGCGAGCAGATCGAGCTGTGCATCGGGTTTATTCGCACCCTCCACCCGGCGCGGATCATGACCGGCAAAGCCGACGCGAGCGATCTGCCGGTGGTCAGTCCCGACGCATTGGCGCGCGCCGAGGCCGAGCAACACGGCGAGGTCGATGCCCACAACGCTGCCATCCAGGGAGCGGAGGGTTGAGTGCGCCAGCGTCCGCAGGCGCCCCCACGGCTGAGCGCATGGCACGCGGCCAATTCGTCGAGGGTCCAGCCATTGGCACCGACCACGAAGCGGCCCAGGCCGGCGCCCGGATGTGGCGCAGCGTCAGCACCCTCGAGAGGCTGCGCCGCGATGGATCGATCACCCCGCGGCAAGCCGATGCCGGGGCTCAGCTCCGCAGCGACTTCGAGCTTGGGCTCTGCGGTGCCAGAAATGCCGCAGCAGGCCACAGCGCCGCGTCTACCGGCTGGTCCTACACGCTCGCCCAGCTCGACGCCATCCGGCAATGGAACTTGGCGCTGAAGGCATTGGGCACGCGTCTCGAGGCGATTGTGCGGCCGATAGCCGTAGGATTTCCGGCCGGCGGCGAGATCACCATCATCGATCTCGCCCGCGCCACCGGGACCAACCGGCAGGAGATCGCCGGGCAGCTCAAAATTGGCCTCGACATCCTGGCCGACCATTACGGATTGCCACCGTGAGCGAGGAAGAGCGCGCCTGGGTGCGCCACATGGTCGAGGCGGTCATGAACGGCGCACTGCCGGCGCCCCCGTTTAAGGCGCCGGTCAACCTTACCTGCCGCCATGGCCGGTTTTGCTCGGTCGCCAGCCCATGCCGTTGCGCGAGATCCCCCCGGAGTTCCCCCGATGAGCAAGAAAAAGGACGACACCCCCGATTTGTTTGATGCCCTCGCCGACCGTGACGAAGCGCTCAAAAAAGTTGCCGAACCCGAGGAAGAAAGCGGCTGGATGGAGCGCGCCCTCAGCCTGCTGCCCGAGGTCTTCCACGGCGGTTATGGCGAGCTGATCGCCGAAGACATCAAGGACCGTCTGGTGCCGCTGATCGGCCCGCCGCACCACGGCAACGTGTGGGGTGCGTTCACCAACCGGGCGATCCGCGCCAGGATCATCCAACCCACCGGCAAACATCGCCACATGCACGGGCCAAAGAGCCATGCCCGGCAATCCCCGGTGTACTGCCTGATAAAAAGACGCCCCGAGGACTGGCCTCGAGGCGACAGGGGGGACTTTGGATCAACCGCCAGGACCATAGCGCAAGCCATTGATGTTGACGAGTGAAACAGGCGAGCCCATGATCGTGCTAATCGGCGATAGCCGCCACCGCCTCGTCCTCGAGGTATCCCCATGAAATCACGCGCAAAATCCCGCTCTAGCGGGCTCTTTCCGCATACCCGCGCCCGGGGCAACACAAACCAGTTTGGCGGCGCCGCCGGCAACAGCACCGGCAACACCAAGCCCGGGCCGTCTGATGACGGCTACAAGCTGGGGATGCTCACCGAGCGCGAAAGCCCGCCCGCGGGTGGTCAAAAAATCATGTCCAAGCTCGCCAGCCGGCCCGAGCCCGATGCGCGCAACATGGCCGGCTCCGGTGGCCTCGCCTGGGACAGCTCGATGGCGTCAATCGACATCGGCGGCGATAGGCCGATGAAGCGCGGAGGGCGTTAGCCATGGCTCGCCTCAGCCTCGCCAAGCGCTCGAGAATGCCGGCCAGCAAATTTGCCGGCCCGGGCAAATCCTTTCCGATCAACGATCCGACCCATGCGCGCCTTGCGATCAGCGGCGCCACCCGGTCGGAGAATGCCGGCAACATCAGCGCCAGCATGGCATCGAGCATCAAGGCCGCGGCGCGCGACAAGCTCGCCGGCAATACCGGCAACCCGACGAACAACAGCCCACCGCTGCGTGGCGCTGGCCCGCGACCCAAAGACAACACAAACCCGCCAGGACCGGCTGCGCCGCCCGTACAGAGCGCAATGGGCAACACGGGCAATGAGGGCGCCAACGGCAATACACGCGTCCCTGCGGCCTCCAGCGCCCGCGTACGGGGCGGTGCGCGCGATGGGCTCGGTCACGGCAAGGGAGGCATGGCGCTGCATCCTTCGATGAAAGGCGCCAATGCCGAAGGGTACGAGAGGGACCATTCCAGCCGCACGCGGTGAACCGTGCCGCGCGGGCAGCCGTGGAAGCCGGCCGACGTTTTGCACCTGAGATGGTATGCCGACCGCGGTTTTAGCCAAGCCGAGGCGGCCGCCGTCATGGGCCGCACCTACGGCAGCGTGATCAACAAGGCCGCTCAATTGTCCATCCGTTTTGACGGGCCGGACGGCGCGCCGTTCCTCAATCGCAATGCGGCGCGCAGCCGGTGGCGCGAGGAGCTAAAGCGGATCGCAGCGGATTGACGCGCCATCCTTTGGGTTCTCGCAGCTGATAGGGCTCGCGCCGGCAATGGGGCTCTCGCAAGGCGTTGGGCTCGCGCTCGGACGAGGGTTCTCGCAGCCATTCGGGCTCGCCCATCCTAACCCCGCGGTGGTTGCCCTTACCAACAAAAAACCCCGGCGGCGAGACCGGGGCTTGTCGTCACGTGACAAAATGCGTGACGGAAGGAGGGCTTTTAGATCGGCCAAGGATTTCGCCAGCCGATTGCTGCGGCCAAAAAATTTTGGAAAATCAGGTCTTCAATCGCTCGGCCAGTGCTGTGCTGACCAGCTCGAGCGCGTCGTGCTTCGCGGCAACGATGGTCGCGAGATCGCGCCACACCCCTTGCGGAACCCTAGCGCGGCCGGATAACCACTCGCGGCGCATGGTGCGCTCTTGCACCCCTAGCGCTGTAGCAAGCGGGTTCACCCAATTCTCGCCAATCAGCGCCACACCGCACGCGGCGAGCAAGCCTGCGTCGGTCATTCGGCATACTCGATTGCGGCGCTGATCTTGCGAAACCGCCGCGCGTCGGCTGCCGTCATCTTGGTGCGCGCGCCAGCGTTATTGAGGTACGCGTGCCCGGGCTCTTCTAGCCACGCGTCACGCGCCCGCCAATCGCTGAAAACGACAAGCTTGCCGATCACATCGCCGCGCTCATCCCGCATGTTCGCACCGTAGCGGTGCTCAAAACCGTAGTACTGCATTGGTCAATCCTTTGTTGGTTCTGCCATCATAGCTTGGCACCCAAAAAGCCGGCTAGTGCTACCTATGCCGGCCATTGGGTTAGGGTGCGAGCCCGCTACCGCTTGCGAAAAGCCGGGCGCCACTCGCAAATGCGATCAGCGCTATTCGCGGGGTGAGTTTCCAGATACTCCGCCGCTACCTCCGCGCCGTAACCGGCAAACGAGGGCGCGTCATCCCGCAGAATGCCGTGACACTCGAGCAGGCGAACCAATTCCGCCGCCCAAAGCGCCGCGGCCGCCGGCTTGCCGCATTGCTGATAGGCCAGCGCTTTTGCCAGCGCCCGGTTCACTTCGCTACGATCAATAGTCATTTTGGTTGATCCTCTTGGTTGATCTCATCAGGCGCCGCATGACGGCGCGACGGGCTTGCGCCCGTTTCGATCTAGTGGATGTGGTAGGAAACATTCGCAACGGCCGCATCCCAACAAAGCCGGCAAGGGCCACACTTGTTGTCGCGCAACGGCGCGCCACAGCGCTCGCCGACGCCATCGCTCTTATCGTGCACCGTGCTGGTTTGCGGCCAAGCGGTTGGCGCCGCGCCATCAACCATCGTTGCCGACAAGCGGATAACCAGATTGGCGGGTATCTCCCCACCGTCGCGCACAAAACCCTTCAGGAGCATGCCTTCGCGCGTCGGCAACCAATGCCGCAGCCATGGCGTAGCGCGCGCAACGGCGCAGATCTTGGCGAGATGGTCGCGCGACTGCAGATCGCCGCTATCGTGCCAGCGATGGACCTTGTCTAGCGGCTGCTTGGTTTTGGGGTTGATACCCTTCGTATGAACGGCCGTAAGCAGCGTAACCATCGCCTCAACCCAATCCGGCGAGGTAATGCCTGCAAGCCTTGTGGCCTGCGATTTCTTGACGTCGCGAAAAATGTAATTGCCGCGCATCGCATAGCAGCTTGCGCAGGTTGAGCCCGGAACCTTGGCAAGCTTCGAACCGGTAATGCAGGCCTGCGCCGGAATACCGTAAGCCGTGCCGGGCATCTTTGAAGGGTAACCAAGCGAACCAGCAATTGCGTTCGCAGCTTTGATCGTCATCATTCGGAGGGCATCCCGTCCTAACCGCACTGGCCCAACGCCAAGTACTAGAGAGAATATAAGCCCCTATGTTGCTACGTGCAACAATGTTTGCGCGCGTAAGCCACAGATAGGCTCAAAAACACTGCGCAGATTGTCGCACTATGTTAGATGAGCGCGTATCCCGCTAACCTACAGAGCAATAGCCATGGCGCACCGCTACCGCCGCAGCCAAACCGCACCGCATGCCTCACGCAAAGGCTAGCGCTACCAAAATGGCCCATCGCTGGAGCGGCGTAACAAGCCAAGCTGATCAGGCACACTGGCGCCGCAAGATCAGCGTAACCAAGATCATTCAACGCCTAAACGCGTTCGTGCTCGCAGACCCCGATGCTGCTGATTGCCCTCGCATGACGCGAACGCAGGCAAGCACGGCGCTGGCGCTACTAAGAAAAGTTCTCCCTGATGTTGCTACGATTGAGGTAACGGGCGCGGGAGGCGCGCCTATCAGCCTGCAAATCATGCGTTTCAGCGATGGCAAGGTGATCGATATGGCGCCAATGCCGCCTAACCCATTGTCATCGTTATCAGAAACGGCTCTAGGGCTCGAGATGACAAGTTCTGACACAACTGCTGATGACGAGGATAATCAATAGGTTAGCAGCAATGCGCGCTGTAAACCGAGCGCCATGCATGCGCGAGCACAACGGCTCGAGGCTTGGCACGATGGTGCGCCCTAACCCATTGGCACAAAAGGGGTTCCTTCCCACGCAGGAGGCCCGGGGGCACCCCATCGGCTGAGGATAGGGCAAGGGGGGGGAGGCTCCCCGGACCCGGGTACCAACGCCCCTAGTATTCCCCGCGAACCCTGTTAAACTGTTGCCCAACAGCCCTAGGGCAAGCGAGAACCTAGTACCGTGCGCGAGCCATAGCCGCAGCGAGAACCCAGCGCCGAGCGCGAGCCTGAAGTTTAGCGAGAGCCCAACCTGCAGCGCGAGCCCTAGCCACGGCGAGAACCCATCCCAAGGCGCGTTTTTGAACCAGTAAGTAGAAATCTGTTACCCAACAGGCCTCCGAGATACCCGATTTCCCGGGTCTACATACACCAGCGGTAGAATAGGGGGGTAAAAGTGCGGGTGCGGCCGGTCAGCCACCTCACCAGAGAGCAGCACATCGCGGCGGCAAGGCTGCTCGACGAGGCGCAGAAAGCGCTGGGCGAGGTCGCCCGGATTGTCGCCCGCGCTCCTTACGTTGACCGCTATCTCGACGTTGGCGCGGCGATACAGGAGTTCCTTATCGACCCGTTGAAGGCGGGGTGGGAGGCGCAGCCGCGCGGGCCGCTGGAGCGGCCGGCTTATCGCGACGACCCGTACCAGGGGATTTACTACATCAGCCGCAGCAAGGTGGTGCGGCGCCAGATCCGCAGGAAGGCCAAGGAGGCGCGACATGATCAGCCTGATCCTCCTCGTCGCGGCGTTCATCCTCTGCCTCATTGAGGCGTTTCAGCCGTGGGTCAGGCCGTGGGCGCGGCCGCATCTCGGGTGGCTGGCGCTCGCGCTCTATTTCCTCAGCTTGATCTTGGTGCAGGCTGTTCGTTGACCCGCCGCACTGGATTGCCTGGGTGTTTTTTGGGGTGTTGTTCTGGTGGGCGGTGACGCTCAAGCCGCAATCGAGGGCGCCGCCTGATGGAGGGGTGGCGCCGGAAGAGCGAGCCGCCCAAGGCGCCCGAGGCGCTGCCCGAGGGGCAGGCCAAGACCTACGCGCCGCCCGGTGAGTGCCGCTACTGCGACGAGCGCCGGGCGCGGGCCAAGAAGTCGATGCAGGCGCTAAGGGAGCGGGGTGAGGATGCGTGACCGCCGGCTGCCCGACGATCCGTTGCGCCATACCGGGTACATGACGGCGTTGCTGCGCCTCTATTTCTGGGTCTGCCGGCGATGAGCGGCTACAAGGAAGGTGGTCTGGAGCCGCGTTTCGTCATCGAACGGGCCGATGGCAAGCCGATCCCAGCCAATCGGCGCTATTCGCTGGTGCTCGACATCAGCGGCGCCGATCCGCACGCCAGGATTGCGGTGCTGGTCTACGCGGGCTTGGTGCGGGAGGACAATCCGCAGCTCGCCGACGACCTCAAGGCGGCGCTCGACGACCCACAGAACGCGCCGCCGCAGCACCGTTACGCTGGATGATCTGTTACGCCAGCTACACCGGCAACCGGCGCAACCTCGCGGCGCTCAAGGCGCATGGTTGGCGATTGCTGGTGTCGCGCAGCAAACCGCGCATGGTAGAAGGTTTTGCGCGGATCGCGGCCGATAATGGCGCGTGGAGCGACTATCAGGCGGGGCGACCGTTTGATGAGGCGGCGTTTGAGAGGTTCTTGGATTGGCTTCCGGTTACGCCGGATTGGCTCGTTCTGCCTGACATTGTCGCTGGTGGTCTGCGCTCACTTGACCTGTCGGTGCGGTATCTCAACCGCTGCGCGGCGGTCGCGCCCCTCGTCTTGCTTGCCGTGCAGGATGACATTGAGCCTGCTGACGTATCGTCGCTGGTTGGGCCCGGGGTAGGCATTTTCCTCGGCGGTTCGACCGGGTGGAAGCGGGCGACGATGGCGCACTGGGGTCGGTTTTGCGCCGAGCGCGGGCTCTACTATCACGTCGGCCGGGTCAACAGCATCAAGCGGATCTCGCAGGCGATTGCGGCGGGCGCAACCTCGGTCGACGGCTCCTCGGCGTCGCGCTATGCGGTCAACCTGCCCAAGCTGGCCTATGCGGCGCGGCAGAGCGATCTGTGGTGCGGCGAGGATGTGTGATGGGGCTGGGGATCTACCAGCTCGGCACCGAAGCGCGCGGCACCTTGCAGCCGGTGCCCGCGCCTGAGGAGGCGCTCAGATGTGACGTGTGCGGGTGCTGGTGGGTGCCCGACGCGAGCACCGAAGCGCGCGGCACCTTGCAGCCGGTGCCCGCGCCTGAGGAGGCGCTCAGATGTGACGTGTGCGGGTGCTGGTGGGTGCCCGACGCGAGCACCTTTGGCTGCCCGTCCTGTCATCTGCAGCGCGAGGAGGCCCAGGGAGCCGATGGATAACCGCTATCAGGCGAGCGTCGATCAGGCATGGCTGCGGCTGTGGGTCGGGATCTTTGGGCGGGACAGCCAGCTCGCCAAGTTTTTGCGGGAGGACGATGATGCGGGGGAACAAGGGCGGCAACCTGGGGACATCGCGCAACCCCGGCGTGCCCCGCCCGCGGACGATCCCCGCCGGCCCGCACGCCGACCCCAAACAGCGCGGCAGCGTCGCCCGCCAGCGCTGGAAAAGGCGCAAGAGCGCCGGCCGTCACCGGTAGAGAAAAAGGCGCGCCGGCTCGAGCGCGACGTCGAGCGGGTGACCCGGCTGCCGGTGTCGGACTGGGCACGAGCGATTGTCGGCGATCCGCGCAACAACGACATCACCCTCGCCGACCTGTTGACCGGGGCGGAAGCCTATTTCGACGCGTTTGAGCAGATGCGCCGGCAGCACCCCGACGCCTACGCCTATTTTCGCCGGGTCGGGGCGCCGGTCGTCACCGCCAATACCAAGATCTGGACGCGCCAGCTCACCGCGCTGACAATGGCCGACGCGGGTCAGTTGCCATCCTATTTTGGCGCGTTTTTTGGCCGCAGCGCCGCGGATTACCGCGAGGACACGCTCGAGGACAAGGCGACGCTCCTCGACTTCCACCTGTTTGAGAAGCCCAAGAACCATGCGACCGTGGCGCCGCTCGGCTCGACGATCTTTGCCCACCATTCGCTGTCCTTAAAGCGCGATCTGCTGAGCAAGGAGGAGCTGGCGAAGTTCCCCCACGCCAAAAAGAGCTGGGGGATGTGGTGGTATGTCGGGGTGCTGCCGACGGGCGAGATCCGCGCCCTGCCGCACCACATGCAGCGCTACCAGACGTTGCCGCGCGGCACTGGGGTGTACCATTCGGCGTTCCATGTGCCGCCCGGGCTCGCCGAGGTCGCCAAGGATCTGCCCGAGGAGAACGGCAAGACGGCGCACGACTTTGTCAGGCTGTGGTTCAACATGGCGGTGGCGTTCAGCGCCTCGAGCATTGCCGGCATCACCGTGACGATCAAGCAGGGCAAGCGCTCGTGCCGGCTCGGGGTGCCGATTGGCGCGCTAAAGGAGTTCTTTTACGACCGCGACGCGGAAGGGCGCCGCAAGGCGATCCTCCATCTGCGGCTCGGGCACGACCGCCACATGGCCGACGGCCGGATCATCCCGGTCGGCGAACACCTGAGCGGCGAGCGGTTCTTTACGTGGCGCGGCTACGACATCACCGTCGGGGTGCCAGGTATCCACTTCCCGTCGCCCGAAGGCCTCGCGGCGCCGGTCTATGTCGCGGGCGACCCGGACGCGCCGCTGCCGCCCGAGATCGCCGGCGACGAGTACGTGCCGGTCGGCCGCGTTGCCACGGTGGTGCGCAAAAAGGTGTGGACCCCGCTGCGCGTGCCGATCCGCAAGGGTGAGCCGGTCGCCACCTATGCCGGGTCGACCCTGCCGCCGCCCGGCGACCGGTGAGTGCCCGCCTGGGCGTGGTTTGCCCTCGGCTGGCTGGTGGTCTTTGCGGTGGTCGCGATCCTGCTGGTGTGCATCGCGGCCGAGCTGTGCGACGACGACGAGTTTGACGACGATTGGCCGTGAGCGTAGTCTCGTTGTGGGCAGCAACATAGCCCAGGATAAGCGAGAACCACGTCGGTCGCGTGAGCCCTCCATAAGGCGAGAACCCTGCCATCGGCGCGAGCCCAGGACGCCTTGAGCGCAGCCAAGACGCTGGTGTAGGGTGAGGGAGCCCAAAAGAGGGCGAGAACCCTTAGACGAGCGCGAGCCGTGGGTGATGCGAGAACCCGGTAGATCGCGCGAGCCCTGGTAGATGCGAGAACCCAACCACCAGCGCGAGCCCTTTGCTGAGCGAGAACCTTACGACCGGCGCGAGCCCAGAGCCTTCGCGAGAACCCTAGGTCGTGCGCGAGCCCCGGCTCAAGCGAGAACCCACAACTTGGCGCGAGCCCAGATTGTTGCGAGAACCCTAGAAGTGGCGCGAGCCCTGTGCCTAGCGATAACCCAAACCCCTGCGCGAGCCCAATCGAATGCGAGAACCCTCGATTATGCGCGAGCCCTTTGCTGAGCGAGATCCCTACCCCATGCGCGAGCCCTACGAGCGGCGAGAACCCTCGACTGATGCGCGAGCCCTACGAAGTGCGAGAACCCTCGATTATGCGCGATCCCAGGATAAGCGAGAACCACGTCGGTCGCGTGAGCCCCAGTCGTTGCGAGAACCCAAAACGATGCGCGAGCCTAAAATAGAGCGAGCAACCCTTGGAATGGCGCGAGCCCAGGTCACGGCGAGAACCCCATTCAATGCGCGAGCCCAGTGGCTGGCGAGAACCCGAGAAGATGCGCGAGCCCAGTTGAGTGCGAGAACCCCATCCATTGCGCGAGCCCAATGGCCTGCGAGAACCCCATCCATTGCGCGAGCCCAATGGCCTGCGGGAACCCCGATCCTAGCGCGAGCCCAGATGAGAGCGAGAACCCAAGAGCCAGCGCGAGCCCATGGTCTCGCGAGAACCCAAATCAGGGCGCGTTTGGTGGCGGGATGTAGTCGGCATGACCGAGCCGGCCAATCGGGAACGGCGCCGCCACCGGCACGCCGAGCTTCTTCATCCACACCTCGTTCATGTGGCTGAGGAAAAGCTTCACCGCGTAGCGTCGGGCGCGACCGTCGATCTGTGACGGCGGCAACCGCCCGGCGCTGTAGTGCTTATGTGCCTCGGTGGTCTTGCCGACCCGGGTCACCCACTCGGCGGCGGTCGCGGTGCGCTTGCCCTCGTCGTTCATCCGCTGCTCGAACACTTTGCGCTCGCGGTAGACGTGCCCGTAATAGCAATCGGGGCGCGCGGCGAGCTTCATAAAGCTCTGACCGGCATGCCAGCACAGGGTCTTGAGCTGCACGTTGTAGGGACGCTTCTCACCCGACTTCCACGGCTTCTGACCCTCGGCGGCGAGCCCGGCAAAGGCATAGATCCGGCCCGCCGTCGGGCGCGGACCCTCAAGGTGGGCGAGCATGCCGGCGCTGATCACCGGGCCGATGCCGACGATGCTGCGCATCCACTCGCCCATGATGTGACCCTGGGTGTATTCGTCGAGGGCGCGTTTGATCTGGCTCTCAAGGATGCGCGACTGCTCGAACAGCCAGTCCAACAGGATGTGCGGCTCGGGCTGCTCGCTCTTTTCCATGCTGCGCGCCTGATTGGCCGCCCGCTTGCGGTTGTCCTGGCTGGTGTAATAGGCGTCGACAAGGAAGCGGGCCTCCTTTGGACCCATGGTGCGTGCGGCAATCGCCAGATCGCGGGTCAGCCGCTGGATCGATGATTTGTGCTCGGGGTCGATGATCTCGTCATCGTCGACATAGGGTGCGAACGGCATGGGGGCTCCTTTACTGGACGCCAGTTTGGTCTCGGCCGCCCAGACGAGGGCAAGCAGCTCTGGCGAGGGGATGTAGTGCTTGTGCTGCTTTACGGTTTTGCGCTGTCGGTTGTTGCCGGGCACTGTCCTGACGTCCAGCCGCAGGAAGCCCGTGCCGAGGTGATGGCTGAGCATGACCTCGACCGTCGGAACGCCGATGCCGAGGTGGTCCGCGACACCTCGATGGTTTGGGAATGGGAGGTCGTCCCGGTGCAAGAGGACGATAAACACGAGCAGTTTGGCCGTCGCCAGCGGGCGTTTGCCCGCCTTAATCTTCTTGATCTGCTCGGCGACCTCTTGGACGACCGCGTCGTCGACTACCGGGATCAATGCCGGCTCCTCGGCTTGTCTTCGCTCATGACGTGGTAGTTGAAGCTGTCGCCGGCCGCGATGTGGGCGTCGATGATCGCGTTTTGCCCGGGGATCAGCTCGTCGACCAGCCGCACCCAGAGTTCGAGCACATCGTTCTGGATTTTGGTGCGGATTGCTTTGTTGCCCGAGCCGGTGCGATGGCCCGCAATGTAGAGCGCGACGAGATCGGCGAGCGCGCCGCCGACGACGTTGGGGTCGACCCCGGCGAAAAGCGGTTTGATCTGATCGCTGAGTTCCAGCGCCTCGACGGTGAGGTTGCGTTTAGCAGGCATTGTCGCTCCCCAGTTTGCGGGCGAGCGCGCGGTACTCGTCGCCCATCTTGATAAGGGTTTGGTGAAATTCCGGGCTCGGGTTGATGCCGTGGGGACCAGAGTTCCTCCAGGCCGAGTTGTAGAAGCTGTTGGCGGCGATGATCAGCGCGTGGCTCGCCATGCGCAGCTCTTCCTCGCTTAGCTCAACCACTATGGCGATCCTGATCGTTTATCGCCCGGTCGATCCAGCTCAGCATTCTGGCGAACCCGATATCGGCAAGGATGACCCGCACCGGGACGATGTCGGGGCCGCAGCGCCCGTCGACCTCGACCACGCGGCCTTTGACGAGGTTGGCGAACTCGCGCTCGTCGAGTTTTACAAACACGGGGTGTGCCATCCCGCCTCCCTGTTTGGGCGATTGTTGCATACACCATCATGACGGGCAACCAGCCATGACAGTAAACCCGCCCAAGTGATCGATCCGCCAGAAGGCACTATTCGACTGCCCCATAACGGGTGGAAGCCGCGGTATTACCAGCGTAATCTTTGGGAGTACTTGGAAGGCCAAGGTAAACGCGCAATAGCCATCTGGCACCGTCGCGCCGGCAAGGATGAGGTTTGCCTGCACTGGAGCGCCATCGCGGCGCACATGCGCGTTGGCGTGTATTGGCACATGCTGCCTGAGGCCAATCAGGCTCGTAAGGCGGTTTGGGACGCGGTCAACCCGCATACCGGGCAGCGCCGGATCAACGAGTGCTTCCCGCGCGAGCTGCGCGAGAGCACCCGCGAGACCGACATGGCGATCCGCTTTAAGAACGGTTCGCTGTGGCAGTTGGTCGGATCGGACAACTACAACAGTCTTGTTGGCTCACCGCCGGTTGGCGTGGTGTTTAGCGAGTTCGCCCTCGCCGATCCGAGTGCCTGGGGCTATTTGCGGCCGATTTTGGCCGAGAATGGCGGTTGGGCGCTGTTCATCACCACGCCGCGCGGGCGCAACCACGCCTCGACCTTTTACGAGGGCGCGCGCCAGGACGGCACATGGTTTGCCGAGCGGTTGCCGGCGACCGATACCAACGTTTTCTCGCTCGACCAGCTCGAGGTCGAGCATCGCGAGCTGATCAGGGAATACGGCCAGGACGACGGCGAGGCCCGCTACCGGCAAGAGTACCTGTGCTCGTTCGATGCCGGCGTGATGGGCTCCTACTACGGCACGCTGATGGAGGCGGTCGAGAAGGAAGGCCGCATCTGCAAGGTGCCGCACGAGCCGACCCTGCCGGTGCACACCGCGTGGGATCTGGGGATCGGCGACGCCACCGCGATCTGGTGCATTCAGCTCGTCGGCCGCGAGATCCACGTCATCGACTACATCGAGAACAGCGGTGTCGGGCTCGACTGGTATTCGCGGGAGTTGGACAAGCGCCCGTGGAAGTGGGGCGAGCACATCCTGCCGCACGACGCCGCGGCGCGCGAGCTGGGCACCGGAAGAAGCCGCGAGGAGGTGCTGCGCAGCCTGGGGTTCCACCGCACCCTGGTGGTCCCGCAGCAACGCATCGAGGACGGCATCAACGCGGTGCGGATGATCCTGCCGCGCTGCTGGTTTGACGCCGAGAAGACCCCGCGTGGGGTCTCGGCGCTGCAAAACTACCGGCGCGCCTGGAACGAAGCGTTGCGCACCTATAGCGACCGCCCGCTGCACGACTGGACCTCGCACGCCTGCGATGGGCTGCGGACCTTTGCCATGGCGAACATCCGCAACGCCGGCACGCCCAAGCCGATCAAGTACCCCGATCTCGCCGTGGTGTAGGGATGATCACACGCTGCCTCGCGCTCTGCGCGCTGCTGACCGGGTGCGCCAATATCGGCGAGACGGTCGGCGGTCTCTTTACGCTGAACCCGTCGGCCCGCCCGGTGGCGCGCGGCGTCGATGGCGGGGTGGCCCGCATGGTCATCACGCTGTGCCCGCAGAGCAAGGAGAGCCTCACCGCCGCCCAGGCGCTCCTCAGTCAGGTGCTGCAATCGCCCGCCGAGACGGTCCTCGCCAATGCCGGCGGCACCGCTGAGATCGACGTCAATGCCTGCCCTTGGGCAGCAATCACCCAAGACCAGCCTGCCAACCCAGCGACAAGGAGAGCGCGATGAGTGATTATGCAAAAGCCATCGAGAAGGCCCAGCTCCTCGACTACCTGTTCTGGGATGGGGTCGTCACCCAGGCTGAAATCGACACCGTTGCGCAAGCGCATCTCGGCTGGCCGACCCCCGAGCAGCAGGCCGAGAAGCTGAAGATGGCTGACGCCTCGGCCAAGGCCGACGCCGCCGCTGCAGCGCCCAAGCCGCTCAGCTTTGACATGCCCGAGCCACCCGAGGGCTACGTCAAGACCGGCGAGAAGCCCCCGGCTGCGGTGGCCGAGGAGGAGCACCGGCAGCCACCCCCGCCGCCTCCGCCAATGCCGGCGCCGCACCCGTCCCCGCCGACGAGCCACACGAGCACTGCCGCCGGAAGGCGTGACCGGTGAGCGATTACGCTCGCGCCGCCGACTACGCGCGCGTCTTCCACATCCTGTTCTGGAATGGGGTCGTGACCCAGGACGAGATCAACACGGTGGCGCGCGCCAATTTTGGCCTCCCCGAGGGTGACGATTACCCGATGGAGCCACCGCCGGCCGACTACACGCCACCGGCGCCGCCGAGCAATATCGACGTGCCGCACCTCAGCGGCACACCGGCGGTCGGCGAGGTGCTGTCCTGCACCCTGGGCAATTGGACCGGCACGCCCACCGGGTACGCCTACGCGTGGCAAAGCGGCGGCGGCGCGGTCGGCAACAGCCTGCCGACCTATACCGTGGCTGACACCGACCAGGGCAACGACATCACCTGCGTGGTCACCGCGAGCAACGCCTACGGCGCCACCCCGGCGCCGCCATCCAACGCGATCTCGATCCCGCCCGACCCCGGTGTCACGCGCCGCAGGAGCAGCGCATGACCAGCCTCGCCGACGCCCAGCGCATCCGTGACCTTGAGGAGCGGGTGCGCGTGGTCGAGGAGGAGCTGTTGACTTTTAAGTCAACCGTCGCCGACCTGCGCGACCGGCTGGACGCGCTGCAGGAAGAGCCGGTCGAGCCCGCGCCACTGCCGCCACCGCGCCCGCCGCCGAGGAGCAGCACCGGCGCCTTCGCCAAATGGCAGGCCCAGCAGGCCGAGGCGCAGCGGAAGGCCGAGGAGGCCGCGAGCAGTGCCTGACGGCGAGCTGTTCCCGTCGCGCGGGCTGCCCGATGTGCCGCGCCGCGACCGCAACAAGCTCATGCCGCAGGATGAGCTGAAGGACATCATCCGGCGCGAGCTGAACCAAGCGTTGGGCACCGAGAATGGCAAGTTGTCCAACGAGCGCATGGAGGCGATGGGCTACTACCAGGGCGTCGAGTTTGCCGACCCGCCGCCCGGTCAGAACCGCTCCAAAGTGGTCATGCTGACCGTGCTGGAGACCGTCGAGTGGGTGCTGCCGGCGTTGCTGCGGATCTTCTGCGCTGCGCCGCAGATCGCCGACATCAGCCCGGTCAAGACGACCCAGACGCCGCCACCGCCTGCCCCCGGGCAGGCGCCGCCGCTCGATCCCGAGGCCGCCGCGACCCAAGCCGGCACCTACGTCAACCACATTTTCAACGTCGACAACCCCGGCTTCCTCATCCTGCACGACTGGTTCAAGGACGCCTTGTTGCAGAAGGTCGGCTGGGTCAAGCGCTGGTGGGACGAGGGCGAGGTCCGCGAGACCAACACCTTTACCGGGCTCACCCAGGAGGAATACGCCGCCAAGCTCAACTCGCTCAACGACCCCAATAGCTCGTCGACCGTCGAGGTGCTCGAGGAGCACGAGTATCCGGCGCCCACCCCCTCTGGCATGAGCGAGGACGCGCCCAATTTTGGCTCGCCGATGCTCTACGACTGCAAACTGCGGGTGACCCGCAAGCAGGGGCGCATCAAGGTCGCCAACGTGCCGCCCGAGGAGGTGCTGTTCTCGCGCCGCTGCAACCGCGATTACCTGCCCTATATCTGCCACCGCAAGCCCACCACGATGACCGAGCTGCTCGAGCAGGGCTACGACAAGGAGTGCCTGGAGGGCGTCGCCTGGACCGACACCGACGACTACAACGCCGAGCGGCTGCAGCGCTATAAGCCCGACGACGACTTCCCCTACACCAACGACCGCACCGACCCGCCGATGCGCAACTACTGGGTCGAGGAAAACTACGTGCGCGTCGACTACGACGGCGACGGTCTCGCCGAGCTGTGCAAGGTCGTGACGGTGAACCGTGCCGCAACCATCCTCACCAAGAACGGCAAGCCCGACATCGAGGAAATCGATGAGGTGCCGCTGGTGTACTGCTGCCCTGTGCCGATGCCGCACAAGCTGGTGGGGATGTCGGTCGCGGATCTGGTCATGGACCTCCAGAGGATCAAGTCGACGCTCGTCAGGCAGATGCTCGACAACATCTACCTGACCAACAATCCCAGACACTTGGTGGTCGAAAGTTCAGCCACCGACGAAACCTACGACGATCTCCTGACCTCCCGGCCGGGCGGCATCGTGCGCGCCCGCACCGCCGACGGGGTGACCCCGCTGGTGACCCCATTTGTTGCCGAAAAGGCACAGGGGCTCGTCGAGTACATCGACCAGACCGCCGAGATCCGCACCGGCATCAGCCGGCGCAACCAGGGGCTCGACCCCGACGACCTCAACCGCACCGCGACCGGCATCAACCTGATCCAGCAGGCCGCCGCGCAGCGCGTCGAGCTGATCGCCCGCATCTTTGCCTTCGCGGTCGAGAAGCTGGTCGCCGGCATTCTCGGCCTCGTCAAGAAGCACCAGCAGCAGGAGCGCATCATCCGGGTGACCGGGTCGTATCTGCAGGTCGACCCGGCGCAGTGGAAGAACGACATGACGGTCTCGGTCGATGTCGGCCTCGGCACCGGCAATCGCGACCAGATCCTCTCGCACCTGATGAACATTCTCACCGTGCAGCAGCAGATCGTGACCGCCCAGCAGGGCATTTCGGGTCCGCTGATCTACGGCAAGAACATCTACGACGTGGTCAGCCGCATCAGCCAGAACGCCGGGTTCCGCGACAGCTTTATCACCGACCCGACGGTGCCCCCACCGCCCTCGGTGACCGGACCGCCGCAGCCGCCCAAGCCCGACCCCGCGGCGCAGCAGCAGCAGGCAATGGCCCAGGCCGAGATGCAGATCATGCAGCAAAAGGCCCAGCTCGACGCCCAGCTCAGCCAGCAAAAGGCCGCCCAGCAGGCCCAGATTGCCCAGACCAAGGCGCAGGCCGACATGGAGCTGGACCGCCAGCGCGCCCAGTCGGAGATGGCGCTCAACCAGCAAAAGCTCGAGCACGAGAGCCTGCTGCAGCAGCGCAAGATGGACAACGATGTCGCGCTGCAGCGGCTCCAGGCGCAGAACGACCTCGAGATCGAGCACGTCAAGGCGAGCAACGCGCACACGCTGGCGATGCATAAGGCCAGCCTCGCGCCGCAGCCGGCGGCGGCCGGCGCATGAGGTGGTGGTGGCAAGCCGCGGTGCCGGTCGACGAGCCGCTGCTCCATGTCCCGCCGTTGCCCATCGACGATGTCATCCGGCGCGGCGATCAGGCCTCGCGCCTCCTGCAAGACCCGGTGCTGGCCGGCGCGTTTGCCGAGATCCGCCAGGACGCCTACCGCATGTGGCTCGACAGCCAGCCCTCGGAGAACGTCAGGCGCGAGGAACTCTACCGGATCATCCAGGCGCTCGAGCTGGTGCGCGGCAAGCTACGCGCCTACCGCGGCGCCGCCCGGCTGAAGGTCGCCGAGCGCGAGCAGGAAGAGGCGCGCGAGGCAGCCGAGGCCTAAGGCGCAACGCGGAGCCACGCGCAACAGGCGCACAGCAAGGGCACTTCGACGACCAAGACATCGCTGAACTGTACGGGCGCGTTGCAATCGTCACAGTTGCCCGCCGCAGCATTGCCCGGCTCGCGCGGGTGAATGAGGTCGAGGCGTCGCGCAGGGACGACGATCTCACCGTTGAGTACCAGCGGCACGCTGAAGCGAAAGGAATAGCGCGCCCGCAATTCAGCGATGCACCGGTATTCGAAAGCGATTGCGTCCCGTTTGTTGCGACCCCTCAAGGGGTCTGGGTTCATCGCGGGGCGCGGCTGAAATCGATTTGCAGCGGGATGCGCAGGCCTTTGTTCATCGCACGCAGGACGCCCTCGGCGCAGGACCGCTCGCTGCCGTTGCCCTCCAGCATGATGAGGCCGCGGATCGAGGTGTGCAGCGCCTCATAGCCGACATGGTCGAGCCGCTCGACCCAGCGCTGGTCGCTGAGACTTTGCTTCGCCGGCATGCGGCGCTCGAGGCTCACCATCCCGCGCAGGAGGCGCGCGGTCAGCGCGTATCCGTTGCACACCCGGGCGACCACCGGGAACGCCCGCTCGGTGGCGATTGGGTTGGTTTGGATCAGGCGGAAGAACTCGGCGACGCAACTGATCGAGGACGGCCCAGCGGGTGCCGTGACGCGCCGGCCGCAACTCTCGGCGAGCCGGTTGGCGGCAATCGCCACCGGGTCTTGCGCGATCATCAGCGCCTTGAACTGCTCGGCGAGGCTGGGGAGCTTGCGCTCGGTGTTGGCGGCCAGGAAGCCGATTGCCTCGTCATGCACCTCGTCGAGTTCAAACGACAGGCACGGCAGGTCGGTGATGCTCGCGACCAGCTTTGAGGCCTCCCAGCGATGTTGGCCGTCGATGATGAAATAGCGGTGATCGCCGCGGTGGCTGACCTGCAGCGTGCCGCATGACACCCAGGACCAATTGGCCGCCATCCGCGCGATCCGCTCGGGCCACAGCCGGCGCTGGTAGGCATGGTCGACGTGGAGCTGGTGCTTGTCGATCCGCAACAACTCGCCGGGCTCGTTTTTGACAGGGACGTAAGCCTGCTGCCAACGACCGCCGCGGCGTAGCCCGGCTGTGGTGAGAACGGTTTGTGCGCGCGGCGTCACGGTGTCCATGGCTGGGGCCTCCCTGTTTGCGGGCGGTCGTCGGGACAAGCCGCCCTTGACCAAAAGGATAGGCGTGCTCGTTGGCGATGCCAACAAACGATTTGCGTCTTTACTCAAACTTTAAGGTCACCCCCTCATGGCTGGATCACAAGCCGGTGAGAGTGGCGCCACCCCCGGCGCCGCTCCGCCACCGCCTGCGCCTAATGGCGAAGACAAATCCTATACCGTTACCGACACGCGCTCCGCGGGCGAGGCGATAGCCGGCCTGCTGTTTGGCGCGGACGAACCCGCGCCGCCGGCTCCCCAGCCGGCTGGCGACGACACGAGATCTGCCGGCGAGGCCGGCGATACCGGAGCTGATGGAGATCAGCCCACCGGGGAAGAGGGCGGCACGGACCAAGGCGAACAGCAACAAGCTGCCATCGTCGCGCCCGCGTCGTGGAATGCTGAAGAGCAGGCCGAGTTCGCGAAGCTCCCACCCACTGTGCAGCAGACGATTGCCCGGCGGGAGAGCCAGCGTGAGGCAGTGCTTACGAGAAGCACACAAGAGGCTGCCGAGAGCCGCAGAGCCTTTGAGGCCGAGCGCGGGGCAGCGGTGGCCCAGCGGACTGAGTACCTGCAAGGCCTGCAGAAGATGCTGCTCCTCGCCGCTCCTGAGGCGATGGCGCTCAACAACATCGACTGGGTGCAGGTTCAAGCGCAATCGCCGGCCGAATACACCCGGCTGCAGGCGATGCGGGAGAGCCTGAGAACCCGGCTATCTGGCATCGAGCAGGAGTTTGCCCAGCGGCAACAGGAGCTGAACGCTCTCCAGCAAAACGGGCTCGCCGAGCACGTCGCGCGGGAGGCGGTGCAACTCCGTGAAAAATGGCCCGACTTTGCCGATGAGGTGAAAGCCGAGCCGTTGCGCCGCGACCTTGGCGTCTACCTACGCGACAACGGCGGGTTCACCCCCGACGAGATCAGCAAAGCCTACGACCACCGGCTCGTCCTGCTCGCCACCAAGGCGATGCTTTACGACCGGCAGCAGGCTGCGCGCGCGTCGGCCGACACCAAGCGCAACAACGTTGCACCCCGCGTTCAGACCCCTGGAACGACCCAGGATACCGACCGGGGACCGGGTAAGCGCATGCAGGAACGCATCAACCGACTGGGCCGCACGAACAGCGTGCGCGACGCCGGTTCGCTCATCGCCGAACTCCTCTAACGCCCGCTCGCGCCGGGGTATCCCCGGAGAGCCAACATGGCTTTGATCCCAAACACGTTCACGACCTACAGCGCAATCGGTCTGCGCGAAGATCTGACCGACATCATCTACAACATCAGCCCCACCGAGACCCCGTTTATGACCGGGGTGGCGCGCGGTAAGGCGACGGCGGTTCTGCACGAGTGGCAGACCGATGCGCTCGAGCCGCCCAATGGTGCCAACGCCCAGATCCAGGGCGATGACATCAGCGCCTTTGACGCGGTCGTCCCGACCGTGCGTCTGGGCAACTACACCCAGATCAGCCGCAAGACGGTCATCATCTCGATGACCGAGGAGGCTGTCGACAAGGCGGGCCGCAAAAACGAAATGGGCTATCAGGTCGCCAAGAAAGGGAAATCCCTCAAGCGCGACATGGAGACCATCCTCCTGCAGAACCAAGCGCGTGCCGTCGGTTCATCTACCGTCGCGCCGCTCTTGGGCTCGGTCCTCTCCTTCATCCACACCAACACGCAGAAGGGGACCGGCGGCGCCGACCCCACCGGCAACGGCACCAATGCCCGCACCGATGGCACCCAGGCACCGTTTACCGAGCTGATGCTCCAGGCGGCGCTCGCCTCGGTGTGGCAGAACTCCGGTGACGAGCCTGACGAGCTGCTGGTCAACAGCGAGCAGAAGCAGGTCGTCTCGCGGACCTTCACCGGCAACAACACCCGGTACATCAATGCCGATGAAGAGAAGCTGGTCGCGAGCATCGACGTCTATGTCTACGACTTCGGCTCGGTCGAGGTGAAGGCTGACCGCTTTATGCGGTCGCGCGACGCCTTGATCATTAACAGCGACCTGTGGGCGGTCTCCTGGCTGCGGCCTATCGCATTGGTAGACCTCGCAAAAACGGGCGATAACGAGAAGAAGCTGATGGTCGGCGAATACACCCTGGAGGCCCGCAACGAGGCCGGCTCGGGCGGCATCTTCGACCTCAGCTAACCACCCCATCCGCGTCTCCTGGGGGACACAGCGAAGCGCGGTATAGGCGAGCCGTATCCGGCGCAGACCCCTCCCGGCTGACCGGTGCGGCTCGCCGCCCTTTTGAGGGTGTGCCATGCCCGATATTTCCGACAACACCAATTGGTTTGAGACCGACAACGCCAACGACCGGCCCCCGCCGGCCGGGTGGCCCGAGGGGCAGGCGCCCTCGACGGTCAACGACTGCGCGCGCGCCATGATGGGCGCCATCAAGCGCTTCTGGGACCGCATCAACCCCAGTGAGCCGACGATCACCCCGACCGGCGCGCTGTGGCAGTACAACACCACTGACGTTGCCTACCCGACCGCCTATGTCGAGGGCGAGATCTACTCGTTCCTGGCCGGCGCTGCCGCTGCCGGCGCCGATCAGTTCCAAGTCAACAGCCTCGGCGCCAAGCCGATCTACCGGGCGACCACCACCGGGCCGATAGCCACGGTCGCCAACGACTGGGTCTCGGGCGCAATGCCGAGCGTTGCCTATCGCACCGACCTCAACGCCGGGTCAGGCGGCTGGCTGCTGCTCAGCAGCCCCTATCTGCCGATTACCAGCGACGGCGCCGGGGATATAAACTTCCCGGGCAATGTGACCTTTGCCGGCAATGTCGGGGTCACCGGCGCGCTCGCGGTCACCGGCGGCGTCGTCTTTACCAGCACGCTCGCGGTTGGCGGCCATGTCGGGCTCAGCGGCGGCCTGGGCGTCGTCGGCAGCGCCAGCATCGACAATCTCACGATCACCAATGCGCTGGCGGTCGACGGCTCCGCCACGGTCTACGGCGGCATCAATGTCGCCGGTGGGGTCACCATCGCCAGCGGCGGCCTGACGATCTCGGCCGGCAGTGTCAACGTCAACGGCAGCGGCACCTACAGCGGCAATTTTACCGCCTCGGGCAACGGCTCCTTTGCCGGCACCAACATCCTCCTCGCCACCAATGGCATCTCCTACTTTGGCGGCGCCAACCAGATCGCGTTCGTGTGGGACAGCGGCGGCCTGGAGGTCTACATCAACCGCAGCGCCCAAGGCCCGGTGGCGATCCAGAACACCAACCCGGTCTTCGCCAACCTGACGATCAGCAGCAACCTCGCGGTCGGCAACCAGCTCAGCGCCAACAGCGTCGTCGCCAACGCCATCACCAGCAATGGCAACCTCAATGTCGCTGGCGGCACGGTCACCAGCGGGCTCACCGTCAACGGCAACTCGGTGATCAACGGCCAGGACGCCTCGGACTCCATCGTCACCGGTCCGATCACTTGCTCGGCCATCGCCGCATCGGGCGACATCAGTTCTCACAACAACCAAGTCTACATCAACAATAACGGCATCGAGTACTTTGGCAGCAACGCCTTTGCTTTTCAGTGGGCCGGCGCTGTTCAGTGTTTTGTCGACCGCGGTTACCAGGGTTACTTGGTGTTGTCGAGCGGCGGCAACCAGCCGATCACCAGTCTGACCGCCGATCAGATCACTGGCACCTCGACCGACTGGGTGGTCGACTTCTTTGGCGGCGGTGCGCAGTTCCGCGTCTTTGTCGATGCGGTCAGCGACCGCAAGTTCAAGAAGAACATCCACGACACCAAGGTCGACGCGCTCGCCGCGATCCTCGCCACCCCGGTGCGCGAGTTCGAGTGGAAGGTGGACTACCAAGCGCTGCACGGCGATCAGCCGGTGCCGATTGGCCTCGTTGCCCAGGAGGTCAAGGAGGCGCTGCCCGGCGTCGTCGTCGAGCAAGAGGACACCCACTGGGTCAACCTCAAGGCAGCCGTGCCGTACCTGATCCGCGCGGTGCAGCAGCTCACCGCCCGCGTCGCCGAGCTGGAGGGCGCCCATGCGTGACGATTGGCGCTTCCTGTCGCGCGACCCGTTGACCGGTGCGGTCGAGCACTACCGCTACGACGAGAGTAGCGATACCTGCATCATCCGGCGCCGCGAGGATGTCGAGCCGGTGATCGAGGCGAACAAGCGCTCGGGCCTCGACAACGACGGCTGGAACGCCGACCGCTCGATGCGCCTCGCCGCGCGCATCCCGCCCCAGGTGCAGCTCCTGTGGCTGCAGCAATACGGCATCCGCGCCTGGGACAAGAACCACAAGAAGGCGGTGCGCCGGCTGCTCAACGACCCCGAGTGGCGGCATCTCCGCTACGGGCGGCACTTCATCATCTGAGGGCACGCCATGCCGCTCGACAGCTACGCCAACCTGCAAAACTCGATCATGGATTGGCTGGCCCGGCCCGGCGATCCGCTGATCTCGCCGGTGATCCCCGACCTCATCGCCATGTTCGAGGAGGAGGCGCGCGACCGGCTCAAGACCCGGTTTAACGAGACCACGACCACGATCACCCCCAACCCCAACAGCGTGCTGGTGCCGCTGCCGCCTGACTTTGCCGAGCTGCGCGAGCTGTACATCACCACAGCGCTCGGCAACCGGCCCTTCACCTACCAAACCCCACCCAATATGGATTTCAACCTCTGGTACATCAGCGGCTACCCGGTCGCGTTTACCATTGAGGGGCTCAATCTGCGCATGACCGGGGACAGCGGCGCCACGCCCGACCCGCTCAACCTCGTCTACATGTCAGGCCTGCCCGGGCTCTCTGCCGCCATCCCCAGCAACTGGCTGCTGCAGCAATATCCCTCGCTCTACCTCTTTGGCTCGCTGACCTTTGCCGAGCCCTATATTGGCGACGACCCGCGCTTCCAGCTCTGGGGGACGGCGCGCGAGGCGATCTTCGACCGCATCCGGCTGGCCGACCGCAAGGCGCGGTATAGCGGCGGCCCCCTGATCATCCAGACGGACGCGCGCAACCCGTGAGCACCCCGCTCGGCGGACCGTTTGCCTCGGTCCCGCTCTCCATCGACCCGGTAAGCGACAACTTCATCTGGTGGGATGCCGCCACCGAGACGTGGATGCAGGCGCCGACCGACGGCGCTGGCCCGGCCGGCCCGCAAGGCCCGCCAGGACCGACCGGACCGACCGGCGCGGACGGTCCCGCTGGCCCCGCCGGCCCGACAGGTGCGCAGGGCGCCACCGGCGCCACCGGGCCACAGGGTCCGACCGGGCCGGCGAGCACCATCCCAGGTCCGGAGGGTCCAGCCGGGCCGCAAGGTGCCACCGGTCCAGCCGGCGCCGACAGCACCGTCCCAGGACCGCCAGGACCGACCGGGCCACAAGGTCCGACCGGACCGACGGGCGCCACTGGTCCAGCCGGCCCGACCGGACCGACCGGCCCAGCCGGCGCTGGCGCCTACCAAACCGGGCCGGGCCTCGCGATCAACACCGGCACCACGCCGCCGACCATCGATGTGGCGACGCCCTACCTGCCGCTCACCGGGGGCACGCTCTCGGGTGGGCTGATCATCAACGGCGCCGGGACGGGGCTGCAGGTCACCAACAACGCGATTGTCGGCGGCAATTTTAGTGTTCAGGGGACGGGCAGCTTCTCTAGCACCGTGACGACCGCTGGCGTCCTCACCGTCAACGCTGGCGGCGGCTACGGGATCGTCGCGGCGGCGAGCGGCGTCCACATCTATGGGAACTCGCTGTTCGACAACGGGCTCACCGTCCAGGGCAACCTGCAGGTCAACAACGCGCTCGGCGTGACCAACGCGGTGACCGCTGGCGGCCTGCAAATCAACGGCAACGCGACGATCACCGGCAGCGCAAACATCGGCAATGGGCTGACGGTGACCGGGAGCCCGACCGCCATCGCGGCCAACGGCGGTCTCACCGTGTCGGGGGTCGCCAATCTCAACGGCAGCGCCATCGTTGCCGGCGGCCTCACCGTCTCCAGCGCCAATCTCACCATCTCCAGCGGCAACCTCAACGTGGGTGGCGCGGCGACGATCAGCGGCTCAGGTGGGCTCACTGTCCAGGGCAACCTGCAGGTCAACGGCAGTGCCGCCAACTTTGCGGGCAATTCTGCGGTCTCAGGTCAGCTCACCGTCAGCAACGGGATCAACATCAACGGTGGCAACCTCACGGTCTCCCCCGGTGCGATCAACGTCAACGGCAACGTCACCACCGGCAGCAGCCTCGACGCCCGCAACGGCTACGTCTACGCGCAGCGGCTGAGCAGCCCCAACACCAGCGGCGGGGCCGGATGCCTGCAATCCTACGGGTCGGGCGATTTCGTTGCTTTTGGCTGGTCGAGCGCCGCCGGTGGCCCCAGTGGCGGCATGATCCAAATCGACATCGACGACAGCGTCTTTATCCCGGTCGTGCTGAGCAATTATTCCGGCCCGGTCGTCCAGCTCTACTACGTCAACGCCAGTCGCGGCCCGACCGGCTGGGAAGTCCAGTTTAGCGCCCAAAACGGCACGGTCTTCGTCAGTTACTCCGATGTCGTCAGCGACATTCGGCTGAAGGAGCGCATCGCCGACAGCGAGATCGACGCGCTTGCCGCGCTCAAGGCGATCCCGGTGCGCCAGTTCCATTTCACCGAGGAGGTGGTGCGCCACTTCCACAGCGTGCGCGGCGAGGGCGACCGGGACCGCGCCCGGCTGATGGACGAGGCTGCGCCGTACCCGGTGCCGATTGGGCTCATCGCCCAGGAGGTGATGGCGCATGTGCCCGAGGCGGTGCGGGTGCGCCGGCCGGGTGTCGGGTGGGTCGATCACGGGCCGTTGCCCAAGGACATGCACACCGTCAAGGCCGACGAGTTCGTGCCCTACCTGATCCGCGCGGTGCAGCAGCTCGAAGCGCGCCTCGCAGCCGTGGAGAGCAAATGACCGAGTACAGCGACCTCGCCCAGGTTCAAGCGCTCTACGCCGAGCAGCAGCAGATCGGGACGGCGATTGGGATGATCGATGCTGGCGGCACGCTGCTGAGCTTCCTCATCGCTGGCCCGCCGCCGCCGCCCTACGACCCCGACAGCACGACCCCGCCGGTGATGCCGCAGCCGCCGGTCAACATCACCATCACCGGCGCTGTGCCGCCCGAGTTAATGGCCGCGCTCCGCACACAACTCGTCACCCGATCCGACGCGATCAGCGAGGAGCTGGCCGCGCTCGGGGTCTCCGATGCCCCTGTTCGAGGAACCTGACATGGAACCGATCCCCGCCACCACGCCGCTCGCCGTCGTCCTTGAGGCGCAGCAATGGAACAACGTCATCGCCGCGTTGGGCAAGGCGCCCTATGAGGTCGTCGCTCCGCTGATCCAGACGATCAACGAGCAGCTCCAGCGGGGCGCGGCCCAGCTCCAGCTCCACCAGCCGGCCAACGGGCTCGACGCCCACGCGGAGCTGCGCCAGTAGTGGGCAAGATCCTTCCCTTTGGCGAATGGCTGCCCGATCAGCCCGCCTTTGGGAACCCCGGCACCGTGACCGTCCAGAATTGCTACCCGCGCACCGCGGGGAGCTATGGGCCGTTCCCCTCGCCGGTCCCCAACTCGAGCCCGTTGCCGGGTCAGGTCTGCGGCTCCTACGGGTATCGCGACCCCGCGGGCACCGTCTTCAACTTCGCCGCGACCCAGGCCGGGCTCTTCCTGCAGACCACCGGCAGCCCGAACTACACCGAGGTGAGCGGCCCATCGGCGCCCTACAACACCGAGGCGCCGCCTGACGGCTTCTGGTCGATGACCTCGTTTGGCAAGCGGATCATCGCGACCAACTACGACGACCCGATCCAGACGATGCTGGTCGACACCGACGCCGCGTTCAGCGATCTCTCGCCCGATGCGCCGCGCGCCAAATACGCCTGCGTGCTGCGCGACTTCCTGATGGTCGCCAACGTCGTCGATGCGACCGATGGTCCGGTGCCGTACCGGGTGCAATGGCCCGCCATCGGCGACCCGACGACATGGCCGACCCCCGGCACCAACGAAGCCATCGAGCTGCAGAGCGACTTCCAAGACCTCCAGCAGACCGACCTGGGCGACATCACCGGCATCACCGGCGGCCACATCTCGGCGGCTGACGGCGCGATTTTTTGCGAGCGCGGGATCTACCGCGTTGCCTACGCCGGCAGCCCGGCGATCTTTGACTTTGCGGTGGCCGAGGGCGCGGCCGGGACCGACGCGCCGCTGTCGATTGTCGAGCGTAGGCTGCAGACCGGCGCGGGGGTCACAATCGCGGTCGACTATTACCTCGGCTCGGACGGCTTCTATGCCTTTGACGGCAGCTCGAGCGTGCCGATTGGCGCGCAGAAGGTCGACCGCACCTTCTTTAATGACCTCGATGTCCAGTACCTGGGCGTGGTGCAAGGCACCTACGTGCCCGACCTCAAGCTGGTCCTGTGGTTCTATCACGGCACCCAAAACAACGGGCACTACAACAAATGCCTCGCCTTCAACTGGGAGCTGCAGAAGTGGGCGCCCATCGACTTCACTGCCAACCCGGTCGACTGGATCGACGGCACGACCTACAGCACCTTCGGCTACAACCTCGACCAGCTCGACCCGTTTGGCACCCTCGACACGTTGCCCTTCAGTCTCGACAGCCGGGCGTGGACCTCGGGCAAGCAGCTCCTAAGCTGGTTTGACACCAGCCACGCCCAAAACTACGCCAACGGCCCGTCGATGCGAGCGGTCGTCGAGACCGGCGAGCAGCAGCTCTTCCCCGGCCGGCGCGCTCGGATCGTCAGCACAAGGCCGATAGCCGACAGCGCGGTGCCGGTGGCGATTGCGGTCGGCACCCGTGAGATGACCCGAGCACCGGTCGCCTACACGCTCGCGGTCCCCGAGAACATCATCGGCGACTGCCCGCAGCGCATCACCGGACGCTACGTCCGGTTCCAGATGGTCGTGCCGGCCGGCGCCAACTTCAATCACCTCCAGGGCATCGACGTGAACGCGGTGCAGGAGGGCTTCCGCTAAAGTGGGGCAGGCGACCGTCGTCCTGCCGACTGGTCCGTCACCGCAAGTCCCCGCCGACACTGGCGCCAACCTCCGCACTTACATCATCCGCCTCGCTGCCGCAGTCAATCAGGCGATGCGCGGCAACGTCAGCGCGACGCTACAGGTGACACTCGTCGCCGACGACATCACCAGCACCTTTAACGACACCCGAGTTGGGCCGTGGACCTCGATCATGCTGGTCCCGCTCACCGCGCATGCCGCGGATCTCTTGCCCTACGTCTCCCTCAGCACCCCGGTCAAAGGGACGGCAACGATCAACCATGCACGAACCACTTACACTGACTGCACCTATCTCGCCTGCCTCATTGGCACCTGAGATCAGAGTTTTCGCGCCCACGCTGGAGCGGCTGGCCCGGCTGTGGCCGACGGTCGAGCCGATCCTCAAGCGGGCGACCGACCGCTCGTTCGCCTATCAGCCCATCGACATTCTGTCACTGGCGATGGTCGGCCGCATGGGGGTGATCCTCGTCACCGAGGACGACCGGATCGTCGCGGTCGCTGTCACCGAGGTGCGGCAGTTCCCGCGCTGCCGGGTGCTCGAGGTGCCGTTTGTCGCCGGCATCGGGCTGAAGCGCTGGCACCTCCAGCTCCTCGACTTCATCGACGCCGCCGCCGTAGGCGCCGGGTGCTCCGACATCATGGGCTTCCTGCGCCGGGGCTGGGTGAAATTTGGCTTTGAACTGGACGGCGTCATGGTGCGCCGCCGGGTGGGGGGACAGCCATGAGCAAAGGCCCGTCCGGTAACACGACCACCACCGTCCAGAACGAAAACCCGGCCGCCAACGCACAACTGCCATTCCTGCAGAGCCTGTGGGGGAACGCGAGCGCCCTGGCGTCACAGCCAAGCCCCTACATCAGCTCGCTGCAAAGCTACCTCGGCGATCAGGGCGCCGCGACCGCCCCCACCGGGGCGACGATCATGCCGGCTGCGCTGCAGCAGTACTACCAGCAGATACAGCAGGGCAACCCGTCGAGCGGTCAAGCCGCGGCGCTCACCGGCAATGCCACCGGCGCCGTCAACAATGGTCTTAATGTCGGCAGCAACCTCATCGCCCAGGCGCCGGGCTGGCAGAGCCTCTTCCAGAACACCGGCAACGCGGCGCTCAGCGGGCTCAGCGGCATCAGCGGCATGCAGACCGGGCTGGCGCCAAACGCGCTCGCCCAGATGCAGGCGCTGTCGGGTCAGGCGCAGGGCGCCGCCAACCCGGCGGTTGCCGGGCTCTATGGCACCGCCGGCTCGGCGATAGGCGGCAACCCCGCCTACAGCAGTGGGCTGATGGGGCTCGCGTCGGGCCAGTACATCAACCCGCAGAGCAACCCGGCGCTCGCCGGCACGATCAGCGCGGCGACGACCCCGTTGGTCAACCAGTTCATGACCGCGACCGCGCCGCTGATCTCGAGCGGGATGGAGAGCGCGGGGCGCTATGGCTCGGGCGCCATGGCGAACGCCACCCAGCAGGCCGGGTACGGGCTCGGGCAGGCGCTGCAGAACGCGACCTCGAGCATCGTCAACAACGCCTACAACACCGGGCTCTCGACGACGCTCAACGCGGGCAGCGCGCTCGGCCAGCTCTACAACACCGGCGTCTCGAACCAGACCGGTGCGCTGACCAATGCCGGCACCCTCGCGCAGGGCGGGGTCAACAATGCGGCGAACATTCTCAATGCCGGCTACGGCACCACCGGCAACCTGCTCCAGGGCGGCGGCGCCTCGCTGCAGAACGCCTACAACACGGCGGGCGCCCTCTACGGCAACGCCGCCAACACCAGTCTCGGCTACCAGACCGGCGGCGGGAACCTGATCAATCAGGGGTACAGCACCGCTGACACCGCGCTCGCCGGTGGCGGCACGCTGGCGAACCAGGGCGACATTGCGTTGTCCAACGCTCTGTCGCAGGCCCCGACCTTTGGCAACTATCCTGCCACGGCCTACACCGGCGCCTACAACGCGCCCTACCTGCCGCTGAGCGATCTGTCGCAGCTCCTCGGCGGCGCCATCGGCGGGACTGGCACCCAGACGACCACCCAGCCCTATTACTCGAACACCGGCGCGAATATTCTCAGCGGGCTCACCGGCGGCGCGTCACTCCTCAACACCATCGGCGGCACCAGTGGCATCTTCCCCGGCGCGATTGCCGCGGCCGCGTCGAAGATTTGATTGCCGCGACGGACCCCGAGCCGTTTTGCGATGTCATGGCCCAGACGCGGGCGCTGCTCGATCCCCGGCACCCAAAGCGGGCAATGTGGCTTTCGGTCTGGACACCCACCCCGCCGATCAGACCTAGTTTGGTGCTGCCGACCGGATGCTTCTACGGCAGCGTCGCCGATTGCCGGCGCCTTGAAGCCGACCCGAGCGACGAACAGCTCGCGGCGATCCTCGGATACGTCGAGCCCAAATCGATGCTCCGCGGCTACCCGCTGGCGGTCCAGGCACGCGACACCGCCGGGTGCGTGATCAGCGAGATGCTCTCCTCACCCTCGCGCTTGCCCGATGCGGTCGACGCGCTTGCCGGGCACGGCTCGATTGTCGTGGTGACCATGGAGGAAGTGCTGGCACGGCGGCTGGCACTCGCAGTAAAGGAGCGACGAGATGGGTAGTCCCTTTGGCGATCCTAGCCTGGGCCCGGGCTGGGGGCAGGGCGCGACCAATTTTGCGCAGCAGCTCTGGCAGTCGCAGAACCCCGGTCAGCCTGCGGGCAGCAGCCCCTATTACGGCGCCGGTGCGCCCGGCGCTCCCATGCAGCCCGCGGGCCTCACCAGTGGCGCCCCACAAAGCGCTCCGAGCCCGGTCACCGACGCCGACATGCAGCGCTGGGGCATCACCAACGGGCCGCAGAACCCGTACCAAACCAACGCGACGACGTCGCTATGGGATCGCCTGTCGAAGGCGCTCGGCCAAGGCGGTGGCTTGCAGAGCGCGGCGGCCAATCTGCAGAACGCCTTTAAGCCGCCGACGCCGATGGGACCGGCGACGACCCAGGCGCCGCTGCCGCAGGGGCAGATGCCGACGCCGCCCGGCATGGCGTCCTACTTCCAAAAATGGGCCGAGCCGTCGAGCCCCAACAACATGCAGAGCCAGATAGCGGCGCTGCAGCAATTGATGGGAAGGGGGTGATATGGCCGATCCTCCGGACAGTGGCGTCGCCGGTCTGCTCGGGAACCTGTTCCCTGGACCCAATGCTGCCGCGCTCTATGGCGGTGCGCTGAGCGATCCCGCGACCCAGCAGCAGTTCAACCAGCGTGCCCTGGCGGCAGCGGCTGGCTCGTTCGCCGACAGCGCGATGCCGACCCGCGTGCCGACACCGTTTGGTGCCGTGCTCGGTCACGCCGCCGCGGCGATGGGGACCAGCGGCGACGCCGTCATAGACGCCCGGCTGAAGGCGGCGCAGGGCGCGCTTGCGGGCGCCCAGGTCGGACTCACCAAGTCCCTTGGCCCAGCCTATCAGAAGCTGATCGATCTGGCTGGCACGGGTGGTGGGGGCGGAGCTGGTGGGGCTAGCGTTGGTGGCGCGGACGCCCCTGCCGCAGCCCCGGGCGCGATCCCTCCGGTAGCGGTCGCCGCGGCGACCAACAAGGATGTGCCGGGCGCTCCAGGCAACGCCAACACCACGCCCCCGCCCACCGATACGCCGATGATCCCCTTTGACAAGTCAAAGGCCGGTCCCGGCTATGGGACGGAATACCTGTCGCAAGTCCTCCCGGCGGCCGCCAAGCTCGCACTGGAGCCGTTTGGCTACAGCATGGAGATCACCAGCGGGCAGGGTGCGAGGCCGGGCACCCCTAACAGCATGCACCCGAGCGGCGGTGCGGTCGACATTAAGATCATCGGCCCAGACGGCAAGATAGTCCCGCGCGATGTCGGCACGCCCGACAGCACCGGCTGGTACGGCAAGCTGGCGTTGACCGCGCGCCAGATGATGGACCCGGAGATCGCGCCGTGGTTCGCCTGGGGCGGCGGGTTTGGCACCCCGGATGTCATGCATTACGACCTCGGCGGCGACCGCGGCGCAGGGCACACCCTGGCCCAGATGGCAGCCGATGCGGCCAAAGTGGCGAAGGCGCAGCAGGCGCAAAACCCAAGCCTCGCGAGCGCTGCGCAGCCTCCCGCGGGTGGTGCTGGCCCGGCTGGGCCGAGCGCACCGGGTGGTGGGGTTGGCGGTCTGCTCGACATACCGGACCTCACCGGCAAGATGAACGCGCCCATCGGTGTCGGCGGTCCGGCCGCCGCCGCTGCGCCTGCGCCTGGGCCGGCGGCTGCTGCCGGGCCGATGCAGACCGCAGGCGGTCCTGGCGGTGAACTCGGCGGGTTGCTGAGCCCACAGGCGGCGCAAGGCGCGGCAGCGTTACTCGGTCGCGGACCAGCGGCGCCGGCCGGGCCAGCGACAGCGGCAGCGGGCCC
>Ga0210400_10000456_pt1 | contig 45729 bp, 45 predicted proteins | sample IncBWH26MmetaG_FD_155456 | JGI IMG/M metagenome (GOLD analysis project Ga0210400, IMG submission 155456) | Forest soil microbial communities from Barre Woods Harvard Forest LTER site, Petersham, Massachusetts, United States - Inc-BW-H-26-M | ecosystem: Environmental > Terrestrial > Soil >... | reverse complement strand
CTTGTCGAGCAATTCTTCAAGTTCAGAGTTCCCGCGCGAGATCGCGTTGCCCACGACGACCAGATCGGGCTGGGGATCCAGGTTCTTCGCGTCAAAGGGCTGTGCGACCGGAATTCCCAGCTCCGCGAGAAAATCGGACATCGGAGGATAGGCTGCAGCATCGGAACCGGTCACCCGAAAGCCGCGCTGTTTCAGCATTCCTGCGAGCGATGCCATCGCAGTACCGCAGATGCCGATGAGATGAATGTGTTTTTTTTGATTCATACTTTGTGCGTTTCGCGCCCTGCCGGGGCCTCTATTTGCGAAGATATCGCCCCTTCCAAGATCTTCAAGCTCACCTCGGCGCCGCGCACTGCGAGTGCAGCCTTTACCCCGAACGGCAGAGTGATGTTCCGCGCCGTTACGTGGCCGGAGCGCACACCATACGCCACCGGCACTCCCAGGCCGCCAACAATCCTCGTCACCACTTCTTCCAGCGAGTATTGCTGTGCGGCGCTCTGCACGCAGTCGCGCATCTCCCCAAAGATAATTCCTCGAACACCATTCAATTTGCCGGAGAGTTTCAACTGCATCAGCATGCGATCGATCTGGAACGGCTTGGCGGCCACATCCTCGAGAAGAAGGATAGTGCCTTCCGTTCGAATCTCAAATGACGTTCCAAGCGAAGCAACCAGGATCGAAAGGCAGCCGCCGTAAAGAATCCCCTCCGCTGAGCCGTCGACCAATCCTCTTGCTCCAGACCCCGTACCCAGTACAGGCTCCCATGCGCTCGTATTCGTAACGGCAGCTGTCCACGAAGCCATATCTACGCCGTCAGCGTGCGCCCAGTCTTTTGCCGCCATCGGCCCATGAAATGTCACCAAGCCTGCGGTGTCCGTAAAATAGGTGAGCAGCGAAGTCAGGTCACTGTATCCAACAAAGATCTTCGGGTGAGCTTTGATTTTTTCCAAGTCCAGAACTTCCAGCAGATAGTTCGACCCATATCCTCCGCGAGCACAAAGAATCGCGCGCACGTCATCGCGCTGAAACATATCTCCCAGTTCGCGAGCCCGCCGCTGGACCGATCCGGCAAAATAGAGGTCTTGCTCGAAGATGGAATCGAAATAGAACGGCCTGTAGCCTGCGCGGCGCAAGCCTTCGCAACCCGCTTCCAGTTCGCTGCGCTTCACATTGCTTGCAGGCGCGACGATGCCCACAGTATCGCCAGCCTGGAGAGCGTGCGGCTTTACGCGCGGCAATGTGAAGGAAGACATGCAGTCCGAAACCGTTTCAAAGAATGCCGCGCAACGCAAAAAAACTAGGTGAGAAAGAATTCCCCGCGGCATACCAGCCGCGCCGGCCCCCGGAGAAATATTTCATTCCCTTCTTCGCGCACCGTCTGGATTCCGCCGGGAGCGTGCACTCGAACCGGCGACTCCGCCTCGCCCGTCGCTATCGCAGCGCTTGCCGACGCGCACGAACCTGTTCCGGATGACCGTGTTTCTCCCGCACCACGCTCGAAAAAGCGCGCCCTCACATCGTGTTTTCCATCAACCACGACATATTCGACGTTCACACCGTGTGCAAACTTCGAACTGCGCTGAATCGCTGCCGCTTCGTTCTGCCATCCCTCGAAAAAATCGAGAGCGAAAATCACGAAATGCGGATTTCCCAGCCCCACCGGAATCCCTCGCACCTCGCGCGAATCAATTTCTACACCGAGCTCCGCGCTAACAGCGGCCTTGCCCATTGCAATCTCAAACTCGTACTCTGACCCAGTCCGCGACATCAACGTACAAGTTTTCAATCCCGCGCCAGTTTGGATCGTGATCTTTTCTCTTTCCTGCTCCGCGCAAAGATACGCAGCGACGCAACGCGTCCCGTTGCCGGAAATCTCAGCCTCGGAACCGTCAGCATTGATCAGCCGAAGTTCTGTGTTTGCGGTCGCGTGAGGATACATCCATTCAACGCCGTCCGCGCCGACTCCTTCGTGCCTGTCACATATGCGCCGCGTCAGTTCCGCGAGGTCTGTCGCGGCTGCAGCAATTTCATCCTGCGCGCAATCGATCAGCAGAAAATCATTCCCGCAGGCACTGGCTTTAACAAAAGAAATGAGCAGAGGCTGCAGGCTCACTCCATCTCCACCGGGCCCAACGAGGTCACGCTACCTAACGCGCGCGACATCCTAAGATCTTCCAGCAACTTTCTCTGATCGCTGTTGCATCCGGAAACATCGAACTGCAAACGAACATGCTCTCCCGTACTGCCGCTTAGTACGTTCTGCATCATTCGATGACTGTGCTCGAGAATGCGGTTGACCTCCTGGCTGATTTGTTCGACGCTTTCTCCCGTCACTTCGTAGCTGACCAGAAGTGTCTTCACATCGAAAGTTCGCTCCAGATGGCCGAGAATGAACAGCGCCATCAGAACCACAGCCGTTGCAAACACCGCGGTCACGTAGAGGCCTCCGCCACTGGCCATTCCCACCGACGCCACTACGAATAACGTTGCTGCTGTCGTGAGCCCCGTGGTCAGGCCGCGATTGTGCAGAATGGAACCCGCGCCGATAAATCCAATCCCGGGAATAATCTGCGCGGCGATGCGTGTGTAGTCGGACGGTTCCTCAGCCAGCGCTCTGGACAACACCGTGAAGAGCGCCGCTCCGAAGCAGATAAACAGATTTGTGCGCAATCCCGCGGGGCGATGTCGTAATTCTCTCTCCAGTCCAATCGCTCCACCCAGGATCAGCGCCAGAAGAAGACGCGCCAGCGAAGTAGCGACAAAACCGCTCGCCATTTCGCCATGCAGCAAGCCGAGAACGCGATCCCAGTTCATGTGTTCGATGCAGATCTTTGAAAGTTTCCGGATTGCCGGATTTTATCACTGGAACCGGCATCCCTCTGCCGGTCAGCGTTAACCGGCATGATTACCGCAGGTGTTTCATCGGCGCATCACTTCTCGTCCCTCGAAGATGGCAGCGCGTGGCTGGCCTGTGGTGTGAATTTCCACCAGTGCGCGCAGGTGCTGGTCTTGTGCTGACTTCCATGCCGGATCGCCATCAAAACCAACTACAAAGTCGGCGTAGCGGACCGGGTCCGCCAGCGCGCGCTCCCACAACCCATCCGCGTCAGACGGCTGCTTCCACACACGGTGATTCCCTTCGTTGATCGTGCGGCTCAATGGAATTCCCGCCTGCTCCACCGCGCCCACATGTTCGCCGAGATACATCAGCAAGTTAGAATCCGCCGGCAAAGACTTGATCCAGGATGCTACCTGGCCATCCAGCGCGACACGGCCCTTCGAGTTGACCTTCGCCTCGCGATAACAAATTGGGTCCGCACGCCAGATAGCGGCGTAACTCACTGCGCCGAGTAACAGCACACTCGCAAATGTGGCAGCGCCAGTCCAACGCCTCCAGGAAGCCTCCACGCGTGCGACGTCGAACATCTTTTGCACAAGAAAAGAAATACCCAGCATTGCGAAGACAACCAATGCCGGAAGCAGTTGCAGACCATAACGAACGTTGTAATAAGAGAACGGCCACCAAGTAGGCAAATAGATTGGTACGCTCTCATAGGAGATGGATAGCGCATAAAACGCTAACGGGGTCCAAAGCACCAGGGCAGCCCGTCCGCGGCCGGTGAACAGCGCGGCGATACTTCCTAGTAGCGCAAGCGCGATCCAGAGGCGTTGCTGCCAATTCGACTCGCCAACATTCAGTTCGGCCGCTTTCACAAAATACGATCCCGCAGCGAAAAGATTATCCTTCGCCGGATTTACGGTGGCGGTCTTTTGTTCAATCGCTTTCGCAGAATACGGTCCGTTGGCGAACTCCAGAGGATTGCGATAGACAGCCGCGTTGTATGCCAGCCAGAGTACCGGAGCTGCCGCAGAGATTAGCACGAACTTCGTGAACGCTGCCCAAGGCGGACGGCGAGAGACTGACAACGAGTTTCCTTGACGTATCCGAAGGACGCAGACAGCTAACGCTCCAAGCACAAGGGATGCAGCCAGAAACCATCCGTCGTAACGTGTTAGACAAGCCGCAGCCAAACACAGCCGGCACTTTGTGAGTGATCGGCTCGAATTAGCGGCGTGCGCAAATTCTGCGAAATAAACAGACGCCCATATGAAGAAGGCTAGATAAAGCGCCTCGCCCATCGCTGTGCTCTGCATGTAAATGATATTTGGATTGGCGGCATACAACACCGCCGCGCCCCATGCGGTGTACATCGCGGCGCCATCGGCTTGGCTATTCCGGGAAAGCATCGTGCGCACCAGGCGGAATATTCCCAACACACTGAGCACGTACGCCGCCATCGACGGAATGGAGCCGCCCGTCCCGCTCTGCCACATCGGCTTGGATAGGATGAATGGGAGGATGAGCAAATGCGGCAGTGGCAACCACACGGTTCCGAGTTGCAAAAGCCCGGGAGTTTTGGAATCGAAGACGCGGCGCGCGATATTGATATGCGCCACAGCATCACCGTAGAGCAGCACAGCGCCCTGCCGGTTGTAATAGAGAAACGAAAACACGGAAACAAAGATCGCCAGCCATATCAGCCGCACGATCTCGATTTCAGAATGCGGCTTCGGGGCCACAGGTTGCGGCTTCATTCGAGGTGCGTCAGTTCACGAAAGATCTGAAAGCGCTCGTCAATCTCTTCTCGCGTCAAGGATTGCAGCCTCTCGGTGCCGAAACTCTCAACCGCGAACGATCCCATGACTCCGCCATAGAACAACGCCCGTTTCAGCACTTCACGATTCAACTCGTCCTGCGATGCGACATAACCCATGAATCCACCCGCAAAGGAATCACCCGCGCCCGTCGGATCTTTCACCTCATCGAGCGGCAAGGTCGGAGCTCGGAAAGGATGGCGGCCAATTCCAAATGCGCCTTCGCGGAAGAAGATGGTAGCTCCATATTCGCCATGCTTGATCACCAGCGCCTCCGGGCCCATCGCCAGCACTTTCTGAGCGGCGCGAGGCAGGTTCGTTTCTTCGGCGAGCATTTTGGTTTCCGTATCGTTGATCAGCAGGACATTTACGAGCTTAAGGGTTTCGGCGAGCTCTTTGCGAGCGCCATTGATCCAATAGTTCATTGTGTCGCAGCCGGTCATGCGCACCCCATTCATTTTCCGGCGGACATTGGCTTGCAGTGTCGGTTGAATGTTGGCGAGAAAGAGATACTCGCTGTCCTCGTACTCCTTCGGAACGCACGGCTGGAACTTTTCAAACACATTCAGATCTGTAAAATTTGTCTTCGCCTCGTTAAGATTCCCGGCGTAGGAACCTCCCCAGCGAAACGTCTTACCAGCGGCGCGCTCGATGCCGCGGGTGTCTATCTCTCGTTTGCGGAGGACATTCTCATGCTCCGGACCAAAGTCGTCGCCGACGACAGCAACCATGCGCACTTGCGTGAAATAGCTAGCCGCTAGCGAAAAGTAAGTCGCCGCTCCGCCTAGGATGCCTTGCACGCTTCCCGAAGGCGATGCTATGTCGTCAAACGCTACCGAACCCACTACAACGATGCTCATTGAGAAATTGAATTCACTTTCCTGAAGCAGAGTTTCTCCCGAGTAGCGGCTAATCAAAAAATCTGACCTTATGGTTTCACTGTCTGGGCCTTCAGATACTTTCCGAGAATCAGCCTCAGCTTCTTCTTCGTTGCTACGGGAATTTTTTTCGGGTCGGTCAGTAGGGCGTGCGCGAGTGCCGAACCGCATTTGCAAGACCGTTCATTCGGCATGGCTGCGATCGTCTCTCGCACAACCTTTGTCGCATTTTCGGCATTCTGTAGTAGCACGGCTACAACCTGGTCGACTGTCACCGAATCGTGATGCGGATGCCAGCAGTCATAATCCGTAACCATCGCCACCGTCACGTAGCAAAGCTCGGCCTCCCGCGCCAGCTTTGCTTCCTGCAAATTGGTCATGCCGATCACATCCATGCCCATGCTGCGATACACATTCGATTCGGCCCGGGTTGAAAACTGCGGCCCTTCCATACACAAATATGTGCCCCCGCGTTTCCCGGTTACACCCGCTTTGGCGCAAGCCCTTCCAACCACTCCGGCTAGTTGGCCACAGATGGGATCGGCAAACCCGACGTGGGCTACCACTCCACCGCCAAAAAAAGTGTCGATGCGATGCCGAGTACGGTCGAAGAACTGATCCGGGATCACGAAATCCAGGGGCTTATGTTCTTCCTTCAGCGAGCCCACGGCTGAAACCGATACGATTCTTTCTACACCCAATTCCTTGAACCCATGAATATTCGCGCGGAAGTTCAGTTCGCTTGGAAGAATCCTGTGCCCTCGCGCATGCCGGGCCAGGAAAGCCACTTTGCGGCCTTCCAGAATGCCGCAGACATAAGCGTCGGAAGGCGCGCCGAACGGAGTTTTCAGACGCACTTCCTTTGTCCTGCTTAGGCCAGGCATGGCATAAAGCCCACTGCCTCCGATGATCCCGATCTCTGCTTGTGGCACCCGTCCTCCAGAGCAAGCGTCCTCAGAATATTGCGTGCTTCTGAGTCAAACTCGTGATTATATCAAGCGGCATTCGCGAACTGCTTACGCCCCGGCTCCATAAGCCGCTACAATCTTCCCATGCGGTTCCCCGCTACTGTGTTAGTCCTGTTTTTCGTTGTCTCTGCCCTCGCGCAGGAAGTTAGGCCAGCTCCGACACCCGTACCTACATCCGTCACCATCCCGATCACCGTCGACCACAATCGCATCCTCATCGACATCGATCTTCCACTGCCCGACGGTTCAACGCAGCGTGTTCGCGGATGGGTTGATAACGGCAATCCCGAGCTCACACTGTCAAGGCACGCTGCGACGCTGCTCGGGCTCAGCATTACTTGTAGTGAAGAGGCCTGTTCCGCACCGCCGCCTCCATCCCTAATCGTTCACGGGATGAAAATTCTTTTATCCGAAATTAAAGTCGCTAAAATTCCCCTTAGGGCGGTCGATGCCTCGTCAGTCATGGCTCCCGGAATACCCGCCGAGATCAACCTACCCTCTACCGTCCTCCGTCACTATGATGTCCTGATCAACTTTCCGAATCACGAATTGACGCTGGCTCAGACGGGCACACTGAAGTTTACCGGCACTCGCAACAAGGTTTTAGTCAACGCAGAAAACGGGCTGATACAAATTCCCGGCCAAATCGATAATAAGAAATACAATCTTGCGCTCGATCTGGGCGCATCCATCAGCTTTTTGTCGGAGACGATTTTCGAAAAGCTCGCCGCGGCCCACCCTGGCTGGCCTCACATGAGAGGGGCAATCGGCCCGGCAAATCTATGGGGACTAACCGAAGAGCCGCAATCGAAATTGATGCGCGTCGATCGTGTCCCCTACGGAACGCTCTTCCTCACAGGCGTACCGTTTGTGGCCTTTTCCGCGGAACGCCTGTCTTTTTTCGAAAAGCGCGCCGGCGTGCCAACTGCCGGCCTCATCGGTTCCCAGGCGCTGCTGAACTACCGCATCGGTATCGATTACGCGCACTCGGCTGTTTACTTTGAAATCGGACGTACGTTTAACTTTCCCGACTTCGACGTCGTCGGATTAACTTTACGTCCCGAAGACAACGGCCGCTTCACGATTCTCGGCATTGGCGACTATGAGGGCAAGCCGTCGGTGCCCCTTGGGCCGCAAGGCGTTGAGCCGGGCGATCGTCTTGTCGCGGTGAATGATATTCCCACGACAGGTTCAACGATGGGACAGGTATGGTCCATGCTGGGAGGCACGCCGGGCCAGGAACGGCGGGTAACCATCGAACGAGGTGACAAACGATTCGAGGTGACGGCGATTGTGCAGCGATTCCTCAATGACGCGCAGGATCAAAAGAAATGAGTCGTCCTAGCAACTGCGATGGAAAAACATTGGAAGCGGGTCCTTATAAGCTGCCGGGTTCCCGCATCATTCCTGCTAAATCAGTCCCGCTTTGCGGCTGCAAAGATTTCGTGCTCCAGCGCTTCCGTAGTCGCGAGGTCCAAACTCTCGCTGATGAACACCGTATCGCCCTGTTCCTCGATCACGACCGTGCCTTCTTCGGTAGTCCATACGTGGCGACCGTGAAGAGCCGGCGGTTTGGACTCAGATTCCTCCGCCGCGGCGCGAATCTCTGAAGTTGCGCCAACCTCCTCGGCCTTCTTGTAACGTTTTGCGAGTGACTGCGCATAAATCCTGGCAAACTCTGAGGCTTTTTCGCCGGTCGACCAGCGCGACGCGTAGAGCAAACCGAGCGGCGCATTCAAGTCTTTTTTCGGACGCGCCGCGTAATAATATCCGCCGCGCCAGTCTGGATAGAGGCGGTCTGAAGCTTTCTTGCCTGCGTATTGCTCGATGAGCACAGCAACATCAAACTCGCCCATGGCTCCGATATCGAACTTCACGTAATCTTTGAAATCACGTTTGAACTCCGGCACTGGCATCGGCTCTATCTTTTCTCCAGCAAGATAAGTGCCAGGCTGCATGATTTGCCGCGTCGTGTGCGGAGGGTTCTCCAGCACATCGGCGAACGCTTTCTGTTTGCCTCCTTTTTCGAGTAGCGCAACAACAAATTTCAAGCCGTAACTGTAAGGAAAAGTCAGCGACTCTCTCAAGAAAATCGGAGCGTCTTTGAAAACGGTCGAATCGTCGGTTCCGTTGGACATTTGCGATTCCATGGTTTCGACTAGATCGGGCGAATCCACAATCGACCGGCCAACCGGCGCGAGTTCATACTCCAGCATCATGGCCTCAGCCTGGCCTTCGACCACGGCTTCCCGCGTGTCGTCCATCTCGTCGTTCTCAATGTCGGCGGGCGTTGGATCTTTCCGTGTCTCACCCAGATCTTTTTCGCCTTTTTTCATCCACCGGTTGAGATTGATCGTTTGATCCTGCAGCGCATGGGTTAACTCGTGCGCCATGACCGGTTCCTGCTGATCCATGGGGACCCAGTCCAACAAGTTCACGGTTTTTGTTTTGGGATCGTAATAGCCGGCAACCTGCTCACGCAGCAGCGACACCAGAAGTTTTTCCAGATCAAAATCTTGCGGCAGCAGCCCAAATTTCTTCAGCACCAACTCCGAGCGCTGCAGACGCTTCACGTCTTCGTCCTTCATGTGATTCGTGAGATAGGCAACCACCTCGTCACGACTCGTGAGCCTGCGTTTGACTTCCTTCTTGATGGGCAGGCCGGAATGTTTGCTGTCAAACGCGAGAATCTCGTCGACTGAATGAAACAACTCCTCGGCCTCATGCGGCGTGATCTTGACTTCCGGCTTCTCGGCGGACGGGGCCGGCGAGGTGGGGGTCTGTTTGGTTCCAGGCGACTCAACCTTCTGATCCTGTGTAGGGCGGACACTTTTGTCCGGCTGCGGTTGGCTTTGATTCTGTCCAGCGGCGGACGGTGTACCCACCAAACAATATATGGCCAGAGCAATCGACCATGCCGGGAATAGAACGAGCTTCTTCATGATTTACTTCGGAGCGTTGGCTTCCCCGAGTCTATACTTTCCAGCCGTCTTTACACGAGGCGGTCGATTTTCGGAAGCGTCTACGAGAACTAATGATAAAATTGTGCTCGATCAGCGCTGCCCGTTAGCTTCGTCAAGTTCCCGCAGAGGTTTTGATCATGTTGCCAGCCTTTCAGTGTTCTATCCGCCCCAAATATGTAGCCTCCGCGTTCCTCGCTATATTTCTGTTGGCCTTCGGGATCTCCTCCGCTCCCGCCCAGGTTGCTCCGGCTGGGCAAAAGCGTCTGCTCGGCTATTACACGGCTTGGTCGAAGTACAACACCCCGCCCTACACGGCTGATCAGATTCCTTACTCGAAACTTACGCACATCGCGCACGCCTTCCTGCTGCTCTCCGCGAAAGCCGACGGCACAATTGAAATTCCGGCTGGCACAATCGAACCCGCACTGCTTACAAAAGCCCACGCGGCCGGTGTAAAGGTTTTGATCTCGATTGGTGGCGGCGACGGGATTGAAGGCCCGCGCTTCAATAAAATGGCCGCCTCAGAAACGTCGCGCCAGGCTTTCGTCAAAAATGTTCACGACTTCCTCGTGAAGTACGGGTACGACGGCGTCGACATCGACTGGGAAGTACCGAACGCGCCGAACCGCGCGGATTGTACGACGCTCATGCAGGAGTTGCGCAGCGCGCTGCCTTGGCCGTGGCTGATTTCGATGGCAACACCTTCCGATCCGCGCAGCTGGGGACAAGGCTTCGATATCCCGGCTCTGGCGCCTATCGTCGATTTCATGAACGTCATGACCTACGACTATTACGGAACCTGGTCGGGCGCCACAGGCCACGTTTCGCCTTTGCTGCAGAGCCCGGACGACCCGTCGCAAGCGGGCAGCGTGAAGACTTCGATGGATCTTTACGCCAACGGATATGGCGTACCGTTGGCGCAGCTTAACATTGGGACGCCGTTTTATGGCTATGAGTGGGACGGCACCGACGTGCTGTGGGCGCAGTGCAGCACCTGCGCGGCTTCATCGCCAAACTATGCTCCCTATATCAAGAAGCTCGTGAACCAGCAAGGCTGGACACGCAATTTCGACGCGCTGGCTTTCGCTCCTTATCTCGCGAATCCGAATATTCCGACTCTGAATGTGCCCGGCTTCATAACCTACGACGATGAAGGCACCACCGCGCGCAAGACTCAATACATCTTGCTGAAACGCGGATTCGGCGGGGTTTTCATGTGGGAACTCAGCGGCGACTACGACGGCCAGAGCCAGAGCTTATTGCAGGCAATGTACAGCGTGTGGAAGGGTTCGCGGTAAATTATGACAACGCGGCTGCCATATCTGTTATGTCGTTCTGAGCGCAGAGGGAAATGCACGAAGCGCATCCCGGGCGAAGTCGAAAAAAAATATCGTCTGTTGAACTAATGTTTCAATCCGTTCCTATTGGCTGACCTTCTCCGCCACCCACTCTCCGGCTTCCCGCGTCCCCAGTGCTCCGCCAATATCCTGCGTAGTCTTCTTTTGCCACACCGCTTCCAGCACCGCGGCTTCGATCTTGTCGGCCTCGCGCGTCAATCCTAAATGCTCCAGCATCATGGCCGCCGTCAAAATCGCGCCGAACGGATTCGCCATATTTTTCCCTGCGATCGGCGGTGCCGAGCCATGCACCGGCTCAAACATCGAAGTCTTGCCGGGATGAATATTCCCGCTTGCCGCCATGCCCAGCCCGCCCTGCAGGCCGGCCGCAAGGTCGGTGATAATGTCGCCAAACATGTTGTTGGTCACGATTACGTCGAATGGCCGTGGATCACGCACCATCTGCATACACAGCGCATCCACATACATGTGCTGCGTAGCGATCTGAGGATGCTCCCCGCTTATCTCCTTAAACACTCGCTGCCACAGACCTCCGGCGTGCGTCATGGCATTGGATTTGTCGCACATGAGCACACGGCGCCGTGGCGAACCATCCAGCTTGCCGTGGCGCTCGCAATAGTCGAACGCATAACGGATCACGCGTTCCACGCCCTTTCGCGTGTTGATGTCCTCCTGAATTGCGATTTCATCGGCAGTTCCCTGCTTGAAAACTCCGCCGGAATCGGTGTAAACACCCTCCGTATTTTCGCGGATCACAACAAAATCCACGTCCTTCGGCTCGACGCCTTTCAGCGGACAGAGTCCCGCATCGAGGAGCCGCACCGGGCGCACGTTGGCATAAAGATCCATTTTGAAGCGCATCCCCAGCAGAATTTCCTTGGCGTGGATGTTGGTTGCGACGCGGGGATCACCGAACGCCCCGGCCAGGATTGCGTCAAAATCGCGGCCGAGCATAGCGAAACCGTCGGGTGGGACAGTCATCCCGTCGCGGAGATAGCGATCAGCACCCCAATCGAATTCGCTGAATTCAACGTCGGCTCCCGACGCCCGCACAACTTTAAGAGCCTGCGGAATTACCTCCAGCCCAATCCCGTCTCCGGGGATTACGGCAATTCGCTTCCTGGATGGCTTTTGCGTGTCCACGGCAGAAAAGCTAACACAGAGCGACGGGAATAGGTAAGCCCAGGCTGACTCCTGCCGGCACGTGAATCTCGAGTTCCTTCGCTATAATCAATAGTTCCATGGAACTCACTCCCCTCCAAGCCGCATTGCGCAGCCAGGCCGGAAGCACCCAACCCTTGCGCCTCGCCAGTTACCGCGGCGCGGAAACAGCTGCGAGGTTTGGCGATCCTCAGGAGGAGTATTCCGCCTTGTTCGGCAATTGCGGAATCTACGACCTGGGTTTCCGGGCACGAATTTCGCTAACCGGCAGCGACCGGGTGCGCTGGCTTAACGGCATGGTTACGAATAATATTCGAGACCTTGCCGCGGGACACGGCGTGTATGCCTTCCTCCTCAATCCGCAGGGGCGCATCCTCGGAGATATGTACGCGTTCAATCGGGGCGAGTCGCTGATCATCGAAACGGATCGCAGCCAGTTGGAAAAGATTCTCGCTACATTCGACCACTACATCATCATGGACGACGTGGAAGTGAAGGATATTTCCGGCGAGCAAACGGCTCTGGGCCTCGCGGGACCGAAATCGCGCGCGCTCCTGAACTTGGCGGGGGTTGAGGTTCCCGAGCTCCAGCCGCTGCAGATGAACACGCCGCGATGCACCTGCGACTGCGATTGCGTGGAGTGCATGATAATTCGGGGAGATGATGCGCAGCCGGAAAGCTACGAGATTTGGCTCGTGCCTGAAGATATTTTGAAGACGTGGCAAACCCTGCTCGCCGCCGGAGCCACGCCCGCTGGCAGCGAAGCGCTGGAGATGCAGCGCATCGCGAGTGGCGTTCCACTTTACGGCGTAGATATCCGAGAGCGGGATTTGCCGCAAGAGACAGAACAAGTGCGCGCCCTCAACTTCAACAAAGGCTGCTATGTGGGGCAGGAGATTGTGGAGCGTATTCGATCCCGCGGCAATGTGCATCGAAAGTTTACCGGCTTCGTGATGGACAGCGCGGAGCCACTTACGGCGGGGACGCAAATTATTGCGGGCGAGAAGGAAGTGGGTGAGATCACCAGTTCCGCGGTTTTGCCGAGGTCTTCGGGCCTAAGAACTCTGGCACTTGGTTATATTCGGCGCGAAGTAGGAGTTCCAGGACGTGAAGTTTCGATCGGGACCGCCAAGGCGAGCGTGGTCCAGTTGCCATTTGACAATTCGATGCTGCGATCCGCGCCAGACGCAGCGCTCCACGGCGTTTAGGAATTCGCGACTGCAAGCAATGAGGACAAACCATGGCTGAAAAGAGACAGGAATCAGGATTCACGGTAACTGACCGCCGCCTGTTCACCGAGGACGGGGAGTTGCGCAAAGATGCTCCCGAGGAAGCAGAGGCACCAAAATCGGCTGCACCGCCGGCTCGACCCGCCGCCAAGGAAACGTCCACGCCGAGCAGTTCTGTGGAGCCATTTCCAGCGGCAGCCAACGACGCGCACCCTGAAAACGCTCAAGATGCGCCTCCTCCGCCTACAGCTGCCGAGCAACAGGCGCAGGCCGATGCCTACCAGCAATCTTCGAAACAACTGGATTCGCGTGTCGAGCTCAGCGGCCGCTCGGCGAAAGACTTCGAAATGACCTTCGAACGCTTTCTGGCTTCGCTCTACATGACCGCGATGCTGCAGTTGGGATTGATGCACCAGCAAGGCGAGCAACCTCGCATGGATATCATCGGCGCCCGGCAGACCATCGACACGCTCGCTCTTCTCGCGGAAAAAACCAAAGGCAACCTCACTACCACGGAAGAGACCTTCCTGCAGAACAGCCTCTATGAAGTGCGCATGGCTTATGTGGAAGTGACGAATGCACTGTCTCGTCCTCCGCAACCTGGGGTTGCCACGGGGACCAGCGGACGATGAGCGACTGGAGTGGCGCATGAAGGCCACGCTCACAGTTCTGGGAAGCGGCACTTCCATGGGAGTGCCCACTCTTGGCTGCGACTGCGCAGTTTGCCATTCCAGCGATCCGCACGACCGCCGCACTCGCCCCTCGGTAATGATCGGGTATGGCGGTAAAGTTGTGCTGATCGACACCACGCCTGATTTTTACGCGCAGGCTATTCGCGAGCGAATCAATCGCGTCGACGCCGTCTTTTACACTCACACCCACGCTGACCACATTCTCGGCATAGACGATCTGCGTCCGCTCAGTTACGCTCACAAGCCCGCGAGGTTACCGCTGTATGCGCGTCCCGATGCGGCCGCGTTCCTGCGAAAGATGTTTCACTACATTTTCGACGATGACTATAAATACGGCGGCCTGCCGCAACTCGAGTTGCGGCCGATCGATGGGCCTGTAGATCTTTTCGAAGCGAGCTTCGAGCCGGTTCGCCTGATTCACGGCGAGGCCGAAATCTACGGATATCGTTTCGGATCAGCAGCGTACCTTACCGACCACAGCGAAATCCCCGAGGCGTCGCTTCATCAACTGGAAGGGCTTGACATTCTTTTTCTGGACGCGCTCCGGCACAAGCCACATCCCACGCATTCGACAATAGAAAGGTCCTTGCGCATCGTGGAGCGTGTGAAGCCGAAGCGGGCATTCTTCACGCACATTTGCCACGATTTGCCGCACCAGGCGACGAATGCCGCTCTGCCGCAACATGTGCGGCTTTCGTACGACGGAATGAAGCTGGAGTTTGAAATATAGGGGCGGCGTTCGAATTCAGTGCTGGGCCAGGAATTTGTGGAGTGGTTCTGAAGCTAATGATTCGAGCCTCTGATTTTGGGTCCGAGGTCTGAAGTTCTGAGGTCCGCCGCCCGACGCCGCTTTTCCTATGGACATCTTTCACAAACTCGAAGACATTCCCGTAAACTTCGGGCCGTCATTCTTAAGCGTCGGAAATTTTGACGGAGTGCATCGCGCCCATGCTCACGTCCTCGGCGACATCGTGCAGCGTGCGCGGCAGGCCGGCATTAAGTCGGTCGCGGTAACCTTCGAACCGCACCCCGCCCGTATTCTTCGCCCTGAGTCTGCGCTTAAACTAATCACTCCTCTGCCGGAAAAAATGGGCTTGCTCAAAAGGACTGGACTCGACGCCGCGCTGGTGCTCCCTTTCGGTCGCGATCTTTCGCTACTGACGCCTCGGCAGTTCGCCGAGCGCATCCTCAAGAAAAAACTCCACGCGCGCGAAGTGCATGAGGGCTACAACTTCCGTTTCGGACACAAAGCGGCTGGCGACGTAGCTCTGCTCACCCAACTTGGGGCCGAAATGGGCTTTGAGGTCAAAATCTATCCGGAGCAAACACTACGCAGGGAGCCGGTTTCAAGCAGTCATATTCGACAATTGATCGGCGAAGGACGAGTCAGCCGGGCACGTCATCTGCTGGCGCGTCCGTTCTGCATTGTAGGCAGGCCCGGCCGCGGACGCGGGCTGGGATCGAAATATACCGTGCCTACAATTAATCTGGCGCACTATGATGAGCTTATCCCGAAAGATGGCGTTTACATCACGTGCACGCGCGTAGGAGACGACCGTTTCGATTCCGTCACGAACGTAGGCAACCGTCCCACCTTCGGCGCGGATTCATTCGCTATCGAAACACACCTTCTGAATTTTCATCCCATTGAACTCGCGCCTGAAAGCGAAGTTGAAATTTGTTTTCTTGATCGCATGCGCGACGAGATCAAGTTTCCGACCGTCGAGGCGCTACGCGAACAGATCGACCGAGACGTCAAAAAGGCCCAAAGATATTTCCGTCTGCTGAAAATTGGGGACCATGGTCATGACGTTCAAGGACCGTTTACTACACCATGAATGACTTCGTGCTCGTGGAAGTACCGCCGGCATTCGTCACGTTGATGGCTCCCGTAGTTGCGCCAGAGGCGTCGTCCATCTGCTCCGGTTGGGGAGTTACCCGTTCGCTTTGATCATCTGCTCTGCGTGCTTGCGTGACGTATCGGTGAGTTTCGCGCCGCTCAGCATCCGGGCTACCTCTTCTGTACGCTCTTCTCCAACGATGGCGCGAATGCTGGTGTGAGTCCTTCCACTACGCTCTTTCTTCTCGATGACGTAATGATGATCAGCGAAAGTTGCGATCTGCGGCAGATGTGTCACACATAAAACCTGGTTGAAGCGTGACAAAGATTTCAGCTTCTTGCCCACGGACTCTGCCGCGCGTCCGCCGATGCCAGTATCAATTTCATCAAAGACCATGGTTCGAATGTTCCGGCCTCTGCCTGAACCCGTGCCGTCTCGTCTTTTGCGGAAAATGGGCCCGGTATCGGCCTCAACACTGACCTTCAGCGCCAGCATCACCCGCGACAACTCTCCTCCTGATGCGACCTCTTCCAGCCGCCGCATCGGCTCTCCGGGATTTGTTGCGATCATGTAGACGACCTGATCAATCCCGCTCGCATTCCAGTTCTCTTCCCCATCGCTGGTCGTCAAATCAATGCGGAACGTAGATGTCATCGCCAGGTCGTTAATTTCTCTTTCGACCAGCTTTTCGAGCTTTCGCGCCGCATCCGCGCGCTTTTTTGAAAGCGATCGCGCAACGCCCAAATATTCCTCGGCGGCTTTCGCTAATTCAACTAGCAGCGAGCGCAGGATTTCGTCTTTATTCTCTACTTCTGAAAGTTTGTGCGCGACGTCGCGGCCGAACTCAATGATCTCCTCCACCGTAGAGCCGTATTTTCGCTTGAGGCGGTCGATCGCCGCGAGCCGGTCTTCCACCTCCGCCAGATGCTCGGGCGAGGCGTGAATTCCTCCAGCATAGTCGCGCACCGTTGCCCCAACATCTTCCACGCTGATTCTCGCCGTTTCCAGTGCGGCCAACGCCTCTTGAAATTTGGGCTCGTATCGCGCCAGATCTTCAATGTGTTTTTGCGCGGCTCGGAGCGACGAAGAGGTAGATGCATCGCCTTCATAAAGCAGGTCGAACGCCTGCATCGCCGCGTTGTAGATCTTTTCGGCGTTGGCGAGGACTCGCTTCTCGGTATCCAGTCGCTGGTCTTCGTCAGGCTGAAGCTTGGCCTCTTCAATTTCACGCCTCTGGAACGTCCATAGATCCACAAGGCGTAGCCGATCTTGTTCTCCTCGTTCCAAATCCTCGATGCGCTGCCGAATTTCCTTCCATGCATCGAAGGCCGCTGCAACCAGCGCAAGCTGGCTACCGGCAAATCCATCGAGCAAGGCCAGGCGGGCCGCTGCATCGAAGGATAGAATCGATTCGCTCTGCGCATGAATTGCAGCCAGGTGCGGGGCAAGCTGGCGCAACACGCTCACGGTCGCCGGTTGATTGTTCACGAAGACGCGGCCCTTGCCTCCTGCGGCAATCTCGCGGCGCACAATCAGCGAATCATCGTCTAACGAGCCGTCCTCCGCTTTGTCAAGTCCATTGTGCCGCAAGATTGTTTCGATCGCCTCCGCAGCTTCCCCCGCGCACTCGAATACGGCCGAGACAACAGCACGCTCCGCGCCGGTACGAGTCACATCGCTCGATGCCTTTGCGCCCAGAAGAAGCGCCAGCGCGTCAATCAGAATGGATTTTCCAGCGCCCGTTTCGCCGGTTAACAGGTTCAATCCCGGGGCGAACTCCACCGCCGCATTGTCGATCACCGCGTAGTTCTCCAATCGCAGCTCAACCAGCACAGGCGGTCCTAGATATGGCGATGTTCGGACTTTTGCGCAGCATAGCACGAAAAAGCATGCGGAGATTTCCGCGTAAGCTCAAGCTCGGTAATCTTGCCATCCACCGGAGCCGAATCCTCTCCGAACTTGCATGCCGGTAATGCTTCGGATACGCCCCCGAATCTTCCGGCCTTCATCATCTATAATTAGCAAAGGACTTCTCTCAAAAACCAATGCAACTTCCCCGCTTGCTTGCACTTTTCATTGGTGGCGAAATTCTCGATCTGCTTTCGAGCACCGGCCCTGTCGCCAAGTTTGTTCTGCTCACTCTGCTGGCTTTTAGTCTGATCTCCTGGGCGATCATACTCACCAAGTGGAGCCTGCTTCGCCGCGCCCGCCTGCAGAGTGGACGATTCCTCCGCGCCTTTCGCAAGGCGCAACGCCTTCAGGATGTCGCTGCCGTTGCGGATCAATTCCATCCCAGCCCGTTGGTTGGAGTCTTCGAGGGCGGTTTTTCGGAATACAAACGCCAGCTTTCATCGCCCTCTGCCTCACTACGCAGCTTGACGGCAGTGCAACGTGGCATGCAGATTGGCGCATCCGAGGAAATCACACGCCTCGAGCGCAATGTTCCCTGGCTCGCCATCACTGCGGCTGTCACTCCGTTCATCGGTTTGTTCGGCACGGTGTGGGGAATTATCGACGCTTTCCACGGGCTCGGTACCGCGGGTGGCGCTACCTTGCGGGCAGTAGCTCCGGGCATTTCTGAAGCGCTCATCACCACTGCGGCGGGACTGGCGGCGGCCATCCCCGCAGTGATCGCTTACAACTTGATCGGCAACTCGATTCGCGTCTTTGCCGCCCGTGGCGACGATTTTTCCCTGGAAGTACTCAATGCCATCGAAGGCCTTCAAGCCGCAGTCGCCGAAGTGAGGCGCTGATGGCTTTCACTTCTCCAAATGGCCGCACGCAGACCGCCCTGGCCGATATCAACATCACACCGCTCGTCGACGTCGTGTTGGTGCTGCTCATCATTTTTATGGTGACCGCACCCGTCCTCCAGTCGGGTATCGAAGTCAGCGTGCCCAAGACCCGCACAGTGAAAGAGATTACAGAGGAGCGCACGGTAATCACCATTAACAAAGATCAGCGGGTTTTTCTCGGCAACGACGCGATCAATATCAACGTGATCGCTGCGACCTTGCGGCAGAAGATTCGCGATCCACGCAACCAGTTGGTTTTCGTCCGGGCCGACGAAAATGTGCCCTTCGGCGCTTTCGCCACGGTCATGGACGCGGTCAAGCAGTCAGGCATTACCAACGTCAGCATCGTCACTCAGCCTTTGGAACAAAATGGCTCAAAACGCTGAGATATTTTTCGAGCATGACAGCTGGATGCGGGCCCTGGCATGGTCCGCCGGCTTTCACCTCGGGATCACTGCGCTCATCTTGATTTATACGGTCGTATTCACCGGATCTCGTGGCGAGGGATGGGGGGCGGGAGGTGGCGGCTCCGCCATCGGCGTCTCGCTCGTCAGTTCGGTCCCGCTGCCCGCGACGACCGCGCAAAATCAGAATGTGCTGGCGAACGAGTCGAAGGGCGTCACCAAATCTCAGCCGAAGCCGGAAGAGAAGGAACCTGACGCAATTGAGATCCAGGGGAAGAACTCAAAGATCAAGCCCAAGAAGGTTCCAACTCCAACCAAAGAAAAGCCACAGCCTGCACCCGAAGCCGAAACCAACCAAGTAGCTTTCGGAGAAGGCGGTCCAGTCAGCGGACCCTATGGCAGTTTTGCCGCGGGCGGCGCCAAGGGTGGATTTGGCGTCAGCGGCAACGGAGGCGACTTCGGCACAAAGTATGCTTACTATGTGCGGATCATTCAGCAGAAAGTATCGGAAAATTGGCTCAAATATGAAGTTGATCCTCGGATCAGCAGCGCCGAACGCGTGTACATCACCTTCGATGTAGCTCGCGATGGTCATCCCCTGAACGTGCGGGTGGAGCAGTCCAGCGGCGTGCCTTCGCTCGACGTTTCGGCGGTTCGCGCGCTGCAGCGCATAGACACGTTCGGTCCTCTGCCGTCGGACTACGGCGGAAACAAAATCTCAGTGGAATATTGGTTCGACTATAGCAAAAAATAAACAGCCCGATTCGCATTGAGGTAGCGTCGATAATTGCAAGCCCTCAACGGCACTCTTAGTGGAAGGAACAGAACGCATCTACGTGATTATCCCTTTTCTGTTGATTCCTGACTATGATTGATTGTACTTTGATAATGAAAACGTATCGGACCACGATATTACCCTCCGCGAAGGCCTCTTGCCCTTGCTCAGTAGGCGTTCGCTATCAGATGGAAGAACACGAACAGCATTCGCGGACCATATTGCACTCAAACCGGCGGTCTAACCTCTCGGCTTTCGCAATTCTGCTCCTGGCCCTCACTTCGGTTGCTTTCGCTCAGGACTGGGTTCGCACAGGCTCGGGCCTCGGCGTCGAGAAAGTTCGCCTCGCGGTTCCGGACTTTAAGCCCTCGAACGGCGACCCGCAAAATGCAGCTCTGCTCAAGACATTCAACGACACGTTCTGGAACGATTTGGACAATTCCGGCGTGGTCGAACTCGTCTCCAAGAGTTTCTATCCCTTGCAAGTTCCAGGCCAACCCACCGAGGTAACGGCCGAGATATGGAGTTCGCCCCCGCCCAATGCGGCGATGCTGGCCTTCGGCAATCTGGCCGTGGCTGGCGGCAGGGTTACGCTGCAGGGATGGCTCTACGACGTGAAGAACTCGGCATCGCCGCAGATTCTCGGCAAACAATATGCCGACGCCGCAACCGACGAGGCCGCGCGCGTAATCGCGCACCGGTTTGCGGATGAAATCATCTTTCGTCTGGGCGGCGGGATTGACGGCATCGCCGAGAGCAAGATATTTTTCGTCAGCGATCGCTCTGGACACAAAGAAATCTGGGTCATGGATTACGACGGCTCGAATCAGCACCAACTGACGAACCAGCGGTCGATTTCTCTTTCGCCTCGCATTTCGCCTGACGGATCTCGCATTGCTTTTAGCTCGATGACCAAATCCGGGTGGGACATTTCCATGTACTCGATGGAACTCAACCGGCTGCTAAGTTTTCCCCACTTCGGGGGTGGGAACTTTTCGCCTTCATGGTCTCCCGACGGATCGCGTCTCGCTTTCGCATCTTCTCGTAACGGACACTCTGAGATCTATGTTTGCGATGCTTCCGGTGGCAATCTCCACGCCATGACCACAGGCAAGGGACCCGACGTTTCTCCCGCCTGGAATCGGAAAACAGGATCACAAATCGCTTTCGTGAGCGGCAGCACTGGTCTGCCTCAGGTCTACACCATGGAGGCCGACGGTACCAACCAGCAGCGCATGACCGACCAAGGCTATGCGGTTTCGCCAAACTGGTCGCCCAACGGTCAGTTCCTCACCCTGGCCTGGACCCGCAAGTACGGGCCCGGTGAGCCCGGTTCCTCAGATATTTATTTGATGGATATCGCCAGCAAACAGTGGGTTCAGCTTACTCACGACGGTGGAAGGAACGATTTTCCTTCGTGGGCACCAGATGGCCGCCATATTGTTTTCCAGTCCAGCCGGTCAGGGAAGGAAGAAATCTGGATGATGCTGGCCGACGGCACCAAGCTCCATCAGTTAACGTTTACCGGGCGTAACTCGCAACCGAACTGGAGTTGGAAATAAAGATTTAACCTAAAACACTTCGTCTGAACCGCGAAGGAAATGATTCGGGTTCGCAGGAGGAATTTAAAGTGAGGATCAACTTGAACAAGAACATGAATCTGCAAACTGTGAAGATGTTCGCCGCAGTAGTCACACTCTGTGCAATTATGATGCTGGGCGCTTGTGGCAAGAAGAAGGCTCCGGCACCGCCGCCACCGCCGCCACCGCCGCCATCCCCGACGGCTTCCATCTCGGTAAGCCCCGATACCGTACAGAAGGGCCAATCCTCGACTTTGAGCTGGCAGACTTCAAATGCCACGGATGTTTCCATCGATGGCATCGGCGCCGTGCAGGCCAGTGGCTCGCAACAGGTCAGCCCCACCGATTCCACCACCTATCATCTGGTCGCCAAAGGCTCTGGCGGATCTCAGGAGGCCACCACTCGCCTGACGGTTACGTCACCACCAGTGGCGCAGGCTCCACCTCCCTCGCTCACCGACGAGGATCTTTTCGGACAGTCGGTGAAGGATGTCTACTTCGATTACGACAAATCCGACGTTCGAGGCGACCAGCAGACTGCGATCCAGGCCGACGCGCAATTCCTGAGCCAACACTCCAACATCAACTTCACAGTTGAGGGACATTGCGACAGCCGCGGATCGACAGAGTACAACCTGGCTTTGGGAGATCAGCGCGCCTCGTCCGTTAAAAGCGCTCTGGTTTCAGCCGGAGTCGCCGCCAACCGCATCAAGACCATCAGCTTCGGCAAAGAAAAGCCGTTCTGCATGGAAGAAAACGAAAGCTGCTGGCAGCAGAATCGCCGCGGTCACTTTGTCTACCAGAAGTAATCCGGGCACCATTCAGGGGCGGAGCGATCCGCCCCTGTTTCCTCTTCTTGTTCCGATAATCTTCACAACCCACAACGCCTTCCACCCGTCTAAAATAAGCTTGGGGAAATTCTCGCTATGACACTACGACGTTATTCCGCTCTGCTCGCCGTATTCTCCACGCTATGCCTCGCGGCAAGTCCAGCCTGGGGAGTCAGCAAAGAGATCATCCAACTGCAAACGCAGGTTCAGCAACTGCAGGAGCAGATGACCGCCATGCAGCGCAGTTTCGACGAGCGCATGGGCGTTATGAAGAACCTGGTCGAGCAGGATACCAACGCCGTCAACAAAGTCAGCTCCGCGCTGACGGCGCTGCAGGGTTCGCTGCAACAGCAACAGGGCGATTCTTCCACTAAGGTCGACCAAGTCTCAGGCCAGCTGCAATCGCTGAATGACACGCTCGACGAACTGAAAGCTCGTCTGGCCAAAGTGAGCAAGCAACTTGAGGATATGCAGTCGTCGCAACAGAGCGTTGCCGCATCCGACGCAGCGAAACAAGCGCAACAGCAGGCCATGGCCGCTGCGCCCCCGCCCGACGTGCTTTACAACAACGCGCTGCGCGATTACAACGGCGACAAGAACGATCTCGCCATTCAGGAATTTTCCGATTACGTCAAGTTCTATCCCAACACCGATCTCGCCGGAAATTGCTATTTCTATCTCGGCGAAATTCAATTCCGCCAGGGCAACTATCAGCAGGCAGCGCGGAGCTACGACCAGGTGTTGCAGAATTTTCCCAGTGGAAACAAAACTGCCTCTGCGCAATTGAAAAAGGGTTTCGCCCTCATTGAATTGGGCAAGCAAGATGATGGTGTCGCCGAGCTCCGCCACGTAATCCAGCGCTATCCAAAATCGAACGAAGCGCTTCAGGCGCGCGAACGGCTGAAGAAACTCGGAGTGGCCAGCCGTCCCGGCGCGTAGAATTCCTACAGGAGCATTGATCGATGACGAAGATTCCGCAAAAGGATCCCGACCGCGCCAAGGGCGCCACGGAAGGAGAAGAACATCACCATGATGGCAATCTGGGGCTCTCAGAACAGATCGGCCATCGCGACCAGGATCGGCGATTGAAAGATGCCGACAGCGACTTCCCTGAACCGGGACGAAGTCCAGAACACAGTGGAGAAGGCGTGGACCGACGCAAGACGCCAAAGCGCTGATAGTTAACAGCGTCTTTTTAAATCGCCATCGCGCCGACTTCTTTTTCCACTTCGACGGTGTCGACCATCGCGATGGCGTCCCATGGGCAACCATCCAGAAAGCATCCATCCGGCCCCTTGCTGAGGCATTTTTTACAGCCGATGCAGAGGATGGGGTCGATCGCGATACGTCCGAAGGGGGTGCTGTCTTCATCCGCAACCCAGAACATGCAGTCTTCGACCGGACAATATTCCACGCAGGCCGGCGAGCCAGCACATCCCGTGCAGCATTCCGTGATCACTGCGAGTTCTTTCGGCTTCTTTTTGCGAGGCGTAGTCAGACCCTTAGACCTGGGTTCGGACTTCATCTCGTCGGGAACCATGCCGACGGCTTTGGTGGCGCCTGGTGCAGGAGGCATGGCAGAGATTATAACGCGTTTTCATAGATTTTCAGGCCATTCTCTAGCGGCGTGTCTCGATCTATAGTCGCCATGATGTTTGATGAGGTCCCACCTCCGCGCCCCGAGGCCGAGGAAATCGCCGAAAACCCGCCGCTCGCCGAATTGCGAGACCGTCTGCACGGGCGCGAGCCGGTTACGGGCGACATCGACAGTGCTCGGCTGGTGCATGAAGAACGTGAACCTCGGTGATCGTTTTGACTGACTGTAGATGCCGCATACATAGTCGCAGTGCTAGGCTTCTCCCAGAACGGCACTTGCAGCCCTAAATCTCAAGCGCTGGCGCTTTTCAACGCCATGATTCTGCTATAGTGAAGCCCTGCAAAGGAGCATCCCATGGCTGGAAAGAGTCTCAACCGGGTTCAATTGATCGGAAATCTTGGGAAAGATCCGGAGATCAAATACACGCCGCAGGGCACGCCCGTGGCCAAGATCACCCTCGCCACCAACGAGCGATTTAAAGACAAAAGCGGCGAGTGGCAGGACCGCACGGAGTGGCACAACGTGGTTCTCTGGCAGCGCCTCGCTGAGATTGCGGGCGAATATCTCAAAAAGGGCGGCAAGGTCTACATTGAAGGCCGCCTGCAAACCCGCTCCTGGGACGACAAGACTAGCGGCCAGAAGAAGTACATGACCGAAGTCGTGGCCAGCGACCTGATTCTTCTTGGCGGACGCGGCGAGGGCGGCGGAGACTTCAAGGAAAGCTCTCGTGGCGCGGTCGCCGGAGGCGGCAATAACTTCGACCAGCGCATGCCCGAACCCGAGCACGCCAATGCCGGATCAGGGCCAATAACGGATGAGGATATTCCGTTTTAGTCTGCACGGGAATGGCGCGTGTAGCGAAACGGTAGAGTCTAGCCACGATAATTGCTAACTGGACGTGCCTGGACTTAGTCAGGGCACTGCGATGACCCAATTCATCAATGCGCCGCGGGAGCCGCGCCCTTCTTTGCGACTGCCTTCTTCAGCGTGAACACAATCGGCACACAGGCAAAGCAGGCCAGGGCCATGTAGCGGAAGTCGTCCACATAAGACCACAGTCGCGCTTGCCCAGTGAGGGTCTGATTCAACAATCCGTAACTGCGCTGCACAGCCGTGGTTGGCGAAGCGCCCTGCGTGCTCAGATACTGCTGTAGGCCCTGCACCGCCCCGCGGACGCTGGGGCGCGCCGCATTCAAGTTTCCCGCGAGTTCGGTGCGATGCAACTGCTCGTGCCGCGCCACAATCGTGTTCACCACTGAGATTCCGACGCTCCCCCCGATGTTGCGGAACAGGTTATACAATCCGCTGGCATTTCCGATCTCCTCATTCTTTAGAAACGCCATCGTGGTCGTCGAGAGCGGGACGAAGACGCATCCTGACCCGAATCCGCTGATCAAAATCGCCCAAAGAAAAGTCCATTGCCCGATGTCGAGATTGACTTCTCCAAACCAGAGGCTTGCGAATCCAAACAGCCCGAAACCAAACGCAATGAGCCAGCGATTATCGATCTTCGCAGTGAGATAGCCAATCACCGGCATGGCGCAGATGGCTCCGATGCCCCGCGGGCTCACGGCCCATCCCGCCGCGAAAGCGGTGTACCCCATCAGTTCTTGATAGAACAGCGGAAGCAGCGTGATCAAACCATAAATGCCAGCCCCAAACAAGCCGATCAGCACGCATCCCAGCGTAAAGTTGCGATGACGAAAAATCTTCAGGTCAACCAGCGGTTTCTGGGCACGCAGTTCTCGAACAAGAAATGCGATCAAACTTGCTACCAGAACGAAGGCAGCCCAGCGAATCCAAGTCGCACCGAACCAGTCATCTTCTTGGCCTTTGTCCAGAATAATCTGCAACGCACCCAGCCAAACTGCGAGCAAACCGAGGCCAATTCCATCCAGCTTGCCGGGGCTAGCGTTCTTGATGTACGGCGGGTCTTCCACATAGCGCGAGATCATGAACACGGCGAAGATGCCAACCGGAATGTTGATGTAGAAAGCCCAGCGCCAGGAATACGTATCCGTCAGCCACCCGCCAAGCGTAGGTCCGAGCACTGGCGCGACAACCACTCCAAGCGCGAAAACCGCCATGGCCATTCCGCGTTTCTGCGGAGGAAAACTTTCCAGCAGGATGGCTTGCGAGAGCGGTTGCAGCGCGCCTCCGCCGGCGCCCTGAACGGCGCGTGCGATCAGGATCAGTCCCAGCCCGGTCGCCGAACCGCAGGCAAACGACGAGACTGTGAAGATGACGATGCAGATGATAAGAAACCGCTTTCGCCCATAGCGCAAGGCGAACCAGCCGCTGGCCGGCAAGACCACCGCATTCGCCACCAAGTAGCTGGTCAGTACCCACGTGGCTTCATCGTTGGAGGCGGATAGGCTGCCCGCAATATAGGGTAATGCCACGGCGGCGATGGAAGTGTCGAGCACTTCCATGAACGTCGCCAGCATAACCGCCGACGCGATCAGCCACGGATTGGAAGCTGACTTCTGAGGATTGGACTGAGCCGGATTCGGTGTCGAGCGTGCGGCAGCCATTCTTCTTCGTGGAACTGTCAGCCCGGGACCCTATGCTTCAAGTCTCTTCCCTACGACTGCAATTCGGTACACACCGCCGAACACGGCGGGATTTTAAAGATGCCTCTGCGACTCAGGCGGTTTCAGGAAATACGAGTACTCGCATCCCGCATCCTTGCTTGACTCGCATTCCACAAATGGAGTCTATTGGAAGCAAGAAGAAGACGCTATGACCGAACAACTTGCCGACAAACAATGCGTCCCCTGCCGCGGCGGACTTCCTCCGCTCAAGGGCGGTGGGCTCGAAGCACTCCACAAGAGCGTTCCCGGCTGGAGCATTGTCAACGAACACCACATCACGCGCGCATTCAGCTTCCCCGACTTCCGGCAGGCGCTGGACTTCGTGAATCGAGTAGGTGAGCTAGCCGAGGAGCAAGGCCACCATCCCGACATTCTGCTGACGTGGGGCAAAGCCGAGATCACGATGTGGACGCACAAGATCGACGGTCTCACCGAAAGCGACTTCATCATGGCCGCTAAGATCGACCGGCTTCAAGCGTGACCGGCGCCACAATCCCCGCCGCACCTCGCTTCAAATCGCATAAGACGATTGCGTGGTTGATCTCGTTGACTCACGCCTCATCGCCAGCCTAAGATGCACGCTGAATCAGCTTACAGAAATCGTCCATATTCGTCTGAACCACAGAGGAGATGATCGATGAAGCGATCTTTGCCAGTTCTTGCCCTCATTGTTATTGCCACCCTCTCGTTCGCCCAGAACGATGAAGTAGTTCCTGGTGAGAATCTGGTTGTCGAAGGAGTTGCTAAAATTCCGGCCTCGCTTGCAGAGTCAGTGGGGCGCTACAGCGAGTTCCGTTCGGCAGACTTTGTCAGTTGGCATCCAACACACCGCGAGATACTGATCGAAACGCGTTTCGGCGATACAGCTCAAGTACATCAGGTAAAGTTCCCGGGCGGCGCCCGCACTCAGCTCACGTTTTTTCCCGACCGCATCGCCGGGGCCGAATACCAGCCGGGCAGTGGCGAATGCTTCGTATTCTCGAAGGATGTTGGCGGAGGCGAGTTCTTCCAACTCTATCGCTACGACGTCTCTACTGGTGACATTGCTCTTTTGACCGATGGCAAGTCACGAAACACGAGCCCCCGCTGGTCGTATCAGGGTGACCGCGTCGCCTACGGTTCCACAAAGCGCACCGGGAATGACGTTGACATCTGGGTGGTCAAAGCTGCCGATCCGGCAAGCGCGCGCATGGTTGCGCAAATGGAAGGCGGGGGGTGGGAAGTCTCCGACTGGTCGCCAGACGGAAAGCAGCTATTGGCGACGAATGGCGTGTCGGCGGCGGAAAGTTATGTTTGGTTGATCGACATCGCCACCGGCAAAAAAGATTTGCTCACACCCAAGACCGGCCCGGAAACCGTGGCGTACAACAATGCTCGCTTTGCCAAAGATGGCAAGGGCATCTATCTAACCAGCGATCAGGATTCCGAATTCCAGAGACTCGTCTTCATGGATCTAAGCACGCGCAAGACGACAGTGTTGACTCCGCAGCTCAAATGGGATGTGGACGAATTCGCTCTGTCACAAGATGGCCGCTGGATTGCCTTTGAAGCGAATGAGGACGGAATCAGCGTCCTGCATGTTCTCGATACCCGAGCGAACAAGGAGGTTCCAGTGCCCAAGCTGCCCGTCGGCGTACTGTACGGAATCTCTTGGCGTGATAACAGCCGCGAAGTTGCTTTCAACCTGAGTTCTGCGAGCCAGGATTACGATGCGTACTCTCTCGACATGGCATCCGGCAAGCTGGAGCGGTGGACATTCAGCGAGACTGGCGGGTTAAATACTTCAGGGTTCTCGCAACCGCAACTGATCCACTGGAAGTCATGGGATGACCGTCCCATCTCCGCTTTCCTGTACAAGCCTCCGGCAAAATTCGCCGGCAAACATCCAGTGATCATCGATATTCACGGTGGACCGGAAGGCCAGGTCCGCGCTGATTTTATTGGACGCGATAACTATTACCTCAACGAACTGGGCATTGCCATGATTTATCCCAACGTGCGCGGCTCGACAGGATATGGCAAAAGTTTTCAGAAGCTCGATAACGGATTCCTGCGCGAAGGTTCCTACAAAGACATTTCTACCCTGCTGGACTGGATTCAGACGCAACCCGATCTCGATGCGGCCAAAGTCATGATCACCGGCGGCAGCTATGGCGGATTCATGACGCTGGCCGTAGCGACAAACTACAACGATCGCATCTGCTGCTCGGTGGACATCGTCGGACCCTCGAATCTGGTTACATTTCTAGAGCACACTTCCGGTTACCGTCAGGACTTGCGACGCGTCGAGTACGGCGACGAGCGCGACCCGAAGATGCACGAGTTCCTAGAGAAAATCGCTCCCGCGAATAACGCGAAGAAAATTACCAAGCCGCTGTTTGTAGTCGCGGGGCAGAACGATCCTCGCGTCCCTGCCAGCGAATCGTCGCAGATGGTGCACGTCGTGCGGCAGAACGGGACAACAGTCTGGTGGCTACTCGCAAAGGACGAAGGTCACGGCTTCGCCAAAAAGAAAAATCGCGACTATTTATTCTATGCCACAGTGATGTTTATAAAGGAGTACCTCCTGAAGTAGGGGTAGCTTCGTAAGGGGAAGTGCCTTTCTGAAGCAGACCGGCAAGGCGCACGGCTTCAGTCGTGCCCTGAACCAGTGTGCACCGGCTTTCGCCCCTGGGGTTCAAGCGTCCGGCCTGAGTTTGCGTTTTAGATCCCCGGCGATCTGCTTTCCGTGAAACCGCCCGTTCTCAATGAAGATTTCATTGGTGCGAGATCCTGCGACGATCACACCAGCCACGTAGATACCCGGAACGTTGCTCTCAAGCGAAACCGGATCGCACACCGGACGGCATTGATCCTCCGACAATTCAATGCCCATGCTGCGCAAAAAATCGTAGTCCGGATGATAGCCAATCAACGCCAGCACGAAGTCATTCTTCAACCGGATGGGCCCACCACGGGGAGTCCTGACCACGACGTGGTCGACTCCAATCTCCTGCACCGTGCTATTGAAATAGGCCTCGATATCGCCGTTCTTGATCCGATTTTCGAGATCCGGCTTAATCCAATACTTAACGTGGTGATGCAACTGCGCACCTCGATAGACCAGCGTCACCCGCGCGCCGTGGCGCCATAGATCGAGTGCCGCAATCGCCGCCGAGTTCTTCCCCCCGATCACCAGCACGTCGCTGTCGTAGTAAGGATGGGGCTCGTTGTAATAGTGCGAAACCTTAGGCAGATCTTCTCCGGGCAAGCCAAGTTGATTCGCCAAATCGTAGTAGCCGGTGGAGACGATGACTTTACGAGTATTGTAATCGTGCGGCCTTCCAGCGCGGTCAGTAGCCGTAATGCTGAACTTGCCATCCTCGCCCATCACGGTTTTGACCCACTCGTACTGGCGAACATCCAGATGATAGTGTTCAGAAACCTTGCGGTAATACTCGAGCGCCTCTTCGCGCGTAGGTTTTTGGTTTGCAGTAGTAAACGGAATGTCTCCGATCTCGAGCAATTCCGGTGTGGTGAAAAACAACATGCCTGCGGGATAGTGAAAAAGCGAGTTCACCAGGCAGCCTTTGTCGACGACAATCACCTTGAGGCCAAGCTTTTGTGCCTCGATGGCGCAGGCAAGCCCGGTGGGTCCGGCTCCGATCACGAGCACGTCGGTCCGCATCGCGGGATTTTCACGCACCTTGGTTAAGGGTAGCGTTGCAACATCTTCGGCGACGAGAATATTGGGCATGGATTCGCGGGCTCACGCTACGAATAGAAAGCGATGATTCTAGCATGCGGCCACTCAACGGATTGTTACATCCCCAACCGAACACTCCTATTCCTCAGCGTGCGGGGCCCGCGCGCTATAATTTGCGGTTGCTTCATAATAGATCCGTTCAGGACAAGGCATGACGACTTCTGTGGAACACGCGAGTGGTATGCGTATTGAATCAGACAGCATGGGTCAAATCGAAGTCCCAGCAAACGTTTACTGGGGCGCGCAGACGCAGCGTTCGCTGCTGCATTTCAATATTGGACGCGACATTATGCCTCCGGAACTCATCCGGGCTTTCGGCACGCTCAAGAAGGCTTGCGCGCTGGTGAATCAGGACTTGGGCAAGTTGCCGGCGGACAAGGCCAGACTTATCGTCGAGGCCGCTGATGAAGTGATTGCCGGCAAGCGCAACGACCAGTTTCCCCTGCGCATTTGGCAAACCGGCAGCGGTACGCAGACCAACATGAACGTGAATGAGGTCATCTCGAACCGCGCCATTGAAATTGCCGGCGGCCCGCGTGGACGAGAGATGATGGGTTCGAAGAAGCCTGTCCATCCTAACGACGACGTGAATATGTCGCAGTCTTCAAACGACACATTTCCGGCGGCGATGCATATCGCGGCGGCCGATCGAGTGAAGAACGCCTTGATTCCGGCGATCAAAAGCGTGCGCGACGCCATCACTGCCAAAGCAAAGCAATTCCACGATGTGGTAAAGATCGGCCGAACGCATCTGCAAGACGCCGTCCCTCTCACCTTTGGCCAGGAGTTTGGCGGCTGGGCCAGTCTGCTCGAGCGCGATATCCAACGTCTCGAGCAGGCGCTGGAAGGCCTTTACGACCTCGCCATCGGAGGAAGCGCCGTCGGCACGGGCTTGAACACGCATCCCGACTTCGCCGAGCGCGCCGCCAGGAAGATCGCCGAACTTACGGGACTTCCCTTCCGCTCCCACGGCAACAAGTTCGCCGCGCTATCGGCGCACGATGAGATTATCTTCGCGCAGGGTGCGATGGAAACTCTGGCTGCGTCGCTGATGAAGATCTCCAACGATATTCGCTGGCTCGCTTCCGGACCGCGCTGCGGCCTGGGTGAGATTTCCATTCCAGAAAATGAGCCCGGTTCGTCCATCATGCCGGGTAAAGTAAATCCCACGCAGTGCGAGGCGATGACCATGGTGTGCGTGCAAGTTCATGGCGCGACTGCAGCTGTGGGATTCGCCGGATCGCAGGGCAACTTCGAGCTCAACGTTTATAAGCCGGTAATCATTTACAACTTCCTGCACTCCGTCACGCTGATCGCCGACGCCTGCCACGGATACGTTGAGTACATGCTCAATGGAATCGAGGTCGATCGCGCCAAAGTGGATTGGTACGTAAAGAATTCCCTCATGCTCGTGACTGCCCTCGCGCCGAAAGTGGGATACGACAAAGCTGCGCAGATTGCCCACACCGCGCTTGTAGAGCACAGCAGCCTGCGCGAGGCCGCGTTGAAGCTCGGCTATCTAACAGGCGAGGAGTTCGATCAATTTGTGAGACCTGAGAAGATGACGCGACCATAACAAGGAGCGCCGCGGATTTCCTTTACGAAGGATCTTTATTAGGGCTCCGCCGCTGCTTCTCCGCCTACCGGCTTCAGTTCCGCATTCTTCTTCGGTGTCGTCGTAATCACAATCACACTGACCAGAACGAGCACGGTCCCCAAGACGGTACGTACCTCCAGCCCTTCGCCTCCAACGAAGTGGCCCAACAATACCGCGACCACCGGATTCACGTACGCGTATGTTCCGACCTTCGTTGGCGACTCGTGGTGAATAAGCCATACATACGCTGTAAAAGCGATGATCGAGCCGAACACGATCAAGTACCCAAGAGCGAACCACGCGCCAGAGGGAACTCCCGCCGGATGAAAGCCTTTGAACTCGCCCAGCATCGCCGAGGCAAGAGTGAGCAGAATTCCACCTGCTAGCATCTGCGTCCCAGAACTCATTACCTTCGACTGGGGCAAGGGCAGCTTGCGGCTCAGCACGGATGCAAGTGACCAACTCATCGCTGCCACGACGAGAGCGATTGCGCCCGATGTGTCGATCGCACCCTCACCAAGGCCCGCCGAACGGCTCACCAGAACCGCCACGCCGCCAATCCCCACCACAAGGGCGGCTGCCAGCCTAAGTGTCAGTCGCTGGGTCCGAAGAATGAGGATTTCAGCCAGAGCCGTGAACACCGGGATGGTCGCCATCATGACCGCAGCGATTCCCGACGGCACGCGCCTTTCTGCCCAGAAAAGCAAGCCGTAGTCCAGCACAAAAATCATCCCGGCCAGCAACGTTATCCCCGCCCACTCGCGCCGCGTCGGCGACGCCGTTCCCTTGGTGCGCATCCACCCAAAGAGGAAGAGCCCGGCCAAAAAGAAGCGCATACCCGCAAATAAAAACGGAGGCAAATCTCGCACTCCGACACGAATCGCTAGAAACGTTGAGCCCCATACCAGATAGATGATGACAAATGCCAACACAGTTTCCCAGCGACGGGTGTGAGTCGTCTCCACGAGGGTCCTATTCGTACAAACGGTCAGACATGTTTTATTAGACAACCAGTTGGGCGCCGCGGACCCAGCCTTCCGCATGAAACAATCCGATCGGGACTATCAGCGATGGCGGGCCCGTGAGGCTAACAGGTGGCTGATTTGCGCGGAAGCTATTTCCTCAGCAGACTGGTGTGACTGGCCACGCACTGCCAGCGGCCTTCGGTGAATACCCAAGTGTCGGTGAATCGGCCCACGTGCTCATAAGGTTTTCCCTGATAGGAGCCCTTGGTTCGATACGTACCAACCACCACCGCCGACTCAGCATACATGCTGACCTTGACATCCTGAATGCTAAGAGTGTTTAGATTAAATTGAGGGTCTCGGATATCGGCGAGGAACTTGGCCTTGTCGCTGACCTCTCCGTCGTACTCGGTGTTGACGAACGCGGAGCCGATCATGGCGTCGAGGGCGCGAGCGTCTCGATTCACTTGTGCTTCGTTCCACAAACGTTCCATCACCAGCAGTTTGGTTTGCTGTGAGTCGTCCTTGGGATTTTGCGGAACCGCCTGCCCTGTCAAGGCAAGAAGCAGGAAACAGCAACTCGTGGCACGGAGCATGGTCTGGCTCGCCTGCTTCATCCCCACGTGAAGCGGACGCTGCGAAAAGATACCAGTAGACAACTGGATCTCGCTACTCAAATAAAGCGGTCGGCGTTACGATCGTCATAAATTCGGGTCGCGCGGCTCGCCCTATTTCCCGCCACTGTTTAGGCTCTCGGACTCAGCTAACCGGCGCAAGCGCCGCTCACGGCGTCCCGCGCGTAACAAGATAAACATATAGACGATGATCGCAAGATTGGCCAGCAGAACCGCAGAGCGCAAAAAGGTGACGCCGCGCAATAGCGCATGAATCTCGAGCGGAACCAGTAGCATTCCCGAACCAAACGCAAGCCACTCCGCCCAGGTGCGCTCGTTCCATAGACCATAGCCTTCCGCAAATCGCAGCCCAGCATAAACAAAGGCGAGCCTTGCCGCCATCCACAGCCTCGCATCGGTTATGTCGTCGGCAAAATTAAGAAAAATCTGCGCTGACTCGCGATCGCTACTGATGTGCAACAGCGTCAGCAGGCTTTCTGCGATGACCCAGGCATCCTTGTGCAAGAGCAGGATCGCTAGGATCCCGACTACCAGAACGAAGATTCCCTTGAGGAATTCGAATGAAGCGACCGCCCGCAGAACATTTCGCTGAGCACGGTGTAAGTCGATTTTCTTGGCCGGCGAGAGCATGCGCGAGCACTTTTTAGACTATCATGAACACCCACGGACGACCTTCACTCTAGCCGCCCTCTGAATAGGGGGTTCGAGTGGCTCTCACCGCCTTCCAGAACGAACCGCTCCGCGTAGCTCGTTCACGATCTCTCGCGATGCCCGGATCGCCGCCGCATGCTGGTTCACATTGAATGAAATCGCGCCGACACGAGCATGCCCGCCACCGCCGTAACGCTCGCAAATCTTGGCCAAATTGACTACTGGTTCCTGCGGTGCCCACGGATTCGATCCAACTGAAACCTTCACGCGGAAGCTGCTCTTGCTGAGTCCGACGCTGTAAATGGATTCGGGATGCAGATAGTAGGGCACGAATTTGTTGTAGCCCTCAAGATCGTGATCGGTAACGTCGAAGAAAATAGTTCCATCGACGCATTCGGTCCGCTGCTTAAGAATTTCGATGGACAGTTCATGCCGCCGGAGCAGCGGTGGCAAAAGCGGCGACACGAATGGCTCTTCCAGAATCGCAGCCAAGGGCTTCCTAGCCAGAAGTGGAATCAAGTTCGGGACGAAGCGCTGATCGGGTGCCGACTCGATCACCATCGTCAACTTCATCGCAGGCTCCCGCATTTCCACCGCGGTCTTGGCGTCGGAATAGAGCGCGCCATCAATGACATCGGTCCAGTGCACGAGTTCCGCTACGGCAGCCGGATCGAAGCCGAAGCGTTGCTGCGCGATCATCGCGATGAAACTGGTGCACGATTTGAAGTCAGGATCGTAGAATTTTCGATTGCTCTGATCGCCCTCGAAGTGCGCGGCGTCAGCCGGCGAGAGAAAGGCGCTCTCGTGATGATCGAACCACCACGTAATCTTGGGCGAACTCGAGTACTTGAAGTCGACGATGGCATTTTCATCTCCGTCGAAATCCGCTTCGTTAAAAAGCGCTCCCGCGCGATGCAGGAGGCCGGAGAAGGTGAAGTCGATGTCTTCGCGTATCCGCTCCCGGTAAAAACGTGAGAACAGAGCAGCAGAACAGGCGCCATCAAAACACTTGTCGTGATAAAACACTCTGACTTTCAATAAAGGCCCCAGTTCACCCGAAATTCCCGCCCCCGAAACCGAAAGTACGATCCTTTTCGGCTAGGCAGGTAAAAGCTAATAGGATTGACAGCTTGGAGCAAGAAAGTCAAGCACCGTACTTCCTTGCCCATTTATCACAGACCCTTTGAGTGCTTGGCGGGTTCCCTAGCGACCCTTGCGGTCTAGGCTTTTTTTGGGGTCGAATTCAGCAAAGGTCAAAGCTTTTACTCACATAGCGCGCTAAGAAATTCCGCAAGAGTCGCAAAGGCTCCCGCCCTAGGAATTGCTCGCCTGCCGTTCCGCGAAGTCGCCAATCAGAGGCAGCTTATACATCTCCCCCTGCAGCGCCTTCACCACCAGCACGATCCAGATCATGATCAGGGCGAGGCTCACCACCATCGACAAAAGCCAGATCAGCAAGTGGCCAAACAGGGGAATCAGAAAAAGCACAACACCCACAACTCTTAGGATAGCGCCGGTCACAACGCCGGCCAGCCACAGTCCGATGCATTGAAAGGAATGAAATCGAACAAAACGATTCTTGTTGTATGGCTCGATAAAAAGGAACACGATTGCCGGCAAAAGGAAGTAGGCGAGCGCGCCCGCCATTATTTCAGGCAACACGCCCACTGTCCCGTGCGCACGTTCGGGTGTGCGCATGGCGCGTCCGCAACCGGGGCAAAAAGCGGCGGCATCGGGCATCGGTGTGGCGCAGTCCGGGCAGGAAATAGGCATGGATTCTTTCAGACTAGAGTGCTCTTCTTGCGGCAATCTTCACAAACGCCGTAAATCTGGAACGTATGCCGGGTGGTCGTGTAGCGGTGCCGGCGCCCGATTTCCTGCTCCAACTGATCCACTTCCTCGGAAAAAAACTCGACGGAACTACCGCATTCGGTGCAAACCATGTGGTGATGGCTGCGCCGGTTGTACTGGTGCTCATAGCGGGCGATACCGTCGTGAAAAGCGACCTCGCTGGCCAGCCCGCACTCGGCGAGTAGTTTCAGCGTGCGATACACGGTCGTGTATCCGATTCCGGCGTCCTTCTTCTGGACCAGGCGGTGCAGCTCATCCGTCGAGAGATGGTCGCGTGTCTCCAAAAACGAGCGCAGAATCGTGTCGCGTTGCGCTGTCTGCTTCAGGCCAACCTTCTTCAGATGTTGATGAAGGATACCTTGCGCCTCGCGTACCATCTCGCGCGAGATGGAAGGCTGGTCATCGATGCGCTTTTGCAGCATGAACAGTCAGGATAGCATTGGAGGATCTTGAAAATGAAATTCATTTTCAGCTGCTGGCGAAGCGTTTGACGTCACGCCCCGAAGAGTTTCGGCTATCCGATGATTCCAGCAATCCGTTCAATCTTCATCACAAGGTTGCAATTTGTGCAGCGTCCCGATCTGACCTAGAATCGACTTGCTCATGAGCACCGCAACAGTCGCGACCCCTTCCGCTACCCGGCGTTCCGCTTGGGGGCGTGTACTCCTCTGGTTGCTGTTGATCCTGATCCTGCTGGTGGCGGGAGCGCTCGCCTACGCCTATTTTGTTGCCGTCTCCGCCCTGCCACAGCTTGATGGAAAGCTTAAAGTCAATGGCCTCGGTGCCGCCGTGAAGGTAACAAGAGATGCCCACGGCGTCCCTGCGATTGAAGCGGCCACGTTGGAAGATCTGTTCACGGCGCAAGGCTATGTCACCGCGCAAGACCGACTTTGGCAAATGGACATCATGCGCCGCTTTGCCTCCGGAGAACTTTCTGAGATTTTGGGCGAGGATACGATCAAGATCGACCGAGAGCAGCGAATTCTGGGACTGCGTGCGGCCGCCAGGAAGTCGTTGCAAATGGCGATTTCCCGCGACCGCTCTTTTTTTGACGCCTACGCCCGCGGCGTGAATGCCTTCATCGAGGCGCACAGAAACACTCTTCCAATCGAATTCCGCATCCTGAAGTATCGGCCAAAACCCTGGCAGGCCGAGGATTCTATCGTGATCGCCAATCAGATGGTGAAGGATCTCAACTACTTCACTTTCGGCGACGCACTCACGCGCGAGATAATCCTGGCCAAGATGGGCCCCGAGCTCGCTGCCGATCTGTACATCAATCGATCGTGGCACGACCGGCCACCGACCGTGATGCGCGAAGATCTGAACGACCAGGAAAATCAGGGCGGCTCGGATGACGACGACGATGACATCGACGATGGCCCTGACAACTCGGTAACTCAACACGGAACCGGTGGAGCGGAGATCTGGTCTCGCACTCCCGAAGCGGTGAACGGATCAAACAATTGGGTGATCTCAGGAGCCCATACAGTCACCGGGAAGCCACTGCTCTCGAACGATATGCACCTCGGCCACCAGATGCCGAATCTGTGGTACGAAGCGCATTTGAAGTCAGGCAATCTGGATGTTGCCGGAGTCACACTGCCCGGCATGCCTTATGTGATTGTTGGGCACAATCAGCGCATTGCCTGGGGATTTACCAATGTCGGCCCTACCGTAACGGACGCGTTCATCGAAAATTTCGACACCCAGGGCGCATATCAGACGCCGCAGGGCTGGCAGGAGCCGGAGCATCGTAGCGAAATCATTCAGGTGAAGAACGGCCCGGACGTAAGCGTGGATGTAAAGCTCACGCGTCACGGCCCGATTATCACGGATGTCCTCCCCGGCGAGACTCGGCAAATAGCATTGCGCTGGACGCTCTACGACGGCCTCCGCATGCCATTCTTCGATGTCGATACCGCACAGAACTGGGAGGAGTTTCGCGAGGCGTTTTCTGGACTCGACGCCCCAGGGCAGAATGTGGTCTATGCCGACATCGATGGCAACATCGGCTACCAGACCACGGGGCATATTCCCATCCGCGCCGCGGGCGACGGCAGCCTTCCGGTCAACGGCGCCGACAATGCCCACGAATGGACCGGCTACATTCCCTTCGACAAATTACCCAGTATTTATAACCCTCCATCCGGCGTGATCGCGACCGCCAACGGGCGCATCACGCCGGATCGGTATCCATATTCGATGAGCGCGGAGTGGGAGGCGCCTTGGCGTACCGAGCGCATCTATCACGTACTCGAATCCGGACGGAAATTTTCGGCCGCGGACATGCTAGCGCTGGAGAACGACATCCACTCCGAAAATGACCTGTACGCGGCAGAGCGCTTCGTCTATGCCATCGACCACGCCTCAAAACCCTCGCCCCGCGCAAAACAGGCGGCCGATCTGATGCGCAACTGGGACGGCCGAATGTCGGTATCATCGGCAGCGCCAACGGTTGCTGTGTGCTCCGCGCGGGAACTGACGCGCCTGCTTCTCGAACCGCGCCTCGGACCCGGCCCGGGAGATCCCACGCAATTGAAAACAGCTCTAAGCTGGAAAACATACGCATGGGAAATGCGCACGGTGTGGCTGCAGAATATCCTGCTGCATCAACCGAAACGCTGGCTGCCGGAGAAGTATCCGAACTACGATGAATTGCTGACCGCGGCCGTAGAATCCGCGGTCGTCGAGCCATCTGCTCCCAAGGACCTTGCTTCATGGCATTGGGGAAGCTTCAATGCGATCGAAATCAAACATCCCGTGCTGAGCAAGATCCCATTCCTTGGGCAGTGGGCCTCGCCCGGCGTGCATGAGCAATCCGGCAGCGGGTATACCGTCAAGGCTGTGACGGCTCACCACGGACCTTCGGAACGCTTCACCGCAAACCTCGCGGACCTTGACCAATCCACGCTGAATACCGTGACCGGCCAGGGCGGAAATTTCCTGAGTCCCTATTACATGGATCAATGGAATGCCTGGTACCAGGGCTCGACCTTCTCACTGCCCTTTACTTCCGCAGCTGTGGAAGCCGCCGCAGGGCATCGCCTCGTGCTGGAACCCGCAAAATAATCACCATCCACCGGAAACCTCTGGGGCAGATTCAGTCAGAAAAAATCTACCGCTTTCACATCCATGATCTGCCCTGTCAGGATGATCGTTCCGTTGGTGATGAAGTTGTTGTTTGGGATCAGCTTGTCGATCAGAGTGTCGTAGACCCGCAGCTTGGTCCCTTCCACGACATACTCAACGGAACGGCTGGTGAAGCTTTGCAGACCGGTCACATCGCCGTTGTCCGGTGGAATGACGACGGCTCCGCTGGCGGTATTGAAGATGGAGAGGCAGCCCCGTACTTCCCCCTGGACGTTGTTTACGTCACCGATCGTGGTGCAGCCGTGGGAGCCGATGAAGAGCTGGCCATTGCTGCTCATATCGATGCGGTCGTGATAACCATCGGTGATGACCGCGCTCGCAGTAACGGTCATCGAACCCAGGTCGATAGCATCCAGACGTCCGCAAGTCTTTGCCGCCGTGGTCTCTCCGGTACACGAATTGTTCGGGGACGGGTTGCCAATCGAGGCTGCAGGAGTACCTGCCACGTAAAGAGTCGACCCATTTAGCCAGCCGATCGTCGCTCCATCCACTGCAATCGGGCTTCCCACGGCGAACGTAGACATGTTCAGAGTTTGCACGCTGGCGCCAGCACTCGAACTGGCGCATTCCGGTCCGCAATTCAAAACGTAGGCAGTGCTGCCATCGCTACTGAAGAGCGCATAAGCCGGGTGATCGAAGCCCCCCACCGTGGTCGTGACCGTGTTGCCAGTGTTCACAAGGAGCGGCGAGACGACGGTGAGCGTGCCGGTAAAGTTGTTCGCAGGAGTACTGAAGACTAGCAGCTGAGTTCCACTCGGACTTGCCACCACCGTTTCCGCCTGCGGCACAGCAATCGTGGCCGCGATGCCTCCGGAAGTCAGGTTCATCACTTCGACCGCCCCGGGCGGGTTCCCGATCAGCGTCGCAGCGGGAACTGCTGCGTACCCGAATCCACTGTCCAAAGCGACGATGCTTTCGGTGGTTGCGCCCAATTGGATGCTTCCGATCGAAGCTTCAGTCTTGGTATTGATGACTTGTATAGCGTTGGAAGCGGAGTCGAAGATCAGCAGGGTCGACCTGTCGGAAGATATCGCCATCAAAGTGGGACTAGTCCCAGCACTAATGCCGGAAGCCCGAGCCACGGTGTCATTTGAGCCATTGATGATGGAAATTCCTGCGAAAGAGCTCTGGCCGGAAACGTCCTGCGAGGCAAACACCCTGGTCGTCAGTCCGCTTGGCGGCTTGACGATGTTCGTCCCACTGCCACATGAGACAAGGATGAAACTGGCGGTCAAAAGGAGGGCAATCAAGAGAGCGGATTTCTTCAAACGTCAAGCTCCTAACTGCAGCAAAGAAAGAGATTTATCTGTGAAATAGGGGATTATAGCAGAGGCTCCGGAAGTTCTCCGCCCCTGCTCTTCCGCGTGAAAAAGCATCGACACACATCGATCTGCCGTCGAATGCAAGGAACTAGGCTCATCCTGTATTCTGATTTCATATGGCAGCCGATCTTCTCGCTCGCATCAAGCGTTCTCCCGTTCTTTGCGACGGAGCCATGGGAACATTGCTCTACTCCAAGGGCGTATTCATTAACCGCTGCTACGACGAACTGAATCTTTCCCAGCCCGACCTGATTCGAGCCGTTCACCACGACTATCTCCAGGCCGGGGCCGAAATTATCGAAACCAATACCTTTGGGGCAAATTCGTTCCGCTTGGCCAGGCACAGTATCGCCGACAAAGTAACCGATATTAATCGAGCCGGAGCCCGGCTCGCCCGGGAAGCCGCCAAGAGTTTCGATGTATGGGTGGCGGGTTCGGTTGGCCCGTTGGGAACCCGAATCGAACCTTTGGGAAAAACATCCTTCGAAGAGGCTCGCCAAGCCTTCCGCGATCAGATTACAGCCCTTGCCGAGAGCGGCGTCGACCTACTTATGTTCGAGACCTTCGGATATCTCGAAGAACTCCGCCAGGCCATGCTCGCCGCTCAGAATGTCGGGGCGAAATTGCCGCTGGTCGTGCAGGTCACAATCGACGAAGACGGCAACTGCCTGGATGGTTCCGACCCAGAAACCTTTACTCCCCGCCTCGAAGAGTGGGGGGCCGACATCATCGGATGCAACTGCAGCGTAGGTCCGGTCGCAATGCTGGATGCGATCGAGCGCGTGCGCGCCCTCACTGCGCTGCCGTTGGCCGCGCAACCGAATGCAGGCATTCCGCGCTCGGTCGAAGGTAGAAACATTTATTTGTGTTCCCCGGAATACATGGCGAGCTATGCACGTAAATTCGTTGCCTCCGGGGTCCGGATCGTAGGAGGATGCTGCGGAACCACTCCCGATCACATCCGGGTCATGAAATCGGCTCTGCGCGTGGGCGAGGCTAGGGGCAAAACAACGTCGGTCGCTGTAGCGGGCGCAGCACCTACACCAAGTTCCACTCCAGTGCAATCGTTGGAACAGCGCTCGCTACTCGGGGCAAAGCTGGCTCGCCGGGAGTTCGTCACCATGGTGGAGGTCGTTCCTCCCAAGGGGACCGACATCAAAAAGGAATTAGAGGGTTCGCGCTTTCTAAAGTCGGTCGGTGTGGATGCTGTAAACATTCCCGATAGTCCGCGCGCCTCGGCGCGCATGAGCAATCAGGCCCTTTCGCTAATCGTGCAGCGTGAAGCGGGAATCGACACGATCCTGCACTACACCTGCCGCGACCGTAACGTGCTGTGCATTCAAAGCGATCTTCTGGGAGCGGCCGCGGTTGGCATCAAGAATTTGATCTGCATCACGGGTGACCCTCCGAAAATGGGGAACTATCCCGACGCAACCGCCGTGTTTGATGTTGACGCGATCGGCTTGGTAAATATCGTCCACAACCTGAACCGTGGACTGGATATCGGCGGCAATCCGATTGGCGCCGGAACTGGTTTTGTAATCGGGGTGGGGGCGAATCCCGGGCTCACCGATCTGGATGAAGAAATCCGCCGCTTCGAGTACAAAGTCGCCGCAGGAGCGGAATACGTGGTAACCCAACCCGTCTTCGATCTGCGCCTGCTGGAAAACTTTCTACGCAGGATCGAACACTGCCGCATCCCGGTCATCGCGGGCATTTGGCCGCTGGTAAGCGTGCGGAATGCTGAATTCATGAAAAATGAACTCCGGGTTTCCGTACCGGATGCAATCCTGGAACGTATGGCAAAAGCCCAAACCCCCGAGGCGGCTCGAGAAGAAGGAATAGCCATCGCCCGCGAGATGCTGGCTGCAGTCCGTACGACGGTGCAAGGCGCTCAGATCAGCGCGCCGCAAGGGCGTTACACCTCTGCCGTCGATGTTCTCGAGGCCTTAGGAAACAGCGGTTCCGCCACAGCGTAAATTCCTTTGTGGGAAGCAAGACGCATTCCGCAATTTTCTTACAAAAGAATAATTACTTAAGACAAATACTGGCGTTAAGATAGCCCTAGGAGCGAGTTCCGTTGGCCAAATTTGAGGAGTGCCTTCAGCGGCTGGAAAAAATTGTGCAGGAGCTGGAAAAAGGTGAAGTGCCTCTGGAAAAGAGTCTGACTCTTTTCGAAGAAGGCATGAATCTCTCATCCGCTTGTCGCAAGGAGTTGGAACAAGCCGAAGGCAAGGTGGAAATTCTCCTCAAGAAAAACGGGAAGCTTCAGGCCGAACCTTTTGAGCCCCTGAACGAAAAAGCGCCCGCCCGGTAGGCGCGATTCGTCGGGTAGTGCTTGTCGAATCTGGAATGTCTGTGGAGCAGTGGTTTCAAACCCTTCCCCGCAGCCCTAGTCCGCCGTTTTTGACGGTTGTTGGTCAGGAGGATCTATGGGCTTCAATATTGTGGTGGTTGAGAACGACCCCAGCGTAGCAAAATCCCTTAAGTCGTGCTTCCATTCGGTTCAGCTATCGCGTTCCGGTGAGGAGCTTCGGCAACGTGTTGCCAAGAACAAGCCGGACGCCGTGATTCTCGACATGGAGCATTCTCGCCTGTCGGACGTAAAAGACCTGCGTCGGGACTTCCATTCCCTCCCGATCGTATGCACGCACCGCATAGCGGATGAGGAATTGTGGGTCGCGGCGCTTGATGCCGGTGCGAGCGACGTTTGCCGAACGGATGAGGTCCAGACCGTTCTGAGTTCTGTATTGCGAAACTCAGCGCGAAAGCCTGCAGTAGCATGAACGGTTAAATTACGAATTAGGTGAGGGCGCCTTCGGGCGTCCTCTTTGTTGACGATTAATCACGGCCTCTGCGCAGCTTTGCACTCCGTTGGCCTCCGCCTTGTTATACTCACTGCGCAATGCTGCAGGAAACTCTCGAGCAAGGGCGGTCGATGACGGATGTTGCGCTGGACCGCCTCATCCCTCTGGAAACCCAACATCCGGCTTCCATCCACAAGGCGATGCGGCACAGCTTATTCGCCGGCGGCAAACGCCTGCGGCCCATCCTGTGCATCGAGGCCGGTCGCATGGTTGCTGGATCATTGCCCAAACGAATCGAGGAGCTCGGTGCGGCGCTCGAAATGCTGCACACCTATTCCCTGATTCACGACGATCTGCCCGCGCTCGATAATGACGATCTGCGGCGTGGGCATCCCACCTGCCACAAAGTCTTCGGTGAGGCTCTCGCGATTCTTGCGGGAGATGCCCTCCAGACGCAAGCCTATGAAGTTCTGGCGCGCCTCGATTGTCCAGCGGAGGCCCGCGTGCGGATCATCGAAGAAATCGCTCGCGGCACTGGCACTGTCGACGGAATGATTGGCGGACAAGTCATCGACCTCGAAGCCGAGCGCACCCGGCCCACTCCAGAAATGCTGGAATACATTCACCGCTCTAAGACCGCGGCGCTGATCACTGCAAGCCTCGTGAGCGGCGGCTTATATGGTGGAGGCAAGGACGTCGAAGTTAAGAAATTGCGGGCTTTCGGCCGGTCAATCGGCCTGGCGTTTCAGATTGTCGACGACGTTCTCGATGTCACCCAGACCTCAGAGCACCTCGGCAAAACCGCAGGCAAGGATGCGACCGCTCAAAAAGCGACCTACCCCGCGCTGTTTGGGATTGAAGAATCGGAGCGCAGGGCTGATGCACTGGTCCAGGCTGGATTTGAGGAATTGAAGAGCTTCGGCGAGCGTGCCGAAATTCTCAAAGAACTAGCACGGTATTTGGTTGAGCGGAAAAAGTAAGGATTCGTTCTCTCCTGCCGGGTGTGAACCGTCGCAGACAGGGGCTGTTCGACGAGCTGATATACTGCAATTTGCAGGGTGGTGATTGCTTTCCGGTGCGGTTGCAGTTTCGCTTCCCGTTGTCTGACACGAAAAGAGTTTCACGGTGATGGAGTTCGCCATAACCGCCTTGCGGCACCAGCCGAGCCAAGGCTGATAACTCCTACAAAGTCCATGATCGATTTGTAGGAGACGCGCCTTGATTAAGAACTTTCTCTCGATCTCCCTCGCCGCCATTTTCGGGGCCAACCTGCGATATCTCATCAGCCGAGTGGCCGCTCGGCAATTCGGCCCAGTTTTCCCTTACGGCACGCTCTTCATAAACGTTGTTGGCAGCTTTATCGTCGGTTGGTTTCTCATCTGGACCACCGAGCGCATCTTGATTGATCCCCACTGGCGGCTGGTCGTTGTGATCGGCTTCTGCGGATCGTTCACCACCTTTTCGAGTTATGCCTTCGAAACCATGGCTTTCTTTGAACATGGACAGTGGGGCCTGATGCTGGTCAATTTTCTCAGCAACAATCTGCTTTGTCTCGGCGCAGCCCTGGCGGGCATGGCAGTGGCGCGAGCGGTATAACAGGGCTACTGAGCAGAGCAATCAAGTAATGACCATGTCCACGATCCTCGAAACCTCGCGACTCAAACTTCGCCGCTACAGCGAAGGCGATGTCGCCGAATTGCTGCCTTTAATCGGCACGCCCGAGGTCGCAGCCACCACTCTGCGCATCGCGCATCCTTACACCGAGCAGCATGCCAGGGAGTTCATTGCCAGCTCGCAGGATGCCGACAAAATCTGGCTCGCGATCACTTTACGCAGCGACGGGCACCAGATTGGTGGCATTGGCCTGCGCCTCGCACCTCAACACGAGCACGCCGAGCTTGGCTACTGGCTGGCTGTCGCTTATTGGGGGAAAGGCTACGCCACGGAGGCGGCCCAGGAAATGTTGCGCTATGGATTCGAGGACCTCCATCTTCACCGCGTCTCTGCATCGCACTTCAAACACAATCCCGCCTCCGGCCGGATTCTCCTTAAGCTGGGCATGCGCCACGAAGGCTGTCAGCGCGAACATCTTCGCAAGTGGGATCGCTTCATCGACTTGGAACTGTACGGCATATTGCGGCAGGAATGGCGAACAGGCGAGTAAAATGCCTAATGCGATGGCAATCCAGGTCACAATTTATTTAAATGAAGCCGACCAGTGGCAGCGGCGTCCTCTGCATCTGGAGATTCTCAGCTACCTGCGCAAGGAAAACGTATACGCCGCCATCGCCTTCCACGCAGTGGCCGGTTTTCTTGGCCGCCAGCGGGTGAAGACGGCCAGCATGGTAGAGGCGGGCGGCAAGTTGCCAGTGGTCATCGTATTCGTCGATACCGATGAACATGCAGCCCGCGTTCTGCCGACGTTGAAAGAAATGGCAGCACACCGCTTGATCGTGCGCGAGAATGTGGTGTTGGAACAAGGAAGTCTCGACTAATATGTCCTCGACTCCTCTTGACATTCTTGCCATTGCGGCCCACCGTGACGACGTAGAGCAAACCTGCGGAGGAGCTCTGCTAAAAGCCGCGCAGCGCGGGCAGCGAACCGGAATTCTCGACCTGACGCAGGGGGAAATGGGCACCCGTGGCACTGCCGACGATCGCGCCCGCGAAGCCTCGGACGCG
>Ga0210400_10000455_pt1 | contig 45783 bp, 42 predicted proteins | sample IncBWH26MmetaG_FD_155456 | JGI IMG/M metagenome (GOLD analysis project Ga0210400, IMG submission 155456) | Forest soil microbial communities from Barre Woods Harvard Forest LTER site, Petersham, Massachusetts, United States - Inc-BW-H-26-M | ecosystem: Environmental > Terrestrial > Soil >... | reverse complement strand
GGAAGACCGAAGAGAGCGCTTAAGCGCGCGACGGAGCAGCCGATGGTCTGCGGATTCTGCGGCAAGATTCTCGGGTTAATTCATTGGCCCGGCTGTCCAGATTCGCCACTGATTGACGATATGGAGTAGCGAATGCGCTTTACGCAGTTTCATCGTGGCAGAAATGCGTACAATGACGCGAAGCCGCTGCCGCCCAAAGCTACTCCAGCATTTCGGATGGGTTGGCGGGCGGCCGAGAAGGAGAAGATGCTGAATGATCGAACCCATCGTCGTTGAGATACACGAGTCGTGGAAGGTGCGAGTGGGGGTGGCAGAGGCTTTGTTGCTGATAGCCCTTGCCATGTCGTATTGGAAAGGGTAAACTATCCGCAATCGTCGGCGGCGTCGTCGGAAACTCGTAAGCGTCTAGCTCAAAAGGGTGACGACGCGTGAGGATTCAGATGGATCGTATTCGCCGGATCGTGACGAAGATGGAAGAGAATTGGGACTTGGTGGTTCTGGCGATCATCGGTGCGGTGGTGGTTGGTGCTACGGTGTGGGCAGTGGGCAAACCAGTTTCCAAGTTGCGGGTCAACGAGAAGTCACAAGCGTTGGTCGAATGCAACAGCTCACCGGATTGCCAGCCTCACAAGTGGCCGGCGGAGGATATCCCACTCAAGCAGGATCGGGAGATCCAACTCGCGCCCGCCAAAGTCAAGTAAGATTGGAGGAGTTCATAAGAGCGTTGGAGCCGTAAGGCTGCTCTATCATAATTTCATAAGGGAAGTGTCCAACCACTTCCTCTCGTTCTCTGGTATCTGCCGATGAAGGTCAATCTGATCTTTACGGATTAGGCTGATCTATCCTGTCATCGGCAGATACTATAGAGCGAAATACGATTTGACCACAAGGTCATTTTTATGTTATAAAGCTTTTGCCGCGGGCATTTAATACTCTGTATTGCCGTTGTTCGCTCGCATTGGATCCCGATGAGGCATCGGGATCAGCTCGCTCGCTAGGCAATAAATCTTAATCTAATTAATAAATTACTCAAATGGCTGTACCAAAAAAACACAAGACCCGGTCGGGACGAAACCAGCGCCGCTCGCACGATCATCTCAAGGCCAGCAATTTATCTGTCTGCAAAAATTGTAACTTCCCAGTTTTGCCGCACGAAGTCTGCGCCAACTGCGGATTTTATAAAGGCCGCCAGGTCCTCAAAATCAAAGCTAAGGCCGCGGCCAAAACCAGGCAGTAAAAATTCGATCGCGATTATGTTCCATTTCGTTTACGTTTTTGATAGTGTTAATCATGATCGCTTTTACGTTGGATATTACCCCGAGGATTTACAAAGACGAGTCGCAAAACATAACCGCGGAGAGGTTTTTTCTACTAAAGCGTATGGGCCTTGGGAACTGATATTTTACGAGGCATATTTGAATAACAATGACGCTTTTAGGCGAGAAAAGTATCTGAAGACAAGTCAGGGAATGAAAATGTTGAAGTTCATGCTCAAAGAGTACCGGCAAGAAAAAACCAATCGAATTTTACTGCCTGGCGAGCCTCGTAGGGTAGTGAAATTTGATCGCGAAGCGATTTAATATAATTAATCAAATTTCTACTACCCTATGGCTAACCGGCATTTGTCTCGCACAGTGGCGATGCAAAGTCTCTATGAGTGGGATTTCAACGACCGCGTCAGACCGCTTTTACAGATTACTGAATTCAATGTAAAGCAGTTTGCGCCCGGACTTGAAGATCCCGCTTTTATTTTTGATTTGATCAATGGAGTGGAGAAAAATTTGGCGCCGATAGACAAAATAATCGTGGACACAGCGCCCGAATGGCCGATTTCACAGATCACCATCATCGACCGCAATATATTGCGCCTCGGGATTTACGAACTGATGTTTGCACACGAAGTGCCGCCGAAGGTGGCGATCAATGAGGCGGTGGAGCTGGGCAAGGCATTTGGGGGCGAGAGCAGTGGCAAATTTATAAACGGAGTACTGGGAACGCTGTACAAGCAGCTGCCGGAAGAAGAAAAAAAAGCGGGCGAGGAAAAAGAGAATAACAAAGATCCAAAACAAAAAAATAATCAAGAGACGCCTGAGGAATAGGGCGTCTTTTCTTAATTTTTTAACATTAATTATAAGTTTATGAAGAAGAGTGTATTATTTTTTGGTTCCTTGTGCGCGTTATTTTTTTGCCAAATTGCCGACGCTTCGTCTGACTCGCTTTGGATCAGCCAAGTCCAGGTCGACGGAGACGGCGGGCCTTCGGACGAATTCGTGGAAATTTTTAATCCCACTGATTCGGCTGTTTCGCTGGACGGCTGGTCGATCCAGTACAAATCTTCCAGCAGTAATTTCCCGCTGGCCAACAGTAGTCAGAAGAAAAATTTACCTTCAACAGCAACTGTTCCGGCTCATGGATATTTTCTTTTTGCCGGTTCCGGTTACAACGGCAGTGTAACCGCTGATCATACTCAAAGTTCAATTTCGCTCACGGGCACCAGCACGGGTGCGACAATTTTTTTGGTCCATGGCGTAAGCTTCATCGCAGGTGGAGCCTGATGGGCAATTGTAGACAAGGTCGCTTATGGATCGTCCATAAACAATTCGCCGGAAGCAAACTCTGCTACAACTCCGCCACCTGAAAAATCTTTGCAACGGTCGGCTGATACAGATAATAACGCGGTGGATTTCTTCATCGCAGATGCAAATCCTCACAATACTCTGGTTTTGCCTGTGAATTCTCCGTCACCAACCCCGACTCCAGCGCCAAATCCGCCCCCCACTCCAGTGCCTACGCCTCCGCCAGCACCCGGGCCCCGATACAGCCAGGCGATTGTGATTTCGGAATTTTTGCCAAACCCGGACGGATCGGACAGCGGCGAGGAATGGGTCGAACTTTTCAATCCATCGAATGCGGACGTCGATTTGTCAGATTGGAAATTGGATGATCAGGGGCAGGCGGTAGGGAGCAGTGCCTATACTTTTCCCAAAAATAGCGTGATTAAGGCGCAAGGTTATCTGGTAGTGGATTTGCCAGAAGGCAGTTTTACGCTCAACAACACCGGCGGAGATTCAGTCCGGCTGATCTGGCCGGATAAAACAATTGTCACGGAAGTGGCTTATACTGGCAATGCGAACGCGGATCAAACTTACGCCATCAAACCGGATTATAATTATGCCTGGACATCCATCGCTACCAAAGGCAGTGCCAACAAATTTGATCAACTGCAAACAGGTGTTTTGTCGCCCGCGGAATCCAACATCAAAATCAGCGAGATTTTTCCGAACCCGAAAGGCGCTGACAGTGGGGGAGAATGGGTCGAGCTTATAAATCTCGGGACCGAGCCGGTTTTGATTCACAACTGGATTTTGGATGACGGCGAGAAAGGCAGTGCGATCAGAGGGTCGGCGTGGAAAATCCAAAGTCCGATCGTATATCCTCAAGGATTTACAGTGCTTAGCATTCCCGCGGGGAAATTCAGTCTGAATAACACGTCAGATACGGTAAGGCTGTATAACTCCAATAAGGTCTTGATCGACAGCATTAGCTACGCAGATGCCAAAGAAGATTTGAGCTACTCGATGATAGAAGGCAAATGGGTTTGGGCAAGCCCAACACCAAATGCGGCGAATGTGTTGCTTGCAGCTGAGCCTGAACCAAAGGTCTTGGGGATCGCAATCAGCGAAGTGTATCCTGAACCTGCAAATTCGGATGCGGAATTTATCGAACTGCTGAATACCTCGGATCAGCCGGTCAAGCTGGATGGATTCAAAGTTGCCGACAAATCAAACAGTTATGAAATTTCAAATAAAATTTTGGCACCGCATGATTTTTATGTTTTAAAAAAATCCAAAACCAAAATCGCGCTGAACAATTTTGGTTCGGAAACAGTAACTTTGGCTGACGCCAGCGGAGTGATTGTGGTTCAAATAACTTACGAAGACGCGCCCAAAGCCCAATCATATAATTTGCTGGAGGATGGAACTTATGCTTGGAGCACGGTACCCACTCCGGGAGCTGTGAACAAAATCGTAACGCCAGTGCTCCAAAAAAATGAAAACAAAATCGTGAAAGCGGTCGACACCACCGCGTACACAGAAGTTTTGCCGACAGAAATTGCATCCAGCCAAGTTGAGGCCGCAAGCACAGTAGCAGCCGGCGGTTTTGAGGCAGATCAAGGAGTTGTCAGCGGGACTGGTTTGGAGACGCCGATCTACGGTTTGAGCCGATCGGAACTTTGGCTTTGGCTGATCGGAAGTTTTGCCCTAAACTTGGTTTTTTGCTATAGTTTGGTTAAATTAATGTTAAAGCGATCCGAATGATGCGAATGAGCATCCGAATGACACGAATAATTAACTCTGGGTTTTGTATTCGTATCATTCGTATGTATTTGTAGGTCCGTATCGCGATATACTTAAGCGTAAGGAAAAGCATATGAACAAGCAAGAATTGGTGGACGCGCTGGCCGCGAAACTCAATGTCGGCAAAACCGAAGCGGAAAATATTTTGCACGGGTTTGTAGATGTGGTGACGGATGCTTTGAAAAGCGGACAGGAAGTAAATATTTCGGGATTCGGCGCATTTGTCGTAGTCGCGCGTTCGGCCCGCATGGGAGTCAACCCTCAGAACCCTGAACAAAAAATCCAGATTGCCGCAACCAAGGTTCCCAAATTCCGCGCCGGCAAAAATCTCAAAGACGCCGTGCGGATGAGCAGCTAAATTTTTTACAATTTGAAATGCCGATTGGACTTGCCATCGCATTTCAAATCAACGGGGTGTCGTATACCGGTAGTACGCCTGCTTTGGGAGCAGGTAGACTGGGTTCAATTCCCAGCACCCCGACCAATGAATTTTGATTTTCAAATCTGCTCGATCGAGCAAAAATGAAAGTAGATATATTTTATGAAATGGGGACGTACTGCTGAAGAATTATATAATTTTCTCAATGATGTAGCCCACATGAAGGGTGATCTTTATTTTTATGCTTATGGCGGCGTACCCCGTGGTCGGATTACGGCCGGCGGGTATTACTATAAATTAAGGAAATTCAAGAAACTCGGATTGGTTAAGAAAATTATAAAAAATAATAAAATAGCTTACGAATTAACTGAGAAAGCCAGGCATTTGCGAAGACAGCCAAGTGTTAAAATAGACCGGAATGACGGATTGTCGACCATCGTTATGTTTGATATCCCGGAATCTAAACACAATGCCAGAGATAGTTTCCGCAGGTTCCTGCTACGAAATGGCTACGTACAGATACAAAAGAGTGTTTTTATATGTCCTTTTGTTTTATCCAGGAATATCAAAGAATTAATTGCGGAATTGGGAATTGAAAAAAATGTTACTTTGGTTTCCGGCAAAATTGATAGGGAAGTTTGATGCGACTTTCAAAATTGCTCGATCGAGCAAAAATGAAAGTAGGGTTGATTCGGACGGTTTACAATCCCGGAAAACGGGGAGTATACTTAAGCAATGGAACAGTTAATCCAAACTTACCGCAGATTGTTTGCCGATAACCGTGAGTGGTTCCTCGGAGCGGTGAAGTGGTTTGTGGCGGCTGCCGTAGTCGGCGTTTTTGTTTTTTTGTATAACCCGAGTTTTCTCGACGTGATAGTTTCAAGCCTAGAGCAGAGGTTTGGCGCCAATCCCGCTTTGGACATACATTTGGCGCTGCAGATTTTTTTGCAGAATGTCGTGGCTTCCGCCATCGCTTTGTTCGGCGGGCTGGTTTTTGGACTCGGGTCATTGCTCGCGATCGGCGTCAACGGATTTTTGCTGGGCTATGTCGTCGCGTCGCTGGTATTTATCAATCACGATCGTCTGGCTTCGGGCCTGGCTTTGATTTTGGGAGGACTGGTGCCGCATGGAATTTTCGAACTGCCGGCATTTCTAGTGGCATCGGCTCTAGGCCTTCGTCTGGGTCTCGAATGGATGAGAAAGGAACACGCGGGAAGCAGATGGATAGTGATCAAGAAAAATTTGATCCAAGGACTGCTGAGCATGCCTGGGATTGCTTTGGTTTTATTTGTTGCGGCTATGATCGAGGTGTACGTTTCAGGTAAAATCGTTGCTAACATTAAGTGAATATTGTTGATAAAATGTGGATAATTATATTTGATCGACTAACAACTATCAAAGACTTTGTGGAAAAATAAAAATAATCCGATAAAACAAGGACTTTTGATTGTTACAATGAAATCCGGTTGCCAACAGGTTGTTCTTGAAATCGGGAGCTTATTTTGCTAGTATTTTTAGATGTTTGATCAGTGCGGGATTCGTATAATGGTAGTACGCTAGCCTTCCAAGCTGGTGGCACGGGTTCGATTCCCGTATCCCGCTCCAGAAACTAGTTATAAGAAATATAGATGCCAAATTGTGGCATTTTTTGTTTGTATTTTTGCCCAATCTTAAGCTTGACAAAATCTATTGTTTAATTTATAATGCGGATACTCAATGAAAACCTTTCTTGGACAAGTCCATATTAAGCGTTAGCTATTGCCGCAACATCTAGATATTGTGGTAGTTTTTTAATGCCCAAAAGGCCATATCCAAAGGGTTTTTTGCGAGGGCTTAGATTAGTTGTTCACAGCTGAAACCTCAAAATTTCCAGTTGTAACGGCAAGTGTAAGCGTGCGTCTTAGCTAATGGAATTAATCACTATAAGAAAGACATTGCCTGGTTTAATCGCCGGGATGGTCGATCCGTGCCTTTTAGTCTAGCCCGTAGGCGGCAAGCAAAACAGCGTCCACACAAGCTAAATAGCCTAATTCCAAAATAAATTAATCAATTGTTTACTAGTTCGTTTCCATCTGACGGATTGATTGTCTCATATGAATAATTAATCTCGTTTATCGGAAGCTTACTTTTAAACAGGAGAATACAATGCAATTATCTTCACAAGCCCGGAAGGCAATGGCCGCAGGTTTGGCTGCATCGACTTTACTGCTCGGTGTCGCTGGCCTCGTCCCTTCAATTGCTTCTGCGGCTGTTCACAGTGATGGTTGTGTGGTGCTCTCTGGCGGAATCGTCTGGCTGATCACCGGCGGTACCCGACGTGGATTCACGTCAGCTGATGTCTTCCAATCTTCCGGCTACAACTTCTCGCAAGTTGTGACCGCGACTGCCGAAGACGCAGCCCTGCCAGTAGGCCCAATCATGACCTATGCTGACGGTACCTTGGTAAAAGGACCGAATGATCCTCTGGTCTATCTCGTGACCGGCGGACAAAAAAGACCGTTCGTCTCGGGCAGTGTGTTCACCGGCCGCGGATATAGCTTTGCTAACATCCAACAGGCACCAGCAAACACTTTTGCTGATTTGCCAACCGGTGCAAACCTCGACAACACCACTGACCGACATGGTACCGGTGTTTTGGTTATTTCAAATGGCACACTCTGGATGATGACATCAGCCGGCCGACAGGGTTTCCCGTCGATGGCTGTGTTCAATTCATACGGTTTGATGCTGTCCCATGCAGTAGCTGCAAATGCTGCTGACTTGTCTGCCACGGATATGGGTCCTCTTGCTGCACGCGCTGGTTGTACCGGCGGCGGCACTACTCCGACCCCAACCCCGACTCCTACACCAGTTCCAACTGGTTCTATGAGCGTTTCCCTCGCTTCTGACAACCCAGCATCACGCGCAGTTGTCACTACCGAAGGACAAGCTGATCTGGCTCACTTTACCTTCATGGGTAATGCAGTAGTCAACAACGTGACCCTGAAGAGAGTCGGCGTTTCCGCTGATGCCTCTTTGGCCAACGTTTATCTGTTTGACGGTGCTACTAGAATTACTGATGCTTCTTCGGTTTCATCCGGAAGTCTCATTACTTTCAACAGCGCTGCGGGTTTGTTTACAGTAAATGGTTCTAAGACTATTTCTGTAAGATCCGATATGGCTGCCAATGCAGGTGAAACAGTTGGTATCCAACTTGTCTCAGCCATGGCTGGCACAGTCGCCTTCACCGGCACTCCGGTAACAGGCAATACGTTCACTATCGCCACTGCCACTTTGGCAACTGTAGCGTTGAGCGTCCCGACGGGTTCAGGCGCTTCTGATCCAGGCTTGGGCATCAATGTCTGGCAGGGTACTGCTACTGTCGGCACCCGCGATGTTTTGATGACTCGTTTGGCACTGCGCCAGATTGGTTCAATCAACAACAACACTGATATCAACAACTTCAAGCTTTGGGTTGACGGCGCGCAAGTTGCCCAGACACAGAGTTTGGATTCCAACGGTTACGTCACATTCAACGCTAGCGTCCCGCTGAAAGCAGGCGCCCGCATCTTGAAAGTGACTGCTGACCTTATCGGTGGATCCAGCAGAACAGTTCAACTCTCGCTCCGCGGCGCTTATGACATGTCTGTGACTGATACTCAGTACAACGCAGGCGTCAAAGCAACCGGAACCTTCCCATTTGGTCCGAGCTCCTTCACAGTCAACTCCGGCTCTATGACAGTGGTCAAAACCTCTGATTCACAGTCCGCCAACGTAACTGTCGGTGCTTCCAACCAATCATTGGGCAAATTCACCTTCTCAGCGTTTGGCGAACCTATCAAAGTTCAAACTTTGAACGTTGGTATGATCGTCAACGGTACTCCAGCCCAGGTAACCATTCGCAACGTAGCTCTCTACGTCAATGGCTCCCAGGTTGGTTCGACCACCAATGTCCCGGCAGCTGCTTCATACGCGGGCGCTTCGGGCACTCAATTCACCACCAACTTCACAGTGGTTCCGGGGACTCCGAACACTATCGAAATTCGCGGTGACATGGTGGACAGCAACACTACCGGCGGCGATGATATCGCAGCCGCAGCTACGACCACAGTCCAAGCTGTCTTGATCGGCGGCAGTGGTACTCAGCTTTCCAACGGTACTCCTCAAGTTTCCCTGACTCCGTTTGACGTACCAAATACGGCAAACGTTTTGGGCAACAACTTGACGATTGCTTCAGGCTCTCTGAGCATTGCCAAAACTGCCAGCTATGGCAACCAGACAGTGGTAGCTCCAGCAACCGCATACAAGATTGCTTCATTTGTCGTCACCGGCAATGCTACCGAAGCAGTCAACCTCAACACAATCTACGTTGGTTGGACCACAAACTCCTCCAGCGCTGAACAGACTGACTTGTCCAACTTGTATGTCACTTATGGCACCGTCTCTACTTCGCCGAAAGGCACTGTAGTCGGTACCACAGGTACCACTGTTTCTACCAACAGCAACAGCTGGTCTATCAACCAGACTTTGGCTGTAAACCAAACCATGCAGTTTGATGTTTACGCCAACGTGGCTTCAAGCTTGAGCACAAACGTGATTCAGGCAGCCTTGTCTGTAGCAGGTACAACTGCTCAGTCAGGAATTGCAGTCTACGCAGACAGCAACTCAGCTAACACCACATTGGACGCTGGTTTCTCCGGTCAGACTATTACCGGCGGCTCGGGTTCCATCGTGGCTTCAACTGACGCCAGCACTCCAAACGCAGCCATTGTCCCTGCTACTGGAACTGTCACGACCGCGGCATTTAAATTTGCTGCAAGCAATGACAGCTACACGATCACGGATTTGACTGTAACTTTGGGCGATGCTTCCGCAGTCTCCACCGTAAACCTGATGGATGGTACAACCCAAATTGCCAGTTTGCCAGCTAACGCAACAGTCGCCTTCCATGGCTTGACTACTGCTGTGGCTGCAAACGTCAACAAAGTGTTGACTGTCCAATTGGTCATGAGCGGAGCCGGTGTCGGCGTAGGTGCCGGCGCGACAGGCGGTGCGCTTACAACCACTTTGACTGCGGCAACTGTCCGCAGCAGTGGTGGTACAAACTCTAGCCCGACTGGTATGCCAGCAGCTGGAAATGCCATCTATGTCTACAAGTCGATTCCAACCATTACCAACGTCGCTTTGCCAACTACTGTTTTGTCAAACGGAACCGTAACATTGGCTAAGATCACGATCGCAAGCAATGGTGGAACTATCAGTTGGAACAAGTTGCTCTTTACTGTATCCAAGAACATTGCTTCCGCCGCTGATGCTATTACAGCTCCAACTTTGTGGGATGTAACCAGCGGGGCTACTCAAGTCACTGCCGCTGGATCATTCGTAACCACCTTGGGTGGTGCGAACACTTCGGGCAGTATCACCATCTTGCCAAACGTTGAGCAACAGATTTCAGGGTCCAAGACCTATGAACTCCGTGCAACGTTAGGCGGCGGTGCTGTAGCGACCAATGACAGTATAGTGACGAACATTACACAGCCTTCAAGCTTTGCAGCTTCAGGCACAGCGTTTAAGGCAAACGCTGCAAGCGGTTTGTCGTACTATGACTTTGCTGGTGCTCCAACAGCGGTAACTGTCAATGATGTTCGTATGAATACCATCTCATCCGTTGTAGCTGCTCAAGACACGACTACTGTTATGTCTACAGCCGTGAACAACGTAAGAGACAGCTATGGCTTGACCAACGCTTCTGAAAACGGCAAAACCGTTTCAATGACCAGCAATGCTAGCAACCAGTTCGTTTCCCTGGGCGGCACACTTTGTAGTGCCACAGGATGGACTTGTCTTGCTAAGACTGCGGCTGACGGCGGTGGTTCTACTGTCGCAACACTTGCTGCGAACAACACAGTCCTATCAATCGTTGCTTCTGCAACCGGCAAACAGGTTATCTTCAACGTAACCGGCGCTGCCACTCCAGGAGCTGCAACATCAACCATCACATTAACTGTGACTGATGGCGCATACGCGATAGGTTCCAGCGTTGCCGCAAACAACTCAGATCTTAACTTGGTTACTGTAGCTGGCGTTGCCACTGCAGCGAGCTTAGTCTGGTCTGATGTTTCTGCTGCTTCACATGGAGTTACGACTTCTGATTGGGCCAGTGGATACTTAGTACAGAACTTGCCAACTGCAACGCAAGCTCTGACTAAATAACCCACGGTTCTTTAGCGACTTTTCTGAAAGTATAAATCAGACCCAGTAGTAGAAGTTCGGTCGCCTAACGGCGAATAGATACCGAACTTCACTACTGGGCTAGCAAAAACCGCCTCGAAAGGGGCGGTTTTTGGTTGGCCCATAATTACAACTCCCTCCCAACCCTCCCTCTTTTGGGCTCAGAAAGAGGGAGGGAGCCGTTGGCTTAAGGTTAATCACCCCCTCTTGTTACAAGAGGGGGTGGGTCTCCCAAAGGGTTAGCGGGGGAGTTATAATAAAGGTATATAATTTATAAAATATGAAATTTTTGTATAATAACCCGGAGCTTAAGGATCGAAGGAAAGCTCTGCGAAAAGACCAAACTGATACTGAGCGAATTGTTTGGAGTGTGCTTAGAAATAAGCAATGCAATGGTTTAAAATTTTTTCGGCAGTTCAGCGTGGGGCCTTATATTTTGGATTTTTACTGCCCCAAAAAAAGGTTGGCTATCGAAATTGACGGCGGACAACATGCCAAAGCTGACCGGCAAGAATACGACGAAATTCGAACCCAATATTTGCTGCAGAATAATATAATAGAATTGAGGTTTTGGAACAATGAGGTTTTGGAAAATTTAGAAGGCGTATACGATAGGATTTTGGAGATTTGTAAATAACTGCCCATAATTACAACTCCCACCCCACCCCTCCCTCTTTTGGGCTCAGAAAGAGGGATGGGCAGGGGAATGATAATAAAGAAAAGCGGTTTTTGTTTGAACAGAGTTTTGTGTATAATATGTTTATGGAATTTTTGAAGCAAAACAAGAAAATCATCGTTTACTGCGTGGTTTTGTTTGGTTTGGGCATAAGTTTAGGGACGATAATTACCGGCAATAATCTTAGAAAGAAAAACAATTTAATCGCGGCACAAACCAAACCCGTGCACAGCAGTTCAGTGGATTATAAATTCATAAACCCGCTACTGGGCTATGACACGGCCAAAGCTACTGAGTTTGGAGAATATCAGGATTTGCAGGATAAATTGCAAAAAAAAGTTGATAGCGAATTATCCAACAGTGCGATCACGAAGTTTTCGGTATATTTTCGTGATTTATCACGCGGCCGCTGGCTAGGGGTCAACGAAGATGAGCAGTTTTCTCCAGCCAGCCTGCTCAAGGTCCCACTGATGATGGCTTACTATAGAGTATCGGAAAGCAATCCGGATATTCTCAATAAGTCTATTAAATTTGTCGGTGGCAGTGACATCAACAGCATCGAAACGATCAAAGGGAGCCAGCATATACAGGTAGGAACATCCTATACCGTCGATGAGCTGATCAATTATATGATTATTTATTCTGACAATGATGCTTTGGCTCTACTATACAACAATATTGATCCCAAGGATCTGACCAAATTTTATAATGACTTTGGAATTCTGCTTCCTGACGTAGAAGGCTCGCCGCAGGATTTTATTTCTCCCAAGACTTATGGATTGTTTTTCCGGGTGCTGTACGGTGCCACTTATCTCAATCGGCTGGATTCAGAAAAAGCATTGGAACTTTTGGCTAAGGTAGAATACACGAATGGGCTGGTGGCAGGAATTCCGATCAATGTCGATACCGCCCACAAATTTGGCGAGTATGGGAGCGTCGTAGGCGGACAAATAGTGTCACGGGAACTTCATGACTGCGGAATTGTGTTTTATCCGAACCATCCGTACCTGCTTTGTGTCATGACCAAAGGCGCGGATTTGAATAATTTGCAAAGAATTATCAAAGAAACGTCGCAGATCGTCTATGATGCGATGAAGAAAACGTATAAATAGAGCAAAGTTGTTTTTTTGACATAAACGTGCTATAATATGAGCACGTTTTTGTTTCGGAAAGTCAGAAATCAAAAGGGAAAAGTCAAAAATGCAAGCAAATGTTCAATGATCAAGGTTCAAAGTCCAAACAAAATTCAATAAACAATTTTCAATGCCTGAAGACAAAAATATAACAAAAGTCGAATTACCAAAAGTCCAGAAAAAATTCGATCTTGAAGACCGGACTCTTGTCTTTAGCCAAGAATTGATTGATTTTAGCAGAAAACTGCCTAAGGACCCTGTCAGCACTCCGATGATAAGCCAGTTGGTTCGGTCGGGGACAAGCATTGGCGCTAATTGCTGTGAAGCAACCGAGGCAGGATCGAAAAAAGATTTTATAAATAAGATAACAATTGCTAAAAAAGAAGCAAAAGAAACGCGCTACTGGCTTAAGCTGTTATATCATGCTTATCCAGATCAGAAAGTTTTGATTGATAAATTACTACGCGAAGCGCAAGAATTGAATTTAATTCTTGCGGCTATTGTTAGAAATTCTAAAGAAAATATTTCAAGAATTGATTCTTAATAATTGTTTGAATTTTGGATTTTGTTAATTGATAATTTTTTTACATGTCTTTTAATCCCCAAGAACTAAAACGGGCTTTGGTTGGGCAAAAAATCGTCACGGCTACTGTCTGGGACGAGCTCGTGGACGAGGCGAAGAAGGCCAAACGCGAAGTCGAAGACCTTTTGGTGGACAAAAGGATCCTCGACGAAGAAAAATTGGCGCAGATTGCGGCGAAATTTTTTGACGTCGAATATGCGGATCTGAAAAGACAGGAGATTCCTAAGCAGATTTTACAGCTGATCCCGGAACCGATCGCCAGGCGGCATAAAGTCCTGGCATTTGGCAAAGACGGCAAAAAACTCCTCGTCGGAATGACTGATCCCGACGACATCCAGACCCGCGATGCGATCAAAAAGAAAACGGACATGGAAGTGATTCCGTTTATGATCAGCAAAGGTGCGCTGGAGTATGGCCTCAAGCAATACCACGGCAGTCTCGAGGCGGAGTTTGCCAAGATTATGTCAAAGCAGGAGAAGGTCGAGGCTGATACGGACTCGGCCAGTGTCGCTGACCGCCTCAAAGAAATGGCTGAAGAAATCCCGGTGGTGCGCGTGGTGGACACGCTTCTGGAATACGCAATTTTTGAAAAAGCTTCCGACATCCACATCGAGCCTGAGGAAAAACAAGTAATGGTGCGGTACCGCATCGACGGCGTATTGCACGAAGTCATGACTTTGCCCAAAGTCATCCAGCCAGCTCTCGTGGCGCGCATAAAAGTTATCAGCAATCTGAAAATCGATGAGCACCGCCTGCCGCAGGACGGCCGGTTCAAAGTCCAGAAAGACGCCTACAATATTTCTTTCCGCGTCTCGACTATCCCGGTTTTTGACGGTGAAAAAGTTGTCATGCGTCTCTTAGACGAATCCGCCAAGGCGCTGACTCTGGAGGAACTGGGTTTTATCCACCGCAACCTCGAATACATCAACCGCAACATCCACAAGCCTCACGGAGCGTTGTTGGTTACCGGCCCTACGGGTAGCGGCAAATCGACGACTCTGTATTCGGTGCTGGCATTGCTCAATACCAAAAGCGTAAATATTTCCACGATTGAAGACCCCATCGAATACCACATGGAAGGCGTCAATCAAATGCAGGTCAATCCGAAAATTGGGCTGACTTTTGCCATGGGCTTGCGCGCTCTTCTGCGGCAAGATCCAAACATCATCATGATCGGTGAAATCCGCGACTCCGAAACCGCGGAAGAAGCCGTGCACGCAGCACTCACGGGCCACGTGGTGCTGTCCACCATCCACACCAACAACGCCGCCGGCGCTCTGCCCAGGCTTCTCGACATCGGGGTCGAAGCGTATTTGATCGCTTCCACGGTCAATGCCGTAGTCGGCCAGCGCCTGACCCGCCGCATCTGCCCGGACTGCAAGGAAGAATACAAAATCGACAAAGAGTTTGAAGAAAATCTGCGCAAAGAATACAACATCGATCATTTGTTGAAAGTTTTGAAGGAAGAAAAATTGACCGAAAACAAAGTCAAAAGCCTGACGGAAGTGACTTTCTATAGAGGCAAGGGCTGTAACAAATGCGCTGATACGGGATACCGCGGCCGCCGGGGAATTTACGAAGTCATGGAAGTCTCCAACAGCATTCAGGAGCTGATCATGAAACAGGCCCCCACCAACCAGATCCAGGACAAAGCAATCGAAGAAGGTATGGTGTTGATGTGGCAGGATGGATTTATCAAATGCCTGCAAGGTGTGACGACTATCGAAGAAGTGATGAGAGTGAGCAGGGAATGATCAATGTTCAAAATCCAAAGTCCAATTAAATTCCAAAAAATAATTTTTAAATCCATTGTTAATTCTTTGATCATTGAATTTTGTTAATTGATAATTTACCATAATGCCTGAATACAGTTACATAGCCCGGACCGAAGCCGGGGCCATAGAAAAGAACGTCATGAGCGCGGTCAGTGAACGCTCTGTGGCCGATACTCTGCGCCAGCAGGGTTTGACGCCGACTTCGATTAAACCGGTGTCAAAAGCGTTTGATGTCTCTTCGATTTTTGGCATGCTGCAGCAGATCAAGCTTCTCGACAAAATTACTTTTATAAAAAACTTGGGCGTCATGACCAAAGCCGGCTTGCCTGTATCCAGGGCGCTTCGGATACTCACGGCCCAAACGCCAAATAAGAAATTTGCCAAAATCGTGGCCGATGTTTCCCGGCAAGTGGAAGGCGGCACCAGTTTGGGCGACGCCATGCTGAAATATCCCAACGTTTTTTCAGGAATTTTCGTCAACATGGTCAAAGTCGGAGAAGTTTCCGGCAACCTCGATCAAAACTTGAATTATTTAGCTGACCAGATGCAGAGGGATTATGATTTGATGTCCAAAGCCAAGGGAGCGGTGACTTATCCGATTATAGTTTTGGTCGCTTTGGCCATCGTGGGTTTTTTGATGTTTACTTTCGTCCTGCCCAAATTGACCGCTACTTTCAAAGAAGTGGGCGTGGCCCTGCCGTTTATGACGCGGGTGGTGATCGCTTTGGTGGATATTTTTGCAAAGTATGGAATATTAATTTTGATCGGATCGATTGGTTTTGTGATCGGGTTCCTGTATTGGCGGAAAACTGAATCGGGCAAAGCAGTCATCCACAAAGCTGTGCTGTACACTCCGGTGCTGGCGCCGATCGTGGTCAAAATCAATCTGGCCAGGTTTGTGCGGGTTTTCGCTTCTCTGCTGAAAAGCGGCATGCCGATCGTGGAAGCACTCGAAGTTTCGTCCAAGGTCGTGGGCAATATTTATTATCAAAAAGTTATAATCGAAGCCGCGTCGAAAGTCAAAATCGGCTCGCCGCTGGTGGCTGCGTTTAAAAAACAACCCAGATTGTTTTCAAATTTGGTGGTACAGATGATGGAAGTCGGGGAAGAGTCGGGGACTACGGATGTGGTGCTGGCCGAAGTGGCGAATTTTTATGAAGAAGAAGTCAGCCAGACCATGAAAAATTTGTCTTCAATTTTGGAGCCGGTAATCATGATGGTCATCGGCGTAGTGGTCGGATTTTTGGCCGTGGCGCTGATCACGCCGATTTACAGCATTACGCAGAGCATTGGATAACCGGCGATCATGTTTTTGTGGTATAATAAAATGTAAACAGATATCGGGCATCGAAACAAACATGAGATTATTTGGTAATAAAAAAATTCACGCTTTTGGGCTGGATATCTCCGACTCGTCGATTAAAGTCGCGCAAATCGGCCTGCACAAAGGACAGCTGCAGTCCGCGGTTTTTGCCGATGTGCCGCTTTTGGAAAAAACCATAGTCAATCATTTGATCACGGATGAAAGCAAATTGGCTTCCTGTATTTCCAAAGCCCTGAAAACGGCCAAAAATATCAACACAAAATTCGTGATTTGTTCCGTGCCGGAAGCGAAGTCATTCGTCCGTATCATCAATATTCAAAAAATCCCGGCCAGTGAAATCGAAGGCGCGATTCCTTTTGAATTAGAACAGGACATCCCGATCCCTATGGACCAGGTTTATTTTGACTGGCAGATTTTGCACGAACTGCCCGACAGACTGGAACTTTTGGTGACCTGCACTTCGAAAGATTATGTCGACAGTTTGGTTTCGGCCTTGCATTCGATCAAACTTACCCCGGTCGCGATGGAAATCGGATCCCAAGCCACGGCCCGTGCTCTGACCGGTGCCGCTCAAGCGGCCAAAAGCGTGCTGATCGTGGACATCGGCGCTGTAGCCACAAGTTTCATCATCGTCGACCAAGGAGTGCCGCTGTATACATCGAGCATACCGATTGCCGGGAATTCATTTACTGACAGCATCGCCCGCAATTTGAGCGTGCCGCAGGCGGAGGCTGAAAAAATCAAACTCTCCAGCGGGGTCTCAACCCAGATGGAACACGAAGATACGATACGGCAGGCAGTATTGCCGGTTTTGGACAATATTATCGATGAGATAAAAAACGTCATCAGATTTTTTGAGGAACATTCGCCCAACCACCGCCTGATCGACACCATACTGCTTTGCGGCGGCTCTTCCCGAGTGCCGGGAGTGATGGAATACATTTCCACCAGAATTAATCTGGGCTCCGGCAAATTACAAATCGAAGTCGCGGCTGGCAACCCTTGGTCAAACGTTTTGCCGGCCTCCAATCAAGGCACCATGCCTCTAAACGCGGCGGAAGCTTTAAGTTTTTCCACGGCCATAGGCTTGGCCTTGCGAGGATTTGATTATGAAGTCGAGTAATACAACTTTCCGTCGTGTTCTGCATGCTTGGTATATTAAAATATAACCGATTTATTAGATTCGGTCAGCAAATTTAATAAATAAATTTATCAGCAGAACACGACTATGCCAAACGCCCAATTATTTAACATTCAAAACCTGATGACTAGAAAAATTATATTAACAATGACCAATCGCCAGTCGGCGTTTGGCCGGAAAGTTGATATACTCGATGAAGTCGATTAATTTATTACCAGCGGTCGAGCAGAAAGAGCTGAGGCTGCAGTTTTTGGTCCAGAAACTGTCGCGGTTTTGGTTTTGGATTATCGGCAGTTTGGTTGTCTTTTTTGCCCTGACTTTGGCCACCCGGTTTTATCTCGAGCGGATGATTACAGATACGCAAAGCCAGATCGAACAGAACAAAACCCTGCTCAACTCGGCGGATTACAAGGATTTGCAAAATCAAATCCAATTGCTGAATAAGAATATTAAAGAGATAAAAAATCTGCAGTCCCAGCATTATTATTGGTCAAACGCCCTGGTCCAGCTGGCAAATTTAGTGCCGGCAGACATGCAGTTAAACCAGGTTCACTTTGACCGGTCGACCGGCCAGATAGATGTCAACGGCCAAGCTGTGACGCGCGAGAGTGTCCTGACTTTTTGGTCGAACGTCATCAAATCTGATTATTTCAAGAACATTAATTTTCCCCTGGCCAATCTTGAAAGAGCAAAGTATCCGGATTTTACTTATAAATTTTACGTGAACCCGGACAAATTTAAAACCGAATAAATCCCGCATGAAAAATCAGATCAAACTTATACTGGTTTCGGTAATCGGAGTGATAGCGTCCGGTATATTGTTTTTGTTTATCGTCCAGCCCAACTTAAATCAAATCCAAGATCTGAAAAATAAAGTTGTAACTACAAAAACGGAACTGAAGCAAATCGAAGAGCAGATCGTCACTTATAAAAACTCACAAAGAGATTTGTCTTTGGCTTCGGGCAAAGATGCGCTTTCTCAAGCTATGCTGAAGCGGGAGGATTTAGAGCAGGCCATTGTGGAAATCGAAAACGCTGCTTCGGTGACGAACACTTCAGAAGCGCTCAGTATCCATGATGATCAGGGCAGCGGCACGCCCCAGGTAAAACCGCTTATAACCGGTAAAGCCAGCTTAGACGAGGTCCAGTATACCATCAACATCACTTCAGACTTTGTTCATTTAATTAATTTTTTGCAGTATTTGGAGCATATGCCGCATTTTACGGAAATTTCCGATTTTACTTTGGCATCGACCTCAAGCCAGTCGAATAGCGGCGGAGTCTTTCTCCACGGCGGAAACGTCATCGGTTCTATAAATTTAGTATTCTTTTTGCAGAAAAAATGAAATTACCCAGTTTAAAAATTAAATTTTCGTTTAGCTCGCTGATCAATCCGGTTTTGATTTTGGTCATTTTGCTGGAAGCATATATGGTATACGCAAATCTTTATACAAACCTCGATCCACAGCCGACGGAAGTCGTACTCAATAAAATCGTCAAAGTGGACCTGAAAGCTTACAATGAAATCATGGACCTTATCCAAGCTAAGCAAAATTTTGCACCAGCCGCACTCAACTTAAGCAATCAAAATCCGTTTAAGTATAATAAGTGAGACAGGAACAAGGCTACACGCTGATTGAAATGGTGATGGCGACTTTTATCGCCGCTGTTTTGATTGGCGGAGTGATAGGTTTGTACTCAGTCATGATCAGCAGCGTCAAGGCGGGCCGCGAGCAGACCATAATCGGCAGTCTAGTTTCGAATTATCTGGAAATTGTCCGGAACCTTCCTTATAGCCAGGTCGGGACCGTCGTCGGAAACCCAAATGGAAGCCTGCCGGATGAAACCAACGCATTCCAAGTTACGATCCAGGGGACCGTGTATAAAATATATTATGAAGTAACTTACATCGATGATCCGGCAGATGGCACAATTTTGCTGGGAACCGACCCCACGCCGAATGACTATAAGCAAGTAAAAATGTTTATAAAAAATACGACCACATCGGTCGTCCGATCTTTCTTGACGACAGTCACACCGAAAGGCCTGGAAGGATTAAGCAACGCCGGGGCTTTGGTTTTAAAAGTCTACGATGCTTCCGGCCAGCCTGTGGCCAATGCGGCTTTGCACATACAAAATTTGGCCTTGACTCCGAACATCATCCTCGACCGCACCACAGACTCGACGGGAACCTGGATAGAAGTCGGTTTGCCTGACAGCACAAACGGCTATCATATCACCGCGACCAAAAACGGATTTTCAACAGACCAGACTTATCCGATTACAGGCCCAAATCCCAATCCTTCTAAGCCGGATGCCACGGTCCTCAACGGCCAAATCACCCAGATTTCGTTTTTTATCGACCAAGTCAGCACTTTGACTATAAAAACCCTGAACAGCACTTGCCAGAATCTTGGCAATGTCAATGTAAATTTACTGGGCTCAAAGCTGATCGGCACCAATCCCAACGTCAATAAATATAACCAAAATCTGACTTCCTCAGGCGGATCGATAGTACAGTCAGGCATTGAGTGGGATGTGTACACACCGACTTTGCTTGCCGGCCAAAATTTGATGGTCATAGGCACGTCTCCGATTCAGCAGATTAGTATCTTGCCCAATTCTACTGCGACTTATACCATGATTTTGGGAACTCAGACTGTTAATAGTTTGCTGGTGATCGTCAAAGATTCGGCTACCGGACAGGCTTTGGAAAATGCCAGTGTAAATCTCCACAAAGCCAACCCGAGCACCGATTATAACGCCGTCACAGGGGGCAGTGTCTGGACCCAGCTGGATTGGTCCGGCGGATCTGGGCAGACCAATTTTGTAGACCCGACCAGGTATTTTTCTGACGACGGCAATATCGATGTCACCACTTCACCGACCGCGGTGCGATTGAATAAAATCAGCGGGAGCTATGTTTCCTCCGGTCAGCTGATTTCTTCAACTTTCGACACCGGCGGAGCTTCCAACTATACGACTATCAATTGGGCTCCGACTTCACAAAACCCGTCGACCGCGATTAAATTCCAGATCGCTTCCAACGGCGACAACGCCACTTGGAATTTTTTGGGCCCCGACGGCACAGGCGCAACTTATTACACTGTCCCGGGCACCAACATTGCCGCTGTTCACAATAATAACCGTTACATCCGATACAAAGCATTTTTGAGTACCAGCGACAATGCCCAAACGCCGGTCTTGACCAGCACCCAAATCAATTATGTCTCAGGATGCTTTACTCCAGGCCAAGTGCTGTTTGGAGGATTGGCCGCGTCCAATGACTACACTTTGACTGTAAGTTTGGCAGGTTATCAGAATCAGGTTGTAAATTCTCTAAATATCAACGGCAATCAGACCATTCAGTTATTGTTAAGCCCGTAAATATGAAGCAGATCTCGGATAATTCGGGCTTTACATTAATTGAAGCCACGGTGAGTATAGGAATTTTCACCATGATTATCGTGGGTCTGTTATCTTTGGTTTCGTTTATCCTGACCAGCGGCAACAGCCAGAGCACGCTTTTGTCCAACAATAGTCAAGCGCTTCGCGTCGCATTCAACATTATAAAAGAATTGCGAAATGCCAAAGCTTCGGCCAGCGGCTCGTATGCTTTGGACACGGCGGCGGCTCAACAGCTGATTTTTTATTCAGACAACGGCACGACTATAGACCGCATCAATTATTTTATCCAAAATGGAGTTTTGAAAAAAGGTATTACGAAACCGACTGGCTCGCCGGCCACTTACAATTTGGGGCAAGAAGTGGTAACCACAGTGCAGAACGATGTCGCCAACGGCGGCAACACGCTATTTTATTATTATCCCGACACTTACAACGGTGTCACTGACAATCCCCTGACTCAGCCGGTGAATGTGACTCGGGCCAAATTTATAAAAATCAATTTAAGCGTATATAATAAAGGCGGGGTGGCGAATGCCGCCAGTTATACGGTGACCGCCGGCGGTACGATCAGAAACTTAAAAGTAAACCTCGGCAACTAAAATGTCAAAACCAAGATTCAAAAATCAAAAAGGATTTGCAATCATCTATGAAGTCCTTATAATCTTTATTTTTTCCATGGTTATGCTGGCGATAGTCAGCTATGCCCTGTACCAGCTTAAGCTTGTAAAATCAATTACAAGTAAAGAACAGGCTTTTCAAATAGCCGAAGCTGGCAGTAATTATTACCAATGGCATTTGGCTCATTTTCCCAACGATTACCAGGACGGCACCGGTGTAGCAGGACCGTATGTCCATGACTTTATCGATAAAGATACTCAACAGACAATCGGGCGGTTCAGTTTGACGATAACAGCACCGCCTGCGGGTACAACTATAGTAAAGATCCAATCTGTAGGTTATACTCTGGCCGATCCGTCAGCTACCAGAACAGTGACCAGCAGTTATGGCATTCCTTCGCTGGCTAAATACGCCTTTTTGACCAATTCCGATACGTGGATCGGCCCCACAGAAGGCGTCAGCGGGGAATTCCACACCAACGGCGGAATCAGGTTTGACGGCACTGGCAACGCTCCGATTACTTCTTCAAAAACTACTTATACCTGCACCCCGGCCTTTGGCTGTAGTCCTTCGTCGACACAGAACGGTATATGGGGAGCGGCTGCTCAATCCACCAAAAATTTTTGGAGTTTTCCAGTGCCAAATGTCGACTTCAGCACTATTACTGCCAATTTGGCGACAATCAAAACCGGTGCTCAAACTTCGGGTATCTATTTGCCGCCATCCAATGCCCAGGGGTATTCTTTGGTATTCAATGCCAATAATACAGTCTCAGTTTATAAAGTTACATCTCTGCGCAGTGATCCTACGGGGTGGGGCGTGGAGCTGGATTCAAACGGCAACAACGTCGCCCATCCCGAAAGCATAGACTATAATGCCCGGACCAAACTTGACGGAGATCCAAACACCGTCGGAGTTCAGGATTATCCCATTCCTGCCAATGGCCTGATTTTTGTGGAAGACAAGACTTGGGTGGAAGGCACTGTGGCCAGCCGCGTCATGGTGGCGGCGGCCAATTTGGGCGCGCCTTACAATCCTGCTACGGCGCCGAATATTATGATTCCAAATAATATAGTTTATACTGTGAAAGACGGCACCGTGGAGCTTGGCTTGCTTGCGCAAAAAGATGTTTTGCTCAGTTATCTTTCGCCGAATAATTTGGAAATTGATGCGGCTCTGATCGCGCAAAACGGCAGTGCCCAGCGATGGTATTATCCGAACAATACCAAAAATTTAATCACGATTTACGGGGCGGTTTCCAGTTATGGCACCTGGACTTGGAGTTGGGGCAATCCTGTCAATTCCGGCTATATTAATACCAGTACTACTTACGACGCCAATCTTTTGTACGGGCCGCCGCCGAGTTTTCCGCTGGATTCTTCCGGTTATCAGCAAATCACTTGGTCTTCTAATTAAAAATTACCGTTATGAAAAAAATAATTTTTATTGCAGTGTTCAGCCTGGGTTTAGGCTTAAGCTTTAATGTTTTCGCCGCGGCATATTTATCCTTGCCGAAAAATGCTCCACTGCTGCCGATTCCGAACGGTGGTGCTCCAAATGTCAGCAACAACATTAATTCTCCCAACAGTCCGGCAAACACTAACCTTCAGCAGTTGAATCAGCAGAGCAATCGGCAACAACAGCCTCAGCAAACGCCAGCAGATACCACGACTCCCCCAGTCGCACCTATTACCGGCAATGCACCTGGTCCGTCCACGACTTTTTATTGGATTCTCATCTTTGTCGGTCTAGCAGGACTGCTGGCGGCCGGTGCCTGGGTTTATTGGCGATTTTACCGCAGTCCTTAGATAAATTTGATTTTGACTTTTACGCCGGCTTTGTGCTAGATTAAAGCGCTAGAAAGCTGGCTTTTTTTGGTTTTTATGGAGGAATCTGAAGTCATGAGTACGATGGAATCGACACTATTGGTGCTGGCGGCGGTACTGAAAGACTTGCAAACCCTGACAGTTGCTGGAGCCCAGTGGGGCGACGAGGGTAAGGGCAAGATCATCGCCTTGCTGGCTCCGCTGTTCGATTTCGTCGAACGGTTTAGCGGAGCTTCCAATGCGGGACACACGGCCTATACGCCGGACGGCAAAAAAATTGTCAGCCACCAGATCCCGTGCGGGTTGGCGGCCGGCAAAACCTGCATCATCGGCCGGGGACTGATGTTTGATCCAGTACGTTACGCGGATGAGTATCGAGAAGCAAGCGCGATCTTGGGTGACAGTGTGCCCCAGATCTGGATCGACAATCAATGCACGGTTTGGACACCTTGGCATACGATTTTAGAATCGTGGATTGAAAGGCAAAGGGTCAAGCGTTCAGGCAAGTCGATCAATACCACGAAGCGCGGAGTCGGGCCGATGGCAGCAATCCGAGATTTTCGCATCGACGTCAAAACTTGGGATCTGATCGGTCCTCGGCAGAAGCTGATTGAAAAACTCGACGGCATCTACGAGAATCTAAAACTGTTGCTGGAAGCTGAGTTGGAGGCGCGAGACTGCGAAGATTGCTTGCAAGTGCCAGCAGAAGTCGCGGAACTACTCCTCGCTTCCTCTGATCTGCTGGCCCGCGATGTGATTGACGCCGGTGATCTATCCAGGAAAGAGTTGATGCAAGGCAGTAGGTTTCTGTTCGAAGCGGCGCAAGCGACCATGCTCGACCTGTTGGCGGGCACCAATCCATTCGTTTCCGCAGGCATGTCGACTGCGGCCGGTGCGGCGTACGGGGCTGTGATTCCGCCGAAGTATATCAACGAAGTTCTGCTGGTGGCGAAGTTCTACCCAACCCGAGTCGGCGAGGGTCCTTTCGTTTCCGAGATTTGGGATAGATCAACGGCAGAACGTTTTCCGGAAGACCACAAGGAGCTGTTTGTTCCTAGCCGTGTTCGGGATGAATTTCTGGCCCGGACTCTGTATCGGATCAACAACGAAAGTGCATCACCTGCGGACATTTCGCAGTACTTGCAGGTTCTGCAATACGAGAGAGGAGCCAGCACCGGCCGCGGGCGCAGTGTGGGTTATCCCGATCTGCCCACTCTTCGCTACGCGGTCGAAGTCAACGGTTCGCGCTACTTGGCGCTGACCTGCCTCGATGCGATGTCGGGGTTGGATCAGATACCAATCGTAGTCGACTACGAACTCCCCAACGGTTCTATCATGCCTCGGGGATCCATGGCCGTTACCGATGTGCTGTTCGAAACCAAACCCGTCACTCGAGTCCTCCCTGGTTGGCCGAAGGACATTCACGGCTGTAGACGGGAAAAAGATCTTCCGCCTGCGGCTCGGGATGTCATCCGGCTGATCGAACAGGAAACCGGCACTCACGTGCTGATTGTGGGTACGGGTCCTGAGAACGATGCGATAATTGTTAGACCGCCCAAAGGCTCTTTGTCCTAAAACAGAGAGCCTTTTTTATTGGCTGGATTTGCTTCCGATCAGGCTTTGAGTTAAAATACGACAAACGTACCGAAAGTTTTTCGTTGTTGCTGACTTTCGAAAAGGTCAAGGGGGAGAGATGAAAATCGAAGACATTCAGACCGCTCTGACTTTCGATGATGTACTACTGGTGCCCAGACGTTCTTCGGTTCTACCCAGGGACGTCGAGCTCAAGACTCAATTGACGAGAAACATCAGGCTCAATCTGCCGTTTTTGTCGGCGGCCATGGACAGAGTTACGGAGTCACGCACGGCTATCGCTCTGGCTCAGTTAGGCGGCATGGGCGTGATTCACAAAAACATGTCTGTCGAAAAGCAGGCTTCAGAAGTAGACCGCGTCAAACGCTCAGAATCGGGGATGATCGTTGACCCGATTACGCTTTCTCCCAATGCCAGGATTTTCGACGCTTTGGAGTTGATGAAGAAATACCACATTTCCGGCGTGCCGATCACGGACGACGGTACGAACGAAGGCCATTTGGTCGGGATTCTGACCAACCGTGATCTGAGATTCGAAAGCAATCTTCTGCGGCCGGTGCGCGAGTTGATGACTTCTGAAAACCTCATCACCGTTCCGGTCGGCACTGACATGGCCACAGCGAAGGAGAAGTTTCACCGGCACAAAGTGGAAAAGCTCCTGGTAGTGGACGATGAAAGGCGTCTCCAAGGCCTGATCACCGTCAAGGATCTCGACAAGAAGCTCAACTTCCCTCACGCAAGCAAAGACGATTTGGGCCGTCTCCGCGTAGGAGCAGCGATCGGAGTCGGTTCCGATGTCATGGAGAGGGCCGAGGCTTTGGTAGCGAAACATGTGGACGTGCTTTTCCTCGAATCTGCTCATGCGCATTCGGACACGGTGATGAGATTGGCTGAACAGATCCGCAAACAGTTCGCTCAAACAGATCTGATAGTCGGCAACGTCGCCACTGCAGAAGCCGTGAAAGATTTGATCAGCATCGGGGTGGATGCGGTCAAAGTCGGAATCGGCGCGGGTTCCATCTGTACCACCAGAATCATCGCTGGGATTGGCGTGCCCATGATCAGCGCGATAATGAACTGCGTCGAAGCTGCAACTGATAACGTACCGATTATCGCCGACGGTGGTATCCGTTTTTCCGGGGATATCACGAAGGCGATTGCAGCGGGCGCGAAAGTCGTAATGATGGGCAATCTGTTCGCCGCAACTGACGAAGCTCCGGGCGAAATGATTCTTTACCAAGGGCGAAGCTTCAAAGAATATCGTGGCATGGGTTCGATTGCCGCGATGCGGGAAGGAAGTAGTGATCGGTACTTCCAGGACGAATTCGATCTCGACTCACAAGTAGGCAAGCTCGTGCCGGAAGGAATCGAAGGCCGAGTGCCGCACCGAGGAGGTCTCAGCGCCATCACTTTTCAGCTGGCTGGAGGGCTTCGAGCTGGAATGGGTTACTGCGGCGCTGCTTCGATTCCCGAGCTTCAATGGAACGCACGCTTCATCCGGATCACGCCGGCTGGCATGAAAGAAAGCCATGTCCATGACGTCGTGATTACCCAGGAGGCGCCGAATTACCGTCAGAGTTAGTTTTACCGAACACATCGCATGATGCGTTCGGTCTTTTTTTATCTCTGAGTGTCTTGAAAAAATCTGGCAAAAAGAGTAAACTAATAACGCTAAACAAGGAGTGGTAGCTCAACTGGTACCCGCCCGTACAGGAAGAATACCCCTCATTTTTGGAAGCAAGAACTCGAGAAAAATATTTTAAAACTGCAGCGGGTAGAAGATTCTTAAAATATAAAGTTAAAATTGGATAAATATCATGGAGTGGTAGCTCAACTGGTAGAGCAGTTGCCTCTTAAGCAATTGGTTCTGGGTTCGAGTCCCAGCCACTCCACCACAAAGAATCTCATCACTGATGAGTTTTTTTGCGGGTAAAAAAAGACCCAGGACAGCTACTTCTTGGGGGAAGGAGTTGAAGTGGGTTTGAGCGGCGGGTACTGCTCGTGGAGTCGAGTGAGAAGCTGGATCCTGTCGGATTTCGTCATGCGGCCTCCATGCGGTTCGTAGACATCGGAAGATGGCTGAGACGTTCGATTCTGACACGAGCGGGGACACCGTCGTCGATGAGAATGACAATATCGGCGTAAGTGTGGCTCCTTTGGATGTCGAAGCCTGTGATTCGACATACGTTGGCATCACCGTGATGGTTCACCAAACAGTATTCGTGAATCTTAAAACCTTCCAAGGTCGTGACCATGGGACCTCCTGCAAATGTCTAGCTGAATTATACGCCCAAAAAACAAATGCCTCAACTTATGAGACATTTGCGGAAAGTTCGATTATTAAATTCAAGTCATCTCCGGGCACGGATTTGTTGCGGCGGATTTGCCCGCATTTGAGGCATTTGTGGATGATTATGTATTGGCCGTGCTCTTGCTCGACTCCGATCGGACGCATGAGGCCTTGGCAGATTTCCTGCCGATCACCGGGGTTGACGTCCACGTGTTTGCTGTAAAGGCATTTGGGACAGTGATTGGTATAGCCGGATCCGGCAACTTCATGTCCGCAATTTTCACAGATAAAATTTTCAATTTTCCGCTGGAATAGTTTCAAGTTAAAATAACGGAGCTTGATTATTGGTTTTTTTGGAAGTAATTTTCTGATTGATGATTTTGTTGATATCTGATTGGCGGATTTTCCACTGGCTGCCAATTTTAAACGCGGGCAGTTTGCCGCTTTTGCACCACCGCCAAATGGTCTGGTTGGAGACGCCGAAAAACTTGGCCAATTCTTCAACGTTGAGGATTTTGTCGCCTTTTTCTGACATATTCTGCCTCAAGCTTAACACCCAATCCGATTGATTTCAAGCGCATGTTTTGCTATAGTTTACTAGTTGAAACGGGCGTCTGTAGCTCAACGGATAGAGCACTAGTCTTCGGAACTAGTGATGGGGGTTCGATTCCCTCCAGACGCACCAGAAATTTTTATGTCAGAAATACAATCTTCTAATTTATTTTTATTTTTCGGCGATGACGACTTTTCTCTGCGGCGGAAAGTCGATTTTTGGAAATTGGAATTTGCCAAAAAATATTCACCACAGGCGATTACAGTCATCGAAGCGGAGGCGCTGGCCGAAACAGAAATTATCAAAAATTTGCAGACTCATCTAAGCCCTTCGCTGTTTGCGAGCAAAAAATTGATCATTGTAAAAGACGGTTTGCCGACGAAAGCCACACAAACATTACTGGCGGAATTTTTACTCAGTACATTGGACTCAATTCCCAAAGATTTTTTTGTGATTTTTTGGCAGAGCCAGAAGCCGGACGGACGGCTGGGGTTTACGAAGAAATTTACGGCTAAAGTTACAGCTACTGAATTCAATCTGCCGCACGGTTTGGTCCTGAATCAGTGGATCAAGGCCATGACCAAAACTTTGGGTGCCACAATCACTGATCACGGGGCTGACAAGCTGGCGGAATTTTTGGGCAGGGATTTGTTTGAAGAAAAAAAAGCCGGCGGACGAGTGATTGAGCGAAGGGAAGCATATGATTTGTGGCAAGCTTATTCTGAGCTTCTGAAATTGACCGCTATGTCGAGCCAGATCGACGTGGCAGAAGTAACAGCCTTGGTCAAACCCAAAATTCCCGATTCCGTTTTCAATCTGACAGACCAGGTCGTGGCCGGCAGTCAGAAAGGTGCATTTGCGGCGCTAGAAAATTTCTTGGCCGCACAGACAGCGGAAGAAAAAACCTCGTTGATAAAAGTCATAGCGCTTTTGTCCGAACAAATCCGCAGTCTGCTCATAGTTTCCCTGCTCCAGCAAAGGGGATTGTCCAACGACGATATCGCGGAAAAGCTGGGCTGGAGCTCAGGCCGAGTGTTTATCACCGCCAAAAACCTGCGCAATGTCCAGTCTGGGAAACTCAAACAGCTTCTGGCAGATTTGTTGGCGATCGACTATCGCGTAAAAAGTTCCGACACAAACAACAAACTCGACATCGATTTATTCCTCGCTCGAGCAACAAGTTAACTGAACAATAAAAATCCCCCCGATTCATCACCGGGGGGATTTTTATTCTCTTTCGTTGCTGGCAGACCCGCCTTTGCGCCCTGCCCGTTTGGCTTTTTCCCGATCATTGGCGAAATTTCCAGGATTGTTGCGTTTGCCCTGCGCTTTGCCGCCTTTGCGCCCGGCTTCAGCGTGTCCTTTGGAGTCTCCATACCATGCCATATGCGCATCCTTTCGTTTACTACTTTTCGTAATTAATTCTAAACCCAAGCTCATAGTTAATCCATTTACATATTCCCTAAAATTTATTTTTTTGAACAGCATTCGCTTGTTTGATTGTCCCAGAGGCTTGTGGATGTGAGGCTTCTGTGGATATAAACGCTTTCAAAGAAGCTGTATTGCTGGAGTATTTTTTAATTTTTAGACATTCCTACAGTTTGATTGCTTGCTATAAAAAGTTTTTCAGTTAGAATACCGGTAGCACACAAAAAGTAGTTACATCAAATAAACAATTAACTTCAACTCAAAAATGTTTTACATCAAGCAGTTTAGTTTATCGTTCTTGGCTCTGATTCTGGCGATTTATCTGCCGACCAGACTCGCTGGGGCAAGTTTGGAAGAGGCCCGTTTGCCACAGATTTACCTGACCACTGACTATGTCAAACCTACCGGCAATAGTTTCAACGTCAGCAACGAGCAAGAATTACAGGACGCGCTAAGCCGCGTTTCCGGAGGAGATGAAATCGTGCTTGCGGCGGGTAAAAGTTTCAAAGGCCCGATCGTTTTGCCAAATATAACGACCAATCAAATAATTACGATCCGCGGCTCAAATTTGGATTCGATTGCGAAAGAAGGCCAAAGGGTCGATCCGTCTTCAGCTAGGTCCATGCCGAAAATCCTGGCCCCGGGCAGCAATGAGCCTGCACTAGTGACAGTTGCCGGCGCCAATCATTACAGAATTATGGGAATTGAATTTGCCAAGGCAGACCCCTCGGTGTTTACCGGAACATTGATCAGTCTGGGCAGTGGCGATAGCACTCAAAATTCGCTTCAATCCGTGCCGCACGATATAATTTTGGACCGGGTTTACGTGCATGGCGATCCTGGCAGTGATCTCAAACGCTGTATAGAACTCGACAGCGCCTTTACGGCGATTATTGATTCATACGTGGCCGACTGCCATGCGGTGGGTCAAGACGCGCAAGCCATCGGTTCATTCAACGGCCCGGGTCCATTTAAAATCGTAAATAATTATCTGGAAGGTTCCGGTGAAAATGTATTATTTGGCGGCGCTGATCCGGTGATTGCCGATTTGATTCCGTCGGATATCGAATTTCGGAACAATACTTTGTACAAGCCCATGGCCTGGATGGGCGGCTCGCCGCACTGGACTGTAAAAAATTTATTTGAACTCAAAAACGCCAGACGCGTGCTGATATCCGGCAATGACATGGAAAACAACTGGACTGACGGCCAATCCGGCACCGCGGTTGTGTTGACTCCGCGAAACCAGGATGGCAATTGCAATTGGTGCGGTGTGTCAGACGTAACTTTTGAAAACAACATCATCCGGCATTCAGGTTCGGGCGTGTCGATTTTGGGCCGGGACTACAACCATCCCAGCGCTCCGACAGTGAGGATCAAAATTGCCAACAATTTGTTTGAAGATATTAACGGCCCGAAATACAACGCCGGCGGCTTGCTTTTTTCCCTAGACAGCGGTCCTGATGACGGCGGCCCGGTCAATGTCAGCATCACGCACAACACCGGAATTCAAACCGGAAGCGTACTGGTGGCTTCAGGAGGAGTGAAGTCCGGGATTGTTTTTTCCGATAATTTAGTCATGCACAATGACTACGGAGTGAAAGGCGATAGTGCTGGGATCGGCGGCGATAGTTTGCAGAAATTTTTTCCTGACATCGTCTTCACGAACAATATTTTGGCAGGAGGCGACCCCAAAAATTACGATGCTTACCCTGGAAACTTTTTCCCCGCGACCATGACCGAGGGCAAAAATTCGCATCCGGACATAGGCGCGGATATGCAAGCCATCCAATCGGCCGCTGGGAATTTTCCTGTTCCTTCGCTCTCAATCCCCGCGGCAGTTGTGACTCCGGCTCCGCCTCCTGCCCCAACAACACCCGCGCCTAGTCCTGCTCCGGCTCCAGGCGCTGCGGCACCAAGCTTTCAGAGCTCTAGTTCGAGTGTCGCTTCTTCCAGTGCCGGTAGCAGTTCCTATTCTTCTGCTCAACCGGCGGTAAAAAAATCTTTGCCAGGGCGGCCGACAGGAACACTATTTAAATACGCTGCCAATCCGGCAGTCTATTATCTCGAAAACGGTCGCAAGCGCGGATTTACTTCTGTAGCGATATTCAACGCCAATCATTTTTCATTCCAGCAAGTGATCACAATTCCGTCCGGTGAACAATACGAAGACAGCCTGCCCATGGATTTGCCGGACAATGCGCTGGTCAAAGGCAGTCAGGCGACAGTTTACATCAAACAAAGCGGCAAACTTCGGCCCATCAGCTCGATTCAGAAATTCACAGCTTTGGGCTACCAGTTTGGCAAAGTTATCGCTATCTCTGATGCCGAAATGGCCAGAGAAAGTTTGGGCCAGATAATCTAGTTAATTTTTGTAGGCGAAAAAAGAACCCGCCTCACTCACTTTGTGAGTTTCGGCGGGCTTTATTATGCGGCTATCTCTTCGATCGTCTTGTACGGTTTGGCGAGCCGCAGCAGAATCAGCAGCTTGATGAAGGGCCACGCTGGATCGATCTCGCTCGCGCGGAAGCTGAACTTCGGGCTGCGCGGAAACCCGTGATGATTGTTGTGGAGCCCTTCGCCGCCGGTCAGCAGCGCCAGCAGACGAATGTTCGTCGCAGTGTTGTCGAAGTTCTTGTAGCCGACGTGATGGCAGAGGCCATTGATCGAACTTGAAAGCACGAAGACGAACATCACTGCATGGATGCCGGCCGCGAGCAGAGCCCACCAGACCCCGATCACATATCCGACAAATATCATGAGAGCCAAAGTGCCTACCGTGATGCCGAGTAGACCGTGGTTGAAAAGCGCTAGATCCCACCAGCCATCCTTGATGTCGCGAGCGTAGCGTTCGACCACGTCAGTGTTTTTGATCTCACGGACGTAGTAGAAGACGTTGCCGAGCTGGACTTGCCAGAAGCCTTCGATCTTCGGACTGTGAGGATCGCCCTCTTCGTCCGTAAACGCGTGGTGTTTGCGATGCACCGCCACCCATTCTTTCGTACACTGTCCGGTAGTCAGCCACAGCGCGGCCTTGAACATCCATTCGATGGCCGGATTCAGGGCCAGTGCTTTGTGCGTCGCGCACCGGTGCAGGTAGATGGTCGTGCTGAAAGTCGCGATCTGCATCAAGATAACCGAAACGCCGAGCGCCAGCATCAGTGAGATGAGCATGATGTCCTCTTTTCAGTTTTGTATCGTTTCTACTGTTACAGTAAGCGGGTGACTATGAAAATAAATATGACTCCGATGACTGTCATGGCAATAGTTTTCCAGCCTGACTGCTGGCTGTGGGCTTCGGGTAAAATATCAGCCGCTCCGATATAGAGCAGGAAGCCGGCGAAAAAGCCGAGATATAGCAAAAGATTAGATTCGGACAATTTGAAAAACAAAGTAGAAAAAGCGCCGATAATCGGGGCGATAGCGTCCACGAACAAAAACGCCTTGGCTTTTTCCGGGGAATTTTTGTTGACCAGCATCAGCGATACAGTATTGATCCCGTCCGAAAAATCATGCGCAATGACAGCGATCGCGACCAAAATTCCGATTGCCGGCGAAACTTGAAATGCCAAGCCGATGCCCACGCCATCGAGGAACGAATGCCCGGATAATGCCAGGGCTGAGAGAATCCCGACATGAGGATGGCGATGATCCACATAATGCCCGTCATGCGAATGATGGATCACGACCCATTTTTCCAAAATATGAAAAAGTAAAAACCCGACGACGAGAGCGATCATGGGCGACACCGAAGGGGTATTGGTAGCCTGGATCAGTCGGATAATTTCCGGCAAAAGGTCAAAAGCCACCAAGCCCAAAAGCACGCCGGCGGTAAAACCGAGGATAAGGTGCATGCGGTTTTTGTATCGTAGGCTGAACAATCCGCCCAGGAGCGTGGAAACAAACGTCAGTGCGGCAAGGATGATTACCATTGTTTAAGTATAACAGATTTTTTGCTTTTGGTTTATCAGACGATTGCCGCAAGGAAATCAGAATGCCAGACTGGTTCAATGGCACAATTATGCGACATTTGTAAAATCCGGCGAGATTCAAAAAATGACTTTTGTGAAAGGATCATGACATGGCGGATTTAAGTGTGCCTCTTAACGACCAGGATCATGTGATTGGTCCGCGCTTAGCGAAACTTAATCTGGTGGAGTATGGAGATTTTGAATGCCCGTTTTGCGGTGAAGCTTATTCCATCGTCAAAGATATTTTGAAGCTGTATGAAGGCCGGCTGTTGTTTGCGTACCGGCATTTCCCGCTGGCGGAAATCCATCCGCATGCCGAAGACGCGGCCGAATCTTCGGAAGCCGCCTCTGAAGCTGGGAAGTTCTGGCAGATGCACGATATGCTTTTTGAGCATCAGGGCGCTTTGGACGAATTTTCCCTGATTCGCTATGCTTCGGCGCTGGATCTGGATGTCGAAGATTTTGCCGCCAGTCTCCGCCTGCGGGTTTACAAACCGAAAGTTGATGATGATTTCACTAGCGGCGTGAAAAGCGGTGTCGCCGGCACTCCGACTTTTTTCATCAACGGCCGCCGGCATCAAGGCTCGTATTTGTACAAAGAACTTTTGCGCGCTCTGCGGCGGGCCGAAGCGCTTCTATAAATTAACCTCGTCAAATATATGGCAGTCAAATTGAACCGGAAAGCGTATTCTTATGCCAAAAAACTGATCGGCTACGGCAAAGTCGTGCGCGATGAGCGCGATGATTGGAGCGAACATCAGCCTTCGCCTGAAAAAGAAAATGAGCTGATCGAGAAAAGGGGATTTGCCGAATACAGCAAGTGGTATTTGGGCTTGGACGATGAGCATGCGGAAGATGCCAAACAGCACTATAAATTTCCTTATGGCGATTTTGTAAATGTCCATAGGTCCGGGCTGATCTCGGCCGAAAGCCGCGCTGGGCAGTACAAATATCTGGATATCGAGAAAGCCGCTCTGAAACTGCGCCAGATGATCGATAATTCGGCTGTGTAAAACTATAGATTTATTTGCATATCGCTACTGTAAAATTGACGGGGAATTTGTAAGTTGTTCCCATGTATTTTTTGTTACATTAAACGTAAGCTTCGGATAAACGGTCGAACAACTAATTATAATTAAGGAGAAAAATGCAAATATATAAAAAAGTTTTATCGGTATTAGTATTTGTAGGCGTATTGGCGCTGGGGTTGCCCAAGATAAGTTCCGCGGCGCTCATACCTCCCGGAGTTCTTACAGTCATCAAGCATGTCATCAACGACGATGGCGGCACCGCAGTGGCTTCTGATTTCACCATGACCATAAACGGCCCTACGGCACTTCCGAGCAATTCCTTTCCCGGCCAAGAAGACCCGGGAACCACCAGCGTCATAGTCACTGACCCGATCACCGGCACCGGTACTTATAATGTCACCGAATCCGGACCAGCCGGATACAGTGCTACGTTTTCCGCTGACTGCTCCGGTACGATCGCTCTAGGCCAGGCCAAGACTTGTACTGTGACAAATGACGACATACCTCCCACTGGTACGCTGACTGTCATCAAGCATGTCGTGAACAATTATGGCGGCACCGCAGTGGCTTCTGATTTCACGATGACGATTAATGGTGTCACGGCTCAGGACGGAAATTCCTTTCCAGGGTCTGAAACTGGAACTGTCAAAACCATAACTACTTTTGGTTCATACAATGTGACAGAGTCAGGTCCAGCCGGATACGTCGGCACTTTTTCTACTGACTGCTCGGGCACTATAGCCGCAGGCCAAAGCAAGACCTGTACCGTTATAAATAATGATACACCCCCTTCGCCTCCGCCTTGCCCAAACCCGCCTCCGCCGTCTCCATCACCTCCACCGCCGAAATATTATTAAAAAGCAAATTAAAAATCACCAAGTCAATCTTGGTGATTTTTACTGTTGTTGTTAGATTTAATGCGATGGAGCAGCAGCTATTGCTGATTTCTCTTCAACTATTGCTTCCGAAGGAAGCTTGAATGAAACCAGCAGTGCCAGGAAAATAAAAATTATGCCGTAGGTCAGAGTAGTTTTGCTGGCATCGATTGTAGCCTGGCGGCTGATAGCTGTGATCTCGTTTCCTATGTTCGGCGGTATCTGGCTGGAACCCAATTCCGCCCCACTGCCAAATTCAATATTGGAGGTTTGCGTTGACACCGCCTGAGTGACGGCGGGCTTCATGTTTTCCGGAATCATATTGCTCGTGCTTATGCCTTTGGTGAGGTTTGATCCCAGGCTAGAGATTAAAATTGCGCCCAACACGGCCGAGCCCAAAGTCTGGCCCAATGATCTTAAGGTGTTGGTCACGCCCGATGCTTCTCCAGATTGCTCCACCGAAACCGCTGAGAGAGTAAGGTTGCTGGCCTGGCCGAAAATTAATCCCATACCAAATCCAAACAGCACAAATCCCGGAGCCAAGGCCCATTGGGTCGCTCCCGAATGCAGGCTCTGCCGCAAAACTACAAACCCGATCAAGTCCACAAATATACCCAATTGGATAATTCGCTTCGGCGTAATGTATTTCACCAAAAAACTAGACAGAGGTGCTGAAATCAAAATAACCGCGGTCATAGGCACCATGGCCAGGCCGGTTTGGACGGGATTCAGTTTGAGTACTGACTGAAGATAGACCGGTACCGAAAAACTAAGGCCGGCTTGGCCAAGCGCCAAGATTGCCGAGACTCCGGACCCGGTCATGAAAGTGGAATTTTTGAATAAACTCAGGGAAACCAAAGGCGTTTTGCCGGACCGTTCACGGTAGCCTTCCCAGTCGATAAACCCGCTGAGTATGGCCAAGCCAAGAAGAATAAATAAAGGCGTGGCTGAATATCCGGCCAGGTTTATGACATGATGAAAAATCACCAGCGGCGATTTAGCATAAAACCAGCCGTAAGTCGATGATTGAATAAATCCAAATACCAAAGAAAGCATGCCTAGCGCAGAAAGGATCACTCCCACGAAATCGATACTTGGTTTTTCTTCCGTCTCGCGGTATTCCTTAATCAAAACTGAAGCCAAAACCAGAATCGCGGCCACAAATACATTTATTCGAAATGCCCAGCGCCAGGTATAATTCGTGGTAAACCAGCCGCCGATCACGGGGCCCAATGCCGCCGCGCCTGCGATAATTCCACCCCAGATGCCAAATGCCACAGCTAAATCCCGCCCTTTGTAAGTCGATCGCAGAAGCGATGCTGTCGCCGGCATCATTAATGCCGCCCCGATGCCTTCAATAATTGCTTCGCCGAGAATCATAAATCCTACTGTATGTGCTATCGAAGTCATAAATGATCCCACGGCAAAAATGATTGCACCCAATACGAACATTTTTTTGCGGCCAAACAAATCACCCAGCCGTCCGCCGGTAATCGTGAACGCCGCCAACATCAGTGCATAGGCCGTGATGACCCATTGAATGCTTTGGATATTTGTATGCAGGTCGCTGATTATCGTGCGCAAAGTCACGTTCAAAATAGTCGTGTCCAAAATTATAATTGTCAGAGCCAAGCTCATGACCAGGAGAGGCACCCATTTCAGTAATTTACTCATAAGTTATTTGGTAAGGTTATCGGTTAATTCTTGAAGTATGGACAAGAGTTGTTTTTGTTTTTGTTTTGACAGTCTGTGAAAAGCCTGGTTCAAAATATCGGACGGACGATCTTTAATTATATGTTCCATCAAACGCTGGCCTTTGGCGGTAATTTGGAGCTGGATTTTCCGCCGATCCTGTTCATCACCATGCCGGATAATCAAGCCTTGCTTGCACAAACCGTCGACATATGGCAGAGCAGAAGGGGACTTGATGCCCAGTTTTTTGGCGATTTCTGCCAGAGTCGTCGGGCGATGCTTGATTATCGATAATATCCCATACTGAAACGGGGTAATAGAAATTCCCGCCATGGCAAATTGGCGTTCGATATCGGCTTTGGCCTGTTTGACCAGGCCGAACAACAATACTTTGATTGATTTGGATTCTGCCATTGACCGGAGCTTGTTAATTAGTTCACTAATCATAAGCTACCTAACGAATATTGTCAAGGGGCGAAAAGCCCTGTAAATTGGAATTTCGACATTAGTAATGTTCGTGATATAATAAATTATATAAATAATAAATTTTAAATGGACAAAAATAAAGGATTGGTTGTCTTGGGAGTGGTTCTGGGTTTGGTTTTTGTATATATAGGCTATGTTTATGCTACGCATTCAGCGGGAACATTGCCTTCGTTCTTTCCAGGTTACCTCGCCAACTCCAGTCACGTACATACCAAACACAGCATAGCGTCGTTTGTAGTAGCGCTGGCTTTGTTTGTCTACGCCTGGTTTCAAAGCGGACCTAGGAAATCTATCTAAAAAACAATACCGCCGAAAAAATAACCCCTGCCGCCAGACAATAAATGGCAAAAGGGGTTAATTTATTTGTATGAAAATATTTTACCAAAAATCTCACGGTCAAATAGGCAGTCAGGCCTGCGCAGACGGCACCGATGATAGCAGGGCCTACTAATCCATGGTTTTGCGCTTGAAAAAATTCTGGTAGTTTCAAAACCGCAGCCGCACCGATAATCGGAGTGGCAAGCAGGAAGCTGTATCTGACTGAATCTTCGTGGGACAGGCCTACGAGCAATCCGCCGGCCATGGTCGAGCCGGAGCGGGAAAAGCCGGGGATGAGCGCAATAATTTGCGATAAGCCAACTTTCAGGGCTTGGATCCAGTTTAGCCTTGCAATCCTTTTGTCTGAACCTTGTTCGTCGTTGTTTTCAGGCGCTTTTCTTTTCAGCAGTTCAGCGCCGTACAGCAAAAAGCCGTTGAGAATCAAGAAAAATGCCGCGGACGAGGCCGAAGCGAAAAGAGCGCGCAATTTCTCTTCCAACAGCAAGCCTATGATTCCCGTAGGAATAGTGCCGACCACCAGAAGCCAGCCGAGTTTGGCGTAGTAATTGTCTTCAGTAATTTGGCGCCGGACCAGTGAGCGGCCCATGCCTTGCAGAATATTCATCCAGTCTTTCCAGAAAAATAAAAACAGCACAATGGCTGTGGCTAAATGCGTGGCGACCAGGAAAGTCAGAAAGAAGGAATCGTTTTGATGGATATTCCAGCCGACTAGTTTCGGCAGAATCACGCTGTGGCCCAAGCTCGAAACCGGAAATAATTCGGAAATGCCTTGCAGAAGTCCGATGATGATTGCCTGGAGATAAGTTATCATGAGATTATGATATCAAAAAACAGCTTTTGACTCAAAAAAACAGGCGCCCCAAGGCGCCTGTTTTTGCATAATTGAGTGCTATTGGTGTTTGAAGAGGGCTCCTACGACCGCCCAGCCATCGCTTCGCGACAAGCTGAAATTGGCAGCGACTGCAGAAGTGGTCGGCTGTGTTTTATATTCCATAGCCAGCGATTGATAGGTCTGATTGTCCTCAGTGGCGATGATGATGGTGAATCCCGTGCCAGCGCTTGTAACTTCAGTGTTGTTGTGTGTGGTGGCGCCCACGACCAGATCGCCGGTTGCTGTCGGCGTCATGTTGCCGGAGGTAGGAGTACTGCTGGAGCCGGAACTGGAAAGAGCCGCATCCAAAGGGGAAGTGAGGTTGGCGCCGGAGAATTCCGTGATGATGACTGACAAGTCATTGCCTGTGCCGGAATTTTTGAAGGTGACCGTGTCAGCGCCGCCCTTGATGTTTTTGGCATAATACAACGCGGTATAAGCATTGGCGCCACTGGATTTTTTTGGCGCTGCAACCGCTGTATACACGTTACCCAGGCTGTCGGTGATCGATGATGGCTGGTTGGGCCAGCTGGAAACGGCGACCATGATCAAATTGCCGGCTTTGACAGCACTAGGAAATGCCGCTGTCAATTGAGCAGCATTGACTGTGATTGCTGAATTTTTTTGTACAAAGCTAAGACTTGTAACGGCGTTTGATACGGTGACTGCGACAGCACTGCTCGTCCCGACATTACCAGCTGCATCATAAGCTTTGGTGGTGAGTGTATGTGAGCCATTGGCAGAAGCGGTGGTGGCCCAACTCCAAGCATAAGGCGAAGTTGTGGCGGTTGATTTCAAGGTGCCGTCCAAATAGAATTCAACTTTGGTAACACCGATATTGTCTGATGCAGAAGCTTGGACATTTATTGATCCACTGACCGTTGCTCCATTCGCAGGAGAAGTAATAGAAGTTGTCGGAGCAGTCGCGTCTGGTGTAATAGTTAAGGATACTGTAGCAACGTTGGAGTCAAGAAAACCATCGTTGGCTTTGTACGTAAAACTGTCAGCTCCGCTGTAGCTAATAAACGGAGTGTAGGTAAATGAACCATTCGAATTTAGCGTCAATGTGCCGTGAGCGGGATTGGTAACCAAAATAGCAGTGATTACCGGACTGTCGACGTCGCTATCATTAGTCAGTACACCGGGAGCGGTAACTGATAACGCAACGCCTTGTGCAGTGCTGTAACTATCATTCACAGCAACCGGAGGCTGGTTTACAAATGTAACAGTCAGAGATACTGTGGCGACATTTGAATTTAAGAATCCATCATTGGCCTTGTAAGTGAAGCTATCAGATCCGCTGTAATTGGTTGCTGGAGTATAAGTGAATGAACCATTCGAATTTAGCGTCAATGTGCCATGTGTTGGGTTGCTGACAAGAACAGCTGTGATTACGGCGCTATCAGGATCAGTGTCATTGGCTAGAACTCCTGGAGCCGCAACCGTCAGAGTTGTATTTTCATTGGTTGTGTAGCTGTCGTTGACAGCAACTGGAGGCTGGTTCACAAATGTAACAGTTAGAGATACTGTAGCAATATTGGAGTCGAGAAAACCATCGTTGGCTTTATACGTAAAACTGTCTGAGCCGCTGTAATTAACGGCCGGAGTGTAAGTGAATGAACCGTTCGAATTGAACGTTAAGCTCCCATGTGTAGGATTGCTGACGAGAACTGCGGTCAGGATCGGGCTGTCTGGATCGGTGTCATTACTCAATACTCCTGGAGCGACAACAGTTAGGGTTGTGTTTTCATTTGTCGAATAGCTATCATTTACCGCGACGGGCGGTTGGTTTACCGGAGTAATAGTTAGCGACACAGTAGCAATGTTGGAATCGAGCAATCCATCGTTGGCCTTATAAGTGAAACTGTCGGGACCACTGTAGTTTAAGTTTGGAGTATACGTAAACGAACCATCTGAGTTTAACGTCAATGTGCCATGAGCAGGACCGCTGACCAGAATTGCAGTGATGATAGGGCTATCTGGATCGGTGTCATTGGCCAGCACACCTGGGGCTGCAACTGTCAAAGCGGTGTTTTGGCTGGTGCTATAACTATCATTTACAGCCACCGGCGGTTGATTGACAAATGTAACAGTCAGAGATGCTGTAGCCACATTTGAATCCAAGCTACCATTATTAGCTTTGTAAGTGAAACTGTCTGAGCCGCTGTAATTAACGGCCGGAGTGTAAGTGAATGAACCATTTGAATTCAGTGTTAAACTACCGTGCGATGGATTACTGACCAGAATTGCAGTCAGAGGTTTATTTAGAGGATCAGTATCGTTGCTTAGAACTCCTGGAGCCGCAACCGTCAGAGCTGTATTTTCATTGGTTGTGTAGCTGTCGTTGACAGCCGTCGGATTTACCGCAGTTATTTGCGCTGAAGTAGTGCTGGTAGACTGAGCCAGGCCGTCGCTTACCGTCAAAGTCACAGTATACGTGCCTGCTAAAGAATAAGTATGGGTAGGCGTTACTCCCGTACCTGTGGTACCGTCGCCGAAATTCCAAGTATAAGTTAGCGGATCATTGTCAGGATCAAATGAAGCAGAGCCGTTGAAAGAAACCGGTGAGCTGTTGTTTCCTGAGTAAGGGCCGCCCGCATTGGCCATGGGCGGATGGTTTACGAAAAGATTAGCAATATTTAGCCGACCGCCGGATACTGTCTTGCCGGCAAGAGCGGGAATCGGATCAGTCGAACTCAGGATTTTATTTTTTACATCGGTGTATGTCAAAGTTGGGTGATAAGACCAATACAATGCCGCGGCTCCGGATACAAATGGCGCAGCCATCGATGTGCCGCTCATGTATTGGTACATGTTGCCAGGCCAAGCAGAAATAATATTGGTTCCAGGTGCGCCGAGATGAACTGTAGTTGCGCCGTAGTTGGAGAAGGTAGAGAGCTGATCTTTGTTGTCCGTGGCAGCTACGCAAATGATATTGGGCAGATTGTAAGAACACGGGTAAGAAGGAGTCGTGTCATTGTTTGAACTATTGTTGCCGGCAGAAGCTATAAATAAATCGCCGGCGGTGTTTGCCGCGGAAATCGCGTCATAGAGAGCCTGTGAATATCCGGAGCTCCAACTGTTGTTCGTAACCTTGAACCCCATCATAGTGGCGTACTGGATCGCTCTTATAGCGTTAGCGATAGTTCCCGTACCCGTGTAGTCCATGAATTTTAGTGCCGCGACTTTCCCAGTCCAGTTCACACCAGCCACGCCCGTGGCATTGTTGCCGCGTGCGGCGATGATGCCGGCCACGTGGGTGCCGTGATTGTTGTCGTCATACGGATCGGAAATGTTGCTGGCGAAATTGTATCCATAATAATCGTCGACATATCCATTGCCGTCGTCATCTATGCCATTGTTCGGAATTTCCTTCGAGTTTGTCCACATGTTTGCGGACAAATCCGGATGAGAATAGTCAATCCCGGTATCGATTACGCCGACTGTGATGCTGCTGTCATGCGTAGTGTCCCAGGCCTGTACCGCGTGGATATCAGCGCCTGGAGTGCCAACGACTCCTATATTTTGCCCTGTATTTTGCATGCCCCATTGCTGGCCGAAATAAGTATCGTTGGGTACGACGTCAGCGGTAACTATCAAGTTGGGCTCGGCGTATTGCACGGCCGGATCGTTGTTTAAATCTTGCAGCTGTTGTTCAAAATTAGAAGTGTCAGATAATTTGGCCAAAACAAAATTGTCGGGATTGAGATTTTCCAATTTAGCATGGGCTTGATTCTTGCCGTCGTGTTTGAGGAATTTGTCGGCGGAATGCAGTTGATGTTTGTTCAAAAAATTCTGGTCGTTTGACGACTGCGGATTTTTGAATTTGATGATGACATCGCCGGCTACGTAGGTTTTGGGGTCCAAGCTCACTGGACTGGCGTGAGTCGGCAGGGTACCTACTCCAAGCGAAAGGGCGAAAAGAAACGAAAGCACCAAAACAGATACAATTTTTCTAAACATATAAATTTAATTAATGATTATTTTAATTTCTTGAAAAAAGATATTATGCTGTTCAACCCATGAATTTAAGGTTAATTCCTTGCTTTTCCTAGCGAAAGCAATACGGCCCTCCAGCGTAGCAAGAAGCAGAACAAGAAGTCAAATTGCCATAAATTACCCCGAATCCTGCATCGGAATAATAAAAAACCGCCTTTCCGGCGATTTTTTCATTTTCTTGCCAGGATGGCGAATTGGTCGAAATATGTTTGCAAATTTTCTGGAAAACCCTCACAGCTAATTTCTCGCAAACGGAGAAGTTCGCGTTTTCTATGGACGTTCCAGCGCGGATCAATTATTGTTAAATCCAAAAGTTCCAAAAATCTGGCCAAAGCAGAATTAAATCTTGCTTGATCATTTCTTTTATGACTTGAAACCGCGCGGCTATATTCACTGCCAACATTCCCTAGCTGTTCAGCTAAAGTCATCGTAAACCAACGGCCGTTTGCCAATTCAACGTGCTGCATATTATTGGACAAGTTGATTTACGATTTCACTAATTTTATTTTTAATCTCTTCATTTTTGATATCTCGCGAGGTATTGTTTTGGCTGGGACGAATATTAATCATCGAGTTGTATTCGAGCCAAGTTTCTCTGGGTTGATCGAAATAAATGTTGAAGCCCCACAAATTTTCTTGCTTCGACCCATGCTCTAAAAGTAACGCCTCTTCGTCGGCATGTAATTCGGCTCCTACGGACATAATTTTTTTCTCCAGATCCACCACTGCTTTCACCATATCGCCAAAACGATGTTTTGCCAGTTCTCTCAAATCAGCTATTGTAATAAAATTTTCAACAATTTTAATATCAGACATAAAATTTAATAATTATGTCTAAGTGAACGAGCCAAGTTTGATTTCACCATCTCTTTTGTAAGTAGCAATAATCACACCACTTGGTGATATTTTGGATTCTATAAGCTTGAAGGCGGCCGGGATAGTTCCTTCGCCAAATAGCCGTTTACCTTTTCCAAGTGTAACGGGGAATGTCTTTAACCATAACTCATCGACTAAATCATTGGCGAGTAAGGTTTGAATCAGATTGCTGCTGCCATGAACCTGGAGCATTGGGCCGTCTTGCTGTTTTAGCTTCTGTATTTCTGCGACCACATCGCCCTTTATTTGGATGGTTTCTTTCCATTCTGTGTTGACAGTGCCATTACTGACGACATATTTCGTAGCTTTATTCAGGCCTTGTCCCACTTCATTATTATGCTTTGGCCAATACGCTGCAAATATATCATAAGTCTTTCTGCCGAGCAGTAAATCGAAAGGCTGACCCATTTGTTTAACCATTTCTTTACTCATAACTTCGTCCATAAGCGGCACGGTCCATCCGCCAAATTCAAATCCGCCTGAAGGGTCCTCGTCTCTACCTCCCGGAGCTTGCATAACCCCATCAAGGGACACAAATGTTAGAACTACTAATTTTCTCATAAAAAAATAATTTACTATAATTTAATTTCCATGAGGTCGGATATAGTGAAGGATGTTAGAACCTGTTTGGTTGCTAATCAGCCTTAAAAGAATTCAAGTACTGAAGAACTTCGGAATTATTAGGATCACTGGAAACATTAACAATATCTACCATATAAGAATAAGTGGAGCCCACGAATTCTGCCTCGACATCCGGCCAAGGGTCTCCTCCGCCTGGAGAATCTACAATGTGCAGGCCATAATAAACTGGTACTTGTTTGCCGTTTATCGTCTTAGTGGCTTTCATAAGTCCAATTTCTTTGAAACCATTGTCCATAGTAATAGTTGCGCTACTATGATCTTTTTCTAGGTTTGCTTGATTATTATAAACAAAAATATCTACAAAAGTATCATTCGATTTAATTGGTATTCTTACAGATCCAAGTCGGCCACAACAGCTAATTTGATCATTGCTCGAGGACGTCGCTTGGACAGAAGCATAGTCGGGTTTGTAGATGTGGAAATGAAAATCAGAATTTTTATAAATTATACCTTGGGAGGTTGAATTGGTAGCCGGAGTAGTAGTGTTATTCGGAGCTGTTTTTTGATTACAAGCGGCAGCCAATAAACCTACTAATGCTAGCAAAATAATTATTCTTTTCATAGCTTTTAAGTTTTAAGGCTTCTTGACCTAATCATAGTTCAGTTCCCTTACGGGGTCAATGAAAAATCCCCAATTCATTAGGGATTTTCTTGGGGTCGTGAGCCGACCTTTTCGAAAGGCGACGGGGCGACACCGTTGACCGGACCTCGCAAAGCCAACAAAACCGATGGACCTTGCGAGATCCTTCAGAGGCCCTTTAGCCTGACTCCCAAGGTGAGTCGACTTTTCTTCACTTTAGTACGTGAAAACGAATCCGGCAAATTATGCGGATAGGAATCGCTGGCGGCGGAGCACGACTTGCATCCAATCCGGCCTCAGTCGATAGTCGACGATGCCCTCTGTTGAGAGGATCACCGTCTCGAACACGTCGACCACAAACGGGAGACGCTCTCGATTGGTCAGTGTAGAGTAGAGGTCCCAGAGCAAGTAACCGTCTGGTAGACTTGTTGCTCGACAGATCTGCTCCAGGCCGGCATGTGCACGGCTCGCTGGAATGTACTTCGCCTGACACAGGTCTCGGCGGTAGGACTGGCGACTACATCTGTAATAGTTGTATCGTAGCCGTCGATCGACGGTGATCCGACCTCCGCAGCTGGCACATTCCGCAACCGCTCGGAGCGGAAAGCCAATCAGCCCGTCCCGATCTTGGATTTTCGGACGTCGATGCCGCCGAACGTGCTGCACGCGTTCAAACAGTTCTTCGGATACCAACGCCGGATGCTGGCCAGGCACGCGCAGGTCTTGCCATTCCAGTCGCCCGACGTAGAACGGGTTGCTCAAGAGGCGCTGGAGATGAGATGGCGGCAGCGGTCCAAGGCTTTTTGATATCAAGCCTCTCGCCGCCAAGTGGCGGGCCAGGTGTTTCAGTGAATACCAGCCGCTGGCGTAGAGCTCAAAGGCTTCAGCCATCAGCGGACCTTCCACCGGATCGATCGCAACGCGCGATCGTGTGCCGTCGCGGTCGATCCGATACCCGCGCGGCGGCAGATGCGGCCAGCCGCCCTGCAGGACCTTCTGACGCATCCCTTTCTTTGTTTCCTCTGAGAGATTCGCCGAGTGGAATTCGGCGACAGCCGCCATCATATGTTCGACGAGCTGACCGGACACCGAGTCGTCGAGGTTTTCGACAACGGACGCGAGGCGG
>Ga0210400_10000454_pt1 | contig 45821 bp, 26 predicted proteins | sample IncBWH26MmetaG_FD_155456 | JGI IMG/M metagenome (GOLD analysis project Ga0210400, IMG submission 155456) | Forest soil microbial communities from Barre Woods Harvard Forest LTER site, Petersham, Massachusetts, United States - Inc-BW-H-26-M | ecosystem: Environmental > Terrestrial > Soil >... | reverse complement strand
TGGGATGGGAAGACGCGTGCCCGCGGAATGGAGTTTGGTTCGACTCCGTTGCCGCTTGGAAAAGAAGAGACGTTCGCGCGCGGAGCATTATTTGACACGCCCACATTTCGACGAATCCCTGCCAGATCAGAGCTGCGAGCTCCGTATGTCGCGTTTCTGTCCAAGGTTAGTTCGGCATGGCGCGCAATCCGCGACATTCAGGTGCGGCAAGACAAGATCATCGTGACCGAAGGACGGGGCGGCCAGTTAGAGTTACAGGCCATCGGTCTCAAGAAATTGGGCTTGGGCTAGGCGGGCGCAGATGTCCCGCAGTAGACGCTATTTGAAACGAAGAACTGGAGAGAACATGGACCAAGCCGGTATGGGCTTCTTGATTTTGCTGATCGCAGGCGTGATGAATGCGAGCTTCACTCTGCCCATGAAGTTCACCCGCAACTGGAGCTGGGAAAACACGTGGCTGGTTTGGACGCTGTTCGCGCTCGTGATCTTTCCACCGCTGGCGGCTTTCGCCACCATCCCGCATCTTGGGCAACTCTATGGAGAAGTTGCTACGGGATTGGTTGTGACCGTCGCGATTTTCGGTGCGGGCTGGGGGATCGCGCAGGTTCTATTCGGTTTGGCGGTGGATTCTATCGGGATCGCCCTCACGTTCTCGATCGTGTTGGGCATTTCGGCAGCGGTGGGTAGCGTCATCCCGCTTATTCGCCTACACCCGGAAAAGGTCCTAACCAAGGGCGGTCTTATAACCTTTGCGGGCGTCGCTCTGGTCATCGTCGGAGTCGCAATTTGTGCCGTGGCCGGGCGTCGCCGGGAAGAAGCAATGGCGGCACGCGACGGTCGCCCGAAAGCAAATACGAGCCGCGGATTGGCGTTTGCGATCCTCTGCGGTTTTGGAGCTGCTCTGGTGAATTTTGGTCTCGCCTTTGGTGGCCCGCTGCTGGAGGGAGCGAAGAGGCACGGGGCCGCTGACCTCTGGGCCGGCAATGCAGTCTGGCTGCCGCTGATGCTCGCAGGCTCGATTCCGAATTTTGTGTACTGTATTTATCTTCTTAATAAAAATAAAACGGCGGATCGTTACCGTCGTCCCGGCACCGCATTTTATTGGTTTCTTGCGGCGATCATGGCTTTTTTCTGGTTCGCGAGTACGGCTCTCTATGGGATCGCCACCGGCAAGCTCGGTAGTTGGGGAACGATTCTCGGCTGGCCTCTGTTCATGTCGCTGATCGTCATTACCGCAAGCATTCTTGGAATTGTCACTGGCGAGTGGAAAGGCAGTGGCAAGCAGCCTCTGCGCATCCAGGTGAGCGGGGTGGTTGTGCTGGTCCTGGCGGTCTTCGTTCTGGCTTCAGCCAGTCGATGGGTCTAGGAGCGCTGGGTTTAAGGAGAAAGTATGAAAGCACTTGCCATCGATCTCGGCGGCACTCACGCCACCTGCGCGCTCGTGGACGATCGCAACATTCTCGCCGAGAAAGTGGTCAGCACCGACGGCACGCAAGGACTAAAGCCGGTTCTGCCTATCTTTGCGGAGACGCTCTGCAAGCTCCTTGAGAAAACCGGCGTCGCGACAAGCGACTGTGCCGGAGTCGCGTTCAGTTTTTGCGGACTGGCGGATACTCGCATTGGCCGCGTGGTTTCCACAAATCAGAAGTATGACGACGCGGTTGCGATCGATTTCATCGGATGGTCAAAAAAGGAATTTGGCCTTCCGCTAAGAATTGAAAACGACGCTCGCATGGCGCTGCTTGGAGAAAGCTATGCCGGAGCGGCTCGCGGTTTTGAAGATGTGGTTATGACAACGCTCGGGACGGGCATCGGCGGAGCAGCCATGATTGGGGGGACACTGGTTCGCGGGAAACACGCGCAGGCAGGCTGCCTGGGCGGGCACCTTCCTGTGCTTTTCAATGGTCGAACCTGTACCTGTGGAAATATCGGATGTCCCGAGGCCGAGGCCGCAGGCTGGTCCATTCCACTGGTAGCGCGCGACCGGCCCGGATACGTGGACAGCGCCCTCGGGAAAGATGAGCCAGTAAATTTCGAAAAGCTTTTCCGTTATGCCGCGCAGGGAGACGGGGTAGCCACTGCGCTGCGCGATCGCTGTCTAAGTATTTGGGCGGCCAGCGCGACAGGATTAATTCATGCCTATGATCCGGAAATTGTTGTCTACGGAGGCGGAGTGATGAAGAGCGCCGATATCATCATTCCGTTTGTGCAGGCCTATGTTGAGAAACATGCGTGGACTCCCTGGGGCAAGGTGAAAGTAAGAGCGGCAGAACTCGGAAACAACGCGGGTTTACTGGGGGCGGTCCCCTTGCTGCGAGAGCAGCGATGATCGGCAAGAAGAAGCAGAGTGTAACGCGATAAAGATGACGACCTCTTCCAACTACGACAAGTTTCCATATGTTCCGATCAGTTCCTCGTCGGCGAAATGCCAGGTCGGCTGGCCCGCGATTGCGGGAGCCATTCAAGAATCCATTCACGGGAATCGATCGGTGGTCTGCATCGAGTGCTATCCCGGCGTTCTCAAGGACCAGATTCGCGCGCTCGCTGACCTGCTGCACCCCACGTCGGTGATTTGTGCAGAAGCTCTCTTCAAATCTCCTGTTTCCATCGACAAGATGGTGGAGCAGTTCCTCGGCGACGACCCAGTATTTGGCCGCATGAACGGCATCCAGATCGAGGACTATTTCGATCCTGCGAAATTAGCCGCGGCGCAGGCTGGGCTGCAGCGGGGGAGCCCAGGGTTAAACCTGGTGATTGGCAGCGGCGCCACGCTGGTTGCCCCGGGAGCCGACGTGCTGATCTACGCCGACATGGCACGCTGGGAAATCCAGATGCGATATCGCCGCAACGAGATCGGCAATCTTGGCGCGGATAATGCTTCCGCAAACGCGTCTGAGAAATACAAGCGCGCGTATTTCGTAGACTGGCGTGCGGCAGACCGCCTCAAGCAGAAAGTTTTCACCGAGATCGATTTTCTGCTGGATACAAACGACCCAAATACGCCGAAAATGATTTCGGGAGACGCATTGCGCGAAGGCTTGCGCATGGCTGCTCACCGGCCTTTTCGTGTTGTTCCCTACTTTGACCCCGGGCCCTGGGGCGGCCACTGGATGGAAAAGGTCTGCGGGCTTTCACCCGAGGGAGTTCCCAACCACGCCTGGTGTTTTGACTGTGTGCCGGAAGAGAACAGCTTGCTTCTCGGCTTTGGGAGCGTGAGGATTGAGATCCCCGCCATCAATCTCGTATTCCAGCATCCTCGCGAATTGCTCGGTGACGCTGTCCACGCCCGCTTTGGTAAAGAGTTCCCCATCCGCTTCGACTTTCTCGACACGATGGGTGGCGGCAATCTTTCTCTTCAGGTTCATCCCCTGACCGAATATATCCAGGACAAGTTCGGCATGCACTACACGCAGGACGAAAGCTACTACATGCTGGATGCCGGCGACGACGGGTGCGTTTATCTCGGACTGCGTGAAGATATCAACCCTGATGCCATGCTGCAGGATTTGAAAATCGCGCAAAGTGGAGGGCCCGCCTTCCCCGCGGAGAGTCACGTTAACGTGTGGCCCGCGAAAAAACATGACCACTTCCTGATCCCCGCCGGTACCATCCACTGCTCGGGAAAAAACAGCATGGTGCTCGAGATCAGCGCGACCCCATACATCTTTACTTTCAAGTTGTGGGATTGGGGCCGGCTCGGCTTGAACGGCCTGCCCAGGCCAATTCACCTCGATCACGGGGCGGCTAATATCCAGTGGGACCGCACCACAAACTGGGTGCGTAATAACCTCGTAAGTCAGATCACGACGCTCGGTTCGGGCCCCGGATGGCGAGAGGAGAAGACCGGACTCCACGAACGCGAGTTTATTGAGACCCGTCGCCATTGGTTTACCAGCGCCGTGCCGCATCGCGGAACAGGCGGCGTCAATGTCCTCAACCTCGTCGAGGGCCGCGAAGCGGTGGTCGAAAGTCCAAATGGCTCTTTCGATCCCTTCATCGTTCACTATGCCGAGACTTTTATTGTTCCGGCCGCGGCTGGGAACTACACCGTCCGTCCGTTCGGCGAGTCCGAAGGGAAAGAATGCGGGACCATTAAGGCGTTTGTGAGAACCAGACCCTAGCGTCTGGCATTGTCAGAAGGAGATTCAGCAGCGTGAAAAGGGCATTTATCCGATGTCTGTTCATGGTCTTGCTCGCGACTTGCGCTGCGCAGGTGCAGCACAAAGCTGCTTCCAAGGCGCCCGTGTCTTGCGTGCGCGTACAGGATGGCGCGTTTCACAGCGCCGCGCTTGATCGGGAAATGAAGTACCGCGTTGTGCTTCCCTGCTCCTACCAATCCGGCAGCGGCCGTTTTCCGGTGTTGTACCTCTTACACGGACTGTACGGGAACTATTTGAACTGGGATACACGCACCAACCTGGAACGCTATGCCCTGAGATATGAGCTGATCGTGGTCATGCCGGATGCGGGCGATTCCTGGTATACGAATTCAGCCACTGACCCTAAGGACAAGTTCGAAGACTACATTGCCAAAGACCTGATGGCGGAAATTGACGGCAAGTTCCGCACGGTGCGCGATCGCCATTCGCGAGCAATTGCGGGACTCTCGATGGGTGGATACGGAGCTTTGAAAATTGCGCTTCGGTACCGTGGCGACTTTGCGTTCGCCGGCAGCCTCAGTGGCGCACTCAACGCGCCGCAGGACCTTGCAGACAAGAGGCCGGAGTTTCGTGATCAACTGCTCAGAGTGTTCGGGCCGCGGGGCAGCACAGTTCGAGCGGACAACAATTTGTTTTCCCTGTTCCAGAGTATTAATACGAAAGATCTTCCTTATTTCTATCTCGCATGTGGGAGCGGAGACGACTTCTTGCAGGTCAATCGTGATTTCGCCGCGCAGCTTTCGTCGCGGAGCGCTGCCTACGAGTATCACGAGACTGAGGGCGGACACGGGTGGGATTATTGGGACCGCTCGGTGCCGGATTTACTGCGGGCAGCCGCAAGTGCCCTGGCTTATCATCATGCCGGGAATTCCGAATAGCATGATCTCAGTTGCTGCACTAGCCCCGAGCGAAATGCGCAGATCTGGAAAATCGTCCCTTGAGAGAAGACCACACGTCGGAGAATTAGGATTTCTTACCGGCGCTTGATGACAAACGCGGTTTTATCGTCGACGCGATCCTGTTCACCAATCTGCTTTAGGTAGTCATCCTGCTTGAGCGCATGTGCGAGGATCGCGTTGCAAATGTCTTTTGCAGACTCATCTCGATGCTCACGAATTACCCGTTCAAGCTGAATGCGATCCTGCTCGTCGCTGCCATCGTAAACCCCGTCTGTATAAAGGAAGAGAATGTCTCCGGGACTCATGAGCGTGATTTCTGCCACGTCTGATGAGTTCATTTTGCGCTTTCGCGGCGCCATGGAAAGATACCTGTTCCGGTCGGGATTGTCCTCCGGAATTGCCAGTCCCAGCGGGAGGAACCGCACCATGCGAGCCTTGCCGATCTCCATGAACTTTTCGTATTCCGCGGAAAATACCAACGGGGGCGGGTGGCCGAAATTTACGAAGCGGAAATGTCCACTCGGACGTACCTCACCATAGAGCATGGTCGCGATTTCGCGCGCATTCTCATCCTTATCCCGACCCAAAGCGTTTCGTGCGGTGACGGACTCGGCGAGCCGCAGATTGATCTTCTCGAACATATCTGGGGTTGTTTTTCCGCTCCGATCCAGTTCCGAAAGCATGAATGCATGAAAGGTGTCGTGTACGGTTGAGGCGATCTTCGCCGAGATGATGCCATGTCCCTGAGCGTCCACCAATAGCACTCCAGCCGTCGTGTGGAGTTCTTGGAGGACTTCGGCGATTCTCAGTTGCTCTGAGCTTTTCGCCCTTCTGTATTCCGCTGCAACAGCATCAGTGTAGCCCGGCTTGGACTGCAACCACTCCACATGCGCATCCACCGAGTTCCGAAGGGTCTGGCCCTCGGGAACGGGCTCCAGGTACTCCCTGGACAACTTGAGTGCACGAGCGATGCGCGCGTCAATGTTGTAACGCTGCTGAAAGTTGATGTACTCAAAAAGATCGCCGCCTACCGGCCCGGCAGGAATAGAGTTGCCATACATCTCGATGCCGGCAAGTTGGGGAATGGCACCCTCAACTGGCATCAGTCTCTTGCGAAGGTACTCGTCAATAGTGAGTTCTACTTGGGGTGTCACCATAAGAATTATTCTGTGATGCGGTTCCCCGTACACGTCCTGGGCACGCGAATCGGCACGATTGAATTATACGGAAGCCTGGCGCGGACACCGACAACGCGCACGTTCCGTCATACGTATTCGATCATGCTGCGCAGCACCCGTGGCGCTATCAACGTGCAAGAGGAACCGTTGCGACATGCCAACATCGAGACCACGATGAACATTTATACGTTCACGCGGCCTCGGATCAGAAGCGTGCCGCCGTAGCAAGATGGTTGAGATAGTACTGTCGGGCGTAAAAGCGGGGCGTGGAAGGTAGCGGTCTCCTAATGGAAGCGTCATGGGAGCCGATTGTGAATTTGCAAATCTTCCGCAAACAGCTTCAAGTGATTGCTGGGTTGAGGTTTGGTTGCGGGGGGTGGATTTGAACCACCGACCTTTGGGTTATGAGTACCACAGTTAACGGAATCCAATGGACTTACGCGGCGCAAAGAGTAACGTAATGTCCTTGATCGGAACCTATCGGAATCGTAATTGCCCTCGCATTGCTTCTTGGACGCATGGCCATTTGCGTCGTTTGGAGTTCACGAAGATCATTGGCGAACTGAAAAGGTCGCGGTGATTTCGTTGACATCGTCGCACCTGCTTAGAACCGGTTTTCCAACTGGCGGTATGCCCTGCACTCGCGGCCTTTGCCCGCGCCTGCTCATCTGCGAAATCGAACCCACTTTTCGTTTCGATTTGAACCCGCGTCGTCGCTGTGAAAGGGCGACCCCCTGACGGCTTTACAAGAACTTAGAGGACGCAGGTGGTGCTGTAAATACCTCTAAGACACCCGTGGGAGCAGCAGGAACAGCTTATCGTTACATCTTCGTTACATGAAGAGTGACACTCGTTTGCCGACTGCAGAAATCATCGGACATCTATACGCATGTATCACATGGGGTCTGGACGCTGGGTCTGCTGCTGCTGCAAGGCAGCTGGGCGGTGCCAACTGGGTTCGGTGTACATGATGGTCTTGTGGTTGCCCTTTTTAATCGCTGGAAGCATGGTGGGACGAGGAGGCGAATTTACTCCTGCGCGACCTTCCGTTGTTTTCTGGGCGGGCGACCGTCGTGCACTCGATGCCGCACCTCCGACCGTGATGGCAGCGGACGACACCTGGGACGAAGCGATCGGATAACTGAATCGCTGCGGATTGATTGGATCGTAGTCTCTCAAAGAGAGCGCGCTAACGCTGAAGATGTAGGAGTGCCCCGCCTGCAAAATACCCGCTGGCACCGCGTACGAGGTGGTCTGGATGTAACTGACGTCGAGAGTAGGGACGCACGAGATGCTTCCGCCTCCCCGGCCGCCGCTAACTTGCGGTTCGCAGATAAAAACCTCATAGGCCACTACGTCCGCCGAACTACCAGGGCTTCCTGCCGGTGCGTCCCAGTGCAGCGTCGGAATTGAGTTGCTGATGGTTCCGCCCGTGAGAAAGTTAACCCCATCGACGTTCCCGTTCGCAGGCGGCAACATCACAGCCGATATCGGGCCGCTTGGCAGCGCTGTCGATGCGTAGGTCATATACAGCTGCCACGGCAAAGGAGTTGAGGAGCCAGGGAAAGGAATGGAATAGGCCGCTGAGGCAGTAATGATGTAAACAGTCTTCTCGCTCGTTTCAAGGGGATCGTTATATGTAAGCGTTCCGTAGTCCTGATCGACAGGCCAGGTATCGTTGCCGTTCCCGTCCTTGGGCCAGGGATCGGGATCTCCCGGATTCGCGGGCCCCTGAATGGAAGCGTCGGAGAGGATCGGACTCACCTGGTTGATGCGCGGGTCTGAGAGCGAGCTCTTCGGTGCTTTTACTTCAGAGAGCGCCATTATCTCGAAGGTATATGGAATGTGAGGACCGGGGCTCGCTGTATTAAATGCGTCGGCGAAGGTCGAGAAAGCGACGTTAAGATCCACAGTTCCGGGCACAGTCCGCGTCAATGCCGCGTCAAATGTCACAGTGGTTCCGTCGCTGAGTTGGGAGAACGGTTGGACCGACGCGGGCCCCGTTACATGTGAAGTGAACGGATCGGTACCCGGGACTCCCACGATCTGCACGCCTACCCAGCGGTCCGTAACACTCGGCGCGTTTTCCAGAAGGTAAGGAATCGCAAACGCGAACGAAGTTGCTCCATCCGGCGACCAGGACGTGAAATCCCAATATCCATCGCGGTCGTAAAGGTCGAATTGATCGGTGGCGAGGACAAACGGATCAAAGCCCGTCACATTGATGACGAGCGCCTCCGGCCACCATTGCGACGGATCCAGCGGAGGATATCCGTTTTCGTCAGCATCCCAGTACAGTGTGCTGGTGTTCTCCCAGATCCCAAAAACGTTCTGTGGGTGTCCATCGAAAGAAAAGATATAGCTCCCTGCGGGCACGCCGGAGAACTGGAATGTCCCGTCCGAGAAACCAACCCCTTGAATCGGGTTCAGAGTGCCGTCGGCCTTAGGAGCCCAAACCATCAGCACCCCGGGATTTCTTTCGAATGGGGGGACCGAAAAATCGCGCTCGGGAATTACCGTGTCGCTGCCGCTACCCCAAAAATGCAGGAAGTAATGACCGTACACGGTTCCGTCAGGAGCAAGTGTCCAGGATTGTGTGGATGTGCCGCCGGCAGCCGATATCGCGGTTACAACGAAAGGATTGGGCGTGCGCGATTGATTCCAGGTTGGCGTCCATGCAATCGTTCCATTGTTCAAGTGCGCACCAGCCGGAGCTGTCGTAAGGCTCAGCGTAACTGCGGTTCCGGCAGGATCAGTAGCAGCCACGGCATAAGAGTAAAGACTTCCCTCCGCCGATGCCGTTGGAGGCGTGGAGCCGAAAACCGGCGCAGGAGCGGTCACACTTATGCCAGCCGCAGCCGATTTCGACGAGTCTGCCTGGCTGGTGGCAACCACGTGAAAACTGCCGGCTTTCATTGGCGCCGTGTAGTTGCCGGTCGAATCAATGGTTCCACCGTTGCTCTCTTGCACCGCCCAGGTAACCGCGGTGTTTGAGGTTCCGGTTACGGTCGCGGTAAACTGCTGCTTTCCGCCAACCGAGACGGACGGAGACCCCGGCGAGACCGCAACGGCGATGGCTGGGGGCGGCGAAGCCGAGTTCGATCCACTTCCGCAGGCCGCAAGCACAAGCAACAAAACAGCAGCCAGCATCAATTCCCATCGGACGGACTTCTTGATATCACAATGCTTGATCATGTTCCCACCTCGTCCCAGCGACCTGGTTTCCTGTACGAACTGTGCTGCTACTGAGTAATGGTGACCGAAACGGTAGCGCTCCGTGCTGGGCCAACAGTGGCCGTCGCCGTGACTGTGACGCTATACGTTCCGACTATCGGATTTGGAGGCTGCCCAGAACTTCCGGAACTTCCGCAACCCAGTGTCACGAGCACCAGCAACATCATCAAGATGCCTCCGAGAACGACCGTGCGGGTGGTGCGCCGCTTGCAGCCACACACCGGGATGATGAGCAAAACCCCAGCAAGTCCGAAACCCGAGCCGGCTAGCCACCCCGTGTGTGTGGATGCCGCGCGACGTCTTTCTCCCGCTGCCGAAGCAGCAGTCGAAACGGTCATCGCATCGGTGGCGATGTTCGTTCCATCGGGCGTCAGGCTCGGCGGCGCAAAAGTGCAGGTCGCTCCCGCAGGCAATCCAGAGCAGGCGAATGAGACTGCTTGGTTGAATCCACCTTCAGGAATCACTGCGACGGACGCGCTGCCCGATTGCCCAACCTTAATGGAAACCGACGCAGTGACAGCCTGCAACGCGTAGTCGCTGATGCTTTCACTTATGTTTGCGGACGACGAACGGAATATGGAATCGCCGCTGTAGTTCGCAGTAATGGAGTGCGCCCCTCCGCTCAAGCCTGCGGTGGTCAGCTTGGCAATTCCATAAGAATCAAGAGTCGCTGTGCCGAGGGACGTCGAACCGTCCATGAATGTCGCGGTTCCGGTCGGCACTTTGAGCGTGACCGTCGAGCTGACCTGTGCCGTGAATGTAACCGATCCCCCGACAGGCATCGTCGGTGCATTCGACGTCAGCGTCATCGTCGTTGCTTCAGTAGTGTCCACCGTGACCTGCTGTTGTGTCTGTGTGGCGTTTACGTTGCTGTCACCGCTATAGACGGCCGTAACTACCCACGTACCCGCAGACGGAAACGTCAGCGTGCCCGCAAAGGTCCCTGAATTCGTGTCCACAGTTACGGTGCCAAGGTTGACGGATGAGGAGGCGGAGGTGGCTGAGAAAGTCACTGTGCCTGAAACCGGCAAGAGCGCTCCCGTTGAGAGCGCAATCTGTCCAAAAACTGGCGCGGCCACGTTGGGAAGCGAAGACCCCTGAAGGCGGAAGGAAACGCGGGAGTCGCTCTTGGTAATGGTAAGTTGAAAGTTGGAAGAAGTACTGCCGTTAAAGCTCGGATCGCCAAAGTATTGGGCGGTCAGTAAATGCAGGCCCACCGGAAAGCCATAGACTCCAAACACCGAGCTAGATCCCTGTTTGGCATTTTCGTGTTCGCCGAAATTCAGAAGGCGTGACCCGAGTACGTTGCTGCCCTCACTGAGAGTGACCGATCCGGTCGGGTATCCGACATCGGACTTGCCTTGCACCAGCACCGCCATCACTACTTGCTCGCCATATGCAGCAGTTGCCGAGGTCACCAGGCTGCCGCCAACCGAGGCAACGAAGTGTGTGTGTGAGGGTTCAGGCGTAACCGTGACCGTAACCGGATTCGAAGTACTGGCGTTGAACTTCGCGTCGCCTCCGTAACGCGCGGTTACAGTGTGTGTTCCGCCTGGAATCGCGGTGAGCGAGGCATTTACAGTGCCTGCATTGTTGAGCGGTGCAACCCCGACTCCTAAAGACGGCGCTATGCCACCTGGATTAAGAGGGTTATCGGTAAGAAACGAGACGTTACCTGTTGGAATGCTGCCGCCAGCAGCGGTGACGTTCGCGGTTACAGGCACTCCAGCGCCGTGGACAAACGTTGATCCGCTGGGTGGTCCAGCGAGCGCAATGCTGGTCCCGCTGAACTGCACGCTGTTCCAGTTCGTTACCAGGGCGTTCGCATCGAACGAGCCCAAGCCGGAAGCTAAATCGTAACCCGGTCCCGCTGCATAGCCGACCGTGAAGTTTCCATTTGTATCCGGTACCTTGTTATCGCCAATCGTTACATCGTGGAAGATTTCCGGGTGCTGTGCTGCTAACTGATACAGCACATAGTTGGGATTGCCTTGTGGCGAACCGGTCATCTGATTCACCAGCACCATGATTGCAGCGAATGCCGGCGCGGAGGCCGAAGTGCCTGCAACTATGTAAACCCGGCCAGCATTGCAGGAGCCGCCAAAGCAGAGCACATAACCATCGTGCGAAGCGGCGGTTAGCGCCACATCGGGCACGTCGCGCATGCCATCGTTAGGAACTCCAGCGCCAATCTGCCAGTCCGGCTTCGCCCACAGAGTACTGACACCGCCGCCGGCGGCATAGAGGTTAACATCGTTGACATCGATGCTGCTCTGGTTCCATACCTGCTCGGGAATGTAAGAAAGAACGGAAGCCTTCGTCGTCGGGTCGTTGGTTGAGGACCAGTACTGGCTGGGGTTGGCGATATCGTCGAATTGCGTGCCGCCCACGGCAACGTTAAACGGTGTGGATGCCAATGCGTTTACAGCCAGGCCATGTTGCGCAAACAATCCGCTACCCGGATTGTCGCACCCAGCGCCGCCGCTATCGTCACTCGAAACGACGGCGGTAATGCCCTCAGCCGCGGCTTGAGCCCAAAGAGAGTAGTAAAAATCGTTACCGACCGGCCCCAGGCTCTGTTCGCAAATTCCGAAGCTGGTGCTCATCACCGGCGCGAGGTCGTTGTCAACAATGAACGCGGCAGAAATGTCGACACCGTCGGCGAAGTTGCTTTGCGAAACCACGATATCCGCGGTGGAGCCTGGCGCGAGCGCCGCCGCCCACGTGAGATCGAGTGTTGCTTCTACATCATCACCCGGTACGAATCCGGGATCGTCCCCATTGACAAAGTAATTGATAGTTGGGGGCGTAATTCCAAAGATGTACATGAAGTCGTAGAAATCAATACTGAAAACGTCGCTGCGCGCCACGATGGCAATCGACTGACCCGCGCCGTTAATACCTGCCTGATAGAGAGGATTGAGGTTGTAGATCGTCGCGAAGTCGGCGGGCGTAATGGCGTGTTCCCCGTTCGTAAACGTGATCTGTCGCCGGACCTTGTCGTAATCCGCTTGCCCCGCGATTTTGATGTTTGTGGTCTTCGGAGTGCTGCTCAAACGCACCACTCCGCGAACCACAGGGCCCAGCGCGACGGGAATTTGAATCTCCGTTGCATTGGCAATGAAAGCCTGGCCCTTCAAGTCGTACTGGTGCATCTCCGTGTGAAAGGCCGATTCGACCTGCTGCACGGTTCCGCTGAAGGAAATAAAGCGCCGGCTGGTGGCAACTCGCTTTACGTCGAACCCCTGAGACAACAGCCATTGCCGGACCGTGGCGGCGTCCTGCTCAGAGATGCCAAATCGTGCGCCAATGTCCGCCGGCTTCAGCCAATGGTGATACTTCGGGGACGATGGCGTGTGCATTTCTTTGATGAGAGCCTCGAAGGCCGCATTTTGCTCGTTGCTCGGAGAAAGCATGAGCAACATCTGGCCGAGGTTGCGATCGCCCGGCAGACGTCCGGCATCCACACTCTTGAGTATCAGTGGCGAAACGGTTCCGTGAACGGTGGAGGCTTTCTCGTTATCGACGGAGCCCATAACGCGATTCTGAATAACGGTGGTCCGCGCGCCGGACGCTACGCAAAGGCAAAGGGAGAGTAGCAGTTGTGGAACAATGGTCGCGACCCGGATACGAATCAACATGCTTGTCCTTTCGATATCGCGGGCCCGTAATTGTGAGGAATAATCCCAGCGATGGAAGTTTTCAAAAATGAATCGCTCTTGTCGAAAGCCGGGCGATTTTGTTGGCGTACTTGGAAGGACGCGGGACTGTGTCTAGTCCATCGGGCGATGGATGAGCCGATAATCCTTCATTTTTGCTGGCATCGAGAACACCGGCTCCGATTCAGCAGCAGACGCCGCATCAGAGTGGCCTTACCTTATAGCAGAAGCTGGTGCGGTGTGCAATACAAAATGGATTCTGTACTCGCCCACTAGATGAGAGACAGTTTCATTCCTTTCGTTGGGATGAGATCGTTGGGATGAGATTTGGCAGAGGAACTGTTGCGGGGTTAGGTAGCCCAGGGACGGATGAGGGCGGATGGTGTTGCAGATTTTTTCCCACTGCGCAGCTCGCGATTGAGTGTTTTCCAACGAGCAAGGCGTGACCGGATAGAACTCCTTGGTGTGGGTGCGGTTGGCCCGTTCCACCGAGCCGGTGAGTTTAGGGGAGCGCGGGGGCAGCACGAATAGGTGCAGTCCGCGCGGCTGGCGGCGGCGAGCGAGGATGTACTGACGGGGCACTCCAGAACAACGGCTTCCCCGAGTTGGGCACGGTGACGGTGCTCCTAGGCTATGGCGACGGGACTTTCAAGCCAACGGCGATGAGTCCGGTGACGGGTTCAATTCCCTATTCCGTTGCAGTCGCGGACTTCAACGGAGGCGGCAAGCCGAATCTCGTCACTGCAAACGCTGGCAGCAATACGCTAACTGTGCCAGTGGGCAACGGAGATGGAACCTCCCTTATTCGACCCAAGTTGACTCAAGATGTGGAATTTGCAAAAACCGGAGGCTCGCTAGTTCAATGACGGGATGAGGTACAGCTTGACTCCCATCCAGAATTCGCTGGCTCTCGAGTCCCTGCAATGAGGGAGCCAGTTGCCTTCCAGTTGGAGTTCGCGCATGTTGGGTAAGTGACTGATGCGTGAGAACTTAAATTTGGTTGCGGGGGTGGATTTGAACCACCGACCTTTGGGTTATGAGTGCCCCAATTAACGGAATCTAATGGACTTACGCGGCGCAAAGAGTAACGTAATGTCCTTGATTAGAACCTACTGGAATCGTAATTGCCCTCGCGTTGCCCTTTTTGGACGCATGGCCATGTGCGTCGTTTGGAGTTCACGAAGATCATTGGCGAACTGAAAAGGTCGCGGCGATTTCGTTGACATCATCGCACGTGATTGGAGCCGGTTTTCCAACTGACGGTATGCCCTGCACTCGCGGCCTTTGCCCACGCCTGCTCATCTGCGAAATCGAACCCAGGCCTGATTGAAGCCAAGCATTCTGCGATTTGCTGTAATTCTTCGTGCTTCTGTGCACTCGCCGATACTTTCACGCGATCCACGTCGGTGCTCAAGCTCGTGGAATAGAGCTATCTTTCGCCTCCCGACTTACCGGGTGATTTCTCTTCGGGCATAAGCACTTTAGCTTCGAATTGCATGAGCACGGGAGGATTACTATCAAGCGTCGATCCTCTCAGTTCGCTGAGACCAAGAACGTGAAATTCCAAGTGCACTGGACCTGCGACGGAGTGCGGCTTCAACCCCTCGGCTGGAAGCGACTGCCACGCAATCACAGCACCGCTACCAGCACCATTGCCTCGCCCATCGCCAACCGTTACCATACCGGCTCGCGACCGCAACGAGACGAATCGAAGCCGGAGTGGACCATGGAGAGACTCATTCGAGGTATTCAGAAGGTACGCATCTACGGTCACGGTCCTGGTCTTGGGCTCGTAGTTCCTGTGTGCGAATTGCAGCGACAACTTGGAGGTCGCGTCGGTCCAACTATCCAACTCCACGGAGCCGTTGCGGTACGCGCGGCCGGCTACGCTGACGGGAGCCGTCCATATCTGTCCCACACCAGTGCGATTGTCGACCCAGAACGGAAAGAACTTGCCATCCGCTGCTGCCGTCATGCCCACCGTGTGGCCAGGCCAGATATCGACCGTCAAAGCTCCGCTGAAATTGTTACCGCGAGTATCGGGATCGGGATGGCCCCCGCCGGTCGTGAATTGCGAAATTCGCCAATTCGACTCGGCGAAAGACGCCGGCGCCTCCGACACTCTCACGCTCGGCTGGAATGTCTCACCACCATCCATGGAGGCGCTAAAACGAACAAAATATCCGAGATCATCGGGGTTGTCGCGGCGATCGTACCACATGACTCCGACCACCCCGCTTGGATTCACCGCAATCGCCGGCATGAAATCGTCTGGCCCCTCGTTGGGTGCACGCGCGAAATCATCGTTGACCACGATTGGCTTGGACCAGGTCTTCCCCTTATCTGAAGAACTAATCAGCAGGATCTCGCTCCGGCCCGAGCGCCAGTCTGGCCAGGCAACATAAATCTTGTCTTTGAACGGTCCGTTGCCGCTGTCGATGGCGACAGAGGGGACGAGGCTACCCGCCTCACTATAGCCAACGTTAAGCGCGGCCGCGACGACTGCACGGGAGAAGGTTTCGCCCCCGTCACTCGATGTTATGCATTCCAAAGTCGCGTTCGACTTGTCCGTTGGTCGCAGATTGCCGTGACTGTCATCCGGATTCTTCAGATCCCAAAAAAGAGCTGCGTAAGTCCCGTCCGAAAGGATAGCGCCGATGGAATGCCCCACCGACATTCGCGGCCGTGGCAGAGACAATAATGTAGGCGTGGAGAAGGATTGGCCGCCATCACTGGAATGGAAATACAGAAAACCATCGACAGGCTCTTCGCCTTCCACTACATTGCGCGAGAAACCGTTCGCGTGGACGTAGATTCGCCCTTTGTATTTGTCGCTGCGAGTGTCTACTGTAATGAATTCGCGATCCAAGCTCAGCATGTCGACCGGCTGGGACCACGTCTTCCCGGCGTCGAGCGACCGGTAGAACGCCAGCCTGCTCTTGTAATCCTCCGACAGCCGCCCGCCTTTCTCGCTCACGATGGTCGAGAAGTAGGCTTCCCCCTTGGCTCCGAATGCGCATGCTGGGTCGCCCGATCCCAGCAGGCCACGATCCACTTCCAAACTGGACTGCCAAGTGGCTCCGCCATCTGTCGACATGTAAGCAAGAGTGTTATACATCTGCGTAGTCGGCTCTTTTGGCTGGATCATCGAGCAGCCGAGCAGATTCTTTGCGTTCTGAGGATCGGCAGTTACTAATACCTCGGCGTGACTGCGCGTCGAATTTGCCTTGCTGACCTGAACGTTCGCTCCTACTGAGATTTGGGCCGATGCTGACAGAGTGAGAAGAACCGCAATCATGATCACTTCGAACAGGTTCGCAAGGCATCCTCGAATGTTCATATCGCTCCTATTCCCCAAACCCCAGATCACGACGTTCGGGGGTATTGCTATTGCTAGCGTCAAGTCACAACTCGCGCGCACTGGAAGCTATTGCGCGCCGGATTTCGCTTCGCTGGACGGCTGCTGTTTTGCCCTGTAACCGGTGATTTCGACGCCCATGTGGAAGTTGGTCTTCACGGCAGATGCTGCCTGCAGACGCCATGGAATGGCGTTGGTTACAGCACCCGGCTCGAGCGCTGGCAAGTCTCCTAAAGCTATCGAATAGTCGAAAACCGCCCCAACACCCCGGCTTCCGTTGGAGGAGTTCAGAATTGTGGGCGGATCGAACGGCTCATGGGATTTGATCGTGTAGGGATGCGCCAACTCCTTCACTTCCACGCGAAAGGGCGGATAGAGGGTTTCATGGGAAGTGTTCTTGAGCCGAATCGGAATAATGGCGTCCTTGGTCTGCTGGTCGTAGTTGATCGGATCAAAGACCAGCGCAACCTTATCGGACAGTGATACTTGCTCCTTCGCGGCAGCGGCTACGACGCCTGGCTGTGCCTCCGTATCGGACGGCGTCTCGACGCGAATCGGCGCCGTGTACAACTGGTACGTGCCGCTCCTCGCATCCGCCCAGAAAGGATGGAATACTCCATCTTCCCCGCCCGTAAGGCCGACATAGTCACCGCCGGCGACCCACCGGGAAACGCCCGAAACAAAATCTGCCGTCACGAGGCCTCGCTCCGACTTGGTGAACGGGCCCGGCCGGAGATTACCGCCTCCGAACGGACTCGACACTTCGCTCGACAGTCGCTTCTTCGACAGAAGCGTCTTCCCTCCGTCCGTCGAACCAGTGAAGGAGACAACGAACTGATCACGCTTCGGGAAACCGTCGGTGTCGTAGTACATGATTCCGAGGTTGCCGCTCGGATCAACCGCAATCATCGGCTGGAACTGCGACGCGTAGGCAGGTGCATCCGGGTCGACAAGCTTGGGCTTCGCCCAGGTCTTGCCGCGATCGCTGGACCAGGTGAGCATGAGCCGGTAGCGGTTATCGGCGAAATCGGTCCACGCCGTATAGATCCGATCGCGGAACTTTCCCTCACGATCGACGGCAAATACGGGTCCCCCCATCTGGTCGACCTGGCCGCTCCTTTGGGCTGCTCGCATTGCCTCTACCCCGCCAAACCTGATCGTGCTGATTGGCTGCAAAGGAGAAAATGTCACGCCTCCATCCTGCGACAATGAAAACACCGCTTTCCAGGAATCTGCCTTCTTGTCGGTGGCGTAGTTCGGGTACTCAATGATGGGAATGAAAAGCGTGCCGTCCGAGAGAATGAGCAGGTTCTCCGCTCCCATGCCTGTGTTGTCACCACGCGCCACCTCGATCGGGCCCAGGAAGGAACGGCCGTCGTCCGACGAGCGGAACAGGACCACGCGGCGTCGCATCTGCAAATCTTCCATTTCCTTGGAACCAGGAACGTCGGTCTCATCGGTCAGATATACGCGACCGGCATAAGGACCGTAGGTGAGATCGGTGGCCAGCATTTCGTGGTCGTGGTGCTTTCCGAGATTCAGTCCTTTGGCCCACGTTTTTCCACCGTCCTCCGACCGATAAAACGTCATCCCGTCAAAGTTGAGTCCGATAAAGTATGCGGTGCCCGTGATGCCAAAACCGACTTGCGGATCGCCGCTCGACCCAGTGGGTAGATTAACGTCGGTCCAATTTGCACCACCATCAAAAGACACGTAGGGCTTGGTTGCGAAACTGGCATCGCCGCCAACCATCACGATCGAGCCTCCAACAATGTTCTTCGCATCGCGGGGATTTGCCGTGACCATGGTTTCGCAATGTGCAATGTCGCCGTCCCGGCTGACCAGGATATTCGGACCGATGACGATCCGCGCTGGCTGCTTGCTGGCTTCACCGTATGCGGCAGTGGCCCCGATTAGAAGAAACACAATTCCAAACATCGGAACCAGCTTGTTCCTGAACGTCGCAATACTCTCAAAGCTGATGTTCAGTCCGATCATGGATGCCTCCTGATTCTTGTGAGAGAGATGGCGTCGGAAAAACGCGCATCTGTCTCCTTAAGCTTCTACCGTGCTATTTCATGGTCGTTGCGTCGATGTGCCCTTGGGTGCAGACGCGACTTTCTTCCCCAGCACTATGCAATCGGCATTGACGAGATAAGGATCGATGAAATCATGCGTATTGCGGCGAAACGGATCGATGTCGGTGACGTGAAACTCGAACCGTTTGCTGCCAGTCTTTTCACCGGGCTTGAGTATTCCATCGGCGATCAGCGGGCTGAAATCCCAGATGGAGCCGGCACCCGTCCCGTTGTTATCCGCATTGGCAATGTCGATGGTTCCGGTTCCAGCGCGCAGACCTACAACCCGCATTTTCAGCGGAGCGCGAATAGCTTCTTCCGAGGTGTTCACCAGGAGCGCGTCAAATGAAATCATGCCCTTTTTCTGATCGTATTTCGTGTTGGTGATCCGCAGCATTACATCGCGGGTCACGTTATCCATTTCGGCGAGATCGCCGGCCCCCTTGACTGCGGCCGTGCCAGAAACGGTGATGTTCGAGGTCCACAACTGCAGTACGCCGGTGCGGTTATCAACCCAGACGGGGTGGAAATTGCCGTTCGCATCCGCGGCCATTCCTGCGGTATCTCCGCCCGCGGCTTCGCCCTGGTCGGTGCTAATGTTGATCGCGATTCGCGAATCCCGGCGGTAAGTCGGAAAGCCCCCTCCGCCTTCTGCGAATGCCCAAATGGGGAGCGCTGTGTCGCGTTTGTGAACCTCGGGAGCACTCGATACACGCACGCTTGGCAGGAACGTCTCACCGCCGTCGAGCGATGCGCTAAACCTGACGTACCATCCGAGGTCTCCGCGGGTATCACGGCGGTCGTACCAGGCAACTCCGACGACGCCATTCTTGTTGACCGCAATCACCGGCATCGATTGATTGCTGGTCCGCTGGGGATCTGCCGGATCGGGAGCGTCATTGATGACAATCGACGGAGACCAGCTTTTTCCCTTATCCGAGGAGTACGAGAACCGGACGTCGCAATGTCCGCCCTTGGCGTCACCCCACACTACGTACAACCGATCCTTAAAAGGGCCACTGGAGTGGTCCGCGGCCAGCATCGGGATACCGATTGTCATCGCGTTGTAGCACTCGTACCACGGTCCTACAACATCAGCTTTATCGAACTTTTCACCTCCGTCGGTGGAACGAACGACCTTGATGTTGCCGACCGACTGCGGCGGGGAGTGGATCTCGCCGATTTTCTTGCGGTCGTCCCATTCCTCGAAAATTGCGACATAAGTGCCGTCGGAAAGCACCTCGGCACTGCCATTACCAAAAGGCATGTGCTCGCCATCCGACAACAGCTCGACTGGTTCCTTGAAACTGGCGCCTTGATCGGTGGAACGGAACAGGCTGAAGACAATGCGCTCGTCGCCATCGACGGTCTTACGAAAGCGGTTGCCCTGCATGTAGATCTGCCCGTGACGTGGTCCGGAGCTGCGATCGATGGCCAGGTATTCGCGGTCGACAAACGGCAAGGACACGGGGTTCTGCCAATGTTGTCCTCCATCCAGAGAGCGGTATACGCGAGTTTCATGCGGCACGTCGGCTTCGTAGTGCAACGGCAGCGTCGCAAAGAATGCCGCACCATCGAGGCCGAAGATACAGTCCGGGTCTCCGACAAAGTCACTGGCGTCGCTCTCCAACGATGGTTGCCAACTCTTCCCGCCATCGTCCGAGCGATACACCACGGTATGAAAATTATTGTTTTGGGTTGAATGGATGAATGAACAGGCGAGCAGGCTTCCCACATGCTCAGGGTCGGCACCAATGCGCGTTTCCCAATGAGCACGGTCGCTGTTCGCAGCGCTGATTCTCACATTCGGTCCGACAGTGATGTTCGAGCGCGCCTCTCCGGCGATCGATGGCGACGTGGCGAAGAAGATCACAACGATTCCGTAGAAAAGCCTCATCATCCTGCTCCCGTGTGGCGGTTTTAATTTCGATCCGAGGTGCGTCAGCCGCGCCTACTGGCCCGCCCCGGAGCTCCGCGATGCGTTCTCGGGTCCGAGATACCGTTCCAGCCAGGCAATGCGCCGGTTCCAGAAATCGATCACATTCACGGGCTGCTGCACGACGTGCCCCTCGTACTCATATTCGAGGAGTTCCACGTCCTTCCCCAGCCGGCGCAACCCGTTAAACACATTGCCGTTCTGGGCGGAGATCACGTCGGCTAACCCGCCCTGAAGCATCAAGGGCGTGTTGATGTCCTCGAGGAAGAAGAAGGGGGAGTTCTCCCAGTAGCGGGTTTTGAGCTCCCAAGGTGATCCTTTCATCCCTCCCTGCCCTTCTTCGTAATAACCTTCGGAGGGAGCGCCTCCGTTGAGGAAATACGTGTAGCCGAAGAAGAGGTCGGTTGGAGCGGCGCTGGTGGCAACAGCAGCTTTGAAGATCGACGTGCGCGTAAGGAGAGCGATGGTGTTGTAGCCGCCAAAGCTCTGGCCCATGAGCGCCAGGCGCTGGGGATCGGCGATCCCAAGCTCGACGACCTTATTCACGCCGGGGATCACCGCCGAGACGAGGTCCTGGACGGGCGTGCCCGGGTGCAGCGGAATGTCTGGGTAGAGAACCGCATATCCCCGCGACGCCAACATCTGGAAATTGAAAGCCTCGCCCCATCCAAAACCAAAGCGATTTACCTTATCGGAACCATTGTCCCCACCATAAACCCACACCACCATGGGGTAGCGTTTGCCCTCCTGATAGTCACCAGGAAGAAGCAGAGCGCCATGCAAGTGTTCACCCCGCATGGAAAGCCAATCGATGGTTCGCACATGTCCCATGCTGGCCGATTCGTATTGTGGATTGAGGTTCGAAAGCCGGCGCGTCACGCCAGTCCGCACGTCAAGCGCCCAGACGTCCGTCGCTCGCGACGCTGATTCGGAGGAATACACCAGATCGGCAGAACCGCGCGGGATGCCGGTCATGGCGCCCAGCTCGCGCATCGCGATCGCTTCATCGCCTTCGTGTATCTTTTTCGCTTCGCCATTTTCCAAGCTGACGGCATAGATTGCGTCTTTCTTGGTTTCGGTGTCATGGGCGCGGATATACATGGTCTTGCCATCATCGGGAGACCAATAAATGCCCGCGGCTTCGTCGGCGGCGATGTCTTTGATAAGAGATCCCGGTACCTTGCCGACCTCCCGCCCCTTGCTGCCATCGGCCGCGACCTCCCATAACCGGCCGACTTCGGGATCCAGCAGGTAAACATGCGCTCCGGTCTTATCCCAAAGAGGTGGTCCCCACGTGAAGGTCCGCGAATCCTTATCGATCGCATCAGAAACCTTCACTTTGTTACCCGTATTCACGTCGACTACGTAGGCGGCACGCTCTGCGGTTTTGCCGGTGTCACAGTAAGCGATATGGGATCCATCCGGCGACGAACTCACTGCGGCGTTGAGGGTATTGGGGTCCATGAATCCCTTTGCGAGTTCCGTTGCCTTACCGCTCGCGACCGAATACAGCCTCACGATGAACTTGTTCTGCTGCGTCTTCGGGACTACGCCTTCCAACGTCACATATTCGATCTGTTTCTGGTCGGGGGAGTACCCGTACCACATCGGACGAACGCGCTTGATCAGCGGTGTCACTTTCCCGGTGGCAACGTCGACGCGCACCAAGTCGGAAAGGTACATCGCGTCGTAAAAGGATGTGAGGTCGTCTGAATCCGAAGTGTCGGGAGCTTTGGCTTGCGCTGACTGGTTCGGGTGGAAACTGTATGGGTGCACGGTCGGGGCGTTTGTTTGCGTTACCTGCTTCTTATCCTTGTTGAGCAGTGCCGCGTAATAAGGAGACAGTGACAAAACGTCATTGAGTGTCATCCCTTCCGGCAGGACTTTGGTCAAAATAGTCTTCCCGTCGGTACTCCAGAGTGGCTTTTCCTTCCACCAGGAGAAGAAGACTTCTACCTGCGACACCTGCTTTGTCGCGCCCGTCCGGCGATCCCAAACCCACACTGCCGCCTGGCCTCCCCGGTCGGAATAGAACGCCAGACGAGTGCTGTCCGGTGACCAATTCGGACTCCAACTGAACCCTTTCGCCGAACTAAGCTGAATGGACTTGCCAGTTGCCACTTCTGTGACCCAGACGCAGGTTGCACTTGCACTGGCGAGCATCGGGTACCCGGATTTCGTGAACCGCTGGCTTTCATAGTCAAATCGAATGTCCTTGGTGGGATCGCTCGTCTCGTACGCAATCCACTTTCCGTCCGGTGAAGGTGTAATCCCTTCATAAGGGAACAGTTCCACCTCTTTGACCAGCGCTTCAGGGCTCAGAGGCGTATTAGCTGCGTGGATCGGGATGGACAGGAAAACGGCGCCAATAATAAAGATAGGGACGCATGATCGTAATGCGATGGCACGCATCATTCCCAGGCAACTCATGCCGCTTTCCTCCTTTAGTAAGTGACCCCGTGCAATCTCAACAGTCCAGATTTGCTTGTGCGCACAAGGCGCCTGCTTGCAGCTCAACGCTGCTCCTTGCTGGCGGTGTGGACGGCGCCTTTCGTGCCTGAACTTGCGATTTCAGATGCCTGCTCCCGCATCATCTCTGTTCTCGCCACTTCCTTATTACGCAACCCGCGCCAGCGCAGGTATTGCGCCTCCTTCGCAGGAGAAGGATCTTCTTTGTCCTGCAGCCAGAAGTTGAACCAGTCAAGGTTCCGCTCCATGGAAATCAGGCGGTGCTCCGGTCCAGTGAAGATGTGCCCTTCTCCCGGATAAACCCAGAATTCAATCGGGACCCCGGCCCTCTGCAGTGCGGTGCGCATTTCCATCCCATAGAAAGCTTCATGGCTGTTGAATCCCATGAGAACCGGACCCACCACCCGGTCAGCGTTGAACGGAGGAGAAAAGCTAAGCCAATTCTGAAGGGTGCTCCGGTACGGTGGCCCACCGAGTACCCGCTCGTCATTCTCGCGTGATTTGTGTCTGCTCAGAGCGTACCCGGCCGGACCATATCCACCGCCGTCGATCAAGGAAGCAACCTGGAACATCCGCGAGTGGGTGATAGAAAATTCCGTCAAGAAACCGCCGTAGCTGATTCCCATGATCCCGACACGGCGCGAATCGGCGACCCCCTGCTGCACGAGCAGGCGGACTCCAGATTCGATACTGGCTAGCGGGCTATAGCCTTCGGCTACCGAACCACGGGCAAAGTTTTTTCCCTTCCAGTCATCGTAGGGAGGATAGTTCGTCATCAGGACGGCAAAACCGTCGCGAGCAAACGCCTGCGCGGGATAACTGGACAACCACTCCGCCTGAGTTATGAACTTGCCTTCAAAGCCATAAAGAATGATAAGCAGGGGGTAGCGTTTGCCTTCGACATAGTTAAAAGGCTTGAGAAGGTAGCCGGTCGTCTCGGCCCCATACTTGTTCTTCCATCGCATCTCCGTGACATGGCCGACGGCAATGTTCTGCATTTGCGGATTAACATCAGCAAGAGCCCGAATCTTCGCGGTTGAGAGATCGACGATGGAAGGGTTCGGAGGCACGTTCGAAGACTGCCAGACGCAAACGGCTTCATTCCTGCGCGCGCCATCGCAATCGTCGATGTGATCGGATTCCGGAGTTATACGCCGGACCTGCCCCTCAAACGAAACGGAGAAGAGTTCGTTACGTGTTCGCCGTTTCCCTCTGCCGGCCGCCTCGAAGATCAACTCGTGGCTATTGTCGCCCCACCAGTAGTTGCGTGCATTGGCGTCGCGGATCAGGTCCCGTGTCTTACCGGTAGCGAGTTCGTATACGCACAAGGGAGAGTCTGGATAGCTCAGCCACGAGAGGTACGCCAAGTAGCGCCCGTCGGGGGACCACTGGGGATTAGTCTCGGCGGCTTCGCCTGTGGCAACCTTCTCGAAGCTCTTTGTGGCGAGGGTCACAAAGCCTACATCTTGGTTGAAATAAACCATCGACTCCTTGAGCTTGGGAGGCGCTGAGTATGAAAGCGCGATGCGTGTCGAATCGGGCGACCATGAAACCGAGGAGATCTCCCCATCGTTCTCCCAGATTTTTCCCTCCGTCTTTTTCCCCAATTGGTAGATCCAAAGCTCGGTCGGAACGCGAATCCACTGCTGAGTCAGGAGGGTAAACGTGTCCATGTCGTCGTCGAACAGCACGCCCTCCTTATCAAATCGCTCCAACTCGCTCTTGGGAATGGCTGGGGAGCTGGTAAACGCGATTTGACCTCCATCTGGAGACCACTCGTACGTGAACACGCCGACCGGTGTGGTATCACTCGGGTGATACCCGATCCGTTGGATTGTCTGATCCTCGCCGGGAACGTGCGTGAATACCAGCTCGGCGAGTTTGGTGTCCAGGTCAAACCGCCACAGCTGCTGTGAGCCGCTCTTGGAAGACAAGTACGTGATGCTCTTCCCATCGGGTGTCCAGCGGATGGTGGAGAGCGAGCTTTCTTCGACAACTTTGGCCGGGACACTTCCCGGTGAGGTCGCTACCACATACAGCGCAGTGCGGTAGCAGTCGCAGCTAAGAAACGCCTGTGTCACCAGGAACGCAACCCGCGAGCCATCCGGTGAGCGGCGCGGCTCCTTCACTTCGCGGAACGCGACGATTTCGTCCAGAGTGATCGGATGCATGGAATGGGCGGCGCTCGCGGCCGCGCTGATATCAATCTGAGGAACCTCGTCGTCCTTACTTTGTTGCATCGCGCCGGCCGAAACCGCGCACAGCAGGAGAAGCATAGCGAATGCAAGAGTGGCAGTTTTCATGACATCCTCCTGACAGAGACTGACCTTCTTCTGCGCCCCCTGAGGAGCACGGAAGTCGTCGACCGGAGGCGGCGCCAAACAGCCTGTAGCCCTCCCAGTTCCACGTCGACATAGGCAAGCAAGAAAACGACTGAGATCCCCGCGGCAATCATTACCGCGAGCAGCATCATCGCAATCATCTCCACAATCAGCCTCATCTCTACCAGCGCGCGTACGTCCTCCCCCAGTCTGCTTTCCATAAAAGCTTGCACCTCGATGCTCAGAACGACTCCAACATCGCGCTTTGACAGGCACCTACTTAAAACCAAACCTCGCCATACCCACCGAAACGCCAGCCTGACTGTCATGGAGGTTCTTTTCCCACGCAGTTAGCGAAGCATCTTGTGGTCGTTCTTCTTCCTTGACACGCACGGGCACGTGGCCTACAAGGATGCGGCCTCCAGACGGCACTGCCCCGAGCACAACTTGAGGATGGACCCGCCACTCGGAGCCAGATTCATGGACCGCGGGTTTGTCATCGACGGTAATCGTGCCGAACGCCGTATGGTTGAAAACATCGATGTACGAATAAGTCGTCGAGTTGGAAGACAGGTTGTATGCGTCGACCACAACCTTCCATTGCCCAGGCGAGGGTGAAAAGGCTGAGACGCTCTTCACTGCGTCGCTGCCTGTGCTGCTGCCACGCAGAACCGCAATACCTTTCACGTCTTGGAACAAGTACAGGTCGACGTCGTCCGCGGGATTCGAGACTTGGCTGATCACTGCGCTCAACTCTTCCGTGCCGGGTGGAACATTGATCTCGTACACCTTTCGCTCCCCGGGCGCGAGTCTGCCCGTAAGCCGATGTGCGCTACCGAGCGCCGCTGTCACGGCGCTGCCGTGGAACGCGCCTTGCCGGTTCGAGAATGAGACCTCGGCAGGGCATCCCTTAACTCCGTTTTGTCGAAGCTGGCAGAATGTCTCGCTTGACGCCACGCTTACAAGGGATGCGGTCAGTTTCGTTGACACCGCGGACAGTGGCTTCGAGTCGATCTGTTCAGGGAAGAAGACGAAGTTGTTCCCGTAGAGCACGATTTCCCACACTCCCGGAGTGGGATTCTTGATCGTGCTGCTCAGGTGCCCCTTCTTCGTCATCCCTAAGATCCCGAAAGGCACGCTGCCACTATGGTCGGGAGTGATGACCGACCCTCGCAGCGTCGGCTTTGCGTCGGGAGTGTCAATGTCGATCTGGAGAGCCGTCGTTTTCGGTGGGACGCGGAGGAAATAGCTGGAACTTCCGGGTCGATCCACCGGTTCATTGTGGACAATCTGGTAGTGGTTTGCCGGTGTAAAGTCGTCAGCCGCAACGATCGTATTCAGCACCTGGTATGCGATCCAAGGTTCATCCGGCCGCCTAAGGTTCAAGATCGCGCTATGAGGTCCCGCCCCGCTGATCGCGATCGAGACCGCCAGTTTCACCGGCGCGTTCAGAGGTAACGTGAGCGAATCTGCCGTTGTGAAGCTGCCGTCGTTGCCTACCCATTCCAGGCGGAAGTCCATCGGCCCAGCCGTTCCGGAGGTGCGCACAAAGGTGATCGTTCGCGTGCCCTTTTGTCCCGCTGCCCATCCTTCGCGCTCGTAAATGCCGCGGCCCTCGTTAGGCGTGGCCAGGAAGGCGGATACTGCTGTCTTAACTGGCGCATGACTTGTGATCGTCACCGGATCGAATTTCTTGTCCATCGCCTGTAGCACTTTCCAGGCGGCCTCCACCTGAACCAGGCCATTTCCTTGCTTGTAGGCTGGAATCGAAGGGATAAAGCGAGCGCTGGATAGGAGCGCGGCCCGGATCCGCGCCGCGTCATAGCTGATGCCCGACTGCTTGGCCGCGCTGATGAGGAGGGCTGCCGCGGCGCTGGCAGTCGGGCCCGCCGTAGAAGTACCACCGGCGACCGAGTACCCCGGAGGAAGTTCGTAAACTCCTTTCCTCTTCTCGGAAGGCTTGTAACCTGCATCCGTGCTGATCAGCTCCGACGGGCTGAGTATCTCCGGTTTCAAACCCCCGTCTCCAGCGGGGCCGTAGGAGCCTACGATGTGCAGGTTGTCGTGGTTCTTGACCTCGGCTCCGTTGTTGATGCGATAGGCTTCCCCGCTCTGGTAGGCTCCGACAGCGATGATCTTGTTGGAGGACACCTCATCAATCACGGTGTTCATTCCCGGCTCATTGTTGGCCGGCGACAGGATCGGCTTCTTGTACTTGTCAATCAGCCGATCGAAGATGACTCCGGCAACGAGACGCCCGTCGTGCAGAGGATTGATCGTCTCGTCGACAATGCTCGGCTCGACGCAGATCACATCGACATCCAGCAGTTTGGCGGCGGTAATCGCTCCTTCAACCAGGCGATACACGGTGTTGGCACCGTCGTACACCGAGATCAGTTGCGCTCCGGGCGCCACACCGTCATAGCTTCCACCGTAGAAGCCTTTCCCTAGCGACGCGCCGGATACCTCGCTCACGTGCTGCCACACACCGAGTGTTAAGCGAACGTATTTTTTCTTCGGGTCGATCTGGACGGCAAACGCAACGCTCTTGCGCCGCCGGCCTGCAGGCACATTCGAACCAAAGATTCCCAGATCCATGCGCCGCGCGTAATCCATCATCGGCTTTTCATCCGCGAAGCTCTGGTTCTGGTTGGTATCGACCCAAACGACGCTCTTTTGTTCGTTCCAGAGAACAGCAAATAATCCGTTGCTGCCCGGCGGGTTTCCGTCGAAGTTGACGTCCTGATAGATATAGGCAGGTTGATGGAGCGCGCGCTCGTTGAAGAAGCCTAAGCGATACTCGCCATCCGCAGGTGCGGTGTAGGTTCGGTCTTTATAGGTAAATCTGCCGTTCTCTGCCTTGATGACCGTTTCCATCTTCACCCACATTGGATCGTTGTCATCAACGGGATCACTTACGGCAAGAGCCTCGGCTATCTTTCGGATCGGTCGGCCGTCAATCGAGGTGGCTGACTGCAGCTCCGGCGCCAGGAAATCCGGGGTCGCGTCCAGGATGGCGACCCCGGTTCCTCGGCCGTCATAGGCGAGGTTCTCCTCCATCAACCGCTCGATATCCATGTCTTTCGTGGGAAGGTAAGGATGGCTCAGCGGTGTGTCAGGATCGGGAGGGTTATTGGACGGCTCTTCTTTCTCCGGAGGGAAAATTTCATCGAAGCTCGGATCCCACTTATCGACGTCAATGTCGATGTCGAGGCTCTGCGTGCCCTCAAACGCTGCCAGCCTCTCCATCATCGCCAGCGGCACGCGTGCCCGCAGGTAGTCGACCGAGTCTTCGCGGAACCGCACTTCGCCGCCGAGCCGCTGCACTTCCTCGGCGACGCGAGCATTTTCCCCTGGGCGGGCGGCGATCAGGACGACCAAGTCCTTGTCCCAACGCGCCGCTGCCAGGGCCATCAGCATGCGGTGATTCTTGAAAAGTTTCCTTTCGGCGGAAGCAGCAGCGGGCTTGGCCGCTCCGATTGCGATTTGCGTGGCGATCAGAATGACAATTGCGACAAAAAATGCGCCCCGGCTTCTGTAGCTCATAATCTCTCCTGCCGGTCTATCGGTCCGAGACCGGCACCGGGAAAAATCACTTCACCTGCGGCAGCATCCCGGTCAAGGCAACGTGAATGTCGGGAATGAGTAAGGGATTTTGAACCTTGAGGTGCCAGACCACTTGTCCCGACAGAGCACCCGGCTCGAGCACCTGTTCGGTTCCGAGCACTGGAGAATAGTCGAATGTCGCGCCGTCCCCGTCTTTATGGTTGGTAGCGTTGAGTATCGTCGGTGCGTACTCTTTAAGTAGATCACCCATGCCGCTGCCAAACTTCGTTACTTCCAGCATGATCGGCCCATAGATACGCCCTGACGAAATATTTCTTAGCCGAGTGGGAGCATCGAGGATTCCAGTGGCTGGGTCGTACGAGGTAGGATCGAATACCACTTCTACCTTCTTGGACAGAGAGGTTTGAACTTTTGCAGGCGCAGGCTTGGAAGCTGCAGGCTCAGTCAAGGCCGCTTTCTTTACTCCGTTCTTATCCTGCGGGCTCGGCTTGACCACCGTTACCGCTGCGGTTTGAAGTTGGAAGGTCCCGGTTCTGGCGTCCGCCCAAAGCGGATGGAACATGCCGTGATCATCCACCGCCATTCCCATGTAATCTCCGCCCGCCGGCCAGCGCGAGGCGCCGGAAATGAAAGACACGCGTGTCTCCTCCACGCCGGAGGGCATATCGATGTCAAACAGGCTCCCTTGCATCGCCAGGTTTCCTTTCCCCATTCGGAGAGAAGTCGCGTCGGAAACGCGAACCGGTACGGTGAAGGTTTGGCCGCCATCCACTGAGGCTGCGAAGTACTCGTCATATTCCTTATTGTCGTGATTGGCGGAATTGCGCGTATCAAACCAGGTCAACCCGACCACACCATCTTTGCTGACCGCAAGCTCAGGCTGATATTGGCTTACGGAGGCTAGCACATCATCAACGATCGGCCGCGAAGCAGACCAGGTCTTGCCCCGGTCCTTCGAGTAAGAAAACACCAGCCGATAAGATCCACCGCGGTAGTCCGTCCACACCGTGTACAGCCGATCTTTGAACGCACCGTCCGAATCCACGGCCATCGCGGGCATGGTCTGGAATCCCGGCCCCTTAGGGTCGTTATTGAACTCTTGCGTACCCACCTTCACCGGTTGCGTAAATGTCACGCCACCGTCGGACGATGTGACGATCCAAAGGTTGCTCGAGTGTGCGTTCTTCGCTTTCGCCTCGTCGAATTCGAAATCAACATAGGGCAGGACAAGCGTGCCGTTGCTGAAAAGAACGATGTTCTTCGCGGTATTAATGCCAATGACGCTCTTGCCACTCGCTGCGTCGACCGGTCCCGTGAATGTGCGGCCATCATCATCTGACCGGAAGACTCCGACTGTGTATTCGGGATATTTCCCATAGAGGACTGATATGTACACGCGGCCAGAAAACTTGCCGAACGTATGGTCGACCGTCATGACTTCGTGGTCATAGTTGTAGCTGAGGTCTGTCGGCTTCTGCCAAGTCTTGCCGCCATCCTCTGAGCGGTAGAAAAACAAGCCTCCTTTAGCGTTGCCGCTCTGGTCCTTCACGAACGCCAGCGCGGTGAAATACGCAGTCCCGTGCAGACCGAACGCTACTTGTGGATCGCCACCGCCAAACTCCAACTGCTCCCGAAATGACGAATCGACCCACGAGCCGCCACCGTCTGTAGAAGCGTATGTCTTGCACGCGTATCCTCCCTCACCTCGAGAGGCGGTGATGGCTGCTCCGATAATGTTCTTGGGATTGCGCGGATTCACCGCGACGCCGAGTTCCGCATGTGAGAAATCGCCGTCGCGCGAAACCAGCATGTTTGGACCCACGGTGATCTTAGGTGCCTCTTGCGAAGAGGGAGCGGTCGCGTCGGCAGCGCTGGCGGCCGGCGGAGCAAAGATCAGCGGACACCCAGCAACAACTGTCAGTAAGAAAACAATGATCGACGTGCGCGGCGAGCGTGTCATGGATTCTTCCCTCATATCACGCGTCTGCAGTGATTTCACTTCCCGCCTGCCTTTGTGGTGCTTTGCGGTGCATCCACGTGCGTGGAAACGACCTTGAACATCACGAACGGATATTCGGGTTCCTTCGGTAAGCCGGTAAAGTGCCACCGGAATGGGCGCTCTTCTGAGCTAGCGTTCGGCGCCAGCGCCGGCGACTGAAATGCCCAGCGTGCACCGTCGGCGGGCTTGTGATTGTCAGCGTTTTCCACTCGAAAATCGGTAAGGTTCACTCGTACGGCCTGTAATTCGACGTTAAACGGCCCCGAGACGGCGAGAGGCGATTTGTTCTCAAGGTGCATGCGACACGAGAAGCTGTTTGTCTTCCACTCGAAGCCGCATTTGTTCGCGACGAGCTTGACCTGCGTACTTACATCTTGGCTGGATCGCTGCGGCTCATGGACCGCACCCAGGACCGTGAACGAAGTTCCTGCTATTTGCATAACACCCGAAGAGCCGTCGATCCAGGCAGCGTGAAAGACTCCATCAGCGTCACTGTCGAGTCCTTGCGTGTCTCCGCCTCCAGGAAATCGCGTCGAGATCATGAGTACGTTCAATCCCTGGCCCTCGACGGATACACCCTCCTCTGTCTTGGGATAAGCGCTGATCTTCGCACTTGGTTTCCAATTGCCGGACGCAAGCGGGCAGGTTGCCTTACGTCCAGTGGTAACGTTGGGCAGGAAGGTTTCTCCGCCATCGAGCGAGGCGGAAAAATAAAGGTCGTAACAGTCGTCCTTATGCGTGCGCCGGTCGTTCCATATAACCCCAACCACTCCGCGATCGTTGACAGCGAGCGTTGGATTTGCGTCCTCGACCGGACCGCTGTCGTCATTTACTACTACGGGCTTCGACCAGGTCTTACCGTTGTCGGAAGAGTGGACCACTCGGATATCGTGCCGATCTCCCGCACTCTCCACCCACACGACATAGGCTCGGCCACGATACGGACCATTGGAAGAATCGAGGGCGGCGAAGCCGTTCCCCTGTATCTTGTCGAGCTTGTATCCGGACGTGAAGGACGTTGACCAACTGGATGTCGCGATCGCCGGAGACACCGAATACGTGCTTCCACCGTCTCCCGACACTGCGACCCGCAAGTACCTGCTCATCTGGATTTGCTTGTCCCAGCCCTTGGGATCGAAGAGCGTCGGCATTTCTGCGGACGGCACACCGAATGTCCAGAACGGAACGATGACCGTGCCGTCAGGAGCAACGAGGATGTTTGACATGGCGAACATCCGCTCCTTGTCCGAGTCGCCGATCAGATGTGGTTGGCTGTAAGTTTTACCTCCATCGGTCGAGAACGCGATGGCTTGAATGCCGTGCTCCTTTCCGTCCAGGCCAACCGATTCACCGGTCGCTCCGGCATAGATGCGCCCGGCAAACCGTCCCCCCCGATCGAATGCCATGTGCTGCCGATCGAAGCCCTTGATGCCCTGCAACAGCGTCACCGGCGACCACGTACGACCCGCATCCGATGATCGAATGATCCACAGGCCATTGCGGTCGTTCGACGCGAAATATGCATTTCCCTGAGCATCGAAGTAAGTGATGACGTCCCAGCCCTCCGCAACCTCCTTCGGCAGTGCTATGCGCGTCCACGTGTGCCCGCCATCATGCGTAACATATCCGCTGACACCAGGGCCCTCGTCGCTAATGCGGCAGGAAGCGGCGATTTGGTCGTTTGAGTTTCTCGGGTTGATGGCGAAGAAGGATTCGCCATGCGGATCGGTTGGGGCATCGGCCGAAATCGTCGTGGTTGGACCCACGGTGATTTGCGCGTGGGCAAGCTGGCAAGCCGTCCCACCCAGAAACGCGACGAGGCACAGGCGGATTACGATACGAATCATCTGCCTTTTCCCCAAGTTGACGAGGAGGCCGCCGCCAGGCATGGCGACAGCTCCCTGTTCACGAGTGAGTGAAGCGCTCTGATCATATTGAGTCACGCAACACTCCCCGCACTAGAACTCGAGTCCAACGCGCAAGGCCACCATGCGCACCGAACTGTCCCCACCAATCTGGCCTCCAAGAAGACTGGTGGCTGGTCCCACCGTGGTGCTGATCGTTCCAAATCCAGACAGCGTCGACGGTTTACTCGGGATTCCAGCGTTGGCGTTGCCGGGAAACCCGAACGCGCCGTTGGGCAGGCCGAAATTCGGGTGGTTGAACAGGTTGTACGCTTGCATATCCAAGCGCAGCTTGAGCGATTCCCTAATCGGAAAACGTTTGGTGAGCGAAAAGTCCGACCAGACGAACTTAGGCGAGCGGTAAGCGTTCCGCCCGGAGTTTCCTTGCTGGCAATTTGCCGGGGTGACGGATGGATAGCAGCCTCCCGTAGTCGGATCCATGACGGACTGAAAAGCGTACGGATTTAGATACTGGATCGTCCCAGCGGTCGTGATGTGCTGAATTGTTTGGCGGTCGTACGGGTTCTGCCCAGACACAAGATTGGCAAACAGCGGCGGGTAGGCATTTACAAATCTCCCGACGCTGGCACTGAATACCGAGAACGGGAAACCGTCGCGGGCAAAAACGGTCCCGGAGACTTGCCAGTTCCCGACGATCTGATTGAGCCACCCGCGATTAGCATGGAACGGCAAGTTGTAGATGTAGGACCCGTTCAGAGAGTGGCGAAAATCGAAGTCGCAATTCCCCTGCAGGCGTTTCAGACCGCCGTTGTAAGCTCCAAAATTCTCGTTGGCATTGAAGATGATCACGCCTCCGTTTGTGATCTCATCAACGCAGTGGCTATAGGTGTAGTTCAGCTGGAAACTGAGGCCTCCGCTGAACCGCTTCATTGCGCTGACCTGCAAACCGTGATAGCTGCTGTTTGTTCCCGTCTTGAACGGGAAGATGTTTCCGAACCTGCCGTCAACTGGCTTTGCATATTGGTAACCGGTGAAACAGCCGTCGCAGAAAAATTGATATCCGTTCGGACTATCGGAGTAGAAACCGTGGGTGGACCGCGTTCCTACATATTTGACGGTTAGACCCCAGTTATTGCCGAATTGCCGCTCGACGCTGAGGTTCCATTGATAGATATCTGGAAACTTCTGCTTCTTCGAGTCGAAGATCGTGAAACTGATCGGCGGGATGCAATTGGGTGGCGGAGAGGTGGCCGCGCAGGATTGCACTCCGCCGGCAAATCCTGTCTGAAACGCCTGGTTTGTTGCGATATCGGCGCTGATCGCGCTTCCGGGGACGCCGGGGAACATCCCGATGCCCCCGGCAGGACCGAAGATGCCACCCTGCACGAACACGTCCGACGGCGCGTTTTCATCGGCATAGCTCGGTATGAATCCAAGCAGCGGATTGGCAAAGACGCCAGCGCCGGCGCGCACGATAGTTTTCGGATTCAATTGATACGCAATCCCTACGCGTGGCTGCCACTTGAGCGGGTATGTGTCTGCGAACAAGTGAGCCTGGTGAGGGACAATGATCTGGTTAAGAGGCTGGTTGGGGTCGTGTGCAATGGACTCCCACGTACCCGCCAGACGTGCCAGAACACGTTCCTGGCTGGAAGGGTTCGATTCAAATCCGAGGCGGAGGCCAACCGTAAGGGTGAACTTCGAGGTTACTCGGATCGTGTCCATTGCATAGTTGTCCATGCTTATGTTCGAGAGATGGTCGATTCCGTAGGTGGGGAACGCCTGGTACGTCAGGCAGGCAGCTCCGAATGTGAACTCGTAGAGCGAACAAGTGTAAACGAACGGAATCACTGCATATCCGACCGTTTCAAACGAGCCGAACCTGGAGTGGCGGGTACTGTTCCCAAATTTGAACGAATGCCGGCCCTTGGTCCATGTCAGATTATCGGAAATCTGCCACACTCTGGCGTTATTCCCATAAGTGTTCTGTCCGGATCCAAAAAACGTAAACGGCGTAGCCGACAACATAATTGGGAAGTCGGTTCCGTGAGGATTGATTGTCGTGTGTACACGCGACCAGTAACTGAAGCCGGGATTAAACTCGTTCAGCAGGTTTGGATTGAATGTGTGCGCCCATCGCGCTACGACCGACCTCTGCGGCCACGTTGCTCCGAGATTCCAAATCTGATTTGTAGCACTCGGATTTATGACCTTACCGTCATCCCACTGCATCCGATAGAACGTTGCATCTTTTTGAGTAATGTTGTAGTCGATCTTTGCCGTGTAAAGCGTTTCGCTCGCCGGCGGCGATACCGAGAAGTGGTGCTCGGCCGCGCAACCATCTCCTGCCGTCTGCACGGTCAACGGACATCCAGGCACGACAATCGGCGTCCCTCCGCTCGTGTCGCCAAGCGTGGTAAACAGACTTTGGTACGACGCCACTTCTGCGGGCTCCGGGGGCAGATTTACTCCGAGTGCCGGATCGAAGCCGCCGAGAGGAAGTTGACTTAGGACGTAAGTCTCATAGTCCGGCGTCGGCAGGGTGTTCTTCAAGAGCGCCGGCAGGACAATTCGGGTCCCCTCGACCGATCCGAAGAAAAACAATTTGCTCTTAACGATCGGTCCCCCGAGCGAAGCAGCGAACTGGTTGACATTCGAGCGTGGCTTCGTTTCGGGCGCTGTCCCCGCTGGCTTCGTTAAATTGTAGAGCTTCGTGAAATAGTTCTCCGCATTGAGGGCGGAGCCGTTCCAGTTGTACGTGAGACTGCCGTGAAACGAATTCGTGCCGGACTTCGTCACAAAATTGATCTGCGAACCTCCATAGCTGCTCTGGTCAGCACCGAACCCCTCTGTGCTGACCGATGCTTCCTGGATTGAGGCGAGCCCTAGTTGCAGTCCCGTGGCGCCACTTCGATTCACGTTTTCCCACGAATCGTTAGCATCCAAGCCATCGACCCGGAAATCGTTCGCGACCGACGACAATCCGTTGAATTCCACGTTGCCGCCGACATAGCCACCCGCCGCGCCGACGTTCATGATCGCACCCGGGGCAATCACCGCGACGTGCGACATGTCGCCGCCCGGATTAGGGATTTCAGTGAGGTCTCTTTCGGAGTAACTCGTAGTCGTATTCGGATTGGTGGGTTCCAATAGCGACGCCTCACCCGTCACCTCGACCTTGGTTTCTACACTGCCAACCTGCAGTTTGAAATCGAGGTGGACAGCGTGGCCAATGTCGACCGTTACGTTGTCGTGCGCAAACGTCTTGAACGAGGGGGCGGTCACCGTCACGGTGTACGTTCCGGGAGGCAGCAGCGGAACTCGGTAGAATCCATCGCTGCTTGTCGTAGTGGAACGCTGCGTTCCATTGTCCTTGTTGAGGACGGTAACGGAGGCGTGATTCAAGACCGCCCCGGTTGCGTCTGTCACGAGACCGGCGATTTCACCACTCGTATTCGTCTGCGCGAGCACACTGGCTGCTAGCCCGAGGATCACGGCGAACAGAATGCTGACGAGTTTCATAGGTCCTCTCCAATCGGACATCGGCGTTCAACTCGCTCGACTCTCATACATCTCGACGATTCTCACTTCCAGTTCGTTGCTTGGCCTAACGTACCCAAGTGGATGCAGTTGCATGTAAAGACATGCCGGCGGCCACTTTTTCGGCTTCCGCAAAAAATATATTTCATCCTTGTGAAACGTACGCACGGATGTGGTCCGCGATAGGGTGGGTGCGAAACACACGCTTGGTAACTGGAACGCGAACTAGGGTCGCAAGGATGTGACCTTCGCCCAGCGAGCGAAGCGGTCGCGCGACGAGATCTCCCGCTGCGGGAGTTGGTGGCCGTTTCTCGCCTTAGGCACGGACCCGCTGCAGTGGTAACTCCGGCGTAGTTCTTCTTAAAGACTCGTCGCCACGCTCCTCACTTCTTGTTCTCAGCAGTAGAAGCGTGTTCTTCGTGGGCTTCGCCCAGGATTGCGACATCCATGCTGACGAACTCCAGGCTCGTCCCTTTCATAATGTCCTTCTCGTCCATGGGAGGAAGGCGGACACCATGAAGTTCGAAGTCGATTGTTTTCGATTCCGTCGATTCGTTGGGTTTCAAACCAGCCGCCGAAACAAGTTTGGTAAAGTCAAACGTGGCTCCTGTGCCGTCGGTTCCATTTTCAGCATTCGTAATTGTTATGGCGCCTGCTTGCGATGTTAGCGACAAGACGCGCAGCACCAGGCGTCCGCGGACAATGTCTTTTGATTTATTGCGAAGGCCCGCCTGCAGCGCAAAGGTCTGACGCTTCGGATCGTAAGCGACGTTCTTGATGTCGAACGCCAGGAGATTAGCTACCTCCTTCAACGAAGAGAGGTCCGCACTGCCATTCTTCACCGCGTTTCCGTGCACGGTGACGGTTGAGGTATATGCCTGGTCGCGCCCATCGCGATTGTCTACCCAGAGCGCGTGGAACACGCCGTTTGCATCGGCACACAGACCAGCCGTATCGCCTCCATGAAATTCGGATGCGCGAACAATACGGACCGTCGGCGGATTTGGGCCATTGTCAGCTGCATAAGATGAAACCACTTCTCCTTCCGCTCCTTGGCGAAAGCGAGCCGGCCGCTCCGCCAGGCGAACGCTGGGCAGCCAGGACTCCCCGCCGTCCAGGGAAGCTGTAAATCGCGTGAAATAGCCGATATTGTCCGAATTTTCCCTACGGTCGTTCCAGGACAGTCCAACTACTCCGTCCTTATTAACCGCGAGGGTAGGCATGAAACTGTCCGGAGAGGAGGTAAAATTTCCTGGCATCTCATCTAGAATTCGCGGCTTAGACCATGTTTCTCCCTTATCAGCCGAGTAAGTGAACATGATTCGCGAGTGGCCAGACCTCGCGTCTGTCCACGCAATGTAGATTCGGTCTTTGAAGACATCGGAGGATCCATCGACGGCAAGAGAGTCAACGGTCCGAGTAGTAGAACCTTCCGAGCAATACTTGTCGGCCGCCTTTACCGTTTTCGGTCGTTGCCATCCGTCAGGGGGAACCAGCACAACCGAGATTTCACACGTGGGGGGGCCGGGGTCGCCGGGCCACTCTACAGCAGGTCGGTCCTGGGAGTCCCGGGCACTCTTTTTGAGGCTTTGCCAATTGGAAACTACAACTGTTCCATCCGACAGTATCGCGACACCGGTGGGGAGTGAATGAGCAAGGCGGTGCGCATTAATGACACCATAAGCTCGTGGAAGGCTCCAAGTCGATCCGTTATCGCTTGAGTGAGTAAGATCTAACGAAACCGCCAGTTCTTTTTCTTGTGCATCCAGGATGCCCGCCCGGGATTGGTAAGTGATATACCCCCATCCGTGGGTTGAGCCATGGGTATGGTCAAACGCTAACCATGGACGATCTCCCGTAAGGATGTCGGACACCTGTTGCCACGTCTTGAAGTGATCCGTCGACCGATACAATTTAAGATGCCAGTCGATCGCCGGATCAAGAGAAGGTGAATCTCCGATTGCCCCAAAATAAGCAGCGCCATCCGGTCCAAATGCACAGATAGGATCGCCTGACTCCGGGATTTGCGGCCCCAGGGCCCACGTCTTTCCGCCATCCGTGGAACTATAGACAGCTGTGTGCATCTTTCTCTCGGCGAGCTGGTTGTAGTTGACCATCGAACAGGCCACCAGTTGATTGGGATCGGCTGGATGAGCGGCGATCAATACTTCGTCGTGACTGTTTGCATCGTCCGCCTGGCTCACTTCAATATTAGGGCCGACACTGCTCAAGGGGCTGGCAGCACGCTGCCCTTTCTCCCCTGCGCCGCTCACCGGCACGAAGAAAACAGTCATCGAGATCGCGATGACGAGAAGCAAAGGAACGCATGGACCATTACTCTGTGGTCGTCGACTCACATTGATATTAGGACTTATCAGAATGAATCCCATTCGTGCTCATCCTCGTTTAAGGTGACCACTACATTCGGCAGAACGGTCCCGAACGCTCCTTCGCGACTACAGAGATTTCTCCAGTAGGGTTATGTCTGCGGAAAAAGACTAATGACCCTAAAAGGAATACTTTCAATTGGAGCCAATTACTTTTGTACTTTGTTGTCTCCCAACTCCTGAATACCAACATCGCGATCGGCAGCAGCCAGAAAATTTCCACTTACCTCTCGGCACAGAACCGGCAAACGCTTATCCGTCCTTCTGACAGCAAGCAGAAGGTCGCTTAGAATCGCCTGTGTATCGGTGTTGTGATTGTCCACTCCGGAGAATAGTACGGAGACGTCGTTTTGGATTCTCTGAGTCTCGGAGAATGCTGAATCTACACCCCAGTGCCAGTCCGCCGGTTCGGTGTCATCAGCTTTCGCTTCCGCACCCGTTGAATGATCAGGCAACATCTCCGGCGTCAATTGCCTAAGTAAGAACTGTAACTTATTCAATTCTTGTTGTAGCAAGCGGGCATCGTCGCGAATAAGCAACTCCACCTTTCGCTCGGTCAGCATGTCAAGCCTTGAACTAATATCCTTTGTGTACCGGTCCGACAGCCTTCGCAGTGACCACGCTCTACCGGCCGCGTTCATCGTAGTCTCCAGCACATCGTTGACAAATTTTGTTTGAGCCTCAGGGCCGGGAAATGTTGCGTGGAGTTCGCGTTCGAGAAGAGGTGCGGATTCCACTGCGACGACTGGATTGTCGTCTTTCAGTGCGAACGGACCTGTCTTCTCCGCCGCTTCCGCCGCAGACACCAGACTGGTTCGTAGATGTGGGATTGTCTGCAGCGCTTGCAAGAGGTCTTGTTTTCGTTCCGATGTGTCGACCAGTCCGGAGACCAGCACCTCTTTGCCGTCGCTGGAGATGTCGATGGGTTCACCCAGATCGGCGCCAAGAATGTGCAAAGCCACTCGCGCTTCGGCTTCAGCGTGCACTAAGTCGCTTATTGATGGTGCGGAGACAGCGGGTCTGACTGGAAGCGCGGATCGCTCGGGAGAAGATGGCGTACCGAAAATTGCCGGATCAACAGATTCAAAGGCGAGAACACTGAAATCGACTTCGCTCATTTCAATGTTCTCGTCTTGGAAACGCAGGGTCTCGGCGATCGCGTGATAATCGCCATCCCGCAATGTCAGGTCGACTCCTGATAGAGGGCCTTTGAGAACCTTCGTGTGAACGACCAGAAGGCCTCCGTTCGCACGCGTAACATCATCGCTCCTTTCGGAAAGGCTCGCGTGCCACGCAAGAAAACTCTCAATCGACAACGGATCTTGCCAATCGAGGTTCACCTCCTGCATCCTTGTCTGAAGTTCGGTTAGTGTTACCTTGTTGGCGTCGCTGCTGTCGGATTTTCTCCCGGAGAACAAATCGCGATAAATCGTCCTTGTAACCGTACCCCCCTGCGAATGGATACGTAGCTTTTGGTATACCACTGGATGTTGAACCGAGGCCCGGGTCGTCTTCTCCGATAACCGGGCGCGTTCTAGGACAGCGCTTGCGGACACGGTCGGTGACATCGCCACCCTGGCCAGGAAAATTGCCAGGGAAATGGCCAGGAGGGCGCCAGCCCAGGCGATTCTTGGCGCCACCAGTGCGCCGGCGAAGTTAGCCACGCGTTCCAACAGGTTCCACCAAGCTGGCCGCGGCGCAAACTCGGACGCAAACTGGCATAGCTTGGCCACAAAAATAGCCCGAGAACCATCTCTTCGGCTTGAATATGGAATTACCAGTGCAGCGCGATAATCGATCAAATCCTCAATAGCTCGCTCGATCTTCTCCATGCGAACCCGGCAGTGCCAACAGGCCTCGAGGTGGGCCCTGACGATCGCCGTCTCCGCGCCGGCCAGTTCACCATCCGCGGCGCAAATCAGGAGCTCGTCGCTGATGTGATCAAAAACAAGTGAAACCTTCGTCGTTCCTTCAGATTTACTCATCATTCTCTCCCCACGAGCTTTCCGATCGCTCGCCGCAAAGAATCGGCCACCGTGGAAACTCCAATGCCTAGGACATCTGCAATCTCCCGATACCGCAGCCCCTCCGAGCGAAGGTTCACGCACTGCCGCTCCTGCCGAGAAAGGGTCTTCATCGCAGCACAGATGTGGCGCAGCCTTTCTCCGCTGAGCAGAACCGCCTCGGCATCCGGAGACGGGTCCGCGACGGAAAATGCCATGTCCACCAATTCCGTTGTACCTGTGTTGAACCGGCGTTGCTTTTTGAGTTGATTGATAGCGATGTTGTGGGCAACACGAAAAAGCCAGCCGCGGAGATTTTGTGTTTCACCACCCTGCCGCAGATGCTTATAGGCTCGGAGGAACGTCTCCTGCACAATTTCGTCCGCATCATCCGGACCGGACCCTAGACACATGAGGTAGCGAAAAACCGGCGCTCGCAGCTGGTCGTAGAGTTCCAGCACGTGCCCCTGCAGGGAAAAATCGGCAGGTTGGGAAGTGGACAGCGCTGGTTCGGACGTGCCAAATGCCAGATTTGCATCTACAGGTCCACTGCTTGGGATACCTCTCGCGTCACTCGCCATTTCGGAGCCCAGGTGCACTGCCACTTCGCGGGACATCACATCCCGTGAATACGAGGCATGCTGTTTTAACTAAAGACAACTAAGCACACCTCTTTTTCGGAAAAGAAAAAAAATAAATGAGGAACTTGGCGTGGGACGCGCAGTCTAACCCGTTGACGTGACGAATCCGGTCGCGCCGCAACGGACTCGGGATTATCGCTTGCGTGGGGCCCCCTCAAGTCCCACCGCGCGTTTAGATAGCGGTCAGCATAATCCAACCTTCCGTGTTGGTCAAGAAAATACGTGGCTGTAAAATACGGACTGGGCAGGTCATGTTTGTGGACGGCGGCGGCCTCTCTCACCAGAAGAGAGTGAAACCCTTCGAAATAACGCGCGCGTCACCAAGATCGCTGCGCTCTGTATTAGGGAGTTGCCCACCGATGCTGCAAGGCAGAGTTTCTGGGAATCGGTCGTGTTCTACAACTATGTTCAGGAGTTTCCTGGCAATGCTCCGAGAATACGCCCGCCCCCCTCTATGTGGCATAGGTCTGAACAAGCATTTCGTTACAATGCTGAATTCGCTGGAACCTCACCTCATCCTTGTGCTAGGACAGCAAAATTGGAAACATGCCCAAATTGGAAGGTGTAGCGGGTGATCTGCTCACGAATGGTGCGGGCAGATATGCAGACACCTGGCAGTGTCCGACGCGAGCTGGTAAACGGACATTAGCGTTCCACGTTAAACATCCCCTCTTCTTGGGGATTCAACTTCAGACATTCGTTTCCTTGTTTTAGGGAGACCCGAGCGAAAGCAAATGCAATGTGTTCGAACGTAGAGGATGTCTGCAATGTTTCCGAGTGCGATAGTTCGATCGCCACGTCGTCCTTGTCGCCCGGTGCCACGCCCAAAGAGCCCTTTCCCAACCACTTCATAATCAAGCTCATACCTTCGGTTCGGTTCCCCGAGAATGCCCCTTCGCCAGTTGGTTTCAAACCGACGATCTAACCTTGTTCTTTTCCTCTTGCGCCGCGTCAAGTCAAACTGGAGGAAAACCATGACGCGACGCAGATACCAAAATGGATCTTTGAGCAAGAAAAGCAACAGGTTTAGTGAAGATGTCTGGCAGTTCCGCTTTTACGAGACCACGCCAGAGGGCCGCCGGTACCGTAAGTCAACGAGCGTGGGGACGGTAGCCCAGGACCCGACGAAGTCGGATGCCTTGCGCGTCATCGAACCCCTTCGCATCCGACTGAATCTGTATCACCGATTCGGGAGGCCGGTGTCAGTCGGTGCACTGATGGATCACTATATTGAGCACGAATTGCCGGAACGGCGGCACTCAACCCAACAATCTCATTCCTCGACTCTGAACCGCTGGATTCGCCCCCGCTGGGGTAACTCTCTGCTGGAGCAGGTCAAGCCGCTTGCAGTCGAAGAGTGGCTGCGGTCCCTCGCCTTGGCACCGAAGACCAAGGTCAACCTTAGAGGCCTGTTTCACCTCATCTATGAGCATGCACGACGATGGGAACTGACCGATCGAAATCCAATCGACCTGGTACGACAGCGGGGCGGTCGCCGATGCATACCGCGCGTGCTGAAGCCGGGTGAAATCCGCCTCCTTCTGGCGCAACTGGCAGAGCCATACCACACTATGGTTATGGTTGCGGCGTGTTTAGGCCTCCGCGCCAGCGAAATCATGGGCCTGCAGTGGCGGGACTTCAACTGGGAGGATCTTACCGTCCTGATTCGGCGGGGAGTTGTGAACGGCCGGACTGGGGACACCAAAACTGAAGCCTCCCAAAAGCCACTGCCCATCGATCCTCGCCTCGCCTGTTCTCTGGAAGAGTTGTGGAAAGGCGGTTCGTACAAAAGCCCCTCAAGACTGGGTCTTTTCAAACCGCGCTGGCCGACCGAGAGCTCAGCAGGACATCCTCCGGCGCCACTTGAGATCAGCAGCGTTACGGGCTGGGATCGGAAAGATTGGTTGGCATACTTTTCGACATTCGTACTCGACGATGTTGCGAGGTGCAGGAACTGACATCAAGGTGCAGCAAGAACTGCTCCGGCACGCAACCATCCAGAGCACCATGAACATTTACACTCAAGCAGTTTCGGAGCAAAAGCGCAACGCGAACAGTGTGGTCGTACGAATCTTGTTCAATGAAATTGCCTCTGGCGGGCAACTTTCCCTAACGGGAGCGAACAGGCAATAATCGAATGGACCTAGTGCCTGACGAGATCCTGTCCAAGTGATTGTCTTTGTGGAGGTTAAGTTTGGTTGCGGGGGGTGGATTTGAACCACCGACCTTTGGGTTATGAGCCCAACGAGCTACCAGACTGCTCCACCCCGCAGAAAAATCATAACAGTGTGATGAAGCGCGGTCAAACCGGCTGGCTCTACGGTAGTGTCGTGATCCCCTATTTAGGACACAACCGTCGCTACCGTCGCTCTGGTAAAGAGCAAGAAATAGGACAGACTCGATGATTGGTTTCGTACTCTATTCGTAACGGCGGATCCGCTTGAATTCTTGAGCTCTCATGTTCATCTTGAATTCAAAGCGGACCCACTCTTTGCGCTTCTCGGCCTTGCTTGCACGCGTGATTCAGCGGCTCACTTTCTTGCGCTCGCACGCATCTACGATCTTCTTGGGATCAATGGCATCTTTGTCAATCTGCTCTTCCAGAATTTTCCCGTCTTTACCGATCAGGAAGTTGGCGCGGCGCGCGGCTTTGTACTTGTCGACGTAGATGCCGTACTGGCGGGTGACATCTCCACCCCAGTCACTCAGAAGCGGGAAGGTGACGCCGATCTGGTCGGCGAAGGCTTTATTTGCGAAGGGGCTGTCCATGCTCACACCCAGAACCTGGGTGTCGGCGGCTTCCAGCGTCTTGAGATTCTGCTGGAAGGCCTTCATTTGCGCGGTTCAACCACCGGTGAAGGCAAAGATGTAGAACGCCAGAACGACGTTGCTTTTGCCGCGATACTGACTTAAAGAAACTTCCTTTTCGTCGCTGCCGTCGAAGTATTGCAGTTTGAAGTCGGGAGCTACGTCGCCGACCTTTAATTTAGGCAGCGGCTCAGGCTTGTTGCCTTGAGCTTTGATCTGCGGGCAGACAATCGCCGACGTGAGCAACCAGACTCCTAAGATCCAAACACCCTTGCGTTTCATGAAACTCCTTTTCGACAGATTCTTATCTTAGAGCGTACCCCGCGGATGCGAACGCGGTCAAAGCGCCAGGATGATTCCATTAGTCAGGATGATTCCATTAGTAATGATCGACTCTGTAACATGAGTGCGTACAATGACTTTGTACAACGATTTTCTGGACAATAATTGCTGGGCAACGATTGCGGGACCTTGATCGGATCGGATGAGCCTCCAGACTTTAAACGACATTTTGTTGGCGGTCTGCAGAAACCGCCGCGATCGCGTCATGCTGCAAAGAGGAGCCATGGGCTGGGCGCCGATCTCTTCCACGGAGATTTATCGCGGCGTCGTGGGTATCGCTCGCGCGCTTGAATCCTGGGGAGTTCGCAAAAGCGATCGCGTCGCCATCCTCAGCGAAAATCGCCCGGAGTGGACGATCACCGATTTCGCGGCGCTCGCCCTGGGCGCAGTCACCGTTCCGATTTATGCCACGCAGACGACCGAGCAGACTGCGTTCATCCTCAATAATTCCGGGGCGCGCGTCATCGCCGTGTCCACGAAGAGCCAGTTGGAAAAGATGTTGGCCATTCGGCAGCAGACGCCGGTGGAACAGATCCTGGTGATGGACGCAGTCGAAACTGCGCATGCGGTCCAGATGCAGGAACTGATGCTGCAGGGACCGACCGACTTCGATCCGGAGTTCGATGCCCGCTCGCAGTCGATTGCGCCCGGCGATCTGGCCACAATTATTTACACCTCAGGCACGACGGGAACTCCGAAGGGAGCGATGCTGACCCACGGGAACATGGCGTCGAACATCGCCTGTTCGATGGAGGCCTTCGGCTTCGGGACAAAAAGAGAGGTGAGCGTATCGTTTCTGCCACTTTCCCATGTGACGGCACGGCACGTGGATTTCGCGCTCCTGTACCGCGGAGTGGTGCTGGCGTATTGTCCCGACATTGCGCAACTGGCAAAGGCTTTGACCGAAGTGCAGCCGGCCATTTTTATTGGTGTCCCGCGCGTCTACGAAAAGTTTCGCCGGCAGGTTATCGCAAAGACCGCGGGCTTCCCGAAAAATGCGGCCTATCGCTGGGCGCTTTCGGTGGGGCGCGCTCACCGCGCCGAGACTCTCGCCGGAATCCAGCCTGCAACGCTCGCGTGGAAAATCGCCAACCGGCTGCTCTTTTCCAAAGTGCGCGCAGCGATGGGTGGAAAAGCAGAAGAATTCATTTCCGGAGGCGCGCCGCTGGGCCTGGAGTTGGCGGAGTGGTTTGCCGATATCGGTATTCCCATCCACGAGGGCTACGGACTGACGGAGACTTCACCGGTGATCGCGGTAAACTCGCCCGCCGAGCACAAAATAGGGACTGTCGGCAAGCCGCTCGCGAACCTCGAAGTGCGGATTGCCGACGACGGCGAGGTACTGGTACGCGGGCCCTCCGTATTCAAGGGATATTG
>Ga0210400_10000452_pt1 | contig 45877 bp, 42 predicted proteins | sample IncBWH26MmetaG_FD_155456 | JGI IMG/M metagenome (GOLD analysis project Ga0210400, IMG submission 155456) | Forest soil microbial communities from Barre Woods Harvard Forest LTER site, Petersham, Massachusetts, United States - Inc-BW-H-26-M | ecosystem: Environmental > Terrestrial > Soil >... | reverse complement strand
ACAACTTACCTTAGGTGAAAATATTGCTGACCTGGGCGGATTAACTATGTCGTATTACGCATATAAAATGTCTTTAGGCGGAAAAAAATCTGCAGTGATTGACGGATACACAGGCGAGCAACGTTTTTTTATTGCCTGGGCGCAGGCCTGGAAAATTTTGATGCGCCCTGAGTTTATGAAACAAATGATTGCAACAAATCCGCACTCGCCCGGTAATTTCAGGGCTAACGGGCCGCTTACAAATATGAAAGAGTTTTATGAAGCCTTTGATGTGAAAGAAAATAATAAAATGTACAAACCGGCAGATAAACGTGCGGAAGTTTGGTAGAAAGTCATTCTGTTCCTCCGAGGCGGGATGAGAATCTGAAGCTGAATAAAATTTAGTTTATCCTTTTTAGTAAACACATATAAAAACCATCGAATCCCTCAGAAGGATAGATGGTTTTTTCTTTTATAAAAGAATAGTTTTTATTCGTTTCTAAAAAAGCTTCTACCTGTTTTTGGTTTTCTCCCGGTAAAATACTACAGGTGGCGTATACCATTAGCCCACCCGGTTTTAAGATACAACTGTAATTTTGTAAAATAGTTTTTTGCTTTTGCTTTATTTCCTCAATTCCTTTCAAACTTAATTTCCATTTCGCATCCGGATTACGTTTTAAAACGCCAAGTCCGCTACAAGGAACATCGAGTAGTAAACGATCAGCTTTGCCTTCTAAATCTTTTATAGTTTTTTCTGATATGATTACTTTTGCGTCAATGGTAGTTACGCTGGCACGTTGGGCGCGACGTTTTAATTCTTCCAATTTTCCTTCTTCTACATCCAGGGCTATAAGCTTTCCTTTATTTTGCATTAATGCAGCGATGTGCAAAGTCTTCCCTCCTGCTCCTGCACAAGCATCTACTACGAACATACCTGGTGCAGGTTCTAAAAACTTTGCGACCAATTGCGAAGAAGCATCCTGAATTTCAAAATAGCCATTCTTAAATAAAGGAGAGGTAAAAATATTTTTTCTTTCTTGTAAAACAAGAGCTTCTCCGTATTCGGGCAATAAAACAGTTTCCGTTCCTTCTTCATTTAGTTTTGCTTTTAAACTTTTTGCATTTCCTTTTAAAGTATTCGCACGCAAAACAACCGGGGCTTGTTCATTTAAAGCAGCCAATTCTTTGCTCCATTTATTTCCTAATTCAGTCTGTCCTAATTCATCCAGCCAATCCGGCACCGATTGAAAAACAGCGCGTATATTTTTTGCTTCGTTCCATTTTTGTTCAATCGATTTTTTATCAATTCCTTTAAACTCCTCCCACGCAGGTAAATCAGAATCGTGTAAAATTAAATAGACGCCGATTAATTTATAAAAATCAGTTGAGTTACCGCTTAATTCCTGCAACAAACGATAATTACGTACAATATCATAAGTGGTTTCGGCTACAAAACGGCGGTCGCGGGCACCCCATTTTTTCTGGTCTTTAAATAAAAACTCAATGACCCGGTCGGCATAACGGCCTTCGTTAAAAATTTTTTCGAGGGATTGAACGACGCCTTCAACCAGATTTTTGTATATTTTCACTTAATCTATTTTAAGGTGCAAATGTAATTAAAACGTACCTTTGTTCCTTGTAAAATGAAAATTGATTTTAATTTGCATAATTGTTTTGTAATTGCTGGTCCGTGCAGTGCCGAAAGCCATGAACAAGTAATGCAAACTGCCGGGCAAATTTCATTTAATAAAAAAGTAAATGCCTTGCGCGCAGGTGTATGGAAACCACGTACTCGTCCGGGAAGCTTTGAAGGTAGTGGAGATAAAGCTCTTCCTTGGTTAAAAGAAGCGCAAGAAAAATTCAATTTACCTGTAACTATAGAAGTAGCGCAACCCGAACACATTGAAGCTGCTTTAAAACATAACATCAACTTTTTTTGGATCGGAGCACGCACTACTGCAAATCCGTTTTCGGTACAGGAATTAGCCGAAGCACTGAAAGGAGTTGATTGTACAGTAATGGTAAAAAATCCCATTCATCCCGATTTGCAATTGTGGATCGGAGCGATTGAGCGTGTTATGCAAATCGGAGTAAAAAATATTGCGGCAATCCATCGTGGTTTTCATACTTCAGCAAAAAATACTTTCAGGAATACACCTATGTGGCAAATTCCTATCGAATTGAAAGTACAGTTTCCACATTTACCAATTATTTGCGATCCCAGTCATATTTGCGGAAGAAGAGATTTGATTTTTGATGTATCGCAAAACGCACTGGATTTAGGAATGAACGGATTGATGATCGAAACACATACTAATCCGGATATAGCGCTAAGCGACAAAAATCAGCAAATTACTCCTAAACAATTAGAAGAAATTCTGAATAATTTGCAAATAAAAGAAAAATCTACAGCCAACCCTGTTTTTAATCAGCAGTTAACTAATATCCGTAACGACATTGATAAAATCGACTTAGAAATTATTAATTTAGTGAAGGCACGCCTTGATTTAGTAGAAAAAATCGCTGCCGAAAAAAAACAAAAACATGTTACGGCTTTTCAATTAGAACGTTATATCAATATTTTAAAAAGTCGCGGGCAGTGGGCCAATGAAAAAAATCTTACCAAAGATTTCATTGAGAAATTGTACCAACTTATACACGAAGAATCTATCCGGACGCAGATTGAGATTATGAACGGGAAGAAATAATTCTCAATCGGCCGCAATAATTTTTATTTCCGTTCTCCTGTTCCGCGCATGAAGAATTTCCTGCTCCTGCTTGTTTTTCACTTTTTTTATTTGTTCATCGGAAATCAATAGCTTCCTTTCTCCCCACCCCTTTGCAATAATCCGGTCGACGCTTATTCCTTTTTTAATCAACGAATCGGCGATACTCTGAGCCCTGTTTTGAGTCGGTTTACTGCAACTTCTGTTTGGCCGGCTGTCTGAATGCACGTCAATTTCAATCTTAACCTTTGCATTCCTTACCATAAATTCATATAAAGAATCTACCGACGGCATGGTTTCCGGTTTTATTTTAGCTTTATTAAGTTCATAAAGTATTTGCAACCTGTGAATTTGGCCAACACTTACACTTGTATCTGCAAAAGAGAAGTATCTGCTGTTTTGCGAGAGGCAAACATCAGAGCTCAGTAACCCGAGTAAAAGAAAAACGAATCGCTTGATAATCATAGCAGAACAATATAAACAAAAATAGAAAAATTATCCCTATTTATTGCCTGTTGCCCATTTACTTTCTACTTTTACCTCATGCTTACAAAAGACGTCCCTAAAAAATTATTTTTGCTTGATGCATACGCGCTTATTTACCGCGCCTTTTTTGCTTTCAGCAATAACCCCCGCATTAACTCGAAAGGTTTAAACACTTCGGCCATTTTTGGTTTTACCAATACACTTCTTGAAGTTTTAAATAAAGAAAAACCCACGCACATTGCCGTTGTGTTTGACACTGCTGCGCCCACACAGCGACATACGGATTTTGAAGAATACAAAGCGCACAGGGAGGAAATGCCCGATGATTTAAAAAAAAACATTCCGTGGATTTTTAAATTATTGGAAGGATTTAATATTTATACATTAGGTATAGACGGATACGAGGCCGATGATGTAATCGGTTCGCTTGCACGCAGCGCCGAGAAAAACGGTTTCACAACCTATATGATGACGCCCGATAAAGATTACGGACAATTGGTAGATGAAAACACTTTTATTTATAAGCCCGCGCGTTTAGGAAACGGTGTTGAAATTTTAGACCAGGCCGCCATTTGCAAAAGGTGGGAAATAAAGAATGTTGGAGAGCTGATTGAGATTTTGGGATTGATGGGTGACAGTGCCGATAATATTCCGGGAATACCGGGTGTTGGAGAAAAAACTGCAATAAAATTTATTCATGAATTCGGCACTATTGAAAATCTTTTACAGAATACCGATAAGCTGAAAGGTAAAATGAAAGAAAAAGTGGAAGCCAATAAAGAGCTTGCCATTATGTCGAAAAAATTAGCTACGATAATTACAGATATACCTGAAGTAAAATGGGAAGAACTGGATTTATCGCGTAAAGAAATTAATAAAGATTTATTAACCGAAGTTTTTAAAGAACTTGAATTCAGAAACCTTGCTCTGAAAATTTTGGGAGAAGATATTCCGGGCACAAAAGAAATTACTGAAGAACAAAAGAAAGCAGTAACCGTTTCTAAAAAAGTGGCAAACTCGGCACAGGGAGATTTATTCGGCGAAACACAGGAAGAAGTAGCCGTTGCCGAAGAAGGAATAGAAGCGCCGAAGAATTACAAGACATCCAAAGACGTTCCGCACAATTATATTTTAGTTGATACTGCAGAAAAAAGAAAAGAGCTTATTGCCGTTTTGCAAAAGAGCGCTGAGTTTTGTTACGACAGCGAGACAACCTCGCTTGATACGCATGAAGCAGAGATTGTCGGAATGTCGTTTGCAGTGAAAGAATTTGAAGCGTATTATATTACTTTTCCTGCCGAACAGAAAGAGGCGCAAAAAATTGCCGATGAATTTAAGTCTTTATTCTCTGACGAGAGTAAAACACTTATCGGGCAGAACATAAAATACGATTTGGAAGTTTTAAAAAATTACGGAATTGAAATAAAAAATAAATTGTTTGATACCATGATTGCGCACTTCCTGATTCAACCCGAAGGACGCCATAATATGAATGTATTGGCACAAACCTATTTGAATTACAATCCGATCAGTATCGAAACTTTAATAGGCAAAGGCAAAAACCAAACCAGTATGCGCGACGCGGATATTGCTGCCATAACCGAATACGCTGCAGAAGATGCCGATGTTACCATACAATTAGAAAAAGTTTTTGCACCTCAATTGAAAGAAAATAAAGTAGAGAAATTATTCGGTGAAGTTGAAATTCCGTTGATACATGTGTTGGCCGATATGGAACGTGAGGGAGTAAAGATTGATGTAAAAGTTTTGAATGATTACTCGAAGGAACTGGAAAAGGATGTGATAAAAATTGATGACGAGATTCAGAAATTGGCGGGGACCCCGTTTAATGTCTCTTCGCCCAAACAAGTGGGAGAAATTTTATTTGAGTACCTGAAAATTATTGACAAGCCCAAGAAAACAAAAACCGGCCAGTATGCCACAGGAGAAGAAGTACTTGTAAAACTTACTGACAAGCACCCTATCGTAAATAAAATTTTAGAATACCGCGAGGTGCTGAAGTTGAAAAATACGTATGTAGATACTTTGCCTCTGCTTGTAAGTAAAAAAACCGGGCGCGTACATACATCATACAACCAGGTTGTGGCCGTTACGGGACGATTAAGTTCTGATAACCCGAATTTGCAAAACATACCTGTGCGTACAGAACGCGGGCGATATATACGTAAAGCTTTTATTCCACGTGACGGTGAGCATACTTTGCTGAGCGCCGACTACTCGCAAATAGAATTACGCATTGTTGCATCCATCAGTAAAGACCCGAATATGTGCGAAGCATTTAGTTCGGGAAAAGACATTCATACCGCAACCGCCGCGAAAGTTTACGGAATTGAAGAGAGTGAAGTAACCAAAGAAATGCGTTATAAAGCGAAGAGCGTAAACTTTGGAATTATTTACGGGCAAGGAGCTTTTGGTTTGGCAGAAAACATCGGCGTATCACGCACGGAAGCAAAACAACTTATTGATAATTATTTTAGGGAATATTCCTGCATAAAAAAGTACATGGACGACACCGTAAATTTTGCGCGTGAGAACGGTTACGTGCAAACTTTATTGGGAAGAAGAAGGTGGTTACGCGATATTACTTCGAATAACGCGGTAGTCCGTGGTTATGCTGAACGAAATGCTATTAACGCGCCCATACAGGGCAGCGCGGCCGACATGATCAAAATGGCGATGATTAAAATTGACGCGGAGTTTAAAAAGCAGAAATTTAAAAGTAAAATGATTTTGCAGGTGCATGACGAGTTGGTGTTTGATGTTTTCAAACCCGAATTGGAAACTGTAAAACCATTGATAGAACATCACATGAAAAATGCGTTAACCATTGATGTGCCCTTAGAAGTTGGTATGGGAGTTGGGGTGAATTGGTTGGAGGCGCATTAATATTCTGTTCTGTTACGTCATGCTGAACTCGTTTCAGTATCGCTTAATCTGAATGGTAGTAAATACATCAAGCGACCCTGAAAACAAGTTCAGGATGACAACATATACTTTCTATATGCCAAAAATTAACCACCCCGAATTAATTGATTTGCTGAAACAAGCTTACTCGGCCGAGAAAGCCGCAGCTTTTGCTTACCAGGGCCATGCCGCATCGGTAAAAAATGCGGAAGAGAAAAAAAATATACACCAGATAGAAATTGACGAGTGGAACCATCGCAAGGAAGTAATGGACATTATGAAAGAATACGATGTGCCGGTTTCTGAATATTATGAATTTCGCTTTCATGTTATCGGAAAAATAATTTCGGGAAGTTGTTATGTGATTGGCTGGTTTATGCCTTTTTATTTTGCGGGACGTTTGGAAAGTGGCAACGTTTGCGAATATTTCAGGATGAAGCAATATTTTAATTCTTTAGGAATTACAAAACACGACACTATTTTGTACGAAATGGGCATAAAAGAAAAAGAACACGAGGTTTATTTTTTAGAACAAATAAAACACAGCAGGATGCTGCCCTTTTTTGAATGGCTTTTTTCGTGGGGAGGCAAAAAAAGTTTTAACAACGTCGATTTAGACAAAAAATACCCGGTGGAAGAATCAGCTCATTATTGCAAAAAGAATGGCTGATTTAATACGAAGCCTTAAGCGTTAGGGATACGAAAGGTTTAACCCTGTAGGAACGAGGAGGCCGCGGCCTGGCCACCCCCTGTTGTTTGGGGCGGAACGCCCAAATCACTTTCAAGTATTTCCCCTCTTCTTCAAACAAAAAATCCTTATATTTGTAGGGTATGAAGCTTAAAAACCTCTTTACAGCAGCCATTTTAACCGCAACTCTTGTTTCCTGCGGAAATGACGGCACGAACGATGAAACTCTTGGAGAAACTTCGGACACCGCGAATGCCAAAACCATTGAGAAACAAAAAATAAGTGCTCAAAACGTATTTAATTCGATACCCGGCCCTACCGAGTTGGGAAAGCTGGTTGATGAAGCGGGTTTAGATTACGATGCAGCCCTGTTAAACAACCCCGATGATGTAAACAAATACTTATCGGATAATTTCAAAGCGTTGAACCTGGGGGTATACGGTGCCGATATGGCCTACGCCAACATTCACCAACAATCGCAGGAATCTATGCTGTTTTTAAAATGCGTGAATTCGCTTTGTAAAAGTTTGGGCATAGCAGGTGTGTTTGATGAAAAAACGGTTGACCGCTTAGAAGCCAATAAGGATAACAAAGATTCTTTGCTTACTATAATTAATAAATCTTTTTTACAGGCCGACCAGTTTTTGCGCGATAACCAAAGGCCGCACACTTCTTCTTTAATGGTTGCCGGCGGATGGATTGAAGGTTTATACTTATCTGCCAAGGTGGGAACGCAAAGCAAGAGTAAAAAATTTATTAAAAAAATGAGTGAGCAAAATCAATCGCTTACCGATTTAATTACATTGGTAGAAACCGCCCATGTAACCGGCGGCGGCACTTTTATTTTAGAAGGGCTGAAAGATTTAAAAACCTCTTATGCAAAAATACCGTCCAACATGACCATGAAGGACAGTATGCTTACGGAAATTGACCAAAAGGTGAGCGCCCTGCGCAAAAAAATAATTCTGCAATAATCATTTATTTTTTCAGAAATTAGTCCCGTTAAAACAACGGGATTTTTTATGCTTACCATTAATCCGAAAGAAGTAACACAACAACAACTGCATGGCTATTTGTTAGGAGCCGTTGGCCCACGCCCTATTGCTTTTGCAAGTACAATTGATAAGGACGGGCATCCGAATTTGGCGCCATTCAGTTTTTTTAATGTGTTTTCGTCTAACCCGCCCATTGCTATTTTCTCGCCTAACCGTGGTGGTAAAACCGGCACTACCAAACACACGCACGAAAATGTGAAGGAAGTACCCGAAGTGGTTTTAAATATTGTAAACTACAACATGGTTCAGCAAATGAGTCTTTCAAGCAGTCCGTACGCAAAAGGTGTGGACGAGTTTGTAAAAGCGGGATTTACAAAATTGGACTCTGTATTGGTAAAACCGTTCCGCGTTGCCGAAGCGCCGGTAACGATGGAATGCAAAGTGAACCAGGTAATAGAAATGGGTGAACACGGCGGCGCCGGAAATTTAATTATTTGCGAAGTAATTTTGATACACATAAAAGAAGAAGTGTTGGATGAAAAAGGAGTAATTGATCAAAAAAAAATAGACCTTGTGGCCCGCATGGGCGGAAACTGGTATTGTCGCGCGCACGGCGATGCTTTGTTTGAAATTGCAAAACCCCTTACCACTTTGGGTATTGGTGTTGACCAGATACCCGAAAAAATAAAAAACAGTAAAGTATTGACGGGCAATAACCTGGGACAATTAGGCAACGTAGAGCACCTTCCTACGGCAGAAGAAATAGCGGCCTACAAGGCAGAAAGCCAGCTAAAATTCGGCAGCGAAGCCGCCTTGCATGGTTATGTGCAAACCTTACTGGATGTGAATAAAGTGGCCGAAGCGTGGAAAGTTTTATTGGCTAACCAATGAAATATTGATTAATTTTAAAGTTCAAATTTTTAACTAAAATATCATGGAAGTAACAGGAATTCTGAAAGTAAAATTCGATACGAATGTAGTGAGCGAGCGTTTTAAAAAACGTGATTTTGTTTTAACCGTTGAACCCGGTTCACCTTACCCCCAACACGTAAGTTTTCAATTAGTGCAGGATAAAGTAAGTATGCTTGATAATTTTAATGTGGGCGACGAAATAAAAGTATTATTTAATTTAAAAGGCCGCGAGTGGACATCTCCGCAAGGCGAAGTAAAATATTTTAACACGATTGATGCCTGGAGAATGGAAAAAGTTGGGCAGGGACAGAGTCAATCGCAAGCAAGCAGCAACAACGCGGGTAATATGGAGAACAACAACCCTCCGGTGTTTACCAGCACTTCTGCAGATGATGATCTACCGTTTTAAGGTAAGAAGTACGAGGTGCGAGGAACGAAATTTCTGACCTCGTACTTCGTCCCTCGTCCCTCTTATGAACAAGTTACTACTCATATACACCGGCGGGACCATTGGCATGATGCAGGATGTTAAAAGCGGTACGTTAAAGCCCTTTAACTTTAAGCACCTCACCAAACAAGTACCTGAGCTAAGCCGTTTTCAATTAGATTTACATTCTGTTTCGTTTAAGAAACCAATTGACAGCAGCAATATGCATCCCCGCATTTGGGTTGAGCTTGCTGAAATCATTGAAAAAAATTATAACGATTACGATGGCTTTGTAATTCTGCACGGAAGCGATACGATGGCTTACACAGCTTCGGCGTTAAGTTTTATGCTGGAGAATTTAAATAAGCCTGTTATACTTACCGGTTCGCAACTGCCTATTGGTATTATCCGTACCGACGGAAAAGAAAATTTAATTACTGCGATTGAAATTGCTGCGGCAAAAAATAAAAACGGAAAACCGTTAGTGCCCGAGGTTGCCGTTTATTTTGAATACGAATTATACCGAGGTAACCGCACACTGAAATATAATTCAGAACATTTTGATGCATTTCAGTCTCCTAACTACCCGGTGTTGGCCGAGGCGGGCGTGCACATTAATTATAATTTTAATGCCATCTCGCATCCGAGCAATAAAAAATTGCAGGTACACAAAAATATTGATAACGATATTTTAGTTTTTAATTTATTTCCGGGTTTTTCTAAAAAAATTACGCAAGCCGTTTTAAACACGCCGGGAGTAAAAGCGATTGTACTGCACAGTTTTGGTGCCGGCAATGCTCCTACCGACGAGTGGTTTATTGAATTACTGAAAAAAATAATTGATAAAAACGTTATAGTTTACAACGTAACGCAGTGTTTGGAAGGCCGCGTAATACAAGGCAAATACGAAACCAGCTCTCAGTTGCAAAAAATCGGTGTTATCAGCGGGGAAGACATTACCCTTGAGGCCGCCGTTACAAAACTCATGTTCTTATTAGGCCAAAAACTTCCGCTGCAAAAAACCAAAAATTTATTAGGCATTAATTTACGCGGGGAGATTTCTTAATTTTTTAGTTAACATGCTTATCAATGAAATCCTTTCTCCTCCTCCTGTTTTTTACGATCCTTACAAGTGTTCCCGCATTTTCACAAACGGATACAACTTCTTCCTCGTGGGAAGCGTTACAAAAACAAGGGCACGATAAAGCGCAGAAAAACAAAATACACAAGTTTGGTTGTTCCGTTTTTGGCGGACTTGGAAGTGGAGGAAATGATAAAACAAACGGTTTTTCGGGAGGAGGAAGTGCGAGGGTACATTATAATTTCCATACCCTAAACGCATACGCTGTTTCAACTAACAGGTTAGAATATCACGGACAACAAAGTGATAACCCCACTTTAACTTCAAGTCTTTGTGGCTTAACTTACGGGGCCGGCTTATATGAAGATAATCTTTCTCTTTCTGCAGGATTGGGAATCGGATATTCGGCAGTGAGGGCGAGTACAGGAGGAGGAATTAGCTACAAAGAATATTATTATAACAAACTGGGAGTCTGCTTTAGTGGACAATTTTCTGTACACGGAAAATACATTGGTTTCGGATTTCAGGTATATTACAACTTTAATAGTTCCGGCACCGATTATTCCTATTTATTCGGAATTGAAATAAGAATTTGGTAGTTTTTTCTTATTCTTTTTTGTCATTCCGAGCCCCGCAGTTCTGCGAGGAATCTTGTATTTAACAGCCGGATGCTTCATGAACAACACCGCCAAGGCGGACTCTGCATGGCACCCTATAAATTAGAATGACAATAATTTTATTTAACAAACCTGAAACTATTACCCAGATAACGCGCAGAATCTCCCAATTGTTCTTCGATGCGGAGTAATTGATTGTATTTTGCAATCCTGTCGCTGCGGGAAGCAGAACCGGTTTTAATTTGTCCGCAATTTAAAGCAACCGCTAAATCAGCAATGGTAGTATCTTCTGTCTCGCCACTTCTGTGACTCATTACCGAAGTATAACCATGCATATGCGCCATGTTAACGGCTTCAATGGTTTCGGTTAAAGTTCCGATTTGATTTACTTTTACTAAAATTGAATTGGCCGCGCTTTTATTAATTCCATCGGCAAGGCGGTTTACATTGGTAACAAATAAATCATCACCTACTAATTGAATGCTGTCGCCTACTTTTTCGGTTAAAGAAATCCATCCGTCCCAATCGTCTTCGGCACAACCGTCTTCAATAGAAATGATGGGGTATTTTTTACACCAGTCCGCCCAATAATCAACCATTTGTGCTGAAGTTAATTCATCACCTGTCGATTTTTTAAATTTGTAAACTTTTTTCTTTGCGTCATAAAATTCAGAAGCGGCGGCATCCATGGCTATATAAATATCTTCTCCCGGCTTGTAACCCGCGGCTTCGATAGCCTGCAATACATATTTAAGCGCCTCTTCGTTTGATTTTATATTTGGAGCAAATCCGCCTTCATCACCAACGTTGGTAGAAAGCCCTTGTTTTTTTAATACTGCTTTTAAATGATGGAATACTTCTGTTCCCATTCGTAATCCTTCAGAAAAACTTTCTGCGCCAACGGGCATCACCATAAATTCCTGGAAATCTATTCCGTTATCGGCATGTGCGCCGCCGTTTAAAATATTCATCATAGGAATAGGAAGCAGATTTGCATTTACTCCGCCGATGTAACGATACAAGGGTTGGCTAAGGGCTTCAGCTGCAGCCTTTGCACAAGCTAAAGAAATACCTAAAATAGCATTGGCTCCTAAACGCGATTTATTTTCGGTGCCGTCAATTTCCTGCATTTTAGCGTCAATCTCATTTTGATTAAAAATTTGTATCCCCTTTAAGCCTTCCAGTAAAATGGTGTTTACATTTTCAACGGCCTTCTGCACACCTTTACCCATGTATTGGGTTTTATCACCATCACGAAGCTCAACTGCTTCATGTGTGCCGGTTGAAGCACCTGAAGGCACAGCTGCACGGCCCACATGGCCGGTATCGGTAAACACTTCAACTTCTACGGTGGGGTTACCACGCGAGTCTAAAATCTGGCGGGCCTGTATGTGATAAATGAAAGCCATAATTGAAAATTTTGCACAAAGATAATGGGGAATTAAGTCCCGATAGCTATCGGGATAAGAATTGTGGATTAAAGGTGAAAAATATCATCCTTTTTGTTTATTTGATAAAGTCGGAAATGTATTACCCTCTCCTTAAACAAGAAAGGGTGAAGTTTAATGATGCTTTCTGACGAATGGCATATTTTTCTTGTTAATAATATCAATTTCCATCATGCGCTTTTCCATTTCCACACGGCGCGGGTCTTTGCGGTCGATATCGCCCTTAATGTATTTTTCAATCATTAAGCTGACAATAGGTGCGGCGAATATTCCACCGAAACCACAATTCTCTACCACACAGGCAATGGCAATTTTAGGGTTGTCTTTGGGAGCGAAAGCCAGAAAAACCGCATGATCGGCGCCATGAGGGTTTTGCGCCGTACCTGTTTTTCCGCAAATCGGGATATCCTTTATGGCCGATAAGTAACCTGTACCACCGGGCTTCATTACTTTTTCCATTCCGTCAACCACAGGCAAAAAATATTGGCCCGGCACAGAACAGAAATTTTTCACCTGAAATTTCGAATCAGTTTTTTTGTCGGCACCAATTCCGCGAATGATATGTGGCGTGTAATAATATCCGCGGTTTGCAATACAAGCAACCACATTAGCCATTTGTACAGGTAGAATTGTTAACTCGGCCTGCCCGATACCCAATGAAACAACAGTATTTGCAAACCAGCGTCCTTCGCCAAAAACTTTGTTATAATATTTTGCAGTGGGTACGTTTCCTCCTAATTCATAAGGCAAATCGGAACCCAATTTATGCCCCACACCAAAACTCATTACGTTAGCCCGCCAATTATTATAACCATCGGAAAACGTTCCGCCCGGATGATGATCAACAATACTTTTAAAAACATAAGAAAAATAAGAATTACACGAAGCAGAAATTGCCCGGTCTAAATCACTGGCGCCGGAGTGGTGGCAATAAGGCTTGCAATGCATTGGCGGGTAACCGTGATTGCAAGGATAAACTGTTTGCGGAGTAAGTACTCCTTCTTTCAATCCAACCAAAGCATCAATTAATTTAAAAACGGAGCCCGGAGGGTAAGCACCCATCAACGCACGATTAAAAAGAGGGATTCCCAATGTATCTTTTTGTAAAATACCGTAATTTTTAGAACGCTCGCGGCCAACCATTAAATTGGGGTCGTATGTAGGACTGGTAACCAAACAAAGTATTTCGCCGGTAGTTGGATCGATGGCAACAATACTTCCTCTTTTTCCCTGCATTAATTTTTCACCGTACTCTTGTAATGCGCCATCAATGGTACAATACAAAGCTTTGCCCGGAATAGCCAATGTATCATAAGCTCCGTTCGCGTAGCGGCCCATTACCTTGTTGTTTACATCTACCATTTCTACTTTGGTGCCTTTTATTCCGCGCAATTCTTTTTCGTATGCCTTTTCAATTCCGCTTATTCCTATATAATCTCCTTCGTTGTAATACGGGTCCTTTTCCGCTTGTGCTTTATTTACCTCGCCGATATAACCCAATAAATGCGCAGCAATTTTTTTAGGATACCTGCGTATACTTCTTTTCTGAATAAAAAAACCCTGGAAGCGATACATTTTTTCCTGGAGCTTGGCATACGTCTCGGAAGAAATTTGCTTTTCGAAATATGACTCCTTGCGCGGAGTTTGCTTTGCTTTTTTCATCCGCTTCACAAATCCCGCTGTATCAATTCCGAGAATGGTGCAAAGCGCCGAAGTATCACAATAAGTAACATTTTTAGGAATGACCATTAAATCATACGCCAAATCATTCAGTAAAAGTAATTTTCCGGTGCGGTCGTAAATGTATCCGCGCACAGGGTATTCCGTACGATAACGGAATGCATTGTTGCGTGCATCCACCACCGATTGCTTATCGATAACCTGCATATAAAACAAACGGCAGATATAAATAATGGCAACGAGTGTAAAAACTCCGCCGATAATATATCTGCGACTTTCAAGCTGACGATTCCTGTTCATGCCAGTCGTTCGGAATTAGAGCGGTAAAACAAAAACTGCAACATGTACACAAATGCAAAAGTGGAGATTGTGCTGCAGGCAATCCGCAACATCGTCCTGAAGAATTCGCTAAATGAAAATGCCTCTATGTAAAACAAAACAAGGTGATGCGCAAAAATTAAAATCAGCGCGTAAGAAATAAACCATGCAGCTCCCATAAATGCCAATGTTGGTCTATGTGATTCGTCATAACCTTCGCGGGGTGATAATAATTTTAAAACAAACCCTCTTGCAAAGCCCATGAATACGCAGGCCGACGCATGCATGCCCTGCGTATCGTAAAACAAATCGATGAGCAAGCCGTAAATAAATGAAATCAGTAATACAAATGGTTTGTTGGTGTTAAAAGGAAGGAGTAAAATAAAAAGTACATAAGGGAAAAAAATAAAATACCGACCCAGGTTAATATTTTTTACAATAAGAACCTGCAGCAACAGCAATACAATAAAGCGTCCGATATTTTTAGTTACCTCATTTATCATCCTTGTCGTGCTTTTGCGATTTCAATTCTAAAGAGTCTTGCTCTGCTTTAAAAAAGTTTTTAATTACATACACATGGTTCAGTTTCCGGAATTGTGTAGTGAGGTTAATTTTCAAAGTAAAAAAAGCATCGCCGCTTTTTCGTTCAAAATGTTTTACGGTGCCAACCATAATTCCTTCCGGGAAAATGGATGAGAGAGCGCTGGTTACAATAGTATCACCCACTTTAAATTTAGCGTGAATTGGAATATCAGTTAAAGTGGCGGTCAGGTAATCATCATCTTTCTCCCAGTTAAGGGGGCCGTAGGAACCATCACGTTTTAATTTGCAGTTTACTTTTACGTCTTTGTGGAGAATAGAAAGCGCCGATGAATAATTTTCGGAAACATCTTTTACAATACCTACAATTCCTTCTGTGTTTATAATCGCCATATCGTGCACAATGCCCTGTGCTCTGCCGATATTAAGTGTAAGATAATTACTGCGGTAATTAGTAGAGTTATTAATTATTTTAGCCGGGAAAAAAGTATATTTTTGCTTATACAAAGTATCATTGCGTTCAAAGTTTTTAAGACTGATAAACTCGTACGAAGAAGAACGCATGATGTTTTTCAGCTTTGCGTTTTCGTTTGCCAGTTTTTGGTTCTCTTCCTTTAAAGAAAGATACTCCTTGGTATTTGAAACTACTTCATACGTTTTTGCGGATACCGCGTTTGCCGAATTGATGATATGCGTACTTTGAAAACTTCTGTTTTTAACCATTAATAAAACGCAATCCGCATGTAGAAAAATAAACAGCAGGTAATAATAATTTTTTATGGCAAAATTTAAAAGTGCGCGCAATTTTAATTATTGAGTTATTGAATAATCGAATTATTGATTTAAAATTGCTAAAAATTTGAATTTACAAAGCCTATTAAATATTGTATTTCTCAACTGAATATTGTTAGCAAGGTTGGTACTTATTAGTTTGAAAAAACTTACAATCAAAAAAATCAATAACTCTCCAACTCAATAACTATTTTATCAGGAACGGGAACCTGTGGATATTCTTAAGGGCGATACCTGTACCACGGGCCACGGCACGCAGCGGGTCTTCGGCAATATGTACGGGCAGTTTTGTTTTCATAGAGATACGTTTATCCAACCCACGCAATAATGAACCACCACCCGCTAAATAAATTCCGGTACGATAAATATCTGCTGAAAGCTCGGGGGGAGTCATCTCAAGCGCATTTAAGATCGCTTCTTCTACTTTAGAAATAGATTTATCCAAGGCATGAGCCACCTCCACATAAGAAACGTGAATCTCTTTAGGAATACCTGTCATTAAATCTCTTCCATGAACCGGGTAATCGGGCGGAGGGTTATCAATTTCAGTCATGGCCGCTCCTACTTCAATCTTAACACGTTCCGCAGTGCGCTCACCAATTAAAATGTTGTGCTGGCGGCGCATGTATTCTTCAATATTTGCTGTAAAATCGTCACCTGCAATACGAACTGATTTATCGCAAACAATACCTCCTAATGCTATAACCGCAATCTCGCTGGTACCACCGCCTATGTCAATAATCATATTTCCAACCGGCTCTTCCACATCAATACCCATACCCAGTGCGGCTGCCATCGGCTCATGAATCATATAAACTTCTTTTGCTCCCGCGTGCTCAGCACTGTCGCGTACGGCACGTTTCTCCACCTCAGTAATACCTGAAGGAATACAAATTACCATTCGTAAAGAAGGTTGAAAAAATTTACGGCCGGGGTTAATCATTTTAATCATCCCCTTAATCATTTCCTCTGCCGCCTGGAAATCTGCAATTACCCCGTCTTTTAGCGGACGAATAGTCTTAATATTCTCGTGCGTTTTACCATGCATTTGCTGTGCCTGTTTTCCCACGGCAATAATTTTACCCGTGCTGCGGTCAACCGCTACGATACTTGGTTCGTCTACTACCACTTTGTCATTACAAATAATGATGGTGTTGGCCGTTCCTAAGTCGATTGCGATTTCTTGTGTTAAAAAATTTATTAATGCCATATACCGAGTTATAGAATTATAGAGTTAGTGAATTATAGATTAATTGTATCTGTTTGCTTTTGCAGTTTTTCTTGATTTTGAAAATATTTTTATTAATTGACTTGCTTCATCAAAACAGTGTTTTAATTGCGCATTATTAACCAACTCCAATTCGGTAATTAGTTCCAACCAAAATAATGTTTCATCAGATTCTTCTACAACAATACTTAATTTAGAAAAAAATTCAGCGTCTGATCTGCCCCTGCACACAGCCCTGTAATTAGCCGCAGTTGAAGTTGCTGACCTTATTATTTGTCTTTTAATAATAACCGACTCTTCTTCTTTAGGGAAAGTACGACACAGCTTAACAATATCAATAGCAAATTTCTTTGTTCTGTTTTTAAGTTCTTCTGCAATATTATCCATAATCTATAACTTTATAATTCCTTAACTCAATAACTGGTCAATGTCTGAAATGTCTTACACCCGTCAGCACCATAGCCATATTGTGTTTATTGCAATACTCAATGCTGTCTTTATCTTTTATGCTTCCACCAGGCTGAACTACCGCCTTTATTCCTGCTTTGTCAGCAATCTCTACGCAATCCGGGAACGGGAAAAAAGCATCGCTTGCCATAACCGCTCCGTTTAAATCAAAACCAAAGTTCTGTGCTTTTACAATTGCCTGGCGTAAAGCATCCACGCGGGATGTTTGTCCTGTACCGCTTGCAATTAATTGATTATTTTTTGCAAAGACAATGGTGTTTGATTTTGTATGCTTCGCTAATTTATTCGCAAAAATTAAATCTCTTATCTGGTCTTTTGTGGGAGCGAGTGTTGTTGCGGGAGTAAAATCTTTTTCGGTCTCGGTTTTTAAATCGCGGTCCTGCTCAATAATTCCATTCAGCAAAGTGCGGAATGTTTTGGCATTATTTTTATTTGTTTTCTTGATAAGGATAATCCGGTTTGCTTTTGATTTTAAGATGTCCAGCGCTTTTGCATCATATGCGGGGGCAATGATTACTTCGAAAAATAATTTTGTTATTTCATTCGCACTTTCTTCATCTACTTTAGCATTGCAAATTAAAATTCCACCGAAAGCAGAGACAGGATCTCCTGCCAGAGCATCTTTCCACGCATCGATTAATTTAGGACGAGAAGCAATTCCGCAAGCGTTGTTGTGTTTTAAAATAGCGAATGTGGTATCGGTAAATTCTTCTATCAAATCAACGGCAGCATCTACATCCAATAAATTATTATACGAAAGTTCTTTTCCGTTTAATTTCTCAAACATTTCATCCAGCTTACCGTAAAAAATTCCTTGTTGATGAGGGTTTTCTCCGTAACGCAAAACATTGGCATTGTTCTCACTCGCTTTTAATACAGGCAATTTTTCTGCTTTATTGAAATAATTAAAAATAGCTGAATCGTAGTGACTGCTCATTGCAAAAGCTTTAGCGGCAAATCTTCTGCGGTCGGCAAAATCAGTAATTCCTTTTTTTGTTTCAAGCAATGAAAGTAAATCATTATAATCGTTACGTGAAGAAACAATCAGTACATCATTAAAATTTTTCGCCGCCGCACGAATTAGCGAAATTCCTCCGATGTCAATTTTCTCAATGATATCTTCTTCGGATGCGCCTTTAGAAACGGTTTCTTCAAAAGGATATAAATCCACAATTACCAAATCTATATTAGGGATTTCGTGCTTTTCCATTTGCGCAACATCACTTTGTAATCCGCGCCTTCCTAAAATTCCGCCAAAAATTTTCGGATGCAAAGTTTTTACGCGCCCTCCTAAAATTTCGGGAAAAGACGTAAGTTCCTCAACCGGAACAACAGGAATACTTAATTTTTCAATAAAGGTTTGCGTTCCGCCCGTGCTGTAAAGTGTAATACCTAAGCTGTGTAATTTTTTGATAACAGGTTCTAAATTATCTTTATAAAAAACCGATACTAATGCGCTCTTAATCTGACTTTGTTTGCTCATAACCAATGTAAAGGGCAAAATTAATCAATTATGCATGGTTTAAGGGCTAAAAACCCGATTGTTGAAAAAAGAACTGCCTTGTTAAAAACGCCTTATTTGCCGTACCTTTGCACTATGGCTGTTTATAGCGAAAAAGAAATATTATCCTTCCTTGAAGAAATTCCCGATCCCGAAATTCCGGTTATCAGTATAGTTGAATTAGGTGTTATCCGAAAGATAAAAAGCAGCGATAAAGGAGTGGAGATTGAAATCACCCCCACTTACAGCGGCTGTCCCGCCATGAAACAGATGGAAGACGATGTAAAGAGCACGCTAAAAGCTAAAGGCATTGAAAATATTGAGATAAAAATGGTGTATAGTCCGTCATGGACCACCGATTGGCTCAGCATCCAAGCCAAGGAAAAATTGAGGAAATACGGCATTGCCCCACCCAATGAAACTACGACTGATAAATCCTTTTTAACCGGTAAATCCAAGCAGGTAAAATGCCCCCGTTGCCACTCTTTAAATACAGAAATGGTCAGCCAGTTTGGTTCAACAGCCTGCAAAGCATTGTATAAGTGCAAAGACTGCCTTGAACCTTTTGATTACTTTAAGTGTATATGAAGCTTATTTGGTAAGCTTTTCCCTGAGAGCGCTAATTTTTTCAGAGATGGCTTTGAAATTGCTTTCCTTAATATCCTTTGGCTCAGCAATAGCATTGATTTCTTTATGGATAGCCGCTAAATCATCTTTTAAAGAAGTGGCCTCTTTGTTTGTTTTAAATTCCTCCAGCAAATCAATGATGTTTTTCAGGTAAAAACGTTGCTCCCACAGGTGTTTATAGGCACGGACTTTTTGCAGTGCATCTTTTTCTTCGGTACCGGTACGGCAAATCAGATGAAGAGCCTCTAACCAGCTTCCGGCAAAAATATAAGTTGCAGTTTCCACTCTTTGGTTAGTACGCAGATAAGAATCGCCTTTTACGTAAAGTTCATCAATTATACTTAACAAAGAATCCTTATTATTGATATTGGTTTCGGTGCGTTTGCCTATCATTTGGTCGAAGGCGGCTTTCATTCCCAAAGCATCAATTTCTACCATTGAGGTTTTGAGGTATTTCATTACATCAGCACCCTCGTTATTGGCAATGGCATAAGCCATATCCAGGTTATAAATACCCAGGTTAATGGCTTTGGAAAAATCTGTTTTATAGCCTTGCGCTTTATCAGGATTACTTAAAAATGTATTGTTATAGGCAAGGTTATAAGAGGCCATATCATTAACCACCTCGGCCGGCGAAGGAGTATTACCAATAGCAAAATCGAATTTGAAACGCACAATATCTTTTACTGTATTGGCAACTGTATCGGTAGTAGTACTTACTGCCGCGCTGTCTGTACCCGTTTTGTTTTCTTCTGTTTTGTTTCCGCCACATGACATTAATACTGTCAGGCTGATTCCGCTAAGGATAAATGCTGATTTTTTCATAAATTAATTTAGTGAAGCAAATATAATAGTTTAAACAGAACCTCAAAAATTAAGGCTAATTATTAACTTTACAACTTATTAGCATGATTAGCATTGACAATACTATAGTATCCGACGACATCTTTGAAAAGAAATTCGTTTGTGACCTGAATGCCTGCAAAGGTGCTTGCTGTGTGGCCGGTGAAAGCGGGGCTCCACTGGAAGAAGATGAGCTTCCCATTATGGATGAAATTCTTGAAAAAGTAAAACCCTACCTCAATAAAAAAGGTTTAAAAGCCATAGAAAAACACGGACCTTACGTGTTAGACAGTGATGGCGATTATACCACTACACTTGTGGGCAAAGAACAGGAATGCGCTTTTGTAATTTTTGACGAGAATAAAATTGCCAAATGCGCTATAGAAATTGCTCATAAAGAAGGTATAATCGACTGGCAAAAACCGATTTCATGCCACTTATACCCTATTCGCATTACCCACCATAAAAATTACGATGCCCTTAATTATCACAAGTGGAAAATTTGTAAAGACGCTTGTGTCTGTGGCGAAAAACTGAGCGTTCCGGTATATAAATTTTTAAAAACTCCGCTTATTCGTCAATACGGTAAAGAGTGGTTTAAAAAACTGGAACTGGCTTACGCCGAACACACCGAACCAAAGAAAAAATAAGTGCGCGCACTCGTTTTAAAATCAACCGGTAATTTATACAGGCTTTGTACTGAAGGGGGAGAATTAATTCTTGGGCGCCTTGCAGGGAAAATAAGATTAGATGAGCGCAAAAGTACCAACCCCGTTGTTGTTGGCGATTCGGTAGAAATAAAAGTTGAAAATAACGAAGCCCTTATTACGGAAATTCTTCCGCGCAAAAATTACATCATTCGTAAATCTTTAAATCTCTCTAAACAAACGCATATACTTGCGGCTAATTTAGACCAGGCAATTTTGTTGGCTACTTTAATTTCTCCACGTACATCAACAGGTTTTATTGACCGCTTTTTAGTAACCGCCGAGGCGTACCGAATTCCGTCGGTACTTATTTTCAATAAAACTGATTTGCTGGATAAAGAACTGAAAGAATTACAGAATGATTTAATTAAAATGTACACTTCTTTAGGATATAATTGTTTCGGGATTTCCTCTATGAATAAAAAGGATGTGGAGAAAGTAAAAACGCTTTTAAAAAATAAAATCACTTTGCTCAGCGGGCACAGCGGCGTTGGTAAATCCACTTTAATTAATGGCATTCAACCCGGGCTGGATTTAAAAACCGGGAATATCTCAGACGTTCACGCAAAAGGAAAACACACTACTACTTTTTCGGAATTACATAAATTAGATGAAGGCGGCTACATTATTGACACTCCCGGCATAAAAGAACTGGGACTTGTTGAAATGAAAAAAGAAGAAGTGGGCCATTACTTCCCCGAATTCAGAGCCTTGATGCATCAATGCAGGTTTAATACCTGTACGCATACGCACGAACCCGGTTGCGCCGTAATAAAAGCGCTTGACGAAAATAAAATTTACGAAGAGCGCTACCATAATTATCTCGGCATTCTGAATGGGGATGAAACACAATGGAATGAGTGGGAAAAATAGCTCGTAAAAACTTAAATTTTTTGTATTTTTACACTTCTAATTTCCGAGTATGCAATACATTAAAAATTATATAAACGGCGAACTGCTTGAACCGGCATCAAAAAAATATTTAGACAATTTTGACCCTTCGCGCGGTAAGGTGTATTCGTACATTCCCGACAGCGATGAGCAGGATGTGGAGAAGGCCGTTGCCGCTGCCAAAGCCGCCTTTCCTTCCTGGAGTATTACGCCAAAAGATATACGTTCAAAATATCTTTTAAAAATTGCCGCACTCATTGAAAAAAATTCAGACAAACTTGCACTTGCAGAAAGTATTGATAACGGCAAACCTTTAAAGCTTGCTAAAACAGTTGATATCCCGAGAGCCGCAGCCAATTTCCATTTTTACGGAACAGGAATTTTACATTATGCTGCACACGCGCACAGCATGGAAGATACTGCGATAAATTATACACTTCGTCAACCCGTTGGTGTGGCAGGATGCGTTTCTCCCTGGAATTTACCCTTGTATTTATTTACCTGGAAAATTGCTCCCGCACTTGCCGCAGGTTGTACCGTTGTAGCAAAACCAAGCGAGGTAACTCCGATGACTGCCTATTTACTTTCTGAACTTTGTATAGAAGCAGGATTACCGGCAGGGGTTTTAAATATCGTTCACGGCCTTGGAGGAAAAGTGGGTAACGCAATCGTTTCACATAAAAATGTTCCGCTTATTTCTTTTACGGGCGGAACAAAAACCGGCGCGCATATTGCAAGTGTTGCAGCGCCTATGTTTAAAAAGATGTCGCTTGAGTTAGGCGGGAAAAACCCCAACATTATTTTTGCTGATTGCGATTATGAAAAAATGCTGGCAACCACCATGCATTCTTCTTTTTCTAACCAAGGGCAAATTTGTTTATGCGGCTCGCGCATTTTTGTTGAAAAAAACATTTATGAAAAATTTAAAAGAGATTTTGTTGAGCAAACCAAAAAATTAGTGGTGGGTGCTCCACTTGAGGAAAAAACAAGAGTAGGCGCCGTTGTTTCTAAACCACATATGGAAAAAGTTTTGAGTTACGTCGAGCTTGCAAAACAAGAAGGCGGAAAAATTTTATGCGGCGGTAAACAAATAAATGTAGGGGGAGACTTTGCAGAAGGATATTATATTGAACCGACAATCATTGAAGGTTTGCCTTATAATTGCCGCACCAACCAGGAAGAAATTTTTGGGCCGGTTGTAACCATCATGCCTTTTGAAACCGAAGAAGAAGTTTTGATGTGGGCCAATTCTACCATTTATGGTTTAGCTTCAACTGTGTGGACAGAAAATCTTACCAAAGCACATCGTGTGGCGCAAAATATTCACGCCGGTATTGTGTGGATTAATTGCTGGCTGCTGCGCGATTTAAGAACCCCGTTTGGCGGGGTAAAATCTTCGGGTGTAGGAAGAGAAGGTGGCTTTGAGGCAATAGAGTTTTTTACAGAGCCAAAGAATGTTTGCATCAAATTAAAGTAACTACAGATTACTGATTTTGTACGGATATACGGATAAATATTACATTTAATTTATATTTTCGTTAAATGATTACTGATATAAGAGAAAAAAATATTGAGAACGATAAACTGATTTATTCCGATATAAGCTATAAGATTATTGGAGCTGCTTTTACTGTTTATAATGAACTTGGCTTTGGTCATATGGAAAAAATATATCAAAGAGCCCTCGCAAAAGAGTTGCATCTTCAAAATCTAAATTTCAAAGAACAGGTTTCTTATAAAGTACTTTACAAAGGGGAAAACATCGGTAATAGTTTTCTTGATTTTTTAGTTGAAGACAAGGTTATAGTTGAATTGAAAAAATGTGATCATTTCTCTAAGAAAAACATTGATCAGGTTGTGAATTATTTAAAAATTTCTGATTTAAAGCTTGCCATGCTTATAAACTTCTCTAAGAATGGTGTATTGCATAAACGTTTGGTAAATTTAAATGAGAATCCAAAATAATCCGTATTTCCGTATGTATTTATCCGCAATCCGTAGTTATTATGTTTGAAAACAAATCTTCAAGAACTGAACTTAGCTCCTTAGGGGAATTCGGTTTAATAAAACATCTTACTGAGCATATTACTATACACAACGAAAGCACTGTTAAAGGTGTGGGAGATGATGCAGCCGTTATAGATATTGGAAATGATAAAGTACACCTCTTTTCAACCGATATGCTGGCAGAGGGTGTTCATTTTGATTTGACTTACGTTCCCTTTTAAAACATTTGGTTTAAAGCGATTGCAACAAATGTTTCAGATATATGCGCAATGAACGGAACTGCAAAACAAATTACCGTGAGTTTCGCCGTATCAAACCGTTTTTCGGTAGAAGCTTTGGAAGAATTGTACAGCGGCATGCTCATGGCCTGCAATAAATATAAAGTGGATTTGGTTGGCGGAGATACCACCTCATCTCTCGCAGGATTAGTAATAAGCATAAGCGTTTTAGGCGAAGCGCAAAAAGAAGACGTGGTTTACCGCAATGGTGCACAGGAAAAAGATTTACTCTGTGTAACCGGCGATTTGGGTGGGGCGTATATGGGCTTGCAAATTTTAGAAAGAGAAAAAGCTATCTTTAAAGAAAATCCTAATCTACAACCTGATTTAGAAGGCAACGATTATATTTTAGAACGCCAGTTAAAACCCGAAGCCCGGGTTGATATCAAAGCCATCTTTCAGGAGAAAGGAATAAAACCTACCAGTATGATTGACATCAGCGATGGCCTTGCTTCCGAAATTTTACATTTAACTACACAATCAAATGTAGGCTGCGCTTTATACGAAGATAAAATTCCGATGGACAGCCTGACCATTACACGTGCACACGAATTCAGATTAGACCCTACTTTGTGCGCACTTAGTGGCGGGGAAGATTATGAATTATTGTTTACCATTCCGCAAACTGATTTTGAAAAGGTAAAAGCACATCCCGATTTTACTGTCATTGGCCACATGGCCGATAAAAACAGTGGCTGCAATATGATTACACGCTCGGGTAGTTCAATTACAATTACTGCACAGGGCTGGGATGCTTTTTTAAAGAAATAATTTTTTCTCGCAGATAAATTTATATGCCTTAGCGTAACTCTGCAGACTGTTTATTTGCGGCACTTTGCGAAAATTATTTCTTACATTATTTTATACAATCCGTTCTTCTCCACCCCAACAACAGGCGTCTTTTTATTCTTCTCAAAATAATCGTAAACAATTTTCAGGTTATTCCAAAAATCAAAAAGTTTTTTATCGCAATTACTTTTAGTTTTTTGCATATTCGCTTCGCTTAATTTAAACGGATAGCCCTCAACCGAAATAGTATTGCCCGCTCCTTTGCTGAATAAACAAAGCAGATACACTTCTTTTATTTTATCATCCGTAATCGGTATGCAACCAATAGTAACGCAATTACCATGTATCATAATCTGTCCGCCATAAGGTTTTCTTCCTAAAATTTTATCGCTTTGGTTGGGGTAATCTATCTGCATTCCCAAATAATAATCGCTGAAAGCATTAAAAAAGTTTACTGAGTAAAAACCTTCGGGTACCTGGTAATCGCCTTCGGTACGCTTAGGTCCCAACTCTCCTGAACTGCGACAAATATCATAGTCGCCGTAATGAATGTACTTATCCGAGTTTTTACTTTTTAGCCATACCTCCAACAATTTTTCTTCCTTAAAAATGCGGATTAACACCTTGTAATTTGCCGAATCAATCCCATTTGTCTTTAATTTTTTAGAAATTGCACTCCATTTTTCCTTATAAGAAGCGGCAACCTTAGGGTATTTAAGCTGCTGTTTAAGAAAGGAAGTCTGCGCAAAAAGGCTGCCCGTAAAAAAAAACAGTATTAACAGTCGGGTATTGATAAACATATAAATGGTATTTACAGGTAAAGATGCAATAATTTAAATTTGTATATCATGAAAACGTTTAAAAAAATATTAAAGGTTGTTAAAAACAAATTCCTTCTTACGCTTGCAGGTTTAGCCATTTGGCTGACTTTTTTTGACCGCAACGATATTTTTACGCAATACAGCCTGCGACAGGATGTAAAAAAATTAGAGAAAGAACGCAATTACTACCTGGCAGAAATCAAGTCCAACAAAAAAAATATTGAAGAACTGCAGACTAATCAAAAAAGTTTAGAGCAGTTTGCCCGCGAAACCTACCTCATGAAGAAAGATGATGAAGAGGTTTTTGTGATAGTAAAGAAATAACCAGGGAGCACCAAGGCTCAAAATTTTTTCTCTTCACCTCCTTTGCTACCTTTGTGACTTAGCGTCTTCGTGCAAATGGATTTATACTCATTTTCAGAAAAATCAAAGTCGCAGGGCCGCGACAATAAAGATTTTTTAAATAAACTGAAACGCAAAGCCCCGCGTAACCTCGACGATATTTTTCACGAAGCACACGAAACTGCTTTCGAAAAAATTGATTGCCTTACCTGCGCCAATTGCTGCAAAACCACCAGCCCCATTTTTTACGAGAAAGATATAGACCGCCTTGCCAAACGTTTACGCATTCGACCGAGTGAGTTTATTGCAAAATATTTAAGAATCGACGAAGACAAAGATTATGTACTTACCTCAACCCCTTGCCCTTTTTTAGATAATGAAAATTATTGCATGGTGTATGAAGACCGCCCCACCGCCTGCCGCGAATATCCACACACCAATCGCAAAAACATGCGCCAGGTTTTAGATCTCACTTATAAAAATACTTTGGTGTGCCCTGCAGTTTTACAAATTGTAGAAGAGATAAAACAAAAACTCGACAAATAAAAAACCCCCGCTTTTGACGGAGGTTTCTTAATATTAAATTCTATTTGTTAGAAGCAAGCTGTGCCGGACACATTAGATGAACCAACTGTTATGCTGCTATAAGTAACTTTATTAGGAGTACCTGTTGTTACTGTAACCGTCCCGCCTGTTGCAGAAACTGAATTGGTAGCATCTAAAAAAGTACATTGACCGGGAATGCTGTAAGAACCACTTGCAGGAACCGCACCACCGGGAAAAGTAATTTGAACCTGGATGCAAGAACCAGAATGAACTAATTTATAAGTACCTGATACAACACCACCTGCCGCACTCACACTGGTACAAGTAGCGCTTCCGTATGTCATCGCATTGGTACAGGTTGAACCGGTACTTGCGGTACCACTTGAACTGCTTGATGAAGTAGCAGATACACCTCCACTGGAAGCGGGACTATAAGGATGTGGGTTTCCAGTGGAATAACCTGGTTGTGTATTATAATATACTTTTTTTGCACTGGTGTCTTCTTTTTGGCAAGACATAACAATAACAGCACAAACTGTTAGTACCGAGCAAATTGTAAAAATTGTCTTTTTCATTTTTTGTTTGTTTTAAATTCAAAAAACACTTCCGATAAAAAGTGATTTTTGAAGGCAAATTTCAATGCAAGATACAACAAAAACAAGAAAAAGCAAATTTTTTAGGAGTTTTCAGTCCGCTGTCACCTTACGGATAGAAATTGAAGAGGAAAAGGCTTTACTCCACCGTAACCGATTTGGCCAGATTACGCGGCTGATCAACATTACAACCGCGCATAACGGCTATGTGATAAGAGAGTAATTGTAAAGGCACAACCGACAAAAGTGGCACCATAGATTCGTCAGTTTCAGGGATTTCCATCACAAAATCGGCCATTTTCTTAACCTCTTTATCACCTTCGGTAACTACAGCTATAATTTTACCCTTACGAGCTTTTACCTCCTGTATATTACTTACCACTTTTTCGTAATTGGCGCCTTTGGTAGCAATAACCACCACAGGCATTTCTTCGTCGATAAGGGCAATAGGGCCATGTTTCATTTCGGCAGCGGGATAACCTTCGGCATGTATGTAAGAAATTTCTTTCAGTTTTAAAGCTCCTTCTAATGCTACCGGGAAAGAGTATCCGCGGCCTAAGTATAAAAAGTTGGAAGCATCTTTATACATATCCGCAATCTGTTTGATATTATCATTGAGTTTTAAAACCTTTTCTACTTTTTGCGGTATGGCATCCAACTCAAACAACAATTGGCGGTAACGGTTTTCGGGAATGGTTCCTTTTTTATGAGCGATATGCAGCGCCATTAATGTAAGAACGGTTACCTGGGCGGTAAATGCTTTGGTAGAAGCAACGCCGATCTCGGGTCCGGCATGTGTGTATGAACCCGCATGTGTTGCACGTGCTATAGAAGAACCAACAACGTTACAAACACCAATGATAGTTGCACCTTTTGATTTTGCTAATTCTATAGCGGCAAGTGTATCGGCGGTTTCTCCTGACTGAGAAATGGCAATTACAATATCATCTTCGTAAATAACCGGGTTGCGGTAACGGAATTCACTTGCGTATTCAACCTCAACGGGAATGCGTGCGTATTCTTCAAACAAATATTCGCCAACCAGACCCGCGTGCCAGGAAGTACCGCATGCAATAAAAATAATGCGTTTTGCTTTTAAGAATTTTGCTTCATAATCAACAATACCGCCTAATTGCACCACACCCAAATCAGCACGAAGGCGACCGCGCATACTATCTTTTATAGAACGGGGCTGCTCGTAAATTTCTTTCAGCATAAAATGGTCATAGCCGCCTTTTTCAATGGCTTCCAGTTCCATTTCAATTTCGTGCACAGAGGGAGTAATTTCTTTATCTTTTAAATTACGGATTTTTAAAGCGTCGCCGCGTTTAATAATTGCTACTTGTTCATCTTCCAGATACACTACGTTTTTCGTATACTCAACAATGGGCGATGCATCCGAAGCAATAAAAAAATCATCTTCGCCAATACCAATCACCATAGGGCTGCCTTTTTTAGCAGCAATCATTTCATTGGGATTATTTTTATCAATTACCACAATGGCATACGCGCCCACCACTTGTTTTAAAGCGGCAAGGACGGCATGCCCTAATTTTAAATTATCTTTTTGTTTGATTTCTTCAATGAAATGCACCAATACCTCGGTATCAGTCTGACTTTGAAAATGGTGCCCGCGCTTGATGAGGTTTTCTTTTATGGCCGCGTAGTTTTCTATAATTCCGTTATGAATAAGAACGATGTCTTTACTTTCAGAATAATGCGGGTGAGCATTAATATCATTGGGTTCTCCGTGTGTGGCCCAGCGTGTATGGCCAATGCCGATAGTTCCGGTTATGTCTTTTCCTTCGGCAAACTTTTCAAGGTCAGAAACTTTGCCTTTACACTTGTATACGTTCAGCGATTGACTTTTGTTAATAATTGCAACCCCGGCGCTATCGTAGCCGCGGTATTCCAAGCGATGTAAGCCTTTAAGTATTATCGGGTAAGCTTCGCGTTTACCAATGTATCCAACTATTCCGCACATGTTAAATTTTATTTAAAAATAAGAAATTATAAAAATCTTCTGAAATGTTCTGATAAATGCAAATTTACAAAGAATATTGTGCCGTTGGCGTAATATTGAGGCCGGCAAAGTCTTTTTTGAGGTATTTAAAATAAGCCGCTATACCAATCATTGCGGCATTATCGGTACAATACTCAAAAGGCGGTATAAAAACGGTATATCCTTCCTTTTCCATTTTTTTTAGTCTGCTACGCAATAAAGAATTAGCCGAAACTCCTCCCGCAAGAGCCAATGTTTTTATGTTTTGTTCTTGCGCGGCTTTGAATAGTTTTTTAAATAAAATTTCCGACAAACACCATTGGTAAGAGGCGCAAATATCCGCCATATTCTGCTTTATAAAATCCGGGTTTTTCTTTGTTTCGTTTTTAATAAAATAAAGAAAAGCTGTTTTTATTCCGCTGAAACTATAATTGTTACCAGGCATTGCACTGATTGGAAATTTATAAGCCAAATGATTTCCGTCTTTTGCATATTTATCAATAAGCGGCCCGCCCGGGTAGGGCAATCCCAAAATTTTAGCGGCTTTATCAAAGGCTTCGCCAACAGCATCGTCAAGCGTTTCCCCTAATAATTCAAAGCTTAAATAATCGTTCGCCTTTACCAATTGCGTGTGCCCGCCACTGACAGTTAAACACAAAAAAGGAAAAGCAGGACCCTTCGTCACTTGTCCTTCATCACTCGTTCCCTCTATAAAATGCGCTAAAATATGTCCTTGCATATGATTTACTTCAATGAGCGGAATGCGTAACGCCTGTGCCATTGATTTTGCAAAAGAACTTCCCACCAATAAAGAACCCAATAATCCGGGCCCCCGTGTAAACGCTATCGCGTTAATTTGTGTTAAATCTTTTCCGGCTTTTTTCAGTGCCGCATCTACTACCGGTATAATATTTTTTTGGTGGTCGCGGCTGGCAAGTTCGGGCACCACACCACCATATTGTTTATGAATATCCTGATTGGCCACCACATTACTTAAAACGGCACGGTTATGGAGTACTGCTGCAGAAGTATCATCGCAGCTCGATTCTATAGCTAATATTAGTATGTCGTTTTGCGTTATTATCATTAATTTTGAGTGCTATGCAGCAAAAGCCGGCAAAAGGCAAAGTTAGGCGATTTATCTGGCGTTTTGTAAAAATTACGCTTATCACTGTTTTGCTTTTAGGGTCACTTTTTTACGGTTTATTGCAAATGCACAGTGTACAAACCTGGCTGGGCAAAGAGGCATCCGCTTATTTATCGAAAGCATTGAAAACAAAAATCTCTATCGATGCCATAAAAATTAATTTTTTTAAAACGGTGGACCTGGAAGGAATTTATGTGGAAGATCTCCATCAGGACACTTTGCTGTACGGGCATAATTTAGGTTGCGAAATTGCTATGTTAAGTTTCAGTAACAAAAAAATGGAGCTGGACTTAACTCATATTAAAGGTATCACTATTAAATTGCAACAATATAAGGGCGAGAAAAATTTAAATTTTCAATTCCTGATAGATTATTTTGCTTCACCGGGTGCGGCAAAAAAAGATACATCAAAATCTTCGTTTCAAATTCATTACGGCGACTTGCAATTAACCGATGTAAGTTTTGTTTACAAAAACCATAACGACACTTCCAAAGTAAATTACGGAGTAAACTTCAGTGATTTGGAAGCAAGAAATCTGAGCGGAAAAATTTCTGACATCAATATTGCCGGTGGTATCATAAAATGCCGTGTGGAAGAACTTTCATTAAATGAAAAATCGGGATTACAAATTACCAAGCTGTTCGCCGATGCAACAGTAAGTGCAAAAAGTATTCGTGCGGATAATCTTATACTCATTACACCCAACAGTTACCTGCATGGTTATTATCAAATGCATACCGATTCGTTCGGCAGCTATGGCGATTTTTTAAACAAAGTGAGATTAGCTGTAAAACTTACCGACAGCAGTTATGTTAATCCGATTGATATTTCTTATTTCGCCCGGGTTTTTAAAGGCTTTGATGAAAAAATTAAAATCAGCGGAATTTTTGACGGGCCCGTTTCTGATCTCAAAACAAATGATTTGAAATTTTCCGCTTACGAGTACACCGCTTTTGACGGAAGTTTTGAAATAAAGGGTTTACCCGATGTAAACAAAACGTATTTAAAAGTTAATGCTGAAAAACTTTCCACTCATTATAATGATTTGATACGTGTACCCGCTTATCCGTTTGATGAGGGAAAAGATGTAGTGTTGCCGGCAAACATAAAAAAATTAGGCCGTGTTATTTTTTCCGGAAAAACAGAAGGTTACTTAAATGATTTATTTATCGCCGGAGTTTTTAATACGGCTCTCGGGCAAATTATTTCTGAAGCCAATATCCGTACACCTCAGAATAAAGAACCTTCTTACAGCGGCAATTTTAAAACCGAAAACTTTAATATCGGTAGTTTAATTGAATCGCCACAAGTGGGAGAAATTTCTTTAAACGCTAAAATAAACGCCAGCGGAAATTCTTTAAATACACTTGCCGCCGATATAAACGGACAGGTGCAGGCAGCACGGTATAACGGATACACTTATCACAAATTTGATATTAACGGCAATTTTAAAAACAAACATTTTACCGGTTTATTTTCTTCGGCTGATACAAATGCCCACTTTAATTTTATCGGCAATCTCGATCTTACCAAAAAAATTCCGCAAATAAACGCGGGGATAGAAATTTTCAGATTCGACCTGTTTCGCTGTCATTTTTTACAAAGCGATTCAACGGCTGTTCTGTCAGGCCTTGTAAATGTAAATTTAAACGGGCAAAACCCGGAGGATATAAACGGCTCTTTGCAGGCCAGCCAGGTAAAACTGGTAAAATCCAACGGCATTGTAAAACTTGATAATACCGACATACAAATTACACAAAACGAAACACAAAACAGTTTATCCATGATTTCCTCGGTACTGGACGCCGAGGTAAACGGAAAATTTACAGCGGCTACTCTGCAAAAAAGCTTAAGCGATTTTTTGCACGCATACTTCCCTACTTTTTTTACCGACACGCTTGTTGCAGTTAATACGCGCGATAAAAAACAAAAAACCAATACGGATAATTTTAAATTTAAAGTTCGCGTAAAAGATTTTACCCCTCTTGCAACTTTTTTGAAAATGCCTCTTGCAATAAGCCCCAATACAATTGTGCAGGGTTCGTTTGATGCACAAAAAAATTCGCTTATCGTCAGCGGTATTTCCGATTTAATTGAGTACAGCAAAACGCCGGTAAAAGACTGGTTCCTTTCTGTAAACACAAGTAATAAACAGGTTCAATTAAATACCGGTTTCAGACGTGTGGATTTAGGAGATAGTTTGTACGTGGGTAATTTTAATATCTCATTAGGTACCACCGACAATAAATCGGATTTTCGGGTTACGTGGGACAACCAATCGAAACATAAAAACTCGGGAGAGATTGACGGCAAATTAATTTTTACCAAACACAGCCTTGACCTTAATCTAGGGAAATTTTTGGTTTTTACCGAAGACAGTTTGTGGCAGATGACGGGCAACGACCATTTTATTGTTGACTCAAGCGGTATTTTTAATTTTCACGACCTTGTTTTTGTGAACGGGAACCAACGGGTGAAACTGGAAGGAATTATTTCTCAAAATCCGAAAGAGCAGTTTACGATAGATTTGGAAAATTTTCAATTGTTTCAGCTCAATGTTTTACTTAAATCAAGAGGAGTAAACCTGCAGGGCTCCCTTACCGGGATGACCAGCATTTCTGATTTATACAACCATGTTATTTTTTCGAGTGCGCTTAATTTTAAAGCGCTTGCCGTAAACAAAACCCTGATTGGTACGGGTGAAATAAACAGCTTTTTTGATAAAAATAAAAATGTAGTTTCCATAAACGGGTTTTTTAAACGTGATTTTGCAGAGATAAAAGAAAGCTCGTATAACAATATTAATTTTGACGGATATTATTATCCTGCAAAAAAAGATTCCGCGCTCGATGTAAATATTCACCTCACTCAATTTGCCTTAAACACACTTCAGCCTTTTGTAAAAGATATTTTTACTTTTAATCAAGGGCACATTAACGGCGAAATAAGTATTAAAGGAAGTTTATCCAAACCACAAATGCGCGGCGACCTGGAAGTAGCCGAAGTGAAAAATTTTAAAGTGGATTACCTGAATACATATTACGAAATTAAAAGCGGGAAAATCAAAATAGAACCCGACGAGATTACACTCAATTTTATTGATTTATATGATATACACGGAAACAAAGGTGTTGTATACGGAAATATATTTCACGACAACTTTACTAAAATGAAACTCGACTTTGATATTAATGTTACCAATTTTATGGCGCTTAATACCACTGCGCTTCAAAACAGCAGTTATTACGGTAAAGCGTTTTGCACAGGAAACATTGGGTTGTATGGTTCGCCGGACGCTTTGACTTTTGAAATAAACGCGAAGACAGCGAAGGGGACACAATTTTATATTCCACTCTCCGGGCCGGGTGAAGTAAGTGAGAGCGGTTTTATACGTTTTGTAAAAGCGGATAGTGCCGGAAAAAAATCGCCGGGAGATAAAACCGATTTTTCCGGTATAACTTTAAAATTTAATTTAGAAGTAACACCTAATGCCGAGGTGCAAATTTTACTCGATGCAAAATCGGGCGACGCGATTAAAGCCCGCGGTATTGGTAATATTACCATGAATATAAGCACACACGGTAATTTTGAAATGTTCGGCACCTATGATATTTTAGACGGCAGTTATTTATTTACACTTGAAAATGTAATTAATAAAAAATTTGATATTGATGAAGGCAGTGACATACGCTGGAGTGGGGACCCGCTGAATGCAGATATAAATATTACCGCAAAATATCGTCAACGCACCTCTCTTGCCGCATTTTTTCCGCAAACTACAAGTGCCGCAAGCGATCAGGCAGCAGGTAGCGGAACAGCTTCAACCAGCACAGCAGGAGTTGATAATAATAAACGTTACCCCGTAGATTGCAAATTATTTATGCGCGGCAAATTACTGAACCCTGATATTACTTTTGGCATAGATTTACCCGGCGTAAGTGAAGTATTGCGATCGCAGGTGATGGGTTATATTAATAATGACCAGGAATTGAACCGGCAGGTGTTTTCACTTTTATTGTTACGGACTTTTGTTACACCATTACAACTTACAAATACATCCGGTGTTACCGCGGGGGACGCGGTTGGAAATAACGCCTCCGAACTTTTATCCAACCAGATTAACAGTTGGCTTTCGCATTTTACAAAATTGTTTAACATGGGTGTAAATTACAGGCCCAGCGGCGCGCAAAGCAACGGAGAACTTGATGTGAACGTATCTACCCAATTGTTTAACGATAAACTTACTATTGACGGTAATGTAGGTGTAAACAATAATTCGCAAACAAAAACCAGTACACTTATCGGTGATTTAAATGTAAATTATAAATTAAGTCACGACGGCAAAGTACAACTGAAAGCCTTTAACCGGAGTAATGATAATTTTCAGATTGCCACTTTGGGCGGGCAGTTTACGCAGGGGGCGGGAGTTTTTTACCGGGAAGAATTTAATACGTTGAACGATTTATATAAACGTTATTTAAATTTCTTATCGCGCAAAAAGAAAAAAGCACAACAGGCGGGCTCTTCTTAAACCGCCACGTTGTATTCGCGCAAAGTATCGTTAAGTGAAGTTTTCAAATCAGTACTTTCTTTACGTTTACCTATAATTAAAGCGCAGGGAACCTGGAAATCTCCTGCGGGAAATTTTTTTGTATACGAGCCGGGAATAACCACACTGCGTTCGGGTACAATCCCTTTCATCTCAACAGGTTCTTTGCCGGTAACGTCAATAATTTTTGTGGACATGGTTAAGACCACATTGGCACCAAGTACAGCTTGTTTGCAAACGCGTACTCCTTCTACCACAATACAACGCGAACCAACAAAACAATCATCTTCAATAATAACGGGCGCGGCTTGTACAGGTTCTAACACTCCGCCAATACCAACACCACCACTGAGGTGAACATTCTTTCCGATTTGTGCACAACTTCCTACAGTGGCCCATGTGTCTACCATTGTCCCTCTGTCAACATAAGCTCCGATATTTACATAACTGGGCATCATGATTACACCACTTGCAAGATATGCCCCGTAACGTGCAACAGCATGAGGTACTACGCGTACTCCAAGTGCTGCGTAATTTTTTTTCAGTTTCATTTTATCGTGAAACTCAAGCGGGCCCACCTCTATGGTTTCCATTTTTTGTATGGGGAAATATAAAATAACTGCTTTTTTAATCCAGTCGTTTACCTTCCAGCTTCCGTTTGCAAGGGGTTCGGCCACACGCAATTTGCCTTTATCCAATTGTTCTATAACTTCCTTTATGGCGTTTTGTGTAGTGGCGTCTTTTAAAAGTTCACGGTTTTCCCAGGCTTGTTCAATGATCTTTTGAGGCATATACCCTTGTTTAGGGGTGCAATTTAAAGAAATTATGTATATTTGCCCCCTCTTATTTGGCCTTGTTCCTCAACAGGATATAAAGCCAAACAAGAAGATGAAAAGGTTACGTAGCTCAACTGGATAGAGCACCTGACTACGGATCAGGAGGTTTGGGGTTCGACTCCCTACGTGACCACAGAATAAAAACCTAATCAATTTATATACAAATGATTAGGTTTTTTTTGTTATGTGCCTAGTCCATACTTAGTCCATTTTATGTGGAAACATTCTTTTGCATAGCTCTGAAATATATTTTATAGCATTTTGCTTATTAAAGTATTTCAAGGATCAGCAACAAATATTCTGTGATACCTCATCTATAAATGTACTGGCGTTAGCCTTACAAGATCTAAAAAGGCGCCTTGTAGGAACTTCTTATAAAATGATACCTATTCAAAGTTTTTCGTCATATGAAGGACTTTATAAAGGGAATGGCAAACATTTAGCCAGTTCTCTTATCCTTATTTCATCCTCAACGTCTGCGAATATTTTACATAGGATTATAGAAGCTCACCCATTAGTGAATCGCGGTGATATAGTTATCCTTTTTTTTCTCGGGGATACTACCTCATATTGAGGATATTGAAGATTTTTTTAATAAGGAACAAGTAGAAACAGATAGCATTGAATTTAAATCTCTACCGAACCCTATACTTGAAGAAAAATCCTTCTTAAAAATTTATCAGAGTATAACTGCTCTTTTAAATTCCAATGGAGGGCTTCTAATATGGGGTGCTCCAAGAGGTGAAAAAATTGCGCATAAAAAAGAAAAGGTATTTAAAGGTGAACTTACCTATTTTACTTCCCCAATTGAAAAAGACCAATTAATAAATAAAATATCTACAAACATTATACCGATGCCCAACGGAATAAAAACAAGAATTATTAATAAGGGAGAAAAAAACATTATCATTTTTGAAGTGGAAACAAGCGAATATTCGCCACATCAAACGGGCAATACGTATTATATGAGAATTGATGGACAGACCAGGCCAGCACCTCATCATTATGTTGAAGCTCTTTTTAAGAAGATTAAGTACCCAAACATTGAGGCTCATATTTCAGTAGACAATTTGGAAATTAGTCATCACCTGGCCAGGATGAGAATTATATTGACATTCGTTAACTGGTCTCCACTGCAAAATGAAGAAGATTTATACTTCAGACTTATAACCGATGTTGGTAAATTCAATATGGCAACAATACCTCACCTGTCTCATTTATATAGAATGAACGGGCGAGAGTTTTATAAGGAATCCGCTAAAAAAATCATGCATTATGGCCCATCTGTATTCGAAAGTCAAGTGATTGATCTTGATACTTCAGATTTGGCACAAAACCACTTTAGAGCAAGTCTATTCCTATACTTTGGCGGACGATTCTCACCTTACAAAGGCTCAGTATACAATTTAGATTTCTATAGCGGTAATACTCCTAATGACAAAAATTCAGTCATGACTGTAAAATTCGAAAATCGCATTATAAAAGAAATTCAAGATGAACTTGGCATGAATAGAGAAGATATTTTAAGTGATCAATTTCACACTATTAAAAAGAACCAAAAATAGATCTTATCCGTTTCAGGATTTACACTTTTCCACAATTATTCCAAAACCTCATCAATAAAATATTCCAAAAATGCGGATAATTCAGGCGGCGGCCTATACCCGGTAAGCGGCTGTTCTGTATTTTCGTTTAGCCAGTCTGTGCTTTTAGCATTATAAACCCATTCCTGAAAAACAAATAGTGTTGTTATTTTTCTAAGTTTAGTTTTATCCGGCTTTGGAATATTAAAACCGAATCGCTCAAAAATACGATGTCCTTTCATGGCGCATAATATATTATGCAAAGCCACCGTATAAATAAATTTTGAGTTTTTTCTTGAAGCTTTTTTGTCTTTTAGCATTTCAGGGTCGGTAAATGTTTTAGCTCCGTACTTAATTATCTCTTTTAAGCCCTTTTTGGGATTTGTAACAGGCTTAATATCTTGTCCTAAACTATTTGCTATTTTATAACCCCAATACTTTTGCCATTCCTGAACAATTAGTTTGGCAGTTGGTTCATCCGGTACTATCAGATGAAAATGGGGGTTGTAAGTCCCTGCAACAGGATTATAGTTACACTCTAACGATTTTACACCTACAAATTTTATACTCTTGCCCTTGATATGCCATTTACGAAACTTATCCTTAAACTTGTTGAATGCAAAATACATTTCGTCAATCCGGGCATTCAATTTATGTTTTTTCACTGCTTGGGTGGTTATAGTAACGAACTGTGGGTTTTTCCATTTCTTAATTTCAGGCAGGTATTTATTAATTATTTCTGCCTTTCTTATTCCGCAACAAACAGTACAAAACCTGTTTTTACAGTACCGGCCATAAAGCCTGCTATCAGCGCTAATTACTTTTTTCAGGCAGTTGTATGTATTCCAGTAGGGTATTAAATCTTCTATACTTGCCCCCTTTTTTTCTGCCACTTTTATTAAGCTAAGTACTCTCCGTTGACTAACCAGTTTCTTTTGAGCCCTTTTATTAATATGATCTTTATTGTTGAGGTTGGTGCCGTTTCCGTTTACTTTTTTCATAGATTATTTTTATGTTATTTATTGTGGCCGTGCCGATTTGTGCTATTGTATCGAGTTACCCTTTCCAAAATTTGTGTAGAAGTAGGATTGTTTGACTACCCCCTCTCCTTTCCGAATGGTATCAACACCGCCTCTATTTCATGGCGTTTATAATAAACCCGGTTGCCAATGCCATAAGGAATGAGTTTTCCCTTCTTTGTCCAGTTATGGATTGTAGAGAGGTCGCATTTTAGCATCTCAGCTACTTCGCTTCGGGTTAAGTATTCTGTGGGAGTTTTCGGCTCAAAGTTTTGTTTTATTTCCTCTAATTGAGCCTGTAAGCTCTGAAACAAAGAATTAATTTGTTCCGGTGTTACATTGTGTAAGATTGTTGAAGTTTCCATTTGTGAACGCGTTAAATTGCGCTACAAAATTGCCGGAAACGTTTTGTTTATTGGGGTTCGATAATGTACCTTTTTGGGTTCGACATCGAACCCTTTTGGGTCTACATCAAAATATTGCTTTGATATTTATTTAATATAGTAGAGTATACCTGTAGCTTACTATTAGGGTTCTTAAAGGGTAATTTTTTAACGTCAATTTCAGTCTTAAAATTTTTATTTAGAAACTCGATAAACGCTGGCCCGGTCACAATCGCATTAATAGCTTTTAAGTGTTTATCTTTCATTTTATGAAATATAAAACTATAGTCAGCGACTATAGTTTTATTTTTTACCGTTAATTCCTTCAGTTCCAAAAACATTTGATAGGCATATCCATTTTTAAATATTAATGGGTATAGGTTTTCAGGTAGTTCGATAACTGATTGCTTATTTTTTTCCTTCTCATCTTTGACTTCAATTGGTAAAAGCGCTTTGAATTTCTCAGCAAACCAATAATGAAAACCACGAAACTCGTAAATAATATCAAAAAAATATCTGTTCTTCGGCATATTATCCACATGAGACAGATTGTTATCATCAATGATAGTCCTAATCTCCTTTTCTAATTTTAAACAATCATTATTAATGCTTTCAATTAACACATGGGCGGTTACAGCATTCGGAGCAAAAACCAAATTCTCAATCTCCTGTTTTGCTCTATGACCAATATTATATATTTCAATGTCTCGCATTTTTTGGCAATACTCTCTCACCTTATCGGATTTACTAACTCCATAATTCCACTTACAGTTTTTCAAAAATGCTTGAAACTGCCAGCAGAAATTTCTGTAGTTTTCCAATGGGTTAGTATTTCCTTTTTGTTGAGGTTGTACAGTTTTCAGTTCTTGCTCTTCAATACGCTCTAAATATTTTATAATTGGTTCGACAACATTAGCATTCATTTGAGGGCTATTAGCCCCTTGCATATCTAAAAGAATTTCCCGTGCTTCCAATGAAGTTAATCTAAAAGATTTAAGCACTTCCTTTATATGATGAAAGACGGGACTTACACTATCAGGTTTATTTTTACCTATAAGCTTACATGAAATATTTAGTTTTTCTTTTAAATCATAGGTTTCTGATTTACTGTTTTCAAGTTTATTAAGTTGTTTTTCTAAAAATCGCTTATATTTTTCATGCACTTCGCCCGTAAAAAAAACATGTAAATTATTATGGAAGGAATTACTATCCAAAAATATTTCTATTTGTCCGTTCTCTGAGGCATCAAAACCATTACAATACGAACGAAAACTGTTATGTCCGGTATCGGCAAACTTATTATTGTCTTTATATTCCTTATCAATTTCAGCAATAACGTTTTTCGTGTGAGGTATCGGATTAGCCCCGGCTTCTATTTGCTTCCAATAAGTGGCTATCGAGGTTTGTAGGGTATTAAAATTCTCCCGGTGAAATATTCGGTAATAATGTTTTTTATATGCTTTTATCTCCTCATTATTTTCGGGATAAATTGTAATGTTGTTTTCAGGCAAGTCTCTTACATTAGGTTCATCTGAAATACCATAAGTCCTTATACTAATATCAAAACCATTCTTAGACCAAAAAACAAGTTTACTTTTATAGTCGGTTAGCTTATCAAACTCAGGCTTGAGTTTTTTAATTTTCTCAATAAGTTCTTTGGGGCTTAGTTGTGGTTTTTGGTTTACAGGGAACATTTACAAATAAATTTGATTTGTGGCGTTTTCTTCCGTCAAATTTAATAAAATTCACAAGTTTTTAATGCGCGTATATAAATCTTCGCATCCGGAATAATTTTCCTCATCGGAGATTTCGTCGCTTCTTGGGTTTTTGGCATATTGAATGTACTTTCTTATTCCTTCATTCTCCATTATGATAACTATGTAATTACTGTATCCTGAAACTATCTCCTCAAAATTTAAAACACCTTTTTCTTCAAGAATAGACAAATCTTCTATTTGGTTTAAAAGGATATCTTCAATGTCATTAACGGAATACATTTTAGGAACCACCTCTAAGTCCATGTCCGGATTAATTGCCATTATCTTTGTTTTGTCAACTTTGAAATACGGGTATTTATTTTCTTTATCGTCAATAATTTTTATATTTTCAATAAAAATTAAAGCATTGTATTCCAATAATGCCATTAATAGTTTCGATTTTTCCGTGAAAAAATCGCTTTTTATTCTATAATAAAAATCAGCTTCGGTCGTCTGTTTGATTTTTTTCAATTGTATCCAAGCAAACCAAAACAGTCCTATTGTTATTAATGTCGTCAATATCGAAGAAATAGCAGAGGAGCCAGACCAAAAAAGCGTCCAATCAAAATTATGACAACATATTACCATTTGATTCTTTATACCCTCCGTTAAAAATTAGTCCTTTAAATTGAATTTCTTTTTTACCTCATCGTAACTATTCCAATTAATATTTGGGTTTGCCCTTTTTAAGACCGGAGGAATTACAACAACTTTAATCTGCACGGGAGCTCCATAATAAGTATTCGGGTCGCTACCAATACCAACGCCGTTATAATCCCACCTAATCTCAACCAGATTAACAGTGGCTAAATAACCCCAGAAATAATCTGTCGAAGCCACCACCGTATAAGGCATTGCAATCCAGTTATTGCTTACCGTACCAAAGTATGCCTGAACCGCTGCTGAATTAATATTACCCGATGTAAGTTCCGGAAATGAAAGCTGCGTGTACCATCTTGATGAACTACTTTGCCAGGTGGAAACTGTAAAAGTTCGCGCTATTACATTTGCACTTCCATCTTTTCCATTTGTTCCCGGCGCACCGTCTTGTCCTTTTTTACAACCTGTTATTATTATCATTGAAACAGCCATTAATATTGCAGCGATTAATCTTAGTGTTTTTTTCATAGTTTATTTATTTGATTATGGTTATTATTTTTGTTTTGTTCCTTCGATTGGTTGCCCACTTGGGTCTGCTGTCATTATGCTTGTGTTGTTATCGTTTTTTCCATCCATACTTTTCTTAATATAGAATCCGCAAAGAGATAAAGCTAATGTTATTAAGCCTCCAATTATTGTTCTCTTATACCAGTTAGGTTTAACTTCCTTTTTTACGTTGGATTTTTTACGACGATCGACATGAACATGAATATTATTGGTATTATTATTCACGTTGGTATTCGTGTTGACATTTGTGTTCGTTGGTACTGATTCCTTTTTTGCCATATGATTATTTTCTACTTTACCCCTTAAATATATTCAAGCGGCTCCAGTCTACGTGTCATATCAATTTTGTAAACATTTTCTCTGAAAGAACCGGTAGGTTTGAGAAAATAAATCATCGACAGTTCTTAGATAAAGATTATCTTTTTACGATTAATTTTTTAGTTGAAATATTACCGTTAGATAATTTAATTCTCACCTCGTAAACTCCGTCACTTAAAGTTGAAATATTAATATTTGTTGTTGTATTAATATTCTGATTTAATACATTTTTTCCATTCATATCAAATATCTGTACAATTTGTTTTTCTGCTAAATCATTTTGTATTGTAATTTGATTGCTTGCAGGGTTTGGATACACAAAAATTTCTTGATTGCTGCTAAGACGGGAAATACCCACAGGAGAACAATTTAGTAGAATAGAAATTTTATTTGAAGTAAAATTAACTACGGCTATATCAGATTTGCTATCGGAATTAAAATCCGAATTTATAATTGGAGAGGGGCTATTACCTGCCGGAAAATTAATAGCACTACTAAAATTACCTGCACCAGTACCTAATAAAACAGAAATATCGTTACCAGTACCATTATTCGCGGTCACCAGATCCCCAATACCATCTCCATCAAAATCAAAGTAGATAATTGAACTAGGATGATTGCTTGTTCCAAAAGTAACAGCGTTATTGAAATTACCTGAGCCTGTGCCCAAAAATACTGAAGCAATATTTGAATTAACATTGACCAGAGCTAAATCTTTCTTTCCATCAACATTGAAATCTTTACTAATAATAGAGCATGGACTTGCACCTACGGTAAACGTGGTGGGCGGAGCAAAGTTACCCGTTCCTGTACCTAGTAAAATAGATATGTCTCCTGAATTAATGTTTGCTGTAACTAAATCAGTTTTTCCATCTGTATTGAAATCCCCACTACATAAAGAATAAGGACCACTTCCAACCGTAAAACTTGTAGCATTGCCAAAATTGCCGGAACCATTGCCTAATAATACGCATACGGTATTCTTAAAATGAGAAGTAGCTATATCAATTTTTCCATCTGAATTAAAATCTGAGGTAATAATTGAAAGTGGGCCGCTATCAACTGAAAAACTGGTTACCGAACCAAAACTACCTGTGCCATTACCTAACAAAACAGAAATGTTATTTGTATTAAAATTAACGGTTGCTAAATCGATGAACCCATCAGTATTAAAATCAATACTTATAATTGCAGTTGGATGCGAATTTGCTCCTATTGGAAAATTAGTAACAACTCCAAAGTTACCATTGCCGGCACCTAATAATATAGATATGTTATCGTTATATTGATTAGTTGTTGCAATATCTTGATTTGTATCTCCATTAAAGTCAGCACTTGTGATTGATGTTGGGCCTGAGCCTACAGTAAAGCTTGTAGGAGAGGAAAAACATATTTGAGCTGATAATTGATCAACAAAAAAAAGTAAAGAAACGACTAAAAAAAATTTGCTCGCTTTGATGCTTTTTCTTAGCATAATTTCTGAACATCTTTGGATATAAATTTCAAATTCCAATTTTAACTTCTTTTGTATATCAAATATAATCATTTTCACGTAGTTTTAAAAGTACTTTTATTGAATTAGTGGTCACATGGGGTTGGAAGCAATGTCATTGTCTCACCCAAAGGAACAGAAAAGTATCCACTTCCGGTTGGTGATATTGTAATCGTATTAACCGCTCTAAAAATACTGTTATCTGAACTAGTGCTCAAAGAAAGTGAGCCACTAGGTGCGATAGAAATGTCAGAATAAACGGCGGGTACATATGCATTAGCACCGGTTAGTTTAATAGTATTAGCTGAGCCAGAAGTATTATTTGTAACAGTAATAGAAGTCGAACAATTAAAATTTAATTTATAATAATAGAAATAATCTATTTTAAAATGTGCTAAAAGAGAATCTCCAACTGCATAAGATGATTTTGAAGGGGATGGAGGATAAGCAGGGTTATCTAATCCGGCACCTAACTGAACTTGCAGAAAACCTTCTAATGAAAAACTTGGCACATTATATGTTTCGTATACCACAACATCATCAAAATAAAAGACCATCCTGTTAGGTCCGAAATCAATTGCGTATTTATGGTATCCAGAATATAAATATCCTCCAGTATAGGTATAAGAATTTCCAGAGATTGACCTTGTAATACCACAACTTCCGTCTTCAGTCCAACCACCACTACCCATATTTGTACCTAAATATCCGCAACCTCCGGCTTCAAAAACATCAATTTCCTGATGTCTTTTAACACATTGATTATTATTGAAGTCTCTTATGCCGTAATACATCCAAAAACTTGAATGGAATAAATCACATCCACCGGTTGCAGTATATGGAGGCTTTGCATAAATTTCATAATAACCGTATTCATGCTTGCTGTTGTATGTTTCAATTACCCCTTGGCCGAGAAAATTTGCGTAGTAGTAAACAAGAGAATCATCTTTTAAATCAAGAATTCCGTTTGAAACAGATACTAAGGATGGATTGTTTCCCCCACAACAATCGCCCGTGGCAACATTTGATATCCGCCATTTCGGACAAACACCAACATATAATTTAGAGCTCCCATCGTAAGCTAGGGACGAAACACTCAGTGAAGGTATTGCTCCACCTCCCGAACCATTAATTGCAGTCCATGTAGGCGTACCTGAATTATAATTTGTAGAATAGAATACTCCACCCCCGTTGGTACCGGCTACAATACTAGAACCTGATGTAAGAATAGCAAGGGAAGTTATTGCGGTATTTGTTAGACCAGACGAATTCGCAGATGTCCAGGTTGGGCTACCTGAACTAAAATTTGTTGAATAAAATACACCACCGTTAGTGCCGGCAATTAAAGTACTTGCAGATGCGTCATAAGTAAGAGCGGTAATTTCCAAGTTTGTTAACCCTGTACCATTACACGCAGTCCAACTGGTTCCATTATTTGAGGAATAGAATATACCACCACCCATTGTACCAGAAACCAAACTTGTACTATTAATAATGGCTAGAGAAGTAACGTTGGTATTACTTAAGCCTGAGTTAACTGTTGTCCATGAAGTGCCATTATATAGATTTACACCGCCATCATTTGTTCCGTAAGTACCGGCAAAAATATTAGTTCCACTAACCGCGAGAGAGGTAATGTACCAATAATTGCTGGAAGTTATTACTGACCAACTAGTACCATTATAATAATTAACTCCACCTTGTACTCCTACATAAACATTGCTTCCACTTCCAAAAGCTATTGCCGTTACAAATGATGATAAGCTAGTGATTGATTGTTTGCTCCAAGCACCACCAGAAGAGGATTTATATAAACCACCATTAAATCCTGTGGCAGTTGGAGTGCCAGCATATAAAGTGGTTCCGTTTAATCCGATGCATGTCGCACCATCGGTATGGGTACTACCGCTGCTATGCCAACCCGAACTATTTACAATTGTCCAACTTGGTGTTCCAAAGTTTGTCAAATAATAAACACCTCCGCCCGAGCAATCTAAAGTCGTAAAATCATCACTTAAAGCATTAATTTTTTTCCATGCCGGATCTACGGTAGGAGATTGTCCTTGTAACGAAGAAAAAACAAGACATGAAAAAAGATAGAAATATATGCGCATAATTTAATTTTAAATTCCTTAATTTTTTATTCTGTCAAAATCATCTTCTTAGTGTCAATCTCTTGTCCATCTACGATTAAACTATAATTATACATTCCTGCAATTAATTCCTTGCCATTTATAGTAACGTTAACTTCGCCTTTTGCTATAATGGTTATGGTTTTCTTTAAAGAACCATTCAAGTCAAAAATCATAAGACTAGATGCTTTACTGTATGTCTTCAAAGTAATATGGACTTATTGTTAGATAGTGTT
>Ga0210400_10000451_pt1 | contig 45892 bp, 35 predicted proteins | sample IncBWH26MmetaG_FD_155456 | JGI IMG/M metagenome (GOLD analysis project Ga0210400, IMG submission 155456) | Forest soil microbial communities from Barre Woods Harvard Forest LTER site, Petersham, Massachusetts, United States - Inc-BW-H-26-M | ecosystem: Environmental > Terrestrial > Soil >... | reverse complement strand
ATGGAAGCAAACTATTTGACTGACGTTCGAACCGCTGCGACCTCCGCGGTTGCCACCGACCTGCTGGCCCGCAAGGATGTGGAGACGCTCGGCATCTTTGGCAGCGGGAGACAGGCCACTGCGCACTTTGCCGCGCTTCCGCGAGTACGGAATTTCAAGCGTCTCCTTGTTTGCGGATCGGGGCGGTCTGACCTGATGACGTTCTGTGCCAGCATGAAGAAAGAATTTAATCTCAACGTTGAAACGGCCACCGCTGAGAAGCTGGCGAGAGAATCGGACGTGCTGTGTACCTGCACTCCATCGCCTACGCCCTTATTCGAAGGCAATTGGCTACGGCCCGGCACTCACCTGAACCTGGTAGGAGCGTTTCAGCCCGAGACGCGTGAGGTTGATGACATTACGATAAAGCGCTCTTACGTTGTGGTGGATGCTTACGAAGGTGCGCTGCAGGAAGCCGGAGACTTGCTGATCCCGATCAAGAATGGAACGATCGAGAGTTCGCATATCGTCGCCGATCTCCACGAGATTGCGTCAGGTAAGAAGCCAGGCCGTAAGAGCGCTGACTCAATTACATTGTTTAAGAGCGTCGGGTGCGCCCTGGAAGACCTGGTAACGGCGCAACTGGTTTATCAGCACGGCAGTGCAAGATAGCAATCGGCAACCAACCATCACAAATGACCAAGAAGACTTACGATTTTGTCATCCTAGGCGCGGGTGTTTTCGGCGCGTGGACAGCGTACTTTCTGCGCCAGAGTGGCGCGTCCGTGGCGCTGCTGGACGCCTACGGACCAGCCAACAGCCGCGCCAGTTCCGGCGGTGAAACCCGCGTTATTCGCATGGGGTACGGCCCGGATGAACTTTACACGCGCTGGGCCATGCGATCCTTGCCGCTGTGGCGCGAATTTGCGGCTCGCACCGGACGAGAAATTTTCCGCCAGACGGGCGTGCTCTGGCTGAGCGACGATGCCGACACTTACTTGAAAAGTTTGTGCAGCGTGCTGGCGCGAGCCGGAATCGAGCGAGAAGAACTCAAGGCCGAAGAGATCGCGCGGCGCTGGCCGCAACTCCGCTTCCACGATGTGACCTGGGGCGTGCTGGAGCCGGCAAGCGGTCTTCTGCTGGCCCGCGACGCGGTGCAGACCCTGGCGAAAGAACTGGTGAAGGGCGGCGTCGAATACATTCCATTTTCTGCGAACGCGCCGTCCAGCGTCGGCGGCAAGCTGAACGACATCCAGAGCACTAGGGGCGAATCAGTTTCCGCCGGCACGTTCGTATTCTGCTGCGGTCCGTGGCTGCCAAAGATTTTTCCTGAATTGTTAGGAGAGCGGATATTTCCTACGCGGCAGGAAGTTTTCTTTCTGGGAGCGCCTTCGGGAAGCACGGATTTCCGTCCGCCAAGAATGCCAGTGTGGCTGCATCGCACGCATGCCGCTTTGCCTTATGCGCTGCCTGACATTGAAGGGCGCGGATTCAAAATTGCTTTTGACCGTCACGGAGAGCGCTTCGATCCGGACACCGGCATGCGAGTGGTACCAGGTTCTTCTATTGATCGTTTGCGAGAGTATTTACGGCAATACATACCCTCTCTGGAGCACGCGCCCGTGCTTGAGACCCGCGTTTGCCAGTATGAAAATACATGGAACGGAGACTTTCTGATCGACCGGCATCCACAATTCGAAAATGTGTGGATTGCGGGCGGCGGTTCGGGGCACGGCTTTAAACACGGCCCCGCGCTGGGAGAATACCTGAGCGGGCGCATCCTGCATGATGCTCCAGGCGAACCGCGCTTTTCTCTTGCGCTAAAACGGACGGCGCAAAATCGTGCCATTTACTAACCTTGTGGTTCACGGTTTGAGTGAATTCAGCGAGGTTGCTATAATCGAAAACGTTCCGTACGCACAAAGTCTTCAGCGGGTCCCACCGAAGATGCCCGTATGTAACCCACCCGAAATGGCCAGGTAGCTCAGTCGGTAGAGCGCAGCCCTGAAAAGGCTGGCGTCGGCGGTTCGATTCCGTCCCTGGCCACCATTTTTTCAAGGACTTAGGGACTTACGGAAGGTTGATTTGGTTCCGATTGGTTCCAAAGATTTTTCCAGCAGAGTAGGGTTTGTCTCAAAAGATGAGTGAAAAGGGCTCGTGATTAGCGTCACGGGCCCCTTTGTTTGGGTTTAGTTTTTCGTCCCTTTTAGGGCGTTAAGTCTTCCTGAGGATCGGAGAGAGAGGTTGGGGCTGTTTGATCGGGGCGGTGTGCCTGATCGTCGGCGTGGCGGGTTAGCTGGACGGGCTCGATCACGGAGATCATGTCTTCTTGCTTCCCAGGTGGATTAATAGCTATGGTGAAGTGTGGGCGGTCGTCAAAGTATTCATTCATAGTTGCCTAATACTGGGGTAAAGCGATTTCGCGCATTTGAAACTGATTTTTTTTTTCGTCTCTGGGCAGTGTGCAGATTCCCCCAATCTGGAAGTTTGGCGTAGTGGGGGTCGAAGAAATGACACTTTTACTAAGTCCTGTTGATTCTGCGAGTTTTGCCCTTGCTACCCTCAACAAAAGAGACGAAAAGATGGCGATACTGCGGCCAAGATTTTAACAACAATTCTCAACCATAAAACCGTCCTTAGATCCTGACGAACAGACTGTATCGTGCTGGGGCTGGCGAAGATGGCGGCAGAGGGCATCCTGAAGGGCAGGAAGAAATAAGCGATTCGGTGCTGCAATAGGCAGCCATGAGTGGCGGTTCGAGGAGGTTATCGTCATTCTGTAAATCGGTTTATAGAATGGGCATGTTGCAGAAAATATGGCGGTTGCGGGGAGCGGACGCGCCGGGCGGGTGGCGGTCGGGATGATTACGGAGGAGCTAGATCCCGGTTTACTGGGGCGGCCACGGTCTGGCCGGGCAACGGTTCTAACAAAAGAGCAGCTTTGTCTTGCGTCTGGCCCGGATCGAGTGATCAAGGAAACAATTATTCCGAGAGAAAGTGGTACACAACAACGTCTGATCATCTAGTCACTCGGCGCAAGACAATCGTAACTGTCCCCTCGCGAAGATCCTCTACAGTAGGGTGCAACGCATCGACCAGAGTTAGAGTACTCCCTTCAATTTTACAAGCCAGAACATCCGAACGGCCTACATTGAAGGGGTGCAGAGTGTAATCCTCGGTGAACAGAATGCTGTCTTTCTTCATCATGTAAGAGCCTGAGGAAGCTTCAAACCCAAGATCCTCTATCTTATTAGACTTGAAAAATGTTTCTCGGTTCCGTTTCATCAATATGCTCGAATAGTAACCGTTGTGGAATTGCCACCGCCCGCCCCATTCAGGCGCGGTGCGAGAAACATCTAATGTATTGGGCCTTGTTAACACGGTTGACTCAGAAACAAATTCGTATGTACCTTCCAGCTCAGGATGCGCGTTGGTAGTAGCTACCCTAATAAAGTTAGTGTCTTGGTACGGCAATATAGAGGCTGTGACACCAAACAAAAGACAACAGACTAAACGAAACATGGTTGCTCCTCCATTTAAACTATTTTTCAATGTTTCATTGTCACTGGTTCTCCGAATACTAAACTTTGGAAATGATAACCGGAATCGGGGTCCGAAGAGCCTGGGACACCGTACTTCATATATGATTGTCCACCGCTTCCAAAATAACTGGCTAGATTTCCTAACTCGTGAACATAACCATTTTGGAGGCCTGAGCGTCCTGGTAGGTCAGCCCGTCCGCCAACGGCCCATTCAGTGATAGCAAAAAAATACTCCTTACCGATATAAATTGTCCCATGTTTCCCTTCATGCCCAACCGGCGCAGCATACGGTGGTGTCGACATGTGGAATTTGGCCTTTATTTGTTCCGACGTGAGGCTCACATTTATGTCAGGAGAATTGTCTAAAGTCTGGTTACCCATTTTCTTAAAATCTGCACCCATCAGCGTCTTGAGGCTCTTGTTGATCTGAGCCACCAAATCTGAATTCCCGTAGATGGATTGCTTCAGAAGAGCCTTGAGACCTGCTATTGCAGCCGAGTGGTCTTGACCAGAGTCACCCCCCTGGAAGCCGGTCCCGGAAGAACTTGCCGCGACACTTCCGCCTGTTTGGCTCTTGTTGGAATCACTAATGACAGTAGTTGTTGTCACCGGCTGCGGTGTGCCGTCGCCGCCGCCGCCAGTGTCGGCCCAGTTACCATCCATACCCCAGTCCTGAAAAGCTTCATTTATGAATCCGTGGCCAGTCGCATCAATTCTGTTTATTGGGCCATTTTCGACGTAACTGTACAGATTTAAGCTCTGCGGGTCGCCAAATTTGGCGTATGGAACGGTTGTGGGCTTGGCAGCCCAATCGGGACTCATGAATCGTCCGATGGTGTTCGAGTAATATCTGGCACCGAAATAGTCCAACTGCGATTCGCCGTCGCGGTATTGGCCGGTGAATTTCACGGTGTTGTTGCTGGTTGTCTTACCCACGCCGGGGACAACTCCTCCCCAAGGATACATGTCATTGTCGTCGAGGATCGCGGTGGCGGTGCCTGCCTTGTCCACGAACATCGCGGTCGAGTGCAGATGATCCGTGATGTAATACTTGATGTCACCGCTCACGTTACGGGCCAATCGCTGCCCGCCAAAGAAAATGTAATTTGTCCAGACTCCCGCTGAATCTGTTTCGGCAAATGCCTGGCCGCCAGGACCGTACCAATAATTCGTACCGCTGGATTTCTGAACGCGCCGACTGTCGGCGTCATAGGTATAGCTGACGGAGTTGGTATTACAAACCCAATTGACATCGGGGTTCATGCAGGCGATGCGGTTCTCCGCGTCAAAGGAATAGCGGGTTGTGCCATCGTTCTGCATATTTCCCGCCGCATCATACGTGTAATTCAGCATGTGGTTGTTAGCATCTCCCGCCACCTGAAGACCTTCTCCTGGAACGTTTGGCACCGGGATTTTTTGCATATTACCCCAGGCATCATAGCTGTACGTATTGGCCCAGTGGGTCTGGTCCTGAGCGGAAATGAGGCGGTTCAACACGTCATAAGAGAACGTCTGCGTGCGGGTGGAATCCTTGACGTTGGTGATGGTGTAAATGTTTCCGTTGTTGCTGCCGGTCGCCCCATACGAGTATTGTTTGTCAAACAGCGCCGTTGCACCCTGCGCTGTTCCCGCCCAGATCTCCTTGGGTTGGAGCCGGTTATTGTAATCTACGTGGTATTTATTGTTGTTGAAGTTCGGGCTGGCAAACTCCTGAATAGCGCCGCTGGCGAGATACGTGGGCGTTTGTGCGTAAATCACTCCGCTTGAATCTGTAGCTGTGGTGAGCCTGGCCGCGCTGTCATACCCATAAGTTACCGCAAATCCGTTGGCCGGGTACGCCAGACTGGTCATATCGCCCAATTTGTCATAGATAGCGGTAAAGGTCTTGCAACCGGTCACACCGGGATTGCATTGAACAGTGCTCTTGACGCGGCCCATCTGGTCATAGCTAGTGAACGACTGGATGGTGTTGTTTGCCGCTGTAGCCGCGACCTCACGCCCAACCGGATACAGAAACGTCTGGCCAAGAAAACTGGAATAGTCGTAACGATAGCTGGAATTCTGCGTAGTGGCGTCGCTGTACGTCTTGTCGGTTAGCCGATTCAGCGCGTCATACGCATATGTGACGATCACGGTTTGACCCGAACCCCATATCTGGTTCGGCTTGGGCTCGACCTTGGAGATCATGTTCCCCACATTGTCATATTGATACGTCATCGATCCGGCTTCAGGATTGTACGAGGTCAACAGCCGTCCCAAAGAATCATAAGTGAAGTTTCGAGGCCGCCAAGTAGTGGGTACCGTGCCGTCTGTGCAGGTTTTGTCCAATGTGGAATCTGCCCCTTTTTGGTGCACACAGATCAGATTTCCGAGAGTGTCATATTGATACTGCGTGATGAAAGGGTGGTTGGGAATGGCGCTGGCGTCGTAGCCGCCAGCCAGCGTTGCTCCGCTGGATGTGGTAAATGAGGGCTGCGCAAATGCGCCGCTGTTGTACGTATACGAAGCGGAGAGCGAGTAGTTGGTATTTGCTCCTGCTGTTTTGCTGGTGATATTGACGGTGCTGCCCGACGCCGTAGCATACGCGAACGCTCCGCTGTTCACGGTACTGGCCAGCCGACCGGCAATAGAAGTAGCTGTGTCCCCCGCTCCAAAAGTGGTTGAATAATTCGTCCCGTTCACGTTAATGGTGACACTGCCGCTATCCGAGATTCCGGCGTCGTGTCCTCCAGTGAAATTCGCCCCGGATTTTGTGGCGCTAAACGACGGGGGAGTGAAATCAGCGGGGTCGTTGCTGGACGCAGTGACAGAAAGCGAGTAGTTGCTAGACGCCCCAGTCGCACGAGCCGTAAGCGTGACAACTGCGCCAGACGAGGTTGCGTCGGCAGGAGCGCTGCCATCGTTGTGGAACGCTGCCGCCAAGGCTGTGGCGATGGTCGTTGGGGTGGAGAAATGAGAATAAGTGACGCTCTTCTGCACGCCATTGACCGTGATGCTCACTGGGCCGCTGTCATAAATTACAGGCGGACACAAATCACCGCAGACGGATCCTTCGGTTCCGCTGATCGTGACGGTACCGCTGCCTGAGGTGGCCGCGCCTCCAGAGGATTGCTCCGTTCCAGACACGATCACGCTGCCCGCAGCGAATGTGGCCGGAGCACCAGGGTTTTGCTCCAAGACCTTGACCAGGCGACCCAAGCCGTCACTACATGCCTGACGTTGTTTCCCGGTCTCATCCGTAGCCGTGGTGCACACTACGGCAGGCCCGGAGGGATCGCCGGGAGTGTCTTCATACTTGACGCTGGTAAAGCTGGAATCCTGCTTGATGGTCTTTGTGGTTCTGCTCAGGGCGTCATACTGCGTTTGAGTAACGCCGTAGGTGGGTTCGGTTGTAAGGCAATAAGGATTTGAAACGCTGGCCACTCTTCCAACCGAATCGTAGACTGTATCAACCTTGATGTAACTGGTGCAGTCGGGGGTCAATTGGAGGGTTTGATACGGGCGGCCAACGCCATCGAACCTGACTTTGTAATCATCGTACGTGGTACCAGTGATAAGGCGCTGGCGCTCTACCGTATTCGGATCGGGATAAAAGAATTTGGTCCAGCCACCATCAGGGTGATCTCCCTCGGTCAGACGCAACATGTTGTCATAGGTGTATGTAAAACTCTGACCATTTTCGTCGGTGAAGGTGGTTAAAAGACCGCTATTCAAGTCATACCCGCCGCTGATGACGTGATGGACGACTGGAGCGCCGCTATCGGGCATCTGCGTGTCTGGCAGGTTGGTCTGAGTGAGATACGCTCCAGCAAAAGCCGATGCATACGTGAATTGAGTGTAGCGCCCCAAGGGATCTGATGTCTGGTAAGCAAGGCCAGTGTCATATGGGATAACGTGCGAAGTTATCGCCGACTGCTCAACGCAATTGGAAATCAACCAACTGCTGGACGAGGTGCGGTTGCCTCGAACTGTGGCGGGCGCAGCAACAAAACTCGTGGTGACTCCCGACAGTTGGCGAGTGACGTTATTACCGTTGATGTCTGGGTAGGTCTCGTCGTAACCGTAAGAAGTCTTGGCCAACTCGCAGCTTCCGTTCTTGATCATGCTTGAGACAGGAAGAGAAATAAAGTTGTTGCTCTTGTAGGTGGAATTATCCTGCCACAAATAGTGGTTTACCGTGGAACGGACGAGAGTGTTAGAGAAATCGTATTCGTCGCGCTGCAAAACACTGCCTAACACGACCGGAATGTTTACGGGCGGGCCGGTGACATACGCTTGGGTGTAGAAATTTCCCAAGTCATAGCCGTTTACGACTGTCGTGGTAAGGCCGCCTTGAATGGTGGTAGTTACCTGCGTTGGCACAACATTGTCAGCGACAGTGGGATCGCGGAGATCCTGATTGCCGGAATATTGAGTGGCAACGGTCTTTAACAACGTGCCGCCGCTGGACTGTCCTTGGTAATGCTTGATTTGCGTGTCGAAGAGCGAACAGGATGCACCCGAGACAGGGCTGCTGACGGTGTGAACCGTATCGTTGCTGTCAGGGCTGGGACTGGTAACGACCGTGCCTGTGAAGACGCCGGAGCTTACTTGATATTGATAATTCCAGGTGTGCGGGCCATCGTTGGCATCGACCACACGCGACGTGACCCACATGCTGGCAACAGTTCCTGAGCTGCAAACATTGGGGCCGATGGCATAGGTGTACGAGAGTGAGCCGCCAGTAGGAAAACCCAACCGAGTTACATCACCATAGCTGTCATACGCGAATGTCCACATTGTGAGATCAGGCAGAACAATAGCGCTAATCAGCGAGGTGCTTACCGGCCCGTAATCGCTTATACCTGGCCAGTTGAAGTGCGTGGCCAATGAGAACATGGCGTAACAGAAATAGAATGTACGGATGCCGTTGTTGACTGTGGCCACGCCAGGAGCGTTCCACACCCAAGCAGAAGTTGTCCCTGCAGGGCATTTGGACAGATCCGTCGTAGGTACGCCAGGCTGGACCGGCAGCTTCAGAGTGGTGGCAGGAGCTTGTCCGGGAATTAGCCGCCCCAAGGTATCGGTCCATCCTGAAGCTCCGATAGTGATCTGGTTGCCGTTGGCATCCGTGATGGTGCTCGGCTGCACACCTTGCCGATAAAGGCCTGGAGGCCCCCCAGTGGAACTGCCATCGAAGGGATAACTGAATCGCGTTCCGTTGGGAAGGACCAACGTGGTTCCATCAGGTTCCAACAGACCGGTGGCATCTAAGGAGCGGATTGGGTAGGTTGGGCCGCCGGTTAAGCCTGTGTCATCTCCGCCGAATTGATGGTTATTACCGTCTGGAGAAGTAACCGCCCTGGTCCAATCAATTCCGGGATTATCTTGAGCCGAAGTTCCTTGCAACCACCAATCCACGCTACTGACAATCTGAGTTCCGCTATTGAGCATTGGAATCCAAAGAGCTGACGTCGTCTGATGCCCAGTCTGATCGTAGTGCGGGGGTTTGACAGACCACTGCTTGCTGCTGAAACGCGCCATAAAGCTCAAGTCGAGATTGCCGCGCTGAGGAAATGAAGCCAAAGGAATGTGCAGCGAGAGAGCACCAGTTGTCATGCTGACGCTGTCAAGGTCACCGCCGTGCCAGGAATCGTAAGGTTTAAGACCTTGTTCCTCGTTGGGGTTGTTTTGGGCAGTAGCGGGGACGATTCCCGTCATAATAACGGCGACAAACACCCAAAGCTTAGCTGGCTTCATTGTCTCTCCTCAACCGAACGCCGCTGCCAGCACATGAGTCAGGAACAGCCTGCGTTCAAGGACACTAAAGTTCAACAATCCGACACAAAAATAATGAGGTTGCACGGAAAATCAGAGGAATTTCCTTTGGGGGTGCGGCTGGGAAAAGTTTATAAATTAACTTCAGCAGGTCTACAAGTACTGAGTTAGTAACTATCGAAGCGGGTGATGCCGCATTAGAAATTCTTTTCGTCCCCTTCAATCGCAGCCATCACTGTTCGCGCCAACAGTACCGAATCACTCACCACCCACTGCGACGAGCTTGGGGCTAGATTTACCGATTCGTACTACAATTTCGTCCCAGCCGTTCAAATCCAAACAAAGAGAGAGAACACCCACAAATGGATACAGCAACTATCATTGCGGAACTAGAAGCCGAACGTGACAGGCTCGACAGCGCCATTGCAGCCCTGCGTAGAAATCGAATCACATTCCGCAAGAGTTCCGGTAAACCGGATGGCCGGAAACGGAACCTGTCGGCAGCAGCACGTAGGAAGATTGGCCAGGCCACGAAGAGACGTTGGGCCGAATGGCGAAAGAAGAAAGCCGCAGCGTGAACCTGATACTATTCACCACGATTGCGCCCCATCGGCTGACGGATGGTTTGCTCCTGGCCGGCTTTTGTGTCTTCGAGGCCCTCAGTATTTCGGAAGTGTTTGGACTTATTGAGAAGTTTCCCAATGCTATGATCCTGATCGATCAGGACGTGGCAACTGAAAGGGCAACGGTAATTCAAGAGCATCACATCACACTTCAACTCGGACCTGGGGTGGCATTGAAGGATGTGATTTGGGAATTGTCACATCTCACGAAAACAAGGATGCTTGTTCAATGAGACCGGCGTTTCCATCCCCTCAATCCTCAACCCCAAAACCGTCGCTGTTGACCTGCTGGATGCTGGCGGATGCTCATGCTCCATCCTGATCTCTCCATATTGCCTGAATGCCTTACAAGGTCGTCGAGAATGGAAGATAGCGACGGTTTTATCGGTTGAAAAGAGAGCATCGCGTCTGTCGCGATCCCATAAGCGTTCAGAACGCCGATGGCGAGGTTGTTGAGGGGGCTTTAGGTCAGCGCGCGCGGGAAAGCCGTGGATGACAGATCATTCTGAGCACTTGGAGTCAATATTAGCCAACAATTCCGGGCCTGTTTCTTGTACCCGCAAAGCTCCAAGTGACATTACCTGATGAACGCAGCTTACCTGGCAGCCACCAGATGAATGATGTGCCACTACCGAAACAGCCGATACCGCATCCGAGGCGGTGTCCTTAACGCTAACAACCTCCAGCGATACAAATTTATCCCCGAGTTTGTAATCCGAATAGTCCATTGAATATCGAGCAGACCGAGCGACCGCTTCTTTAAAATAAAACACTAGTGTCTTCCCGACTTGATCTTCGCCGGTGTGATCCACGAACACATAAATCCGGGGAGGTCGTTGCTGGACGATTGGAGTTAGAACTGAACCACGGGGTTTGATTTCAACAACCTGTTGGCTGAACACTGGTAGGCATAGTAGAGCGACGAGCAGGGCTTTCATAGCGCGGGAATCTTACCACACGTTCAAAATCGGGTACCTCGATTAGTACTCATTTGACGAACGACCCAATGCTAATCTCTCCTCGTGGGGTCACTCATTTACTTCACCCGCGAATTGCCCGGACTCGGCGAGGATCTGAGCGAAAAGGGCTTCCACGGTCTGTGCGGCCGCTAACCGTCAGGCGGTCGAATGGCCTGCTGGTTCAACTTTGGATTTTCGTCTCGTCGGAGGAAATTTTGAAGCAAGAAATTTAATGGCGTGTACCCCAAGCCTTGGCGGGCGTTTCTGGAATCCCAGGATCGGGGATCAGTTTTGGACTTAATTCCCAGTCAAGTGTCTGCGCAGTGGTGCCAAGCAATTGGCGTAGACGCGGCGGAGGGAAATAGCGCTCTAATTGTCGCTTTGCAGCAAATCGTAACGGGAACCACAGGATTAGAATCACTACCAATGCAGTGAAGAACGGAATCCCCGTCGCATGGTGCCCAGATCCAAGTAGCTCATCACGTGCGTAGAACACGAATAGAGCAAGGATCGCTGTCGCCTTATAAACCGTCCATAGGGTCGAGACCCGTTGGATTCGAAGCCTCATCAGGTTCTCGCCCGTAGACACGTTACCAAATACTCTGAACTTTACATCGCAGTTAGCGTTCCTGTTTGCTGCCACCCGAAAAACAGCATCATTGTGCGCCCGAAAAGGTCGAACCAATCGTCGTATTTTCATCTCGGACAATTCTTGCCGGAGTCGCTCTTCAACGTGGGGCCACAGACCGGGGAGTGGAGCTCCCTCGCAGCTAAAGGGTAACTTTAATTCCGTCAGCGCTTCCAATCCCCCGGTTTGACGCCCGCGGCCTCTCAGCCGCTCGGGCAGTTCTGTACTGAAAACATAGCGCGAAGGCTTTCCATAAATAGCGGTCTCGATGGTGCTCCGTATTTCGCTTACCACGTTGAGAATAAATATATGCAGTAGAGGATACCTTGCGGAATATTCGTCGAGAGATTCGTATATCGCCTCGAGTCGTGTTTCAAATGTTGGATGGTCTATGGCGGCTCCTTTGCCAAACTCATCACTTTCGCTCATGTAAATCAATGCCACTATGGCGCCAAAATAGGCCAAGCCGAAGGAAAGAAGCACAATTTCTTGTTCCACCTTCCCTCCATGTTGCTCTGAGAGAGCATCATTCGTTCTGTTTGCAAGCCACCAGGACGCTTCCTGATCGGCACGTCTTTCCTCGTAAAGATCGCCATGTTCAAGTCGATCCAGGGTTTGGATTAGACTAGCTCTCAGGTCGTCCGGATCATGTTCGCGCTCGCCTACAATATGAGAGATTTCATGGAAGAGAATGAAAATCACAGCGCCCTCAACTACTCTAAACAGGAGTTGATCGTGTGTATTGTTGCCGGGTATGCCAGCAGCGATTCGAGGCTGACGCCCCACAATTAGAGCCTCGGAACTAGAATCTACATCATACGGAAGTCCCATCTGTCCAAAGAAAGCCTGAAACCGCTCGCTACCCAATAAAGCCCGCACGGACTTTTCAAGTGTCAATAACAGCGAATCCGTTATCGCAATGACATTTTGGCCGGCGCATCGAAGGTTGTACGCGTTCGTTCTTTTTGATCTCAACCAGAAAAATGAGCCCGGCAATCCCGTCAACAGCAGAAGCCTCGCAGTGGCTTCCTCTTCGATCGTAGTGTAAAAAGGGTTAGCGTGCCGAAGAATTGGAATAAACCCTTTCTTAAGCAATTCTTCAACGACGATTGGCTCACGATTCAACTTGAGATTCCATGCTGGTATGGCGGTTATCTTTTATTGCAGTACAAACGGATGCAAATCCCAGTTTTACGATCCCATGCAGAAAAATTGCGATGAAAGGTGTAAGGATACCCGCTCCAATACCCAACTGTTGAGAGATGGCGATCGACATCGCTGAGATTACAACAGTAGCTGGCTTGCCTTTAAGTGAACTGACTTTGGTGCGCAACTCCCGATACTTTGGGTCTTTTGTGCACGCAAACTTGTACCACTCGCCTTTGAACGCCTCCCATAAGCGATTGGGAAGGCCTGGCCCGCCTGCACGCTTATCGGAGAATCCGAAGACCTCAGGATCTGTGGCCGGGCCGTAACGATCCCTCCAGACAGATTCTGCCAAAAGAACTGGGGAGACTTGGAACCCCTCTAGCACTCTTATTTCTTCGACGCTGTTTGCGATGTCATCAGGGCTCAGCGCACGGACAGCGTCGTGCATCATCTCTTGGTCACTCATCCGATACCCCTTGACAAGGACGAATCGACACCGACAATTCTAGCAATCCGCGGTCAATCCGGAGCTTCTGGGCAGCTCTCGAGGCGTTTATTTGTTGCCGCGGGGCATCGGAACTTTCCAGATCCGCCCTTTGGGCGCTCAATAAGGGTCCTTTAACACTTAATTGTCTTGCCTCGACCGCCCCGGCGCTCTACACTTCGGCCACACCCCCTTAGGCCAAGCAGGACAATCTTCCTTCGGAGAACGATTATTGAAGAGAACCGTTAACCGACGGAATACTCCTGGATGGCTTTCGCGTCGTTGATACCCATCATTGACCTCACATATCATCAAGCGATTTCCAACCCGCATCGCTGCCCGCCTTACACTTATTTCCCGTCTCGCAAAATTCAAGCTTCATAATCGGGTGGATTTCCCAATTGTTGACACGAACGAGGTGATTTTTGATGAAGTGCTCAGAGTCGAACAATAGTTGTCCGGTTACGCGGACCAGTAGCGCCTTCTGTGAAGTTTTATTTATCAAAGGCTGTATCGCTTCTCGCGTGAAATTAGGATGATCGGGTCTGATTCTTGGCGTAAACTCGGCAGTCTCCGATTCCAGTTCCCGCGATCGGGATATTGGAGCATTTGGCTTAGTCGTGCTGGCTACCGGGAACTTGTCCACCGTGGCCTTAGAGACGAGGACCAGGTGATTGTCGGTTTCCGCTTTGGTCTTGAAACCACAGTTGCAGGACTCGCCGCCAAGTTCGGCCTTGGCCACAAGCAGATAAGCAACGACGGTAATCTTTTCCCCCTCTCCTAACTTATCCAACTCCTCGCGAGTATCGCCCTGAGAAAAATTCTCCGGATCGTCGAGTTTTTTCATCCAGGCGAGAGTGCGAATTTTCGCATCACCGTCCTTCGCCGTGATGTTCTTGAGCTTGTTTAAATTAGGGTCAAATTGGGTTCCGCACCCCTCGTTCGGGCAATCCGCAAATGTCTTGGCGCACGGGGGCTTAAGCTTCTTTTTCGCTGCGGTCTGGGTGCCCGTTTTCTTGGGCGATGGTTGAGGAGTTACTTGCTGGGAAAAGACGAGGGACAACAAGAGAACAAGGGCAATCCTCACAGCTTTCATTGAGGGTCTCCTGATTAAGTTCTTAGGGGTGTGGGCACACGATACTCGTAACATCACAGCTTTTCAAACGAAATCGGCGGGGAAGTCCCTTTTTGGTTGCTCCGCTATTCTAGTAATACCCTCTCTTTGTCGATGACTCTGTCGCGATCAATCGGTTTCAGGACACGAAGTTCTGACTCACCCTGCTCCTTCGATACCTCTGCCACTTGCTGGGTACCCTTGAATGATCCGAGAGCCATCTCAACTCGGACGAAGTATTCCTTGCCTGCTTCAGCATTGATCTGGATACCGACGCCCTTATCCTCGGAACGGAAAGCGTACCGCCCCGGAAGCAGCTTGATCGTGAAATACCGGCCATTTTGCATCTTCGCGAGCGGAGCTTCATTGCAGTAGACGGCCGGAGACCTGAGCTTCGCGGTAAATTGGTTTGCCCGGTAAATATGTACGACCGCAAGTGCAGATTCGACCGGTTTGGAAGGCTCTGGACTGGACTGAGACGCGACTGCACATAATAGGGCAAGAGATATAAGGAAATACTTCATTTGGGTGCCTTTCCGAAGATGTCGCCGTGCAGCTTACTTCAACTACGTCCAAGAGGCAAATTGCCCAATTTTCTTGCCTTTGCCAACAATCCTGAGTACACTTCCGGCACCCCCCAACAAGTAGGCTGGAGTGTTCGATGAAATCTCCGGGATTCCGATTTGCAGCGGTGGCCCTCATCCTGCTCTACATTAGCAACGCATATTCACAAGAGTGTCCGGCAGGAAAGATCCGTCCGTCCGATGGACTTGAGTTAGACCCGAGTTGCCATGACGTGTGCGGCGAATTGCCTAAGACCCTAGTTCCGATAACGTCGCTGTCTGCAAAGGCATTCTTCAAAGCGGGGGAGCAGCTCATCAAGGCAAACCAACCATTTGAGGCGTTTCAGGCGCTTCAGGCCGCCGTAACACTGGAGCCGTCGAGTAAGAAATATCAGATCAGATTCGCCGACTATGCCAAGCTAGCATCACAGAAGGCCGTGTCTCTGGGCCAATCTGAATTGCCGAAAAACCGTTCAGCAGCGAAAACATGGTTCGGTCGTGCTCTGACCTGCGAGCCAGCCAATTCGGACGCGACAAATGGCCTCAAGGAAATTAACACCAAAATCGCCCAGGCCACTGAGGCAGCATCGCAGGCCCGTGAGGTCCTAAGTCACGGCGATGTTAAAGCGGCGCAAGCTTTGCTTGCAAATAGCGGTGATTTGCGCCAGGTAATCCCCGAGGTTGGTGTTGCCGAGTCGGAGCTTCGCGCCGTTGAGATGGCGGTTGAGGCGAAATCCGCGTGGGCTGCGCACAAACCGGACAATGCACTCAAAGGCCTTAATGCTGCATTGAACCTCGCACCTGGGCAACGTTTTGTTGTGGAAACATCAAAATCGGTTAGGCGATCGGTAGCGGATTCAATGGTGGCTGAAGGTACGCAACAAGGCGGCTTGATTTCAGACAACATTCAGCGGCTTGGTGTTGTGACTAAAGCTCTTGAAATCGATCCAATGAACGTGAACGCCCTTGCATTGCAAAAGGAAGAGAAAGACCAACTCGCCGCTCTGGTAGATGCCCGTGAAACCCAACTCCTAAAGACATCACAAGTTGCTGATACTCGAATTGGGTTGGAATTGCTTCGCATTTCCGCTCCTTGGCTTAAGGGCAGACCAGAGTTCAATGACTATCAGGTACGCGCCAATTTACTGCCGTCCAAATTGATCCGATTGAAACTGGTGGTTCCCGAAACGACAAATTGTTCGTCGAGCGTGGCAACGGAAGAATTGAAGCGTGATTTGCATGAAGCCCTAAAGGCGGTTGCCGAGATCACGGATGAAAGATGGGACGCTGAACTGCGGCTCAGACAGGCAAACTGCTCTGCGACAGACCTGCCGGCCCGATCCAGCGAGGCCGTAAACTCGACTTACGTCGCCGGTTATACACAGCTTTCCAATCCTCAATACACTCAGTTACAAGCCCAACTCGCAGCGGCGCAGCAAGAACTCAATCGTGCGCAGTACAACAACAGCGTAAACCCGAATTTCGGGACTGGCTTCGCGCTCGGGTTAGCTCAAGGGCGAGTGGGGCGGCTCCAGAGACAATTGGCCTCCGTAGCGCCGTATGTGAGCCAACCAATAATGCAGCAGTACCAATATCAGAAATTTGAAGCTTATCGCTCGTATGAAGTGACTGGGACGCTTCAGGTTTTTGAGAAAGCAGGTTCCCGCCTCATCACGGCAGAGCCAATTCGTTCAGTCTCTGAGGGCAAGAGCGAAGGCGTTGCAGGGGTATTGGGTGAGGACAGAACGGGTGCTCGCAACATCGCACCAATGCTATCACCGGTCGATGCCTATTCGTCGGAAGCCTCAAGGGATTTCATATTAAAGCTGACGGCGTCGGCAAAAGACCTCCTTGCATCTTTGATCGCCACGAGAGGGACCGATCGAACTGTCGGAGGAAAAGAACGCCTAGCTGCTATCTTTTATCTTTTGGATATTGCGGAGGGTACGCACTTCGAGGCAATCAAGTCCGATCTCCAATCAGTCGCAGTGAAAGCCGTAGTGGCAAGCGATTCGGATCTCATCAGCTTTGTGCCACCATCTTTGCCTATACCTGAAATTCTAACCGTGGAGAATCCAGAGCAGAGTCGGAAGACTCAGGCATTTTCTCTCGAAACAGCCATGGACTCAGTCTTGTCCATTGAGACGGATGCGGGTAAGGCGGGAAGTGGATTCTTTGTTTCTTCTGCGTGCTTGGTCATCACAAATGAGCATGTAATAAAGGGGGCGGAAGTCATCGTTCTCAAAGATACCAAAAGGAAGCTTTATACAGGCACGGTCGTGGCGACGGACATGGCACGTGATCTTGCATTGTTGAGAACAAATGCTAAATCGTGCTCTCCAATGGATGTTGAGCTCACCCAGCCAAATGTTGGCGACGATGTCTTTGCGATCGGCGATCCTTTGGGATTTGAAAAGACTGTTACAAAAGGAATTGTTAGTTCTTTCAGGCGTACAGAAGCGGGCATCCGCTACGTCCAGATCGATGCGTCTTTGAATCCTGGGAATAGTGGTGGTCCGCTGCTTTCTCGTACGGGTAAGGTCATTGGCGTGAATACGCTTGGCTTCAAGGGCGCCCAAGGTCTCAACTTTGCGGTCTCAGCTCTGGAGATTAAAGTAGCGTTTCGGCGTTTCATTCCCTAAATGTCTTAATGATTTCTCGGAGGAGAAAAATGCGAAGGATTTTAGCACTCATTTTGTCACTCGCACTTGCTCTGCCCGCATTCCCCCAGGCACAACCTAAACCATCATCTTCCCCGACTCCAGGCGCGACACAACCGGCTAATCATGGCGCGTGTGCGGCTGACTATTACCGCAATTCGGACGGCGTTTGCGTTCACCGGCCCGCGAAGACACAAAACGGCGAAGTGCCAGTGGGTGCTACTGCTCAGTGTCGGGATGGGTCGTACTCATTCTCGCAGCACAGGAGTGGGACGTGTTCGCACCATGGAGGCGTGGGGAAGTGGTTGTGACGCGAGAAATCGGGCAGATTGCCTTTGGCCGAAAAGCATGTGTTCTGCGGTATCCTGCCATAGGGGATCGACAATATGGCGGGACTCTCAGACATGGAAGAACTGTTGTCTCACATCCAAAACAAACAAACAACTGACTACATGCGCGAGTCCCTAGCGTGTTACAACGGCGCAGCCTACCGAGCGTGCATAGTACTAAGTTACATCGCGCTGTTTGACGATTTGCGTCAAAAGCTAACGCAGCTGGCTCTCATAAACACGACTGCTCGCAATATTTCTAATCAAATCGAAGAGCGAGCCGAGCAGCAGCAGGTGTTTGAGTCGTATATGATCGACCAACTGAAGGCGACTACACTCATAAGCGATACCGACGCGTTCCGGCTGGATCAAATACGCCAACTGCGAAACAAAGCAGCGCATCCCTCTGGAATGCACGCATCGCCGGAGGAGGCCCGATATGTTTACTTTGAGACGATAGACAAATTTCTCTCGCGTCCGGTTCTTAAAACGACGCATGCCGCCGAAGGTATTCTTGAGAGACTACACAATGGCAATTTCTTTCCTTCCTTGGGAGTGGATGATTTGAGAACCGTAGTAGACAGCGAGATGGCAAATATTCACCACCTCGCAACGCCGTACTTGATAACAAAACTTGTTGACGCTGTTATCGACACAGATGAGGCATTCTCGAAAAACGTGCGATTTTTCCTTGCAGGACTAGGTCTCAAGAATGATCTAGCAATCAATGCGGAACTCCAAAACCGGCTGCTAAGGAAAAAAGCAGATGACAAGGCCTACGGTGGAATGTTGGGCACTTTAGTCTCTGGCAACCCCGACTTATTAAGAGATCTTGATTCGACGACGTTGTTGCGTGTTCGTGGCATCCTAGAACAATTAATTGCATCGAGTGATTCAAAAGCGCCAACACAAATTACCTATCCCGCAAATGTTCTTTCTCGCATGCTGGACCGTCTGGGAGAAGAATATGTATTACTCAATTTTGCGCACTTTGCAGAACAAACAACGAGGATATTTTGCTATTCGACTCAACTGGTCCGCGGGATTATTAAGTCGATCACTCTTACGAAAAAGCTTAAAGAGATTTGGATCGAGAACGCCGGATCGACAAACTTTGCAACTGCGAACGGTTTTGCCAGCGCAATTTCTACGATTGATACCTTACTGCTTGATTTCCTACATCCCGCAGATGCATTCGAATTGATAGTTCAAATATGTCGTGGCGCCCAGTGGGGTGCATTCGAAGCAATCGCCCTGCGCAATGCAAGATTTTCCTCGACTCCAAAACTGAAACAGTTGGCGCTGAAATATGCGGTGGAAAAACCCGAGAATGCGGGAGAAAAAGCATACGGCGCTTCTTTGCTTGATTTACCGAAGTTCATCGGTGAATATCTGAGCCCGACTGACCCCGTTGAGTCAGGTGAGATATCATAGATCTTGATGGCCCTTTCAGAAACCCAAAAACTCCTTGATCTCGCCAAAGCCTGGGCAACGGATGCGGATCTCCATGAAAAAGAAATGCGGAGAAACAGGAGCTTTGCACAACCAGGGAAAGAAGGATATGAGTTTTATCTCGCGGAAGCAGCTCGTGATGAGATCAAAATGAACCTCTGCCGATCCCATTCCAGACAGCTCACGAACCTTCTGAATGAACTCGCCCCACAAGAAGCTGTTTCGAGTTCTGCCACCAAATAAATAAGCCCCAGGGCTTCTGGGGCTTTCTTCATTCATTGTCGAAAGTTTGCTATTTCTGCGTATGAGGACGGTTTTGGGGTTGAGAATAGGGCGGGAGACTGCCACTGATTTCACTTGTTCGGTCTCGTTTTTCAGCATCCAGGATTGCTGCGAGCTTTACTTCAAGGGGAGTCAGGTGGTTGGGCGGAATTCCGCGAGCTTCCTTTACTGTTTTCACGAGACGTAATTTATCTTTCACAGACTGAATCCGTTCATCCCTCAATTGCTCCACTCTTTGGCGGGCAAATTGGATTCGATATCCCCTGCGTTCCTCCGGAGTTTCGGCATTGTTCAAGAAGTTCTTTTGCTCAGGACTTAGATCTCCTGTTTTTGATCTCAAATATTCCTTACCGAGTATTGCCTTGAGATTGTTCATGTTAATCTCCTGGATCTCACCAGGAATTCGAGCATTGAAAAATTCAGAGTTGGAGATTGACGGCTTGCCCTTTACCCTGGGGTTCACAAGAATCGGGTTGTACTTGTACTCACCTTTCCTCGCAATGACGGTTCCATCATGAATAAGGTCCTTTGGGTGAGTTTCGAGCATACGATTTAAGAAAGCCTTGTTTTGTGGATCTGTCTCGGTATCAAGGGTCGCTCGGGCAACATTTCTCGCCATCTCAACTCTGTCTAGAATGTCCTGAGCTTTGGGACCTCTGGGAACGTATTTTAAAAACTTAAAACCTTGTTCCGGAGAGGTCACATATCCCAGTTTGTCGTAAATGCGAGTCCTCTGGCCTCCGACTCCCTTGGTGAGACGAACTCCAACATTGTCGTCTCCAAGAATTTCCCTGACTCGTGCGCGACTTGTTTGGGAAAGACCCTTTTCTGACACGTCTTCAAGAAGAGCTTGTTTCAATCCCTTGGCCCGCGGATCGTCCCTCAAGAGTCTATGAAGCTGAAAGGCTTCACCAACGGCCTTGTATGCCGGCTTTTCAATATCTTGAATGAGAGACTCGGTTTCCTCATCCGTAAGTCCGCGGACGTGTTGCTTAAACGCAGAGTCTGCTTGAGCTTTCGAAGTGGCAATCTTTCTTTCCAGTATCGCCATCTTGTCAGGTGGAAGGGCGCCACGGGAAAACCCTTTCTCTTGGGCTCGTTTGGCGAGGTCTAATCTGCTCTCCAAATCCTTTAACTCGCTTGAAACTCTCCCGTAAGCCGAGAGGGCGGCGAGATGGGATTCAGCCTTTTCATTTTCCAAGTCTTCACGTAATGCTGCGAGCTTTTCAGGTGTGTATCGAGCTTTGGCCCGAGCAATGGATTGTGCTTTGGCAGCACTCATTGAGGGTTCGGTTTCAGGGCTGTCAGAACGATCTTCTGTGGCGTCCTCAGATACTCTCTCGTCAAGCGGGGAAGGAGGAGTTTCTCCAGCTCTCTTGTACACAATCCCCGTGGGCCCGGTAACTCTCGCCTCCCGGTCTCCCATTGAAAGCAAGGACGGTTCTTCGGTTGAGGAAAGATCTTGAGCATCTGAGGAAGCGCCGCCAGGGAATTGAGAGGACCTGTTTTCAGAGTAAGAAGCGTTATCTGATTCAGTTTGCGGTTCGCGACCCAGGCCATACTGTTTTTCTAAGGCATCAAGCGTGAGGTGGTCATCGGCGAGACTTCCAGGCAGAACCTGATTCGACGGAGTTTCAGGGCCGGGTGATTTATCCTCAACCCTAAAACCGTCGTTGTTGACGTGAGGTTCGTTTTCAATGCTTGCAGAACGCCCAGCCTCCGCATCCTCATGGAGATGAGTCGGAGAAACATCCTCGGGCAGTATGAATGGAGCGTCTAGAGGGGCGTGTTCAAAAGGGTTCGGGTGGGGAATGATCGGAGTGGCATTGTTTGAGGTCCTCGTGTTGATGTAATCGGCATAAGCCTTGTCATTGTCCCGACTTTCTGACAAAAAGGGATCAGTCTCCCTTAAGAAGGGAGCGCGTATTGCATGAGCGCCGGCCATCCCACCCATCAGAGTATTGAGAGCGAGATCTGTTGCCATTTCTGCTTTTTGCTGAGGAGAGACATCCGGCCGATCCCAGACTGAACCGAGTTGACCTGCGGCGTCGTATGAACCCTTTGCAGCTTGAGCGGCAAAGAGGGCTGAAATTGCAACCTGTCCAGCTTTGCCTGTTCCGCTTAGAGGTCCCATGGCCCAGGTAATCGGATCGACTGCCATGGATGCAGATGTACGTCCTACAGATCGAGCGAATCCAATTTCTTCAGGGGAAGCTGTTGCATCATCCTGGAAATTCTTTCCTGCGAAGCGAGTTAAGGCTTCAGCGGCGTCGGCTCCTTTTTGTCCGGCAAAGTGTTTCCACTGTTCATTGGCTTGGTTGATCTGTTCAGTTTGTTCCGTTCGGATGCGAGCTTGAGCACCAGCCCTCGCCCTGAGTCTGTCGGCAAGGGGCAAGTTCGTACCCATCTCCTGGCTGCGTTGAACCTGGGCCATTTCCTCCGGATGATCGGCCTCGTATTGCATCTGCTGACGGACCGCTGCGACATCCTGGATGGGAACGAGATTCCGTCCGCCTCGGCTGTCAGGATGGATGGCTGACTTAATTGGTTCTCCGAATACTGGAGATTCCGGGTCCACTAGAGCCACGTCAGAGAATTTCTGTTGCTTCGGTGGCTGCCAGGGGCCTTGTCCATTTGTAGCGAGGTTCTGGAGATAGGAATCCGCCTGAGAGCGAGTCATGGGCGGAGGTACGGCGTATGACGACGGTTTTAGGGTTGACGCTACGCGGTCGAAGATATCCCCTTGCGAAGACGCCGGCGATTGGTTGGGAACATCGTTTGAGGACGGGTTTATCGAAAAAGAAACTGCATTCCGATATCCAGGGAATTTATTGAGCACTCTTTGAGCAAGTTCGAAGTCGTCCATGTCCTGGTATTCGGGATACCTGTTCTTGATCCGAGCCGAAAAGTCTTGGTAGGGCAGAGGAGTAGGAGATGGGGAGGTGCTTTGCTGGGATTTAGGGTTCACGTTTTAATGAAGGTTGGACAGATACAGAGAAGAGGATTTGGCTTATTTAGGAGAGTAAGGACTATCGCTTTACGGGAAGCCAAAATGTTTTTTGGGCTGTCGTTGCAATGTCGCGAGGCAAAATGCTTTGCGATTGGGTGGGCCGGAACAATTCGCCGATTTGATTTGCAATCCTCCGGTCTTCTGCTGGAATTGCGTGAGTGTATGTGTTCAAAGTGAGGAGCGCATCGGAATGCCCTAAGCGATCCGTTCGAACGCGAAGAGGAACTTGCATGGAGTCCATGAGAGTCGCACTGGTATGACGAAATGCATGGAGGCCACAGCGAGGAATGTTCAGCACTTTCAGAATCGGCTGAAGCTTCCATTTGACAATATTCCTGCCGTCGAAGGCATGACCGAATTTGGTGGTGAACAGAAGATCGAGGTCATTCTTTTTCCAAATCGTAGCGAGATACCTTCTGAGTTGCTCGCAGAGGGCATCGGAAAGAGCAAATCTCCGGATGGCATTCTCAGTCTTGGGGGTTTGAATTCGCCCCCGCCATGAGGACTGTTGTACGGAAATTATCCCCTGTTCAAGATCTAGGTCCGAAACTCTCAAGCCACAGATCTCACCACCCCGCATTCCAGTTTCCGCTAAAACCCAAAAGAGTGTCTTAAACGGCTCTTCAGCTTTTGCGAGTATGGCCTGAACCTCATCGGTTTTGAAAAAAGGTCGATGGGGTTTGGTCATTTTTGGAAACACAATACCCGCCAGAGGATCGTGCGTGAGATACCCCCACGAACGGGCTGTCTTTAGCACCATCCGAAGAACGCCAATGATGTTACGAATAGTTTTTGGTTTTACCTGTAATGACTGGACAAAGCTCTGCACCGCTTCTGGATGGATTGCGTTCAAATCCATTGCCCCAAAGAATGGCACAAGAGCACCCCGGACAATTGCGCCAGCTGAATTCCGACTGCTGGGTTTGTGATTGACGAGAACCAGCTTCTGCCAACGAGCCGCGAAGTCTTCGAATGTAGAAATTGACCTTGAGGCGGGTGTTGAGTTGTTTGTGATGCGGTCGTCCGTCTCAGGCGTTCGTTGGGCGAGTAAAGTCGTCGCCTGCCTTGGATAATCCTCAAACGCTCTTATGATCTCCTTAGGATGCTGCGTCTGGATCATCCGATGACCTGTCTTGATCTGCTGTGGTCCTCGAAAAGCTGAAACTTGTGGCTTGCTTGCGATAGGCTGTGCATGCTCTGTTTTTACTTCAAGCTGAATGACACCTGGTTTTGTTCCTCTAAGTTCTTTCCGCTCCAATAGTGCATCCAGGCCGTGACTCACCGCCAAAGAAAGCGTTGCACCCCTCCCTTTAATGTCAAACTTGAGAGGGGAGCCATTCCGCGCATATCGCTCCTCTGGAAAGACCGCGGAGATCGTGATCTCTTGCAGAACAGGAGTGACTCGCTTGAGCATGCAACGGCATAAAAGCAGATCTTTCGAATTCTGAAAAGAGAGGGTATATGCAATGGGTTGCATATATTTTCAGAGGGCGATGGGAAAAGAATAAAGGAGCAAATCCACTACTCACATCCTGAACTTAAACTCACGTTCGACAATTCACTGAATCCTGGGTTGTGAAGGGCGTGATTCCCCTTAAAGTCGTTTTCACAAAACTGCACACACGACATGCCTTTTCTCACATGAAGATGGAAAGCATAAAAAATATTTTGGATTCGGTGGAAAACCAGCATTCTCAGGCGAGGAGAAAAGCTAATCCGAATCGCCCGAAATGGATTTAATGCATCATCCTAAATGTCCGAGTTTGCGTTCTCACTTTGGGCTTCTGGTTAAAACCAAACATTTTTAAAAATCCGCTACTTGAAGAAGCCGCTGCTGGGGTAAAGGTCACAGTGATGAGCATCGAATCTACTGCTGCTTGCTTGCTTAGAGCGACACCGTTTTCTGGATTTATCGACACTCCAAAACCAGTGGCATTTATATCGCTCGCTGTCCAAGTAGTGCCCCAAAGGTCAGCTCCCGACCCCTCAGTCAGTGTTACATCTGTAGTAGCCCATGCCGCAGCATCTATTTTTGAAGTTCCGGCGCACGTGGCCGCAGTCTTGGTGACGCAGATTCCCGTTCCGCCAAACGCATTGTTCAAAGACCACGCGTTATTCGCACTGTGTACAACAAGCGTGACGGTTATGCCATTTATCGTGGCACCTGCCGGAATCGAAAAGCCGTAAGTGCTACCTGAAAGCGAACTAGAGCACGGGGCATTATTAGTGGTACAGGTTGCATACACAGCATCAGTGACTTGGGCATTCGTCGGGTTCGTCCAGCTTGCCCCGGCAGTTGTGCCAGAATTAGGCCCCTGAGTGTTGGCAAAAGCCATCGCAACCATGAGAACAACGGTGAGTAATACTCGAAGGGATCTTTTCATTCTAGTGCCCCTGATCCACGGCAACCACATCCCATTTCGCGTCCGTTCCGTTCCATATGCACCCGATATAATCAGTCTTCCCAGCTGCAATGGTTGTTGGAGCAACCGTCGTGGTGGAGAAGCGGAATGCCGCATTAAACGAATACGTTTGAGCATTCGTGGTCTTAATACGTAAGATAAGCTTCTGCCCATCCGTCACACCACCCGTGGGCGCATTGAGAGTAAGTGTACCCCCCGCCTGGGTGTTCACTTGCGTAGCTATATCTGTCGTCCCAGCATTCGCCGTGATCGAGGTTGCGTCAGCCTGAGCAATCTGCCGAGGAGTGAGATACTTGTTTTGAAACACCTCTGTCCCGCTGTCCGTGCCCGTGGTACTAGGCCCCGAAAGCGCAGCTCCAGTCGTGAGAGCGAAGCTTCCAGTCCCAGAAGTATTTCCGGCTGCATCCGAAGGGGCTACAGCCGCGAACGAAGGGTTGCCGGCAGCGTTCCCATGGAGAACTTGATTTGTAGCCCCTTGATTAGCAAATTGCGCGGAAGCGAGTGTGGCCGTTGCGCATGTTCCGGTTGCTGTGGAAGAGGTTGCAGTGAGAAATTGATTTGTACAGGTAGTCGGGGTTATGTTTAAGTCTGCACTTACGACCGAGCCAAATGCCGGGTTCCCAGCAGCATTGCCATGTAGCACAGTCGTCGTCGTGCCCTGATTCGCTGCAACGTCTGTCGCCGCGGTCAAGCTGACGAGTTTTGACGCGCCATCCCATGCCCCAGAAGTCGTGTGAGCAAATCCCGTCCCGGTCGGAGCACCGACACTAGCTAACGCCAAAGAACTAGCATCAACATAATTGGTTCCATTTCCAAGAAGAACATGGTTGAGCGGGGCAAGTCCATTTACTCTGAAACCAGTTTTCGCGTCAATAACGGAAGTTAGAAAAGTTCCGTCCGTTCCTCCAATCGTCGAACCCAACGATAAGCTCTTGCCTGCGGGGGTAAGAATCGCGTGACCGGCAACGAAATCAGAGAACTGAATAAAACCTGGACTAGTATGACTGCCAATGTTAATCCCGTTCGATATACCAGAAACATTGATCGTATTCGAAAGAAGCGTGGTTAAATCCAACGAGCCGGTGGACGTTCCCGCTGTAGCCCCTAAACGGAATAAACCAGCACTTTCTCGGCACAAAAATGTATCCGCAACCGTCCCTATTGAATAACAACCAGAATCAGTAGTTACATTAAAAGCAGAAGACGCATTAGATGTCGTGGCTGTAAGACCCCCGGAGAACGTATTCAACCCTGTCCAGGTATTGTTTCTCTCAAGAGTGGGCGTGTGGACCTGAACCACTTGGGCAGCTGACAAAAATGGCAGGAGCGTGACAAAACAGAGAAGAAGCCTTAGAAACTTTTTCATGCCGAGAGTCCTGTGTGCTCTTGGATCTCAAGGCGCTCTTGGTCGGTGAATTCGTCAGTTTGTTGCAGCCCCCCGTCGGGGAGGATACGAACGGCCCAGACCTTGCCGTTTTGGTCTTGGAGATAAAGATGGCCAATAAAGACTTTGGATTTCATAAGTGGAGATACCTTTGTGGATGGGAATTTAGAGGGAGGGGCTTTGAGAACCAGAATGACCGAATCAAAAGAGCCTTCAGATCATGATTTCGTGACTGGATTTCAGAAGTATTTTCAATAACGACGGTTTTTTGGTTGAGAAGAGAATGGTCGCCGCGTCGGAAATCCCATATCCTGGCGATTTTCGCATGTTGTTTATGGGTTTTGAGGAACGGATCTTTTTTCTGTCTTAGTTTCAGAGCGTTAGCCGTGATTTCTTGAATCTTGACGAAGTTTGGCGGTCGAAAAGCAGTTTTTAGAAAGCAGGCGCCTGGTTCGGGCAAGAGGAATTCTTTTATGAGAAGAAGCTTCTATAGCATTAGAGGACGCAAGGAGGATTTCTGATTGGTCTCCAGGAGAGACTTGAGGAGAAAGTTCATCGAGGACAGCTGGTGAGGACCTCTCCCTGAGCCCCATGGATCTCACCAGAAGCCCTTTGATATCAGTAGGGTAGAAACAGGAAGAGAGCGGACAAAACAAGGTGATTATCGGTTGTAAGCTATTGATTCCACTAGGTCTTAAAATCCAATTTTCATAAAATTTCTATGGGCTACCTAGTGTTATGGTTTGCCGGCCTAGTTAGGGAAGCTCTTACTCGGCAGGGATGGCCCTCTATTGATTCTAAATGGGTTAGGGGAGGGTAAGAGCATGTCATGTGATATCCACATCACCAGACATGGCATATGAATCAAGGACTTACAGAGCACGTTTTTAGACCGTGAGGAGCATGGTCGTGAAGTCTCTTCGAGTTTGATCGAGGAGTGTAAAAGTATGAGAGTAAGGAACACATGGTCCCCGAGGAGATCCATCAAGACCATCCTGTTCCACCTGCCGGCAAAAGTGAGTTTCGCAAAAAATTTGCCCGTCTGACTTTGGCAGGCGAAATTTCCTTTCTATCACGAAGTTTTGTTTTTCATCCTTGTGAACCAAAATCCTGACTTGTTGACACTAACAGGGCAGAACCGCCCGCCGCGGTCGCAAGGAGGAAAATGTTCATTTTGAAAGCCTATGGTTGTGTCATCGGAGTCTGTGGTCTCATGTATTCAATTTCCAGGTTCCTCGATTTCCGGGATGCAAGAGCACGGATCAAGGCTGGAGTGTTACTACGTTTCCCTGATTTAAGGAGGTAGGGTTAGACCCTGGAGAGAAGTTGGGAGAGTGTTTTCTGTAAGCCCTCTGCAATGAGGGAGAGGTTCAGGATGGAGATGTTCCTCTTCCCCCGTTCGAGATCGGCAATGAAACTTCGGTCAAGTCCGATCTTCTCGGCCATCACAACCTGGGTCCAGCCTTTTTCCTTACGGAGTTTTCGGATTCTATCGCCAAGTCGAATTAGGAGTTCATCGGCCATCAGGCCGAATCATCTCTTGTCTTATTAATCCGACAAAACGTGTTTATGTAACATTTTTAACTTGCGAGGAATTCAAGACAGAGAGTAACCTCTGATTCGTTTGTATGAGTAAGAGAATGCGAAGACTGGTTCTGGCTGCCACCGCTGTTGTCATGTTGTTTGGCGTAACTCTGGGACTCATTTCATGGGCCTATCGGCATGACGTGCAACAACTTCAGGAGTTTTACGACAAAAGGGACTCCGTTGAATTGCAGTTGCGGACATATGAGATCTGCCTGGACATGCAGGAAAATCCAAATAACTGGACAAATAAAGCTCTACGCCCACCATGCTTTCTCGATACTGATGCCCTCCACAAGATCATTCCAGACTACGAAGGTGCTTTGCTCGATTGGAAACGAGTAGTCGCACAGCGGAAGCAATTGATCGATCGCCGCCGCGCCGGCCCGTTCGCATTTATCCAAAGAATGGCCGAGTAGAATTTCACCAAAGCTTTTCCGAATCTTCATCCTCATGCCATCGCGGTAACGCCACGTCGCCCGCTGCGAGGCTATCACGACTTAAGCGAGCCGCATTTGTGTTCTGGATGTTCGGAGGGCTGTCACGGGCAAAAAACGGGCTTTCGATGTATGACGACGGTTTTCTTGGTTGAAAAGAAGCTCGTACCGCTTGCCAATTCTCTCTTCATGTCTCTATAGAGGCTCTCTCCTCCAAGGATCTCCTCCTGTTCCATTGATATGAAGCAGTAAGAGGCCGTGGGGACACTAATAACCGTAAGAGTTGCCGGTCGTAACTTTTGAAATAAAATCTGCTATTGTGAAGCAAAATTCCAACTTAATGACACTAATAGGTCAGAGGCGCAGCACTCTCTGTGCCTTCCTTCCTAACATCTTTCGCTCCCGAAAGGAGTCCTACCCTGTGTCCAAACTTTACAAAATCTCAGAAGTTGCCGCTCTCGGCGGCTGGTGCCATGAAACGATTAGACGAAAAATCAAGGCTGGTGATTTGGAGGCAATCCGAATTGGTGGGCAGTACCGGATCACCGAAAAAGCCCTAGCCCAGTTCATCGAAGAAAACTCCACCGCGACCGAGGTCACTTCCTAATGTCGGCTCCTCCGAGTGTTCGGGAAGAAGCTACCGCGAGGCACCAAGTTATCGGCAGCCTAGCAACCCCCAGGAAAAGAGGCCGCAAGAGCGCGCAGAATGAAAGTGATGAGGATGGGAAGATCGAAATTCTCGGTTTGGTGCATCCAGATGGAACGATGCTTGAAACCACCTACGATCCGACTAGGGTGCCGGCGATCCAGTTTGCAATTCGCCATCCAAATGGCTCCGTCTCTAATGCTGCCGAGGTCAGGATTGGGGATCAAACGATCATCTTGCCTCAAAAAGCTTCCATAAGAGCCCTTATTACCAAACCTGCTGTTGTTCTTCCTTCAAGATGCCAGGATTACATTTCCCAAGAAGACCTCGTATCAGACGTAATAAACTTCATCCACAAATATGCCGACCTCGATCCCGAATGGGAAATGAGATGTGCATATTACAGTATTTTTTCTTGGGTATATGACAGATTCACTGCGCTCCCCTACTTGAAGTTCGAAGGGGAACCGGACACAGGAAAAAGCCGATTTCTGGATATTTTGGAACGTTTATGTTATCGCGCGGTGTCCATGTCGGGTGCCACTACTCCATCTCCGATATTTCGAATGATCGAGCTGTTTCGGGGGACTTTGCTTCTCGACGAGGCGGACTATAAGTTTTCTGACGAGTCAGACGAGATCACGAAGATCCTGAACTGTGGATACATGAAGGGGAAACCAGTCTGGCGATCCGAAAAAGACGGAGACACCTTCGAGCCTAAACCATATGAGGTGTTCGGCCCCAAGATCATCGCACAGAGGCATCCATTCAAGGATATTGCCACCGAAACTCGATGTCTTAGCTACCGCACAAAAGAACGTCGCGTCAGAGATGACATTCCACGGCAACTTCCACCGGAGTTCTACTCCGAGGCAGCGGTGCTGAGAAACAAATTGCTCCAATGGCGGTTTGATAATTGGCACAAGATTGAAATCAATGAGAAGCCACTTCTGGAAATGGGATCACGCGCCACTCAAATCGGAGCCCCACTCTACAGCGTTTCGAATGACCCAAAGTTTCAGAGATCTCTTGTTCAATTCCTCGCCTCTTATGAAAAGCACCAAAAAGAAGACAAGCCCCAAGCTTTCTTACTAGAGGCCCTAATGGAGTTGCACAAGAGCAACCCGAAAACTCACACCGTCGGTGAGATCGTTTCAAATGCAAACATTATTGCTCAAGAACGTGGAATTGAGATCGAGCCGCTGACCAACAAACCTGGGGGCCTCTTCTTAAGTTCCATGGGATTTGATAAGAAGAGGAAATCAGATGGCTGGCATGTTATCTATGACCAAGAGATTGCCGCACGCCTTGCAAGACAGTACTCAATTTCTCTTGGGGAGTGAACTTCATGCACATTTGTGCACTTCTCCAAGGGATGCCCTTGGGGAAGAGTCGAGGACTCGAAAGGCCGTAAGTTGTTGATTCTTTTATAATTTTCTATATACACATTACAAGTGCAATAAAGATCATTGTTCATCTCTTCACCTCCCACACAAGTGCACGAAGTTCATGAAGTGCACCGTCCGGTCCCAAGGCTTCCCCCTCAGAAAAAATGGACATTATTGATACCTTCCCCCTGGATGTTCTGCCTCCCGAATCTCTTTTCAAACAATGGATGGATCTCTACAGCCACACCGAACCACCATTAAGTTTTCGTTTCAGCGCAATTTTGTATGCCCTCTCCACGGCTATTGGAAAGAGAGTTTGGATTGACCTTGGAGACAGGAAGACCTTTCCCTGTTTGAGCGTGCTCCTAGTGGGCCCGTCGGGCATAGGCAAGAGTACGAGCCTGGGATTTTCCCGAGACGTCCTGGAAACCATCCCTTTCGAATTCAAGCCGTATATCACCGGCTTGGGCACCAAGGAGAAGTTAGTTAAGGATTTGGAAGTGTTCCCACACACAGCCATCCTGGCGTCCGAACTCTCCGCGCAGCTCGGACGTGCCAAGTATCTTGAGACCTTGATTCCCGTCTTGACGGACCTCATGGATCTTCCGGCGGAGTATCGGATGATGGGGACAAAGAAGGACGGCCCCATTCGAATCAAGGAACCCCAAATCACTCTGTTCGGTTGCACAACGAAGGAGTGGATGGAATCCCAAATGCCGGACGCTGCGATCGCAGGGGGCTGGCTGCCAAGACACCTGGTTTTCTACGAAGACCAGAAGCATCAATGTGTCGCAATTCCACGGCGCCTCCTCGGGAAAGACGGGTTGAAAAAACTGGAGGAAAGAAAACAGGGGTTTCAGCACAGATTTCTCGATTGCGTAAGGACCTTCACCGGCGAAATCGATTTCAAAGATATTGATGTTGAGGATCTCTTTGTGGAGTGGGTCGAGAATTTCCAGATCACTAACGCCGCACTGGCTCCATTCCAGGAAAGAGGGAAAGAGCAGGTTCTTAAACTTTCCATTCTAATTGCTCTCAGTTGCCAAGAAACCGCGGTTTCCGAAGAACATCTGAAAGCTGCGATTGCGATCTTTGAATATGCGTCGAGGAAGTTGGCCGAGGTCGCGATTCCGTTCAGTGTCATGGGAAAACTCCACAATCAAATCCTGAAAAACATTGAAAAGAATTCCGACGGCCTCACTCGGGTGCAGATCCGCAAGATGATGCTCCACAGTTTAGGGGCTAAGGACACGGACAAGATCCTCGACTCCCTTCTTTCTTCTGAAAAGATTGCTGAGCACGATGGAAGGATTTCGGTATTAACTTAAACCTCCAACACATGAAAGGAAAAACAAATAATGTCTACTCAACTAGCCACCATGACCCTCGCCGAAGCCGCACAACCAGGTGACGATCAAGCGCGATCTATATCAAGGGAATTGGCTCGGTTTTACGTGGAAGCTGAAGGCTTCGAGGTACACCTTAGTGCGGCACTGTATTTGCTTCGTTCTGATCCGGGACTCCAGGCGAGGCTCTTCATGCCCCAAGATGATCTTGATCTTCCCTTGCTGGGAGAGGCGACAATCACAACCATTACAAGCGGGGCTTCATTTGCGAAGCATCTGAAATCCATCCTGGAGGGATTCGTTGAACTGGCCGCGAAATATCATCCGGAACTCAAGAAGCCTGGGGATGATGCCAAACCTGTAGGAAATCCAACGTAAGCCGATTTGGATGTGTCGTAATGATGGGGACAGTTTTTCTGGTTGAGGAAAGTGTCTGTCCTCGATGCCTACTCAAACCCGTCCCCAACTCGCTAATTAACCCGCCCTCACAACACCCCCTTCTCATTCGGAGCATTCTTGAATCCAGAAATTGAAGAAAACCAGCATTCATCTGTCACTACCTCAAACTTCTATTCCCAACCGGAAAAACCGTCGCTGTTGTCAGAAGGCCAGATCGAAGTTTCCCCCGACTTTGAAAATGATGACTGGCCGGAGAACGTCATCTTCGAAAAATACAAAACTTCAACCGATCCAGTTGAAAAGAAAACTCTCGAAGATGAACTTATCAAGTTAGTAACAAAGCACTGTTTTTCTATCGTGTGCCAGCAGCTTCAAGAGACTCGCCCAGACCTCGTAAACACCGCTCTTGCTTCGATTATGAGGAACTTGTCCGGATTCAGAGGCGAGGCCAAGTTCTCCACCTGGGTGCAGAAGATCATTCAGAACATCTGCAAGAGGGATATCAAGAAGAAAATTCGAGATCGTCCCTTCTGGCAGCAGATCGTAGAGGGGAAAGTTCCTGTGAATGAGGATGGAGAGTTTTATCTCCCTGGGATATCTGAGGAGAGGAGTGTCCACGCGAAGATTCTCTTGGATCACATAAGAGAGTCTTTGAGTGAAAAGGAGCAGATCCTACTAAACATGATTTTGGAGAAGAGAACTTCCGAGGAGATAGCGGAGGTGTTTGGAATTGCCGGCAGCACAGCTCGGGGAAAGGTCCAGACGCTGTACAAGAAGATCCGAGCAAGGATTGAACGGCCAAGAAGGTAGCAGTAATTCTTTGAGGGAGACTGAACGGACAGATCGAAAAAGGTCTGTCCTTTTCAGTTTTGGGGAGCAGCAGAACACAGCGGCTTTTAGGAGCCGCACATGAAGATGAAGCATGGAATTGATAATCAAGAAAATGGTATTGTCTCAACAGAGACAAACCTCGCTCTGCCCACTAGAGAGGATTTCGAAAAAATGGGCAAGCGTCGATTCCAAAACCCAAGACCAAAACGCCGGGGGAACTCTTGGACTCTCCTATTTTGGCGTGATGAATTTGAGAATGGGAAGTTGGTGCGGAAGCGGGTCCGGGAAACACTGGCGCCTGCGTCTGTGCCGTATAGAGAAGTTGAAAAGATTGCGTCTGAATTGCTCAGACCGCAAAACCAGGGCCTTATCACAGTTGGATCAGCGAGTGGGTTTGAGCATTACGTGAAAAATGTTTATATCCCTACGGATCTGCCGCTCATGGCTGCCAGCACGAGGAACCGATATGAGGGGATTTTGAAGAATTATCTTCTCCCGACTTTTGGGGATGTGATGCTGAGGGACATGACGCCTTTGAATATTCAGAAGTATCTCTCAGGGATGGCGGCTTCAGAGCTTTCCCATGAATCGAAAGATAAGATTCGGGATGTTCTTTCAAGTGTGATGGGTTCTGCGAAAAAGTATGGGCTTGTTTTGAGCAACCCGGTCGAGGGATTGCGACTCCCGCCACGCAAGAGAGGGAAGTCGGCTAAGCCTCACATTACACCGGAGCAGTTCCATAAACTTTTGCAATTGATCTCCGAGCCCTACGCCACGATGGTTTATGTTGCTGTTCACACGGGCCTCAGAGTAAGTGAGTTAATTGCCCTTCGCTGGAAGAATGTGCATGAAGACTCAATCACGATTGAGGAGAGGTGTTGTCGTGGGGATTGGGGAGCCCCGAAGAGTGATGCAAGTAATGCCACAATCGCGGTTAACACGAAGGTCATTCAGAGGATTCAAGCTTTGAAGGATCTCATTGTCACGGTGAAAGGTGGGAGGGGCGGATACCAGACATTCAAGGCAGTGAAGTCGAGTCAGCCTGGGGATCTGGTCTTCCAATCCGTAAGACAAGGGAAAGCAATGAGAGACAATAACATTCTTTGCCGATATATAAAGCCGGCGGGAGCGTTGTTGGGCATTCCCTGGGTCAACTGGAGGTGTCTGCGAACTTCTCATGCAACTTGGTTAAAGAAAGCTGGCGTTCATGTGCGTGACGCACAAACTCAAATGCGTCATTCAAAAGCAAGCACAACTCTCGACATTTACATGCAAACGACAGACGAGCATCAACGCGAAGCAATTTCAAAGCTGGAGTCATTCTCCATGATGATTAATTAAATTTTGGTTCCAATGTGGTTCCAAAAATAACCCAGTTTGAACCAGAAAAAAATCCGTAAGTCCAATATTTCCAACACCCCAAGCTTGTTGGAAGTCAGCCCTGAAAAGGCTGGCGTCGGCGGTTCGATTCCGTCCCTGGCCACCATCTTTACCTCCTGCAAATCAGCAGCATACAGCCCTTCCGTGGCTTTCGTACGTTTTTAGTGCTGCACCAACTCCTACTGGGGCCCCTTAAGATGCGGAATCAGGTTCTAGTGTCGAGGTGGAAGGATTTTTCGTATCGCTCGACCGGATAACCCTTCGCTTTCCAGCCCGCCAGTCCACCTTTGAGGAATTTGATTCGCAAAAAATGCATGGCTTGAGCTCGACGCAAGACACCTCGGCTGGTTTTGTCACCCGGGCAGGTACAGTAAACGACCGAGTCCTTGTCTTTCGGGATGAGCGATGGATTCTCAAGCAGTTCTTTTGGAGGAATCCTCATTGCGCCGACGATGATCTCAGAATCGGCCAGGAAGTCGAGCGGCTGGCGAACGTCGAAGAGAAGTACCTCTTGATTTGAGGCCAGCAACGTATGAAGATCAACTGGTGTGATGCTGTGCAGCTCCATTTCGTGCCGGTTTCTCGTATGTTTGATCCAAATTACGATCAACAGGCACAGCACCACAACGCAAATGGCAGTCAGAGTCAGAAACATCCCACTTTCTCCTCGACACTCTCCAATACCAGATTCACCAGCGGCCTGAGAGGATTCTTCGTGCGGTATATCCGTGGTTCAGGGGCCGCACGGATGCCAATCGTTCATTCGGCGAGCGCCATCACGCTGTCACCCTCTTCGCCGACCAGCTCTTCACGAACGCTCCGAAACGGTCGAGTGCCCTGGAGAAAGACAAATTGTCTCCGACGGCGGCAAAGCCCAGGCGGAAATGTGAGGGCGCATCGAAGCAATCGCCGGGGGCCAGCAGGATTCCATGCTCGGTGGCGGCCTGGCAGAACCGGCGGTCGCTCTCTCCGCTCACCAGCCAGGGGAACGCGGTCATGCCGCCTGGCGGCGGAATCCAGCCGAGTACGTCGCGATGGTCCGCCATGAAGCGCTCAAGGAGCTTGAGGTTTCGGGTGGCGGCTTCCTGGGTCTTGCCGAGCACGACGTCACGTTTGCGGATCGCGATCTCCGAAAGAATTTCTCCCGTGGTGGTGTTGCTGATTGAGAAGTAGGCGCGCGCGGTCCAGTATTGCTGGCGGCGCTTGGCATCGTGCTCGATCATCCATCCCGTGCGCACGCCGGCGATCGAAAATGCCTTTGACAGGTCGGCGATCACGGTGGCGTGCGGCAGGCGCGCCGCCGATTTCGTTTGCCTTCCGTGGTAGATGGGATGGTAGACCTCGTCGCTGACCAGCTGGATTCCGCGCTTGGCGGTGAAGTCGTGCAGGGCTTCCATTTCGGCGTCGCTGATGGTCGCGCCCGTCGGGTTGTGCGGGCTGTTGACCAGAATAAGCTTGGTCTTCGAGTCGGCGAGCCGCTTGATCTCGTCGGGGTCGATGCGGAAACCATTCTCGCGGCGCACGCGATAAAAGCGGGTTTCCAGGCCAAGAGATTCCGGGAGCGCCGAGAAAGTCGTGAATCCAGGCAATGGGATGATTACGTTCGCGCCCGGCTCGGCGGCCAGCCACATCAAGGCCAAGAGCGCCTCGGAGGCGCCTGTGACGATTTGCACCGACTCTACCGGGACACTCTGCATTTCAGCGATCGCCTCACGCAGGCTGTCGGCGCCGGCGGGGCGGCTGTAGACCAGTTTGTGGTTCAGGAAGCGGTGACGCGTTTCGTCGTCGGCGAGGGCGAGGATGTCGTTTACGATCCAGCTCGGCCCGGTGCTCGCAGCGAGGTTGAATTCTATGTCGTGTTCGTACTGGTCGAGCCAGGCGTCGAGCAAGAAGGGCTTGAGTTGCATGCAGGCACCTCAGAGGAGAAGTCGGTTCCTGGTATAGATTCTGCGAGCCAAGGTTCGGATGATTTTTTAGTTTACGAGCGATGAGAATCTACGAAGGTCCGCGGCCGCAGGCGTCACCACCCGCCAGTCGATTTCATTGTCGAGGGCCAAAGCGTCGGCCATCGCTCGGATGGCCCTTGCAAATTGACCCTACTTAGGTGAAGGAGGCGTTTGTGCCGGCATTGCCGTGTTAGGACTCATTGGAGCGCCTGGCTTGAGGCCCCTGGGATACAAGGGATCAGACGCCTGGGGATTGCGAAGAATCGGCCCACCCCTGCCACCCGTGGGTCCAAAAAACTGCTCATTCAAGTCAGTGTGTGTGCTTCCGGTCACGGCCTTAATGGCAGCTTCCATATTTCTCTGGTGGAGGTCGCGGACGATCTCGCTCTTGACGTACTCAACCGGTATCGTGTCGCGGCTGCGAAGCTTATAGATATTCAATCCGGACATCTCGGTCTCAAGCCTGGTTACCTCACCGGGCTTTAGCACGAGTAGATCTTTTTCAATACCGGCGGGAAGGCCGCCGCGGCGCTTCATGCCCAGATCGGTTTTCGGAGGAGAGGGCAGAGACAGGGTCTTGTAGACTTCATCCTGAAGCTTCTGCGTTTCTTCACCCCGGGCCGCACGCTCACGAATGTCATTTGCCAGTTGCTGAAATTTCTTCTCATACTCAGCGCGCCCTGCGGGCGTTCGGTTGGGATTGATTGAAGGGATGATGATGCGTTCCACTTTGAAAGAATCGTATTTGGCGATGTTTTCTTTGTAGTAAGCGTCAATCTCATCCTGTGACGGGTTACTGTATTTTTCTTCGAGGGAATGGCGGTATGAGTCCGCCAGCGCACGTATGCGCGCAATCCTCATCAACTCCTGGAAGCGCGGATCATTCTCCGCGCCGGCTTTTGCGCCGGCGTCGGCCAGGGACAGCAGTTGCGAGTAACTCTCCGCGAAATTCCGCATGGCAGCCGGAGTAGTCATCTGCGAGGCAAGGCTCATTCCGGCGAGCATGGTATTGAACTGCTCTTTGGTGATCACGGTCTGGCAGGAATCATCTTTGCCCGAAACGTTTTTAGAACCAGTTTTCGCAGAAGCAGCGTTCATTGGGCAAAGGCCATGGATTGTCACCACAGGGTCATTCGGGGCAACTTTATCGGGATTAAACGACTGTTGCGGCACCAACAGCGGAGCGCCAGGCTGGGTAGTGGGCGGTCGAGTAGGCGCTTGCACGGGAGGAGCGCCCGTTGTCTGGGCAAAAACACATGTTCCGGCCAGAAGAGAAGTTATAAGAATTCGGACCATGGATGACGAGACCTTCCTCAGCGAGAATGAAAAGAAATTTGGGGGAGATGGGTTATCCTACCACACGTTCTTTTCCTGGTAAGGATGCCTGCCTTCGTCACTGGGATAAGGTCTTAAGGCGATCACCTGATGCGCCATTGGCAGGATGGGAGCTGACGTAAGAGGCGATTTTTCATTGAAGCGAACTGCAAAAATGGTACAAACATCAGGAAGACCCCGGAGGTCAATGATTCGCGCCATGAAATCTTTATTCTTGCGTGCTATTTTTCCCGCTCTATTGCTTTGCCAACTGGCGGCCGCCCAGCAGAACGTGCGCACCGTATTCCTGGTTCGACACGCCGAGAAGGCTTCTGCAGCCGCAGATGCTCCGCTAAGTCCTGAGGGACAGAAGCGAGCAGAGTGCCTGGCGACGACGCTGAAAGATGCCGGCATCAAACAGATCTATGTGACGGATGCCACGCGTACGCAACAAACAGCGGCCCCGCTGGCTAAAGCGCTGAAAATTACGCCCAAGGTTCTTCCCGCCAAGGATTCCAACGGTCTGATCAAGAACCTGGTTTATGCCGGCGGAGGAAACATCCTGGTGGTGGGGCACAGTGATACTGTGCCTTTTGTGATCGCGCGCATGCAGGGCGGGACAGTGGCGCCCATCGGCGAAAATGAATATGACCGGATGTTCGTGATGACCATAGCAGAAGCCGCCGGCATGCCCGCAGCCACGCTGCACTACTGCAGCGCTGGGAGTTCCGCGAAGGCCGCGCCAACACCTGCAAACACTCCTCCGCACAGCCCGGCCAAGGGTGCAACGTCGAAGAAAAAGTCGTAATCCTAATGGATGCAACGCCAAAGTGCCGCTTCCCTGATTAAACCGCCGATGAGTTGATTCAATTTACGGTAAATAAAAAATAGCGGGTCAGTTTTTGCTGACCCGCCGTTCTGCTATCTGCATCCCCGCTCGTTTGAAGGATTCGGTTTGTTATTTAGAGAAGGCCATCGAGCGTGGACATCCTGGCACCCCCAACTTAGTTTACTTGACTCGGATCACCACCCCTGCCGTTGGGTTTGACGCGTTGATGCCGTCAAACGCCACCGTACTGCTGGGTGTGAACTGCAAGCCAGTCTGGTTCGGTGCAGTGTAGAGAATCGTAATCTTCATGCTCTGCACTGGAACGACATTATTGACAGTTGGGCCGCCCAGTCTGGCAATCGAGCAAACGACCTTGTTGCCGCCCAACCCTGGCGTCGGCGGGGCGCAAGAAGCCGGATTCGTCCCACCGCTTGGAGTTACGAGCACACTGTTGATCGAAAGCAACGGATCCATTGTGATCGTGAACGCCACATTATTAGCCGGGATTGCCGTGTTGTTGGTGACAGTCCAGAGCATGGTGCCCTGGCTCAGCGGGTGAACGTCAGTCGGTATGGCGTTTCCCTGCACCGTTACGGGGATTTTTGTTCCCGGCGGCGGTGGTGGCGGCGGCAGCGAAGGCTGCGTGGTCCTGAAGGCCTGGCTGAATGTGGTGGAAACGCCATTCGCATCAAACGCCGTGATTTTAGACGAGAGAGTGATGGTTGAGGCATTCATCTGTGCCACTACAGTGATATTGAATGTCTGCCCCGGGGACATGCTGGCCACGCTGCAGATGGTCTCTGTAGTCCCCGTTCCGATAGGCGTACATGTTCCCTGATCCGGTATAGCTGAAATCAGGAAAGCTCCATCGATAGTAGTGAGAATGTTATCGATCGTGATGTTGTTGATCGGAAATAGTGAAGCGTTCCCAACCACAACGGTGTAAGTCACCTGCGCCGGCGTGCTGGCTACGCCAGCCGGACCAAGCACGATGATCGTGGTGTTTGGTACGTTGGTGATCAATGGCGTAATTGGCAGCGATTGCGCCGATTCGAATCCATTGCCGGCTGCATTGGTGGCGTGAACGGTGAAGGTATAGGGGGTTCCATTCGTCAGACCGGAAACAATCGCGCTGGCTGAACTTGATCCTGGCGCGGGCGGCGGAAGTGTCGAAGTGAAGGCCGTGGCAGCTCCGTTGATCCGAGCGGTTACGGTATAGCTGGTGATACCGTTCACGCTTTGCGGCAACGTCCAGGTGACAAAAGCTTGGGTGTCACCTGCTGTGGCTTTAGGAGCGGTTGGGGTTCCAGGCAGGGTGATACCAGGAGGAATGCTGTTGCTTGGCGCGGAAAGCGCGCTGGCACCCTGCGCATTGCTGGCAAAAACTTGGAACTGATAGACCACCCCTGTGGCCAGCCCTGGGATCGTGACGGAAGTCGGTGGGTATAAGCTGCCAGTATTCGGTACCACGCTGACATCCGGCAGAGGCGCACCGTCGGATGCAAAGTTGTTTTGCACCGTGTAACTGTCGACCTGCTGGGCAATTTGTGCCGGACTCCAACTCACATTGGCTTGGGTACCAACTTCAGTGGCTACTACATCCAGAGTAGCGCCAGGGACGGCAAGCGCCGCGGCAGTCTGTGTTGTCTGGAACCAGCGGCCGGCGCCGGCAGTTCCAAGACCACTGGGGTCGTCGCCGGAATAGAGCAGCAGGTTAGCCGGATCGGTGCTGTCAAGAACCAGCGCTCCGATGTTCTTGAGAGGTGCTGCAGCGGGAAGCTGAACTGGATTGATGTAGCTCAGGCTTAGTGTCTGACCGGCTGCGCCGCCGGCTACGTTTCCAACCCAAATCAGTTTGTTAGTCAGCGATTGACCAATATAAAGATTGTTGCCATTCGTGGCCGGATAGATCTGATCCCCGGTTAATACGGTGGTTGCGCCTACAGATGAAGCCAATACGCTGGTATCGCTTTTATTGGTGCAAACCGGATTCGGAGATACCAGGCAGGCGGTGTCCGCATTACGGATGAAAAACGGTGCCTTACCATCGGCTCCCCACAAGTCGTGACCCATCCAGGCCAGGCCAGTAGTGAGGTGGCCATCCGGGGTCGCGGCCACAACTTGAAGGAACTGCGCGCAAGTGCCGAAACCTGCCGCAGTGGCGGCACCAGGGTTGTTGAAGCGGATGATCTCTCCGCTTCTGCCGAATCCCACCCATAGATTGCCTTGAGGATCCAGTGCGGCGGAATTGGGCAGGCTCGGATTGTTCGGAATTGCGCATCCGGTCTGGCCACCGGGGAATCTGTCGGGCGTCGTATTGCCACCCATTGAGAACGTGCTGCTGAAATCAAGGGAGCCCTTACCGCTGTCGCCGCTGGGGAGATAGCTGATCCGGAAAACGCCCCGGGTGGCTGACTTACTGTCCACGAAATAAAGAAGATTCTGCGTGGAATCGAAAGCCATGGCGCCGCCAGTGAGTTTGGTAAGGCTGAAAGGGCACATGGCACTATTGATGGCGTAAGGGCCTGGACTGTCCAGATCTGGATCCATGCGGCAGATACCCGCAGTGCCGTCCGCTACCCATAAATGCCTGACCGGCTGGTTCGTTACCGGGCTGATGGCTATGCCGTACAAAACCACTCCACCGTTGGGACCAGTAATGGCGCTCTGCGCATCTGGCGTGCCGGCAAACTGAATGGTGTTAGTGGTTAGGTTGATGATTGATTGAGCGTTCGCTGAAAAAGTCGCAAACACCGTAAGAATTACAAGGCAAAACAAAACCGTTCCGGAATTTCCGCGAAAACCAGGTTTGCTCTGCACGCAAGATTCAACAATGATCGAGGGTCTCACTTCGTACCTTCCCGTCCCGGAAACCTTGGCTCCCGAGATCTTTTACATGACGTTCAAGAAGGCATCATCCAACCGCTGGGGCTAGTGTTGCAGCACGGTTCATATCCGGAAGTGCTGCAAAACCATCGTCCGGAAAAACACGACGTAGCTGCTTGCGCCGCTCGGCAAATCTCTGTTCCTGTTTAAGAACTGCACGAGCTTCTATCACACACGCAGTAGACCAATACAAGTTTCTCTTTTTGCTTTGCGTCTCAAACCAAGAGAGCATCGAACGCATCGGTAAATATACCGTTGAACGATATTACGTCTCTTTTTTTACGCAGAAAAAACGGGCCATTGAGAAGACCCGTCTTTTCGCGAAGGAATGTCTTTGAAAGAAAAATGAGCTAACTGATTTTCGTTTAAGATTCAGCCGGCCGAGGCGCCGTGCACCCCGGCCAGCCGTTAGCCGTTATCTTACGGTGATGGTCAGGGTGACCGAGTTGGGCAGTGTATCCGTGCCTCCCGGACCGAAACTGACCGTGCCGATTACTTTGAACACCGCTTTGGACGTGCCCGCTGCCGGAGTCACGTTTTGAGTGATGATCATGGTTTGTGGCGGTTTCGCGCCATTCTTGGTTGTACCACCCAGAGTCGGAGTGGTGCAGGTAAATTGCGTGCCGGAAACGCCGTTCACGGTCGCCGCGGTACCGGCTGCACAAGAGCCCGCGCCGCCGTTGTTCACAGTCACACTCGGAGGATTGGGAGCATTGATGGTCAATCCGTTCGGAGTGAAGATCGTGAAAACGACATTTGGTGCCGGTGTTGTGGTTGTATTGCTGATCGTCCAGGTGATGTTGCCTGCCTGGCCGACATTCGGATTCGGCGACTGAGCGTTGCCCGCGACAGAGACTGCTGTCGTGACATTGGAAACCGCTGGCAATGGAACCGTGGTGGTGATGCTGGCGTTGGCGTTTGCTAGTGCCGTACCCGCCGCATCCGTTCCGCTCGCGACAACCGAGTTGAAGATAGCCTGGCTCTGGATCTGCACGATCACCGTCATGGTTGACGAAGATCCGGCAGGCAGAGATCCCTGATTGCAAGTGACGGTAATTACGCCAGCGCCACCCGCGGTGCACGTACCCTGACTGGTCTGCGCCAGCACGATATTTGCGAGCGGCAAGCCAGTGACAGTTCCGGAGCCGCTGGTAGCGGTCAAACCTGCCTGATTAAAGGTCAACGTGGTTGCGGTTGGAACATCAGCGATGACGAAGGTGCCGTTGAAGGAAGGATCGGCAACTCCGGCGATGGTGATGCTCTGTCCGATGTTTAGCCCGTGCGAACCGGAGGTAGTAATCGTAACCACCCCCGTGGTTCCGTTGCGCGATGCGCCACCGGCCGCGATGACGGCGCGAACCGGAGACAGAGTATGGGTCACTGACACGTTTGCCGGGAAGGCCGACGTGGGAGTGATCGGATTCGAGACGGTGATTGTGTATGTGACCTGCGACGGCGTGGTGCTGACCGAAGAAGGACCGCTGATTGCCGTTGTAATAACCGGCACGTGCGCTGCTGATGGCGTCACAGCGTTAGACGGAGTCGAAGGCGCGCTCGCACCGGCAGCGTCAAGAGCCTGGACCGTAAACGTGTAGCTTACGCCATTCGTCAGGCCGCCGATCAATACCGTGGCGGTGTTCCCGCTGGCAGGTGGCGGAATGCTGACTACGATGCCACCGGGATTCGACGTCACTGCATAACTGGTGATCGGCCCACCCTGCGGAGGCTGTGAAACTGTGAAGGTCACTGAGGCCTGCGTGTCGCCAGCGATTGCCGTCGCGCCTGTGGGCGCCGCCGGAATCGCGATACCCGGAGGCGTTACAGGAGTACTCGCCACTGAAGGAGGGCTGGGGCCACCCGGAGGAGCGGGAGTGTTATTGGCAATAACCGTAAAGGAGTACGCAGTGCCATTCACCAAGCCGCTAATCAACACCGAAGTCGGCGGGAAGAGCGATCCAGCAACCGGATTAACAGTGATCGGAGCAACCGGCGGTCCGGCGGTGATGGTATTGACGGTATAGCTGCTGACCGGCTGATTTGACTGCGCCGGACTCCAGCTTACAGTGACTGCGTTGTTGCTGGCCACACCCACCACGTTCAGCGGGGCGCCAGGAGGCGCAGTGGTCGTCGGAGTTGGGCAGTTCAGAGGTGTAAACCCAGGCCCCGGAGGTATAGCTGGCGGGTTTCCCTGGCAGCTCTGGAACCACATGCCTTTGGCCAGTTGGCCCGCGCCGCTGTAATCATCAGAGCTGAAGGCCACGATGTTGGCGGGATCGCTCTGATCAACAGCCACTCCACTGAGGAAAGCAATTGCCGGAGTCGGACCGCCCACAGGAGAAAAAGTCCCCATAAACGTGGTGTCGAGGGTTGTGTTTGCGGTTGGGTTTGCAAGCGTTGGATCAACCGTCGCTGCATTGCCAAGCCAGGCAACGTTATCCGGAGTAACCTGTGGCGCTGGCGGCACCGCCGGCAGCTGTTGAAGAGCAAAATAGACGTTATTGCCGTTGGTAGCCGGGTAATACTGGTCGCTCATGACGGCAACGGCGGTAGCACCCACCGGAGCCGCCGCGAGGACGCCAGTTATGTCGGCAGGCGCGAGGCAAATCCCGTGAGGAGGAACCATGCAAGTTGTGTCCGCGTTCTTGATGACGAATGGCGAAGTGCCATCAGCGCCCCAGAGGTCATGACCGACAAAGGCGAGGCCTTGGGTCAGTTTGGAGACCGTGGCGACGGGAACAATGAATTGATCGCATGTGCCAAAGCCGGTTTCGGAAGCCGTGCCCGGCTGGGTAAAGCGAAGAATTGTTGTGCTCTTCTTGAAGCCGACCCACAGGTTGCCCAAAGGATCGAGAACGGTGGCGTGGGGAGTCCCAGGATTTCCCGGAAGCGCGCAGCCGGTAGTCCCTCCGCCGAAGCGGGCGCCGGTGGTGCTGCCACCCATGACGAAAAGACTGCCGAAGTTCAGGAATCCCTGGCCGCTGTCGCCGCTGGCGAGGTAGCCGATCCGCATGATGCCCTGGGAAGCCCGCTGCTCATCCGCGAAATAAAGGTAGTTCGTGGCTACCGTAGGATTCGCGGGATCAAGGAAATGCGGAGTCGGATCAAATGACATGGGACCGCCAGTGATGGAAGCGCCATTAATCTTGAACGGGCAAGTCTGTAGGTTGATGGCGTAGGGTCCGGGAGTGTCCAGATCCGGATCGATGCGGCAGATGCCCGACGTAGCATCATCCACCCATAAATGACGGAACGGCGCGCCGGTAGCCGGGTTGATGGCCGTGCCCTTCAGGATGATGCCGCCCAAAGGAGCGGTTACGGCGGCTGCTGTATTGTTCTGCGGGTTCGGTACGCCGAGGTATTGGATCGTCGTTGTGTTTGGGGTGACGATGGTTTGGGCGCTGGCCGTAACAACGGCAAGCATCAGGATCATTACCAGGCAGAACAAATTGCGCACTGAGATCGTTCGAACGCAGTTTTTGCCCTGGGCAGCTGTAGTCCGTGTGGAGGAGCTCATTTTTTTCGCCTTTTTGTCCCAGAGCTTAGCCCCAGGATCTTCCTTGCTTTTTAATTTGGCAAGGTATCATCCGTGCAAAACCAAGACCGCCGCATCTGCGAGCTACTCCTCGGGAATGCGGACAAGTCGCGATCTTCGCCAGGCCAGGACTAGCAAACGCCCGGAAGAGCGAGTTCCTGGACCCTTAAAAGGCGAAGATTCGCCAATTAGTTCCTAAGTTTTAAGCTTAAGTAATTAGACCTAGATTGGAGAAATATTAAAAACTTTAATCTTGGCTTGGCGCGCAGGCGCTCTGAGCGTTTCTGTGCAGGCGAGTATGTACAAGTTTGCACATCCAGCACGCAAAAAAGGCCACCGAATTTTCCCGGCAGCCTTCGCTCGAGAATTTGGTTGAGTGCACAAACGAGAGAGCCATCGCACGATAAAAAAAAGGGGCGGCCCATGCCGTCCCCTCTGGTTATCGCCGTGCTAGTTGAGTCTGAACTGGAAGCTGATCGACGTACCGTCGTTCAGGTTGATGGTGTAAGCGTAAGTGTTGCCAGCGGTCAGGTTGCTGGTGGACAGAATGAACTGCCAGCCCGCGGAACCTGCGCCATTCAGAAGCGTGCCGCCCACGAAAGCGAATGGGCCACCCTGCGGAGCAGGTGTATTGGACGGAACACCGTTGACCGACGTAAGTGTGAAGTTGGAGATCACGGTGCTGGAGATGGATACTCCCTTGGCGTCGCATACCCTGAACTGCACGGGAATCGTCGGCGTAGTTGCTTTGGTGAACTGAGTGCCGCCGGTCGTGGCGATCGGAGCCAGAATCTGGTGGCCCGGACCGTTGGAGCACGTTCCCACCGGAGCGTAGGTCACAGTTTCTACTCCCGTGTTGACAAAGCTGATCGTGTAATTGGTTGAGCTTTGTCCTGAACAGCTTATGGTGTGCGTGCCGATGGTGCTGCCGTTCGAACTGCAACTCAGGGTGCCTGCCAGGTTTGCCGGTCCCTGGCCAAGAACGAAGCCGCTATAAGTCGCGCTGGGCGCGATGGCGCCATTTAACACCACAGTC